>Ga0335081_10013744_pt1 | contig 13085 bp, 12 predicted proteins | sample Lox_Sample_35_FD_206713 | JGI IMG/M metagenome (GOLD analysis project Ga0335081, IMG submission 206713) | Soil microbial communities from Loxahatchee National Wildlife Refuge, Florida, United States - Lox_Sample_3.5 | ecosystem: Environmental > Terrestrial > Soil > Wetlands | place: USA...
GGCTAGGAATTCGGAGGGAAGTTCAGCAGAAGGGAGGAGGCCGATTGTAGAGACCCTCATCGATCAGAAGCAGGGCCGGAATCGGCGGTCCAGCAGGCACAACATGGGGGTAAAACACGGGGGCTTGATGGGCAGTGTGAATAAGGACCGGCGGTACCCACCGCGCAGCATCTCGAACCATATGTTGCCGCACGGCCTGTACCCTATTCGAATGCGCGGTGACGCCGTGAGGAATGGTCTGGTGGAAAGTGCGAGTCGCCAGACTAACGACCAGGGAAAGCATCACAATGCCAATGAGCGCTCCGCGCCACGAAAGCGCCGAGCCAGCTATAACGCTGGCATTTCCCGGTTTCTTCATCGCCCCACCACCAACTCCGCGATTATACCCCCAAGGGAGTCGGTAACCAGGGTCCAAGAGCCACCACTCCCGGATGTCCGGCGCAGGTTAAGGGGTCGGTCTCAAAGCAGTCCCACGGGCCCAGCCCGGGTCCTAACCCAACCTTCTACTGCACAGTCAACGCGATGGGCGTCGTGTGCCCAGTCACGTTGCTGCTGCCCTTCGCGTTGATCGTGTAACTGCCAGGAGCCGTCGAAGGACCAACCGTCACCGTCAGCGTCGCGGTTTGGGCCGTGACCCCGTTCATAGCCACCGGATTCGGGACGAACCCGCAGGTGGTGCCCGCGGGCAGGTTCGTGCAGGAAAGCGTAATGCTGAGGTTGAAGCCGGTCTCCGGGGTCAGGGTGATGGTCGATTGTCCCTGTCCTCCCCGCGTGATGGTCAAGGAATTTGGGTTGGCAGCGATGGTGAAGTCTCCGCCCGAACCGCTCAACGCGACATTCTGCTGCGAACTGCCGAACCCGTTGTCGTTTACTGTAGCCGTGCCTTTCTGGGTTCCAAAGCCAGTGGGCGTGAACGTCACGCTGTATACGCAACCCATGCCCGGCGCGACGATGTTACCCGGGCAAGGCGATTGATTGACAAAGCTGAACGGCCCGGAAATCGAAGGTGTGCCCATGACCAGGTCGTCGCTTCCCTTGTTCGTCACCGTGAAGTTCATGGGCTGACTCTGCACCCCGATCGGTGTCTGGGGGAAGATCAAGCTAGTCGGCGTGATGCTCACTGTCGGCACCAGGCCCTGCGTCGGTGAGCTGGAAATTTTCCGAACCCGGTTGTTTCCACCGTCGGAAATGTAGAGGTTCTCCGCGCTGTCCACGGTCGCGCCGTAGTTGTTCAAGTACGCCCCGTAGGCCGGGCTGCCATCGCAGCAGAAACCGTAGTACTTCGGATCGCTCTGCGAGCGGCCGGCAATGCTGACCACCGGATTGACGACGGGATTAGTCGAAGCGTCAATTCGCTGGATCATGTAATAGATGGAACTGCCGCTGACGAAAAGGTTATCGCGCGCATCCAGCGCGAGGTACAGTGGTTGGGTGTAGCTGCTGCTCAGTGCCGCCAGGTAATTCGGGCCGAAACTGTTAAAAAGCCCGTTGAACGCGAAAGCATTGATGTTGCCGGAACTATCCACCACGCGGATCCGGTTGTCCAAGGTGTCGGCGATGTAGATATTTTCAGCGCTGTCCACGGCGATACTGTGAGGTCCATTCAACATGGCTGCGGTCGCAGGGCCGCCATCGCCGCACAGCGTGAAGTTTGTTCCGTCAGGACACGCGCTTCCGTTGCCCGCGACGGTCGAGATAATTCCTGTGGAGATGTTGACCTCGCGAATCCGGTTTGCCCCCGAATCCGCCACGAAGAAGTTACCGGCATTATCCAGGGCGACCTTGGCCGGGAAGGCCAAGGTGGCTTTCGTAGCTGGTCCGCCGTCGCCACAACCCGGCGGCGCGGCCTGGCACTCGACTCCGGCGATGCCGGCTACGGTGGCGATGCTCCCAGGCTGAATGACCACACCTGCCACCGTGATGGCCGAGGACTGAGTATTTACTACCCGAACCACCCAATTGCTGGTGTCCGCGACATAAACGTTTCCGGAACTGTCAACCGTCAATCCCCAGGGCTGATTGAGGTTCGCGGTCGCAGCCGGCACACCGTTCCCGTAATAATTGCCAACCCCATTTCCAGCCAGCGTGCTGACGGTCCCACCAGAGATCTTGCGGATGCGGTTATTGGAAGTATCGGCAAGGTAGAGATTCCCCGAGCCATCGACCGCCACGTCACGGTTCCCCGCAAAGATGGCCGTACTTGCGGGTCCATCGCTCAGGCCGCCGCCCGCGTAAGTATTGATGTTTCCTGAGCTGACCTTGCGGATGCGCTGGTCTCCACTATCCCCGATATAGAGGTTGTTCGACGCATCCAGATATACTCCGCGCGGCGCGTTGAGATATGCCGATGTGGCTGGTCCGCTATCCCCACAGAAGGTCGAAGTGATGTGGGCCGTGGAACAAGACACGCCATTGCCCGCGAAGGTTGAAATCGTGGCCGTGCTGGGCGGATTCTTCCCGGTTACAACCTTGCGGATCCGGGCCGTGGGTGAATCGGCGATGTAGAGGTTGTCGCTGCCGTCGACATAAAGCTGCCACGGATTGGTGAGCTGCGCGCTCAGTGAGGGGCCGGCATCGCCACAAGAGCCGCTGAAACAAGGGTTCCCGTTCCCGGCATACGCGTAAATACTGCCACCCGGAATCATGGCACGAACCCGACGATCCCCGGAATCGGAGATAAACATGTTTCCCAGATGATCGATGGCGATGGCCATGGGGCCGTTCAGCATGGCGTTCGTTCCCTTGCCATTGTCCCCGCAAGCAGTTGTGGAACTCGGACATGGTTTTCCGTTGCCAGCCACCCGGGCGATGTACCCTGGTTTCACAGTTACGCCGTAAACCGTGATTGAGCTCGACTGCATGTTCACCACACGGATCTCGTTGTCGCCGGTGTCGGCGATGTACACGTTGCCAGCCACGTCGGTGGCAACTCCTGAAGGAGCTCCCAGTTTCGAACTGGTGGCGGGACTGCCGTCGCCGCACCCGGAAGGAGGATTCTGGCAATAGTCGCCAGAACCAGCGATGGTGGTCATGATGCCGTTGGTATCGACCTTACGTACCAGGTAGGCCTGCGTGTCCGCGATATAGATGTTGCCTGAGCCGTCCACCGCCAAGCCGTTGGGACTGTTGAGGAAGCCCTGCGTCGCCGGGTTGTTGTCATATTTCTGGGGGACTTCCGCCGGCCAGCCCTGCCCCGCGAAAACCGAGATCGTGCTCCCGGTCGGATCCACTTTATAAATCTGGTTTGCGCTTGGGGACGCGATATACAGATTGCCTTGCGCGTCCGTGACCACCGAAGTCGGCCCGGGAATATCAGCATAATTGCCGGTCGCGGAAGTGGAAAACGGAGGCAAGGTTCCACCACCCGCGATGGTATTGATAATGTTCTGTGCGCTTAATTGCGCAGCGCAACCCACCAGCGCCAGCAAAGTCGCGAAAATGCAAGCGAAGCGGTTGGAAACAAGGGCCGAAAACCGGGAGCAAGAGCAAGAACTCAGATTCATAGACGTAGCTTCCTTAACCTGGGATCAACGTGGGAGAGGAGATCGACTAAAAGGCTCCCAAAAGTCTACGGAACCGTCACCCCTTTAGCAAGAATGGAAGAAAGCCCCTAAGCGAACAGTAGTACTTCGACTGTAGTCCAAAGAGTGCGCCCGGCGACCCCCGCGAACTCTTTTTCTATATCATTTTGAGGAAGTGCAGATTAGAGATTCGCACGGTTCCGTAAACCGGCGTGCAGGCGGCATTTTAATCCGTACGTGGCGTCGCGCTGGCAAGCGCGAGAATCGCGCCCGCGAACAGCAGCGTGTCTGCAAAGTAGTTGATCCCTTCAATCTTCACCGCCGTGCTCGGGTCGGCCAGCGAAACGATCAGGATCGGCCCATAGAGGAACAAGACTAGCAGCAAGATCCAGGTGCCGAGATAGGTTGCCGCCATCCGCGTGTTCCTGGCCAGCAGAATGCTTGTCCCGGCGAGCAGAAGAATTGCACCTGTCACATAGCTTATGAGGCGGTGCCAGGGAATCCACGCGGGCATCAGTTTTTCCAGCGGGACTCCGGGGACGTTCGCGGGGTGCAGAAAATGCTCGACGCTATAAAATATGGCGGCGATCGCGATCAACAGGCGTCCCACGGTTATGAGCTTGCTTCCGGCTTGCCCTCGGCCTTCCCCGCGCATCGCGTTTCCCGCAAGAATCCAGCCTCCACCCCCGAACGAGCTTTCGCGGAAGATAAACGTCCACGCAAACCTGTCTCTGGGGCTGGCGAGGGCTCCCGGGATCATCAACATCGCCACAATAAGAAACATGGCGATCCCGAACAGCAGGCCGGACCAGCGCACCTGAATTCTTGTGGCAATGCTGAAAGACGCGGACAGCAGAGCAAAGCCGAAGAAATACGCCCAGAACAATCGCCACGGCATATACGAGGGCACCAGGGGCAAGACCAAATCGATGCCCGAGAGGTGCAGGGCGCCGAAGACCGCCAAGGGGACGGCGAAACACAAATTGCTCAAAGCTACGATCTTGTCGAAACCGCGGGCCCGTGCGATGTCGGTCTTCGCCGCCCACAGCGCAACCAGGAAAACTAGAGTGCCGGCGCTGCACATCGAAACCACCGTGGGGGAGAACACAACAATTGCGGCGAGAATGGTTGCGTGCATATGGATTTGGATGCAAAGTATACCCTCACGTGCGCTGGCAGGGCATGTTTAATCCTGAGCCGCCGGAGGGGCCCGCTCCAGGGAATGTGCTCGTATGCCGTTCCCAGCCCAACGCGGGTGTCACCCTGGATCTTTACGAGAAACGGGAGGAAATCCAATCATGTGTCTTCTGATATCGTATCCAAAGGCAGCATCGTCAAGTGATTGTGAAATCCAGCGGTACTCAGAAGGAGAACACCATGCCTCGGACCACCGATAGCGCTGCAATACATCCGTTTCATGTGAATGTTGCGGAAGAAGAACTCTCTGAATTACGCCGACGCATTAACGCCACCCGATGGCCGGAGAGGGAAACGGTAACCGATGCCACGCAAGGCGTGCAGCTCGCGACCATGCAGGCGCTCGCGAGCTATTGGGCAAAAGAATACGATTGGCGGAAAGTTGAAGCGCGCCTGAACGCCTTGCCCCAATTCATCACCGAGATCGATGGACTGGATATTCACTTCATCCACGTCCGTTCCAAACACGAAAATGCGTTGCCGCTCATCGTTACCCACGGGTGGCCCGGCTCAGTCATCGAACAGCTGAAGATCATCGATCCGCTAACCAATCCCACGGCTCATGACGGAAGCGCATCCGATGCTTTCGATGTGGTAATCCCGTCCATACCGGGCTACGGATACTCAGGCAAACCGGCCACGACTGGTTGGGGCCCCGACCACATCGCGCGCGCCTGGGTCACGCTGATGAAACGCCTCGGATACACGAGATTTGTGGCGCAGGGTGGCGATTGGGGTGCGGTCGTGGTCGACATGATGGGATTGCAGGCTGCTCGGGAATTGCTCGGCATTCACACCAACATGCCTGGCATCTTTCCAAACGATATCGATGCAGCGGCATTTTCCGGGAAGCCGGCTCCATCCGGCCTCTCCGCCGATGAGAAGGTCGCCTACGAGCGTCTGCAGTTCGTATATCAAAAGGGAATCGCCTACGGATTCCAAATGGGTTTGCGGCCGCAGACACTCTATGGAATCGCCGATTCACCGATCGGCCTGGCCGGTTATTTCCTTGATCACGACGCGCGCAGCTATGAGTTGATCGCACGCGTGTTTCAAGGGCAGGCCGAGGGCCTTACGCGCGACGACATTCTCGACAACATCACAATTACCTGGTTGACCAACACCGCCATTTCTGGCGCTCGTCTCTATTGGGAATACTTCGGCAAAGGGTATTTCAACGCTAAGGGCGTCACCATTCCGGTTGCCGTCAGCGTCTTCCCCGACGAACTCTATCCGGCTCCACGGAGCTGGGCCGAGAAAGCGTATCCCAAGCTCATCCATTACAACCGGCTCCCGAAAGGCGGGCATTTTGCGGCCTGGGAACAGCCGAAACTCTTCTCGGAAGAGATTCGCACCGGCTTTCGAGCGCTGCGCTCAGGCGCAGCCGCGAAGCCAGCAGCGTGACTTGATACTGTGCAGCGCGGAGTGAGGTTTCGGAGAAAGCAGAGCTTCCGAAACCCGGGGACGTAACAAACCCGGGGATGTCCCCGGATTTTCCCGGAGATCACCGCGATTTCAGGCTTCTCCAAACCGTTGCCAACCCCAGCGTTTCAAAAGGCTCTAATCTGCGCCTTCATTTTTCGCGGACTTTCGCCCCCTGTTTTGCCCGCTTTGGCAACGTCGCAGACGTATACCTTCTGAGCCAATCCAATCGGCTCAAGTTGCCTCGAATAACGGTTACTGACACAATGTCTTGTCTTGGGAAACCTGTCAGTAATGTAGAGGGTCAATGAGTAGCAGCCCACCTCGCCGAGGTAAGCCTACATGGGCGGACAAAAGTTTCCGCTCGTTGCTTGAGGCTGCCCCCGACGCCATGCTAGTGGTAGACCGAGCAGGGGAAATTGTTCTTGCCAATTTGCAAGCGGAAAAGCTCTTCGGATACGGCTGTGACGAGTTGATTGGACGGTCAGTCGAGTCGCTAATTCCCCCAAGGTTTCGCACCGAGCATCCGCAATATCGCGCAGAATACTTCGGTGCTCCTCGTGTGCGACCGATGGGAGCGAGCGTGGAGCTTTTTGCGTTATGCGAAGATGGCACGGAAGTTCCCGTGGAAATCAGCCTCAGTCCCTTAACCAACGAAGCTGGCACTTTCATCGTCAGTGCAATTCGTGACGCGACCGACCGTCGTCGCCTAGAGCAACTGAAGAGGGCAGAAGGGGCACTGCGCAAGAGCGAAGAAAAGTTCCGAAGGGTCGTGGAACACATTGGAGATGCTCTGTTCGTAGACAATGTCGAGGGGCAGGTTGTGTTCGCGAATGAGCGGTTCTTAAACCTATTTGGTTTTAGTCGAGAGGAACTGCCTAACATCAGGCTGGAGGACTATGTTGCACCGGAATATCGTGCAACATTGCGTGATCGCCACGACCGGCGCGTTCGTGGCGAGGCGGTGCCGACCCATTTCGAATATGAAGGCTTTCGGCGCGATGGAAAACGGATGTGGCTGGAGGTAGACGTCGTTCCAGTAACGGATGAGAACGGCAATCTGATCGGCACGCAGTCTGCGCTGCGAGAAATCACCGAGCGCAAGCGAGCAGAAGAGGCGCTCTCAGGTATGGCTCGAAAGCTGGTGGAAGCACAGGAGCAGGAACGCGCTCGGATCGCGAGAGAGCTTCACGACGACATCAACCAACGGCTTGCTATGTTGGCAGTCGAACTCGAACAACTCAAAGAAAATCCGTCTGAAGTTGAGAGCCGTGCGGAAGAACTACGGAAACAGACGAGTGAAATTTCAAACGGCGTTCAAGCCTTGTCGCACGATCTGCACTCCTCACAACTGGAATATCTTGGTGTTGTTGCGGGCATGAAAAGCTGGTGCAAGGAATTTGCTGGGCGGCAGAAAATCGAGATCGAATGTAGACACGATGTGCGCAGCACTTTGCCGCCCGAAATCGAGCTTTGTCTTTTTAGAGTTCTCCAAGAAGCTCTGCACAACGCTGTCAAGCACAGTGGGGTGAATCGGATTGAGGTGCAACTCCGCGAACAATCAGGTGAGATTCATCTGATCGTCAGCGATTCCGGCAGAGGCTTTGATATTGAAGCAATAAAACAGGGTAAAGGTCTGGGTCTCATCAGCATGCGCGAGCGAGTTCGGCTGGTCAACGGAACGATTGATATTGAGTCAAAGCCAATGGGTGGAACCATCGTTCATGCCCGCGTCCCCTTCAGGTCAGAGCAACTTCTTCAAAGGGCGGCTGGGTAATTTTCACTGGGAATGAACGACTGAGTGCTCTGCACAGATTCTTTCGAACACGCGGCTGCCGATCCCGCCCTGAAAGCTGCCCAGAGGATACGCACAGAGAATATCGAGACCGTGTGATCTGGCTATCTCGTCCCACAAATGTTCAAGCCGGATCGCTGCGTCTGCGTTACCTTGTGCCCAAAGAAGGGGCGCACACTCTCCGCATGCTGCAACGCGGGCAGGCTCGACCTTAGCAGCCTTGGCTGCTTGCGCGATGAGGTCGCCTGTGATTTTTAAAAATTTACCCGGATCGGGCAGATCGTTCACCATGAAGGTCGAGAGAGTCTCGGCAACATCTAACGGGATGTATCTCCCCTGCTCAATTGCGGCACCAATGTCCAAGCCATGTGCGTGCAACCTCAAAAGAAGGCTGTGAAGGTGTGACTCCGTGGCGACAACAATTACCGAGTTCCCCGCGTTGAGCGCAGCAGCGATGAACTGCGTGAAACTACTAAGAACGCCATCATCGTCAGAATAGAACCGAACCTCGTGGCGGTGAGCTATCTCCGTATTTTGATGGTGCGGTGCAAGAGCACTCTTGGTTCGGAATTCGTGGCAGGCTCCTGCGCCGACGAAATCATGACCAGAGAATCTCCTACCGATAAACTGCTCCCCCCGAAGAATGGCGTCCACAGCCTCCAATAGCTCCCTCCCGGCATCGGTCTTGACGATGTAGCCGTGTGCTCCTGTGCCGAGGGCTTCCTGCACCACGTCGGCAGAAGATTCTTGGCTCACGAAGAGGATTTTGGACTTTGGGGAAACCTTGCGGACTCGCCGAGCGACCTCGATCCCATTAAGCGACGGAAGCCCAATGTCGAGCACAATTAAGTCCGGTTGCAGTTCTTCCGCTTTTTGAACCGCTTGCAGTCCGTCTGTGACCGCTGCGACGATCTGCAATTCTGGTCTTTTCCCAAGTGCCGAACAAACGAATTTCCGAAAAGGTTCTGAGTCCTCGACCACAAGAACCCGGCTTGATGATGTTTCCAAGCAGCCCCCCAAAGATTAGAAACCCGACGCTACGGGTTTAGTTGCTGATGCTCTTCAGAATGTCATGCTGTACGAATGCAGGTCGTTGCGCTGGCGCATGTTTCGCTCAACAACAAAACTAGCTGACTGGGGCACTGATACAAAAGAAGTGATTTAATACTACTCGCTTCTCCTCCGTCTAGCAGCCAAAACGACACCGAAGTCACTGTGCTCTCGCCGAAGGAAACATTCAATACCGCGAGCATTGGAGTCGCACCTCAGAATTGACAGATGCTCAAACATCGAAGGTGTGCTTGCTGAAGACAGTCAAGAGGGAAGCGTGGTAGCGACCCCCGACTCCGTACCTCGCTCCGTCCGCCTCCCATGCCCTACGATATGGTCAGGTGGTTGCTGCACCAAACTAGCAACAATCGCAGGTCTTCCCGCGCATGGCTTCCCGACCCTCCCAGACAATGAGCGGCAGAACGACTAAAGCCGCAAGCGGGTCTGCCCACTTTATGTGCCAGATCGCGTTGATCGCCAGTCCCGCCAAGGCGATCAGCGACAGGTAAGCGCACAGTGCCGACTGAGAGGCGTCCGCCCTCAACGCGGCACTGCCTGTGGCTCCTGACAGCCGCCGCTTTTCTTTCGCGAGCCACGGCATGACGGCGGCGGCTGCAACCAGAATGGCTATCCCTAGAACGGTGGGCTTCGGTTCGCTGTAGCCCAGCAGACTCGCGACCGAAGTGACGGCAACGAAAGCAGCCAGCGCGAACAACAAGGCTCCCGCGACACGGGCAGCCCGCTTCTCCACGCCCTCGTGTGCAGCACTGGTACGGAACCTCCACAGCACTACCACCGCTGAGAAAAGTTCGATGGCGCTGTCTCCACCGAATGCAAGCAGAGCGGGACTTTGTGCCCGCCAAGCCGCGAAGAGGGACACCAGAGCCTCCACACTCATCCATGCGATTGTGACGGTCTGCACCCGTTGGATTCGACGGATCGCCTCTGGAGTGGCTATTTGGATCGCGGAAGCCATTTGGGGAACTATTATCGCTTGACTCCGTAGTTTTCCCGAAACCTCCCGACAGTCCTATTTTTCTGCATGCAACTGCTGCGCGAGGTAAGTGCCGATGCCCATTTCCTTGATGGAATGAAGCTGTGCGTCCAAGAAATCCGCGTGCCCTTCTTCGTCCTTGAGCATCGTCTGAAATAAGTCGCCTGATCCGTTATCCCCAGCTTTGGCACAGACATTGATAGCGGAGTTGTACTGACGCACGGCATCTTCCTCGTCCTTGAGGTCGCCTTCGAGTTGCTGTTGCACGTTAGCGCCGATCTTGGGAGTCAGCGCGACATCCAACTTTGGCGCGGCATCCAAGAACACGAGACGTTCGATCAGACCCTCGGCATGACCCATTTCCTCGATTGCACGTCGCTTCAGGTAGTCGCCTATCCGCACGTATCCCCAGTTTTGGCAGGTCTCTGATTGAACCATGTACTGAACGATTGCGGTCAATTCAGAAGCGAGAGCCGCGTTCAGTTGCTCGATCACCTTTTCGTTGCCGTGCATAGTTTTGCCCTCCGTCTTCCCCATTTTGCGATCTTAGACGGCAGGGACGATGTGACCCAGCGCACAGCGAGCAGTCCGTGTGGGTGGGCATCAGTGGACAAGCGGTCGGCTGTGATGAATGTCACCCCAAAAGATATGAGCGACCTCTACGACAAAATCAGAGAGGACGTTCCGTTTCGCAAAATGTGGGCGGAAAAGAGCGGATTCGGCTTTGAATTGCCCTCAGTTGTACCGAATGTACCGAAAAAAGAGGATCAATCGGAAGCCGCTAAAGCTGCATAAACGACTGAATAGGCGAGAGAAAGAATGGTCGGGGAGAGAGGATTTGAACCTCCGACCCCCTGGTCCCGAACCAGGTGCTCTACCAGGCTGAGCCACTCCCCGACAAACTCGTCTTCCGGCGTGAAAAACGAGGCAGGAAAATATCGCCGGAAGTCACGCGAGAACCGATACTTCACAAAAATTATAACATCCAGCGTGAGGGCGAAAGCTTTCCGAGGCTGCGCCAAGCGCCTCCGGGCTGGTTCTAACCCGGTGCCGCGCTTTTCCTCAATCGACCTTCCCGCCTCCGCTTACAATGGTGGGGAACCTGGCTGCCGGCAAAAGGCTGGCGCTACCCGAGGTCGCAAGAATTCGCTAACATAAACGATTTAATAGCCGTGACCTGATCGCCATGATCGCTTTGACTGCAAGCCGCCTGTATACGCCGCTCGAAGCCATCGAGCAGCCGGTGGTCTTGTTGGAGGGATCGCGGATCGTCGCAGTCAGCTCCCGCACCACGCGCCCGCTGCCGGAAGGCGTGCAGCGGGTCGACTTCTCGGACTCCATTCTCGCCCCAGGGTATCTCGACATCCACATTCACGGCGGGGCGGGCCACGACGTGATGGAGGCGGATCCCGCAGCCCTGCCCGCCGTAGAGCAGTTGCTGGCCAAGCACGGCGTCACCAGCTACTTGCCCACCACGGTGACCGCTCCCGGCGATCACATTCTCTCTGCCTTGGACCGCCTGGCCACAGCGATTGAAAACGCCGAGCGTGACCCCGCTTCCCTCGGACGGCGGGCACAGCCGGTGGGCATTCATCTGGAAGGCCCGTTCATCAGTTTCGAGCGCCGCGGAGTGCATCCCCCGCAAGACTTGCGGCCCCCGACCCTGCCGGTATTCGAGCGTTTTTGGCAGGCCTCGCGCGGCCGTATTCGCATGATGACGCTTGCGCCCGAACTCGAGGGCGCGCGCGCCGTGATTGCCGAGGCCGTACGCTGCGGCGTTTGCGTCAGCCTGGGACACTCGGACGCCAACCTGCATCACACCCAGGCGGCAGTCGAGGCGGGAGCACGCCATGCCACGCACACCTTTAACGGTATGCGGCCCCTCGGTCACCGCGAACCGGGAATCATCGCCGCCGTGCTGACCGATTCGCGGCTTTCGGCGGACATTATTGCCGACGGCATTCATCTCCACCCCACCATCGTGGAGTTGTTTTTGAAGATGAAAGGTCCAGAGTCAGCGGTGTTGATTACGGATGCGACCGCAGCCACGGGAATGCCCGACGGGCGCTATCGCCTGGGATGGTTCGAGGTGGAAGTCAAGAATGGCGTGTGCATGGCGGAAGGCGCGCTTGCGGGCAGCGTGCTGACTATGGATCGCGCGGTGCGCAATGTGACTAAGTTTGCCGGCTGGGGATTGCAACCGGCGCTGCGCCTGGCCACGCTGAATCCTGCGAAAGTCGTGGGCTTGTCGAGCCGGGGCAAATTGGAGGCTGGGGCCGAGGCCGACATTGTGGTGTTGAGTCCAGACGGCGAAGTCAGAACTACTTTTATTCGCGGTGTCCGGATGGAAGCTGCGGCCGGCAGGTAACCAAGAAGAGAGGCAGGTCAAGAGAAGCTTGGCGGACAAGGGCGGATTTCCCCATTTCATGCTGAAGGAGATTTTCGAGCAGCCGCAAGGGCTGCGCGACACCATTCTGCCCCGAGTTTTCCTCGAAGGAGCCGAGATACGCCTGAATGAAGTAAAGATCGGCAGGGAAGAGCTCTGTGCCCTGCGCCGCATCCATATTGTGGCATCCGGAACCAGCCGCCACGCCGGCATGGCCGGTCAATACATGATTCAGGACCTCGCCAATCTCCCCGCCGACGTCGACTACGCTAGCGAATTCGAATACCGCAATCCCATGATCAGCGCCGGCGAGCTGACCATCGTGATTACCCAATCGGGCGAAACTGCGGACACTACGGCCTCGCAGCGCGAGGCCAAGGCCCAGGGATCGCGCACCATCGCCATCTCGAACGTGGTCAATTCCACCATTGCGCGCGAAGCCGATGGCGTGCTCTACACCAATGCCGGGCCGGAGGTCAGCATTGCCTCCACTAAGGCCTTCACCGCGCAAATGGCGATGCTGTTTCTGTTGGCCGCGTATTTGGGCCAGGAGCGAGGCAGTCTGAGCGAAGAACAGGTGCGGCATCACATCAGCGAACTGCTGGAGCTTCCCGCCAAAATCACGACTGTGCTGGCATCTGCTCCGCAGTGTGAAAAGCTGGCAGAGAAGTATCGCTCGTCGCAAGATTTCCTTTTTCTGGGGCGCGCCATCCATTACCC
>Ga0335081_10013745_pt1 | contig 13084 bp, 8 predicted proteins | sample Lox_Sample_35_FD_206713 | JGI IMG/M metagenome (GOLD analysis project Ga0335081, IMG submission 206713) | Soil microbial communities from Loxahatchee National Wildlife Refuge, Florida, United States - Lox_Sample_3.5 | ecosystem: Environmental > Terrestrial > Soil > Wetlands | place: USA: Florida...
GCGCTTCTCGCCGCCCTCGAGCTTCACGGCCTCAACGCCACCTTCTTTCACGAAGCGCGCGGCGTTGCGCAGGCCTTCCTCGTGGCTGACCTGGAACGAGCCGTAAGGCATGTCCGCGACCAGCATGCCGTGCTTCACGCCCCGACGTGCGGCGCGCACGTGGTGCAGCATCTCGTCCATAGTGACGGGCATGGTGCTGTCGTAGCCGAGCATGACCATGGCCAGCGAATCGCCGACCAGGATTACGTCAATGCCGGCTTCGTCCACCAGGCGCGCGCTGGGGTAGTCGTAGGCGGTGAGAGACGTGATGGGCTCGCGCCGGTGCTTCTTTTCCAGAAGTGTGGTGGTGGTGATTCTGGGAGAGGAATTGATCGAAGTGACGCTCACGGATCCTCCAGTGCCGCTCCGCCCATCGGCGGATACAGCCTGTTACGCTCTATAGCATGCCTTGGGGGCGGGGCGGGAGGCAAGAAAAATCGCCGAAATCGCTCGTAATCGCCGTGGTCGCAGCACCGATAGCGCGCGTAGCGCGCGACAGAACGTAGCCCACGGCGTAAGCCGTGGGAAAGAATTAAAAGAAAACGTGAGCCTGCGAAGCAGGCGAAAGAGATTGGGTCTCCTGTTTCGGACTTCTTACGCCCGCTCCGCGGGCTACGTCAACGTGCTCCTTAGTCCCACGGCTTACGCCGTGGGCTACGTTCTTTTGCCCGCTACGCGGGCTCGTTCGCGCCACCGAAATGGTTTGGGATGGACCCGGGAGCAAGGGACAAAAGAGAGTGGGTCAGATTGGTCTATGGCACGTTTATAACTAAGCGACCACAACCGCGATGACGATAAGCGCAGGAAGAACGAGCCACCACTTGCCACCGGAACGCGCGGCCAGGAGTCCGAACACTACGGACAGACACAGGCAAGAAGCCACAATTGGTTCCCGCCATGTGGCGCCTCCAGGGTAAAGATAGAGGAGGATGCTTCCGAAGAGGAGAATGCTGGTGATTCCGAGCTTTCGAGAGTTCTGATTACGTCCCAGCCTCTGCACGCCACCCTCGCTCAACACCTCGCTTCCTGGGTCCTTTGGTTACGCGCTCGCCGACTCCGCGCCCAACGGCAGGAAGTACTGCGTGCCCTTGATGGGCTCGGTCAGGCGGCGCAGGAGTTGCTGCAGGTCTTCGTGGCGCTCGACGAAGTCGATGTCCGAAGTGTTGATCACGAGCAGGTCGGAGGCACTGTAGTGAAAGAAGAAGTGTTCGTAGGCCTTCACCACTTCGCCGATGTAGTCCTCGTTGATCGCCGCCTCGCTCGTGGCTTTCTTCTTTCGCAGGCGCTTCTTCAGCACCTCGGGCGTGGCCTGCAGATAGATGACCAGGTCGGGCGTGGGCAGTTGCTCGCGAAAAATGTCGTAATAGCGGTTGTAGACGGCCAGCTCGGCGTCGGTCAGGTTGACGCAGGCGAAGATCTTGTCCTTCTCGAAGATGTAGTCGGCGATGATGGTCTTGTTGGAATTCGGGCCGGCTTCGAGCGCCCGCAACTGCTCGTAGCGCTCGACCAGGAACGAGAACTGGGTCTGGAAGGCGGCCCCGCGCTCACCGTCGTAGAAGGCGCGCAGGAAAGCGTTGTCCTCGGGCTCGAGCACGCGCTGCGCGTGCAGGCGCTCGGCGACGATGTTGGCCAGCGTCGTCTTGCCCACCCGGATGGGGCCCTCGATGGCGATGTAGCGGGGGAGCTCGAAAAAGTTGGCCATGACCGAATATCGCGAGAATATATCGGGCGACCGCCGGGCGCAATTGCGAGTTGAGTAAACAGAAACTTCCACCGCGGACGCACGGAGACACAGAAGGACCGGGGCGTGGGGTGCGCTTTTGTTTTTCTCCGTGCCTCCGTGTCTCTGTGGTGAAATAGGCGCGATGGCCGGATTCCTCATCGGCGCCGCTGCTCTTGGCTACGCGGGCTATGCCGCCTACGCTCCGCGATCGCAGCTCTACGGGCGGACTTATCTGGGTGCGGGCCGCGGATCGCGGCAACTCGCCTTGACCTACGACGACGGCCCCAACGATCCGCACACGCTTCGCCTGCTGGAGGTGCTGGCGCGGCACGAGGTCAAAGCCACGTTCTTCCTGATTGGGAGGTTCGTCTCCGCGAAGCCGGAGATCGCACGCGAGGTGGCGCTCGCCGGCCACACGATCGGCAATCACACCTTCAACCACCCCAACCTGATCCTCCGCTCGGCCACGCGCGTCCGCGACGAACTCGAACAATGCCGGAAGGTTTTGGCAGAGACGATCGGCGAGCACTCGGCGCTGTGGCGTCCGCCCTTCGGCGCGCGCCTGCCGCATGTGCTGGGCGTCGGCCGCAAGCTGGGGCTCGAGCCGGTGATGTGGACCGTCAGCTCCAACGACTGGAAGATCCACTCGGCCGACGCCATCGAGCAGCGCGTGGCCAAGCGTATCCGTGGCGGAGACGTGATCCTCATGCACGATGGCGCTCACGTCCGCATGGGCGCAAACCGCACGTGCACAGTTGACGCAACCGATCGGTTGATCCGACGTTGCAAAGACCAGAGCTACGAGTTCGTGACCGTGATCGCAATGATGAAGGCGGTAGCAAGCTAACATCCACCACGGAGGCTCGGAGACACAGAGTCCAATTCTCCGACCCTCTGTGTCTCAGTGGTGGATTTACCCCTTCAGAGTTGCGAAGGCTTTCCGCGCGGCCTCGACCGTCTGGCTGATGTCGTCCATCGAGTGGGCGGCGGAAAGGAAGGCCGCCTCGAACTGCGAGGGCGGAAGCCAGATGCCTTCCTCCAGCATGGCACGGTGAAATTTTCCGAAGAGCGCCGTATCGGATTTCGCGGCCGAATCCCAGTTCGTCACCGGCTCGCCGGTGAAGAACCAGGTGAACATCGAGCCGACACGGTTCGCGGTCACGGGGATCCCGGCTTGGTGGGCGGCATCAGCAACCATGTCCACCAGGGTGGCGGCGGTGCGATCCAGGCGTCCGTAAAGTTCGCGGTTGTCGCGCAGGTACTTCAGCGTGGCCAGGCCGGCGGCCATCGCCAGCGGATTCCCTGAGAGCGTCCCTGCCTGGTAGACGGGGCCGAGCGGCGCGACCTGGTCCATGAATTCTGCCGGGCCACCGTAAGCGCCCACGGGCAGGCCGCCTCCGATGATCTTGCCCAGCGTGGTCAGGTCAGGACGCGTGCCGTAGAGCTCCTGCGCGCCGCCGAAGGCCACGCGGAAGCCGGTCATCACCTCGTCGAAGATCAGAAGCGCGTCCTCGCGCGAGGTGAGGTAGCGCAGGCCGTCGAGGAATGGCGGCGCGGGCGGCACGCATCCCATGTTGCCCACTACCGGCTCAACGATCAGGCACGCAATCTCGCCCCTCAGCTTCCTGAACGCGTCGTTCACCCGATCGATGTTGTTGTAGGGCAAAGCCAGCGTGAACTGCACGAACTCCTCGGGAACGCCCGCCGAGCCTGGAATGCCAAAGGTCGCGACGCCGGAGCCGGCCTTCACCAGCAGCGCATCGGTGTGTCCGTGATAACAGCCCTCGAACTTGACGACGTACTTGCGTCCCGTTACGGCGCGCGCCAGGCGGATGGCCGACATCGTGGCCTCGGTCCCCGAGCTGACGAAGCGCAGCTTCTCCATCGCCGGGAAGGCTGCGAGCACGGCCTCGGCGAGATCGGATTCGAGCGGCGTGGAGGCGCCGAAGCTTGCGCCGTCGCGGTTGGCGCGCTCGATGGCCGCGACCACCTCGGGCGCGGCGTGCCCCAGGATCAGCGGTCCCCAGGAGCCGACGTAGTCAATGTACTCGTTGCCGTCGGCGTCCCACATGCGCGAGCCGCGTCCCTTGACGATGAACGGGGGATCGCCGCCCACGGCGCGAAAGGCCCGCACCGGAGAATTCACGCCCCCGGGGAAGAGCTTTTCCGCGCGCTGCTGGAGCTGGCGGGAGCGATCGAGCTTGCGCGTGGCTGTGGGTTGCATGGGAACTGATTACTATAGCAGCCTGGTTGGATTACGGCGGTCACTTGCCATGAGGACTTGCCGCGGGACGGAACCGGTGTAAGATACGCCCACTGCCAGTCTCCCCCGCATCTCATTAGGGGGATGAGAATGTCTGCCCAACCTGTCATCGATTCCGCCGCGCTCGAACGGGGCCGCTCCATCAACATTCGCAATGCGATCGTGGCCACGCTGTGTGGTTGCGGGCCGGCTGCGGTGCTGGCTTACTGGTGCCCGCCGCGGTTGGAGATGTGGCTGATCGGCTTGGTCGCAGGCTTCATCTGGGCGAACTTCTTCGAGTACGCCCTGCACCGCTGGATCCTGCACGTGCCCGGCACCTACGCCTTCGAAGGCCACCTGCTGCACCATGCCTCCATCGGTATGCCGCATGAACCGCTGTACGTCAATCTGGGGGGCAAAGCGATCTACATAGTGACGATGTTCGCCGGCAACGGCGCGCCGGTGGTCATCGCCGACTGCCTCCTGCATTGGGGCTTCGCGCCCGGAGTGCTGGTGAGCTTCAGCCTGTACTTCTTCTTGACGGAAGAGATCCACTGGCGCTTCCACATGGGCGGATGGCTGCCCGGGTGGCTGGACCGCGCCCGCGCCCGCCACATGGCCCATCACGACCGTCCTGACCACGATTACGCCATCTTCTGGTCGCTGTTTGACCGCCTGTTCGGGACCGCATCGTAGGCTAGAACGGCACTACAAATTCTGGAATTGTCATCCTGAGCGACCGAGGCTCCTGGCCGCTTTTTTCAGGCCGGGAAACGGTCGCGAAGGATCTGGGTTGCGCGGAACAGCCACGACCCGGCCTGTGAAGCCATGCCTCCACCCGGCGAACAACTGTTAGAATCAACTCTCCATGGTCCTGCCATTCGTCCGCGAGCTCTTTGCGGACGTGGGGAAGATAGACGCCCTGGCGCGCGCGGTTGTGGACCTCCACCCCAGCAAACCAAAACCGGGTTTGCCGGGGACCCCGGAGACGGGGTCAGGAGCCGGCGCGGGGCGGATACGTGTCTCCGGGCTGACTTCCACCACTAAGTCTCTATACGTACCTATGCTGGCGCGGCTGGCATCGCGACCGCTGGTGCTGCTAGTGCGCGACAACCGCGCGGCGGAGGAGATGCTGCCGGTGGTTGAGGCATTCTGTGACCTGACCGGCGGACCGCCCCCCGGCTCGGTGGTTAAGCTGCCCTGCTTCGACGTCCTGCCCTTCGAGAACCTCTCGCCTCACCCCGAGATCCAGGAAGAACGGGCGACCGCGCTGTGGAAGATTGCGATCGGGGCGGCCTCCATCGTCATCATGCCCGTCTGTGCCGCGCTGATGCGTATGCGCGAAGCCAGCTTCTATGCCGAGCTGGCGCGGGTAGTGCGCCGCGGCGAGACCATTGATGTCGAACGCCTGGTCGAGCACCTGAACACCGTTGGCTACGCCTCGGTGGACGTGGTCGAGATGCCAGGACAGGTGGCCCTGCGCGGCGGCATCCTGGATGTCTATTCGCCGGAGATGGATCGGCCGGTGCGCATCGAGTTCTTCGGCGACGAAGTCGAATCCATGCGCAAGTTCGACCCGGCGAGCCAGCGCTCGTCCAACCCTGTCGAGGAAGTCGTCATGCTGCCGCTGGCGGAAACACCGGTCACGGGAGAAATCTTGGGCGCTATCCATGCGCGGCTTAGCGGCGCGCGCATCAGCGGGGCGGAAGGGGCGGTGGCAGAAGCCGTGAGTGCGGGTGGCGCCTCGGTATTTCCGGGATGGGAGCTCTACGCCCCTGTCGCCACCACAACCGGGACGGTCTTCGATCTGCTCCCCAAGGCAGCGGTCTTGCTGGACGAGCCGGAAGACATCAGCCGGGAGATGGAGCACTGGTGGGAACGCGTCCGAGAAGCCCATGAGCGCGCCGGTATCGGCAAGTTGGTCCGGCCCGACGATCTCTACCTGTCTCCGGAGGAGTTCGAAAACCTGCTGGCAAGATTGCCGGGGGGAAGCCTCGAGCACCTCGGGATCGAAAGCGGCGGCGACGGCGCTCAGATACTACACATGTCGTTATCATCGCAGCCGACCACCCGCTTTCACGGCTCCATGCCGGCCATGGTGGAGGAGGTCCAGAGCCTTACGGCGGAGGGGAAACGGGTGATCTTCGCCGTTCCAACGATGGGCGAAGTCGAGCGTCTGGCGGACGTCTTCACCGAATACAATGTGCCCTTCCGGCTAGGCAGCCGAACCCCCACTCCGGGCGGGGAGAGCTACCTCGACGAGACCGCCTACTTTGCCCAGGAGATGTTAACTACTGCTGTAGTAAGAGCGAACGTCCCCGACGGTGTGGCCTTGCCCGAGGCCGGTCTGGTCATCTTTGGGGCTCGCGACCTGTTCGACGAGTCCGAGGCTGTTCTGACCCGTCCCCTGCGACGGGGCTCCAAGGTTTCAGCGTTTCTTTCCGACTTCCGCGACCTGCAGGTCGGCGACTACGTCGTGCACGTTGAGCACGGCATTGGCCAGTATCAAGGGTTGAAGGAGATCACTCAAGGCGAGACGACTGGCGAGTTCATGGTGCTGGAATACGCGGAGGGAGCGCGGCTCTACGTCCCACTCACACGGCTGGACCTGGTGCAGAAGTACCGCTCGGCTGAAGGCCAGAAGCCGGCGCTCAGCCACCTGGGCAGCACGGCATGGGCGCGCACCAAGGCGCGAGTCAAGAAGGCGATGCAGGACATGGCGGAGGAACTGTTGAAGCTCTACGCCGAGCGCCGCCTGGCCGAGGGGCACGCCTTCCCGCGCGACACTGACTGGCAGCGCGAGTTCGAAAATGCCTTCGAGCATCAGGAAACCGAAGACCAGGAAGAAGCCATTGTGGACGTGAAGCGCGACATGCAAGCGCAGACGCCCATGGACCGGCTGCTGGTGGGCGACGTCGGCTATGGCAAGACCGAAGTCGCCATGCGCGCCGCCTTCAAGGCGGTGAACGACAACAAGCAAGTGGCGGTGCTGGCGCCCACGACCGTGCTCGCTTTCCAGCACTTCGAAACCTTCAAGCAGCGATTTGCGGCCTATCCCATCCGCACCGAGATGCTGAGCCGCTTCCGCACCGCCAAACAGCAGAAGGAGATTCTGCAGAAAGTCGAGGCCGGGCAGGTCGACATCCTGATTGGCACGCACCGTCTGCTCTCCAAGGACATCAAATTCGCCGATCTGGGCCTGGTCGTTGTCGACGAAGAGCAGCGCTTCGGCGTCCGCCACAAGGAGCGCCTGAAGAAGCTGAAGAAAGAGGTGGACGTGCTGACCATGTCGGCCACGCCCATCCCGCGCACGCTGCACATGTCGCTGACCGGGCTGCGCGACATGAGCGTGATCGAGACGCCTCCCAAGGACCGCATCGCCATCCAGACGGTGGTCGCGGCCTTCGACGAGAAGCTGATCAAAACGGCCATCGAGCACGAACTGGAGCGCGGCGGGCAGGCGTATTTCGTCCACAATCGCGTGGAGTCGATCTACGAGATCGCCGCCAAGGTGCAGGAGCTGGCGCCGCGGGCGCGGGTGATCGTGGGCCACGGGCAGATGTCGGAGTCCGAGTTGGAGAAGGTGATGCTGAAGTTCATCCGCCACGAAGCCGACGTGCTGGTGGCGACCACCATCATCGAGAACGGGCTCGACATCCCGCTGTGCAACACCATCATCATCAACCGCGCCGACCGCCACGGGCTTTCCGAGCTTTACCAGTTGCGCGGACGCGTGGGACGCTCCAATCGGCGCGCGTATGCGTATTTGCTCGTGCCGCCCGACGTCGAGCTGACGCCACTGGCGCGCAGACGCCTGGCCGCGCTCAAAGAGTTCTCCGACCTGGGCGCCGGGTTCAAGATCGCCGCTTTGGATCTGGAGCTGCGCGGTGCCGGCAATCTGCTGGGCGGACAGCAGAGCGGGCACATCAACGCCGTCGGGTTCGAGCTCTATACCAGCATGCTCGACCGCACCGTGCGCGAGATGAAGGGCGAAGTCGCGCGCGAGGAAGTGGCGGTCCAGCTCAACCTCGGGATCAACATCCGCATCCCCGCCGAATATATAAAAGAAGAAAACCAGCGCTTGCGGATGTACAAGCGCGTGGCCGGCGTGGAGAGCGAAGCCCAGCTCAAGGACGTGCGCGAGGAACTCGCAGACCGCTTTGGAGAGCTGCCGGCAGCCGTGCGCAACTTGCTGGAGTATGCGCGGCTCAAGCTGGCGGCGCAGCGGCTGGGCGTGGCGGGCATCGATCGGCGCCGCGAGCAGGTGACCATCCGCTTCACGCCGGAGGCCGCCGTCGATCCGGAGAAGCTGGCGCGGTTCGTCGCCGGACAGCCTGGGGCGCAGTTCTCGCCCTCCGGAGTGCTTAAGTTTTCCCTCAGAGCAAGCCAAGCGGATGAAGTGCTGGGAAGCTTGCAACAGCTTTCCGAGGAATTGGCGGCAGAGAAGAGCACGGTACCGGCGCCGCAGCGGTAATCTCCGGCCAGGAATCGCTTCTTGGTTCATCCCAGGCCGTCTCCACGAAGCGGAGGTCTCACTTCAAGGTGTGGAGGTACTTAATCAAGTCATCGAGATCCTTGTCGCTCAAGCGCTGGTCAAAAGCGGGCATAGTGCGGCGGCCTTCGATGATGGTTTTCCGTACTTGGGCATCGGTGGCCGGGGCACCGCTAGGCAACGTCTTGGATTGAAATAACCCCTCCAACCTAGGCGGCTGCTTGTGCAGGTCGGGATGCGCGCCTTCATGGCAGTCCGCGCAATGCAGGAGAAAAAGTGCCTGGCCCTGCGTTGTGTCACTGGTAAGTTCAGTAGCGAACCACGAGCAGCCCGTCAGCATAGCCAGGCTCATGACTAGCCCCGTTTGGAAAATTGCGGCCGCGCAACGACGACTCATCGGTTTCGGGCCGACGTTTGCGGGGATGTGGCGGTCGCCTTGGCTGCCTGCTCGCGCAAAGCCGTTTCCAGTTCCGCAGCCGTCCACTCCGTGGACCAATACTTGGCCACGGTGCCATCGGGCGCGATCAGCACGATGTTCATCGAGTGCGAGATCTGGTTGTCCTCTTCCACGTACTCCAAACCAAATGCATTCGCCAGCTGGCGCAAGTCACCGGGGGTGGTGGAGGCGAAGTCCCAATGAGCGAAACCCGAGGCATCGTCGTCAAGGTAGGCGAGGCCGTATCGCCGCAGCACGGCCGCAGTGTCGTATTTGGGATCGAAGGTGATGCTCAGCAAATGGGTCCTGCGATAGTCCTCCGGCGTTTTTTTGAGGTCGTCGTGAATCTTCGCGAATTGGCTGCTCAAGCGCGGGCAGAAGTTGGGCATCGGACAGCGCGTGTAGATGAAGGTCAGCAAGACGGCCTTGCCCCGGAAGTCGCGGAAGCGGATGGTCTTCCCGTCTTGATTCTTTAGCGGGAGATCGGGCACGGATTCCCCCACGGCGAGCAGGTGCGCAGCTGCGACAGCTTTGGCGGTCTTGCGGCCGCTGCGGTCGGTGATGCGGACATTTTCCAGCCAGTAGTCATCCCCGTGGACGACGAGGACGGCCGCAATCTTGTCTCCCGCCTGTAACTCCTGCATTACGGCCGGGTCTTTGACTTTGTACGGCATAGTCATCGCCGGCATGAAGCCAGGAATGTTGCCATGTCTTACGGTGATTTCATGGGCCGCCGGGTTCTTGCTCAGGACTTCTCCTTGCAGGTCGTATCGCTTGCTCTTGGTCTGAGACCAAGCGGACATCACAAAAGACACGGCGAACAGAATTATTCCCGACACCAATTTCAGTTTGCGCAGATTCAAAGGCACACCTCCAATCGAGAGACGATAGGGCGAGTTCGCTGAGGTCAGGGCAGGAGAAGACGCCAATCCCCCGCCAGAGCCTGGAGTTTAGGCGAGGAGGAAAGGCGGACCTCTCTTGCGATGGCTGCGCGCTTCCAATACGCGCGCCCGAAGATCCGTCTGAAGAATGGCCTGGAAATATGCGGCCGGTTGCGCCCAGGAGGGTGCCCTTGCCGACACACCGATGGCAGCCGACACCGCCGGGTCGAACAACATCGATCGATAAGGGCAGGGTTCGGTTGCCGTGCGCACTGCGGGCGCCGTTTCCTCTTGGGTTGACGACCGGAGACGGGCCGCCACACTGCATCGGTGCTTGCCGTCCCGGCGGCAGCAGGCTGGCAGAGAAGACTCAGTCTTCGGTACAGCCAGCGGAAGGCATGGCGGCAGCAACAGGAACCCCAGCACCGCAATGGCCGTAGCCCGCGCCATGATGATTGAGGCGCCATGTTAGCACAGCGTCACACAGGCATGTGACGTGAGCCGCTCCTCTTTAAGAAAAGCACGGTGCATGTGGTACCTTACTCGCGGGCCAAGGCGCGGGTGAAACATCGCTTCCACGTTTGCATATTGAGCTTGTCGATTTTGGCGGTGATCATCAGTTCAGGCATGGCACAAAGTATGGCAACAGCGGTTGCGGCCCCAGGCGCCTGGGACCGGCTGGTGGACCAGTTCTTCGACGACAACTATTTCCCTTTCCACCCCACATTCGGCACCCATGCCGGATTCCATCGCTACGACACTCAACTGGAAGACTACTCGCGCGCCGGAGTCGAAGCTGAGGTTAAGTCGCTGCAGCAGGTGCGTGGAAAGATCGGCGGCTTTCATGGCGGAGACCTTTCCGCCGAGCAACAGTCCGACCGCGAGCTGCTGCTGCACCGAATTGACGGACAATTGCTGGAGTTGGAGCAGATCCGCGAATGGGAGAAGAATCCGGACCGGTATGCCAGCGGCATCACCTATAGCGCCTTCCTGATCATGAGCCGGAAGTTCGCGCCGCCGGACGAACGATTGCGGTCGCTGATCGCGCGCGAGCGGCAAATGCCCAAGGTGTTCGGGGCGGCGCGGGCCAACTTGAAAAATCCGCCTAAGATCTACATACAGGTTGCGCTGCAGCAACTGCCGGGGATCATTCGCTTCTTCCAGCAGGACGTTCCCGCGGCTTTCAAGGAAGTCCAAAATCGCAAGCTGCTCGATGAATTCAACGCCAGCAACCAGGCGGTGATTGACGGCCTCAGCGCCTACGGGAAGTGGCTCGAGGACGACCTGCTGCCGCGATCCAACGGCGATTTCCGCATCGGGGCCGAAAACTACCGCAAGAAGCTGCTGTATGACGAGATGGTGGACACGCCTCTCGACGAGCTGTTGAAGCTCGGCCACGCCGATTTGCGTCGCAACCAGCAGTGGCTGAAGGAAACGGCGGCACGCATCGATTCCAGCAAGACGCCCCAGCAGGTGCTGGCGGAGTTCCAGACGAACTACCCGCCGCCGGACAAGCTGTTGCAGACGGTGCGCGACATGTTCGGTGACCTGCGCGGCTTCATCGAGCGCGCACACATCGTGACCATTCCCTCGCCGGTGCTTCCCATCGTCGAGGAAACGCCGCCGTTCATGCGCGCGCTCACCTTCGCTTCCATGGATACTCCGGGCCCCTACGAACACACTGCGAAGGAGGCCTTCTTCAACGTTACCCTGCCGGAGAAGGATTGGACGCCGGAGCACGTGCACGAATTCATGGCGCAGTTCAACTACGACACCCTGACCTCGGTGTCTACGCACGAAGCCTATCCCGGACACTATGTGCAGTTCCTCTGGGTGCAAGATGCGCCCTCGAAGGTGCGCAAGCTCGTGGGCTGCGCGTCTAACGCCGAAGGTTGGGCGCACTACTCCGAGCAGATGATGCTGGACGAGGGGTACGGCAAACCGGCCCACGGAGGCAGCGACGACAAATACCTGAAGCTCCGCCTGGGACAGTTGCAGGATGCCCTGCTGCGGGACGCGCGTTACATCGTCGGCATCGAGATGCACACCGGCAAGATGACCTGCGAGCAGGCGGTGGATTTCTTCGTCACGCAAGGCTACCAGTCGCGGGCCGTAGCCGAGACCGAGACCAAGCGCGGTACCTCCGATCCAACCTACCTGGTGTATACGCTGGGGAAGCTGGAGATCCTGAAGCTGCGTGATGACTATCAACAGAAGATGGGTGCGAAATTCAACCTGCAAGAGTTCCACGACGAGTTCCTCAAGCAGGGCTATCCGCCGGTGAAGATCATTCGCAAGGCCATGCTAGGAGATGAATCTCCGGTGCTCTGAGGCGGAAGCTGGGAAGGCAATTGGCAGTTAGCAATTAGCATTTGGCGCGTGGGGCTTTTCGCGAGAATATGAACAAGCTCGGCGTTGCTGAGTGCTAATCGCCAAATGCTAATTGCTGAATAACCAAAAATGCCAAAACTCCGAGTACGAAAAGCCGTTTTTCCCGCCGCCGGCTTGGGCACGCGCTTTCTGCCCGCCACCAAGGCGCAGCCCAAGGAAATGCTGCCGCTGGTCGATAAGCCCATCATTCAATATGGAGTGGAAGAGGCGCTGGCCGCGGGCTGCGACCAGATCATCATCATTACCGGCCGCGGCAAGAGCGCCATCGAGGACCACTTCGACGTCAGCTACGAGCTGGAAAAAATGCTGGAGGAGCGCGGCAAGACCGAGCTGCTCGCGGTGGTGCGGCAGATCTCGGACATGATTCACGTGGCCTACGTCCGCCAGAAAGAAGCCATGGGCTTGGGACATGCAGTGCTGATGGCGCGCGAACTGGTGGGCCCGGAACCTTTCGCCGTCCTGCTGGCTGACGACGTCATTGACGCCCCGGTCCCCTGCCTGAAGCAGATGATCGACGTCTTCGATGAGACCCAATCGTCGGTCATTGCCACCCAGGTAGTCGAAGGGCCAGCGATCTCGGCGTACGGTGTCGTGGCAGGCCATCCGGTGTACGGGCGCTTTCAGGAGAGGCTCTACGACATCAGCAACCTGGTGGAGAAACCGAAATTCACGGAAGCTCCCTCGAAGCTGGCCGTGATCGGGCGCTACGTCCTCACGCCCACTGTCTTCGAAACCCTGGAACGCACGCCGCTGGGCGCCGGCGGCGAACTCCAACTCACCGACGGCCTGCGCCTGCTGCTGCAACGGGAGAAGCTCTACGGATACGTTTTCGACGGCAAACGACACGACACCGGTGACAAGCTCGGCTTCCTAAAGGCCA
>Ga0335081_10013747_pt1 | contig 13084 bp, 10 predicted proteins | sample Lox_Sample_35_FD_206713 | JGI IMG/M metagenome (GOLD analysis project Ga0335081, IMG submission 206713) | Soil microbial communities from Loxahatchee National Wildlife Refuge, Florida, United States - Lox_Sample_3.5 | ecosystem: Environmental > Terrestrial > Soil > Wetlands | place: USA...
ACCGGTGCGGCCATATACATCCATTTGTTTGACGGCGAAGGGCCAGTTCCACGAGGCTTCAACGATGGCTATTGCGTTCTTGTAGTTCAGAATGATTTCGGCTTCGTCATCGACTTTTGGATATTGCCCGGGCTGAAGCTGCTTGGTGACCGCGGCGACGGAGAGCGGGGCTTCGCCATCCATGAGCCAGGTCATCAAATTCGCTCCATAGCAGCCAAAATCGTAGAGTGCTCCGCCGCCGTTTTGTTTTGGATCGGCCAGAAAAGTGAGAAACTCAGGTCCGAAGACGCCCAGCAGATTCGGTCCACGATGGCCGTCGCGAAAGACTGCTTTTACGATTGGCCCCAGCGATCCCTGCTTCAATAAGTGGAATGCCTCAACGTTACTCGAGTACCAGGAAGTTTCAAGATTGACCAGGACATGAATCTTGCCACGCTGCGCTGCGTCTTGAATCGCCAGAGCATCCTGATAACTGACCGCAAGAGGTTTTTCCACCATGACGTGAACGCCCAGTGCGGCGCACTCTTCGACGACTCGCCGGTGATCAGCGATATTTGTGTAAACCAAAACCGTTTGCGGATGAACGCTCGAAACCATCGCTTGAATACTGGGGAAGTGCATGCTTGCGGGAAAGTGGTAACGCTGCGCATAAGAGTCGAAGAGCTTCCGGTCGGGTTCAACGATTCCGACGACCTGGACATCAGGGCGATGCAAGAGGCCGCCGGCGGGCACGAGCGAAGAACCGCCTCGGAAGGCAAAGTCAATGTGGCCGTGGACCAGGCCAACAATGCCTACTTTCATTGGAGCATCGGGAACGGCGGCAGCCGCGTTGGCGTAAAGCGCAAGAATGGCGAGTATCAGCAGAAGGACGTGTTTCATTTACGCTTCTCCTCAACCGGGCAGGAGTGTATCACCGGCAAGAGCGAAATGGCTTACGTTGCGAAAGAGCCTGGAACTCAAGGGACTGCTACGGGCGTAGATACAAATACGGAGTGCGCCTTACTCTGTGGTGGACTAAACTCCTTGCCGCGCTGTGGCTTCTGATTATGGGCGCAAAGGTGCCGGCAGCAGCGACGGCGTAGACTCCTTACTAGTATTCATGAGCAAATTATGAAGGCGATCGTCTACCACAATTACGGCCCACCCGATGTTTTGAAGTGTGAAGACGTCGAGAAGCCTGCTCCCAAGGAAGATGAAGTCCTGATCAAAGTTCGGGCGACTTCCGTCAATCCGCTTGACGTGGGGTTAATGAAGGGCAAACCCTACAGCCTGCGCCTGGTGTTTGGAGTCTTCGGGCCGAAAACCACGCGGCCGGGTGTCGATGTGGCGGGCGTGGTGGAAGCGGTTGGCGGGAAAGTAAGTCAGTTCAAGCCCGGCGATGAGGTATTCGGCGCGTGCCGCGGAACTTTCGCAGAGTATGTGTGCGCGCCCGACTCAAAATTGGCGCGGAAGCCAAATAACATGACGTTTGAGCAAGCGGCCTCCGTACCCGTGGCGGGGATCACCGCGCTGCAAGGTCTTCGCGACAAAGGCCACATTCAACCGGGGCAGAAGGTCCTGGTCAATGCTGCCGCCGGTGGGGTGGGCATGTTCGCCATGCAGATCGCCAAAGCATTCGGCGCTGAGGTGACGGGTGTTTGCAGTACCAAGAGCGTGAAAATGGTCCGAGCGATCGGCGCCGATCACGTGATCGATTACACGCACGAGGACTTCACCGCAGGAGGGCTACGGTACGACATCATCTTCGACTGCGTGTGCAACCATTCGCTCTCAGAGTGCCGGCGGGTTTTGAAAGCCCAGGGGTGCTACATCACGGTGGGAGTGCAGCACCAGCGCTGGACGATCGGACTTTTCGCTCCCATGATCAAATCGCTCGTGTTGTCCCCGTTTATAAGCCAGAAGTTAATCATATTTCTGGCGAGGATAAACAAAGAGGACCTGACAGTTCTGTGTGAGCTTATGCAATCCGGGAAAATCACGCCCGTGGTCGATAGGAGCTACAGTTTGAGCGAGGCGGTTGAGGCGGTCCGGTATTTTGGGGAAGGACACGCGAGGGGAAAAGTAATCTTAAGTTTGGAGTCCTAAACAAAGGGCCTTGCAGAAATCGGATTTCGTTCTTCTCTCGCCAGGTGGAATTCACTTTGCTATGTTATAGGGCGAGTTTTTCCCATGCGTGCAGCCAATCCGCCGAAAGGGGGATCTCGCCGGCAGCGCTGGGAGGACCAGACTGAATGACATTAGATCGAATGGCCGCGCAAGAATATTCAAACGAGATGCGCAAGGTTGCGCAAATGGTAGCCGCTCAACTGACTCGCGCCGCGATCTTTCTGGTCTTAACGATAAAACAGGGTCCCGAACATGCTGCGACCATCCGGGCGTTCTGCGGCGATCTGGCCGCCTTGTTGCGGGCGGTTGAGTTCAGAGATATCGAAGGGCAACTCTCTTGCGTGATGGGATTTGGGTCCACAGCCTGGGATGAGCTCTTCGGGGCACCACGGCCAGCCGAACTCCACACATTTCGGGAGATTCGCGCAGGGACACGTCATGCAGTTTCCACACCTGGGGACCTACTCTTCCATATTCGCGCAAAACGAATGGATTTGTGTTTTGAGCTGGCGACGCAGATCATGGCGCGGATCGGCAACGCAACCACGCCACAGGACGAGGTGCACGGATTCCGTTACTTTGACGACCGCGATCTGATCGGTTTTGTTGACGGAACGGAGAATCCGCGAGGGGAAGAGGCAAGCGCCGCCGTGCTGATTGGCGAGGAAGACGCGGCCTTCGCCGGCGGGAGCTACGTCATCGTGCAGAAATACCTTCACGATCTTGAGGGATGGAACGCGCTCTCTATCGAGGACCAGGAAAAAATTATTGGCCGCCAGAAACTGTCGGACATCGAATTGGATGATTCGGTTAAACCAACCTCTGCCCACAATGCTCTGACTACAATTGTCGAGGACGGAAAAGAGGTCAAGATATTGCGGGACAACATGCCGTTCGGACGGGCTGCGGAGGGCGAATTTGGGACGTATTTTATCGGATACAGCCGTTCGCCACGCACCATTGAGACGATGCTGGACAACATGTTCATCGGCCGGCCACCCGGGAATTACGATCGACTGCTTGATTTCAGCCGTGCAGTGACCGGCAACCTGTTTTTTGTGCCCTCTGCGACATTTCTTGAAGGTGTGAGTGAAGACCCATCTTCGGTCACTGCGAATCCGGCCGAGCCGGCTACGGCCGAATCCGGCGGATCAAGCGCTGGGAAGAACGACGGTTCGCTGCATATCGGTTCGCTCAAAGGAGAACTCTCACATGAATAACCTGCATCGCGAGCTCGCCCCCATTTCCGATGCGGCGTGGGCACAGATCGAAGAAGAAACGGCACGCACATTCAAGCGCTACCTTGCCGGACGGCGCGTGGTTGATGTGAGTGGACCGGAAGGCGCGGCTCTGTCTGCCGTCGGCACCGGCCATTTGCAGCCGATAGCGCCTCTGAGGGGCGGCGTGCTCGCCAATCAACGCGAAGTGAGAGCACTGGTAGAGCTGCGCGTTCCCTTTGAATTGGATCGCAAGTCGATCGATGATGTTGAGCGCGGCGCGAACGATTCAGATTGGCAACCGGCCAAAGATGCGGCCCGCCAGATCGCCTTTGCCGAGGATGGCGCGGTGTTTGAGGGGTACGCTGCCGCCGGTATCGTGGGCATCCGCCAGGGGACGAGCAATCCGAAAATCGCCCTTCCGGGCGATGTGCGGGAATATCCGCGAGCCATTGCGGAAAGCTTGAGCCAATTGAGACTGGTGGGCGTCAATGGCCCCTACTCAGTGTTGCTCGGAGCCGATGCTTATACCGCTCTCGCCGAGACCAGCGATCATGGATACCCGGTTCTCGAGCACGTCAAGCGGCTGGTCGAGGACAAGATCGTCTGGGCACCGGCGGTGAGTGGCGCTTTTGTGCTGACCACGCGTGGCGGCGATTTCGACCTGCACATCGGCCAGGATGTTTCGATCGGATATTTAAGCCACTCGGACACGGCTGTTCAGTTGTACCTGCAGGAAACATTTACTTTCCTGCTGCTCACCTCTGAAGCTTCCGTCGCTCTGACCGCTCCCAAGAAAGCTAAGGGCGCATGATGTTTGGTTTCCAAGCCCCACGTCCCCGCGCTGGCGAAGCACTGAATACGGAGCGTGATTTCTAGCGCCGAGCTGCGCGGCGGCCCGTTTGTTCAAGAGGTCCGCAGGCAAGGGGCAAGCATGAGCAATAGAACGGAAAGCTCCACGACCAAAACATCCGCGATCCGAAGTGTCATGCGCAGTGCCGCGTTGCTGTTCTTGATTGCGGCTACCGCCGCGCCCAGCCGTTCTCAGTCGAATCCCCACCTGCAAAAATTCTTTCAGCAAGACGTCGGTCTGACTCCAGATCAAATCGCAGCCATCGACAGCGGACAACCTGTCGCCAAGGCTATGCCGTCTCGCGCGCCTGCCGAGGTGTTTTTATTCGGAGCGATCTACATCAACGCTGTTCCGGAGGCCTACCTCAAGTTCGCCCAAGACTTTGACAGACTGCGCGAGCTTCCCAACTATCTGGCTCTCGGGGTATTCAGCAATCCTCCGCAGCTTTCTGACCTGAAGGGCTTCAGGTTCGATGGCGACGACCTTAGGGCTGTGAAGAACTGCAAACCGAGCAACTGCCTGATTCAGATGCCCGCGAGTTCTATCGAAGATATTCAAAAGTCCATCGATTGGTCTGCCGCTGATGTGGAGGAGCAAGTGAATCAGCACTTGCAAAAGACTGCCCTGGCGGGCTTGCGCGCCTACCAGAGCGAAGGCAATCAGGCCCTGGGAGACTATAACGATAAGCGGGACCCGACCGAGGTCCCAGAGCAATTCGCATACATGCTCAGCTACACCAAGGCGTTGCCAGAGAATCTGCCTGACTTCTACCAATACCTCCTTTCCTACCCCAAGGGGAGACCGGCCAATGTTGATGACACTTTTTATTGGGCGCGAGTGAAATTCGGATTGAAGCCAACCCTGCGGATTGTGCAGATGGTGACCTTACGCGGAGGACAAGCAGATCCGGTCGCGTATGCTATCGCGGAAAAACAGCTTTATGCGAGTCACTACTTCGAGACCGCGCTTGACCTTTCGTTCTGCGTTCGCGCGAATGGCGACCCGAAGAAATCCGGCTTTTACCTCATCATGGCAATGGGGTCCGAGCAGCAGGGCCTGACAGGTCTCAAGGGAACGATCGTTCGAAAGGCTGCGGTCGGCCGGTCGGTTTCGAATTTGCAAAATGCGCTTACGAACATCAAGAGCGCGCTTGAAGCTAAACCGTGATTCGCGGCGGGCGAACCGGATATGCGCCCCGATAGTCCCCCAACGATGATTCGATGATCTCTTTCGTTCTTTGAGCACTGTGGCTCGGCCGAGTCCGCTGATTGGCCCAAATCAACCCAAATTGTGGAAATCCCGAATTCGGGATCTCGGCAAATTGAACGAATCGCTTGGGGAAAAAGTTGGTCGGGGAGAGAGGATTTGAACCTCCGACCCCCTGGTCCCGAACCAGGTGCTCTACCAGGCTGAGCCACTCCCCGACGTGAGGACAAAGAACCGGGCGACGCGTTGGCCGGCGGAAAATCAGGCCATTACGCGGACAACCAAGCGATTATAACATTCGTTGCGCGCCAAACCGGCGCGGAAATCCTGCAATTTCTCCGTGCACCGGGCAAGCCATCGACGATTGAAGCTGGCGATGTCAGCTAGAATGTTGGCGCACTTCCCATGATCGCTTTCGCCGCCGCTACTCTGTTTACTCCACTCGAGCGGATCGAGCAGCCTTTGCTGCTCGTAGAAGACGGAGTAATCACAGAAGTGGGAAGCTGCGCCCGCGGCGAGGTTCCTCGAAGCTGCCGCGTCGTTGATTTTGGCGATGGTGTGCTCGCGCCCGGACTGATCGACATCCACATTCATGGCGGTGCGGGACATGACGTGATGGAGCCGTCGGCGGACGCGCTGATGGCGGTGGAGCACTTGCTGGCGCGGCACGGAGTGAGCAGCTATTTCCCGACCACGGTGACGGCGCCGATGGATGCAACGCTCTCGGCGCTGGGGCGGTTGGCTGAGGCAATCGAAGCGGCGGAACGAGGATCCCTTTCGAACGAATTGCGAGCTCGGCCGCTCGGGATTCATCTCGAGGGGCCGTTTCTGAGCCATATTCGCCGGGGCGTACATCCTCCGGAGGATTTGCTCGATCCTGATCCGCACGTGTTTGAGCAATTCTGGCAGGCGAGCCGCGGGCAGATTCGCTTGCTTACGATCGCTCCGGAATTGCCCGGCGCATTGGAAGTGATTGCGCAGGCAACGGAGCTGGGCGTGTGTGTGAGCGTGGGACATTCGGACGCCAGCCTCGATGCGACACGGGCCGCGATTACTGCTGGGGCGCGGCATGCGACACATACCTTTAATGCCATGCGGCCGCTGAATCACCGCGATCCCGGTATTCTGGGAGAAGTGCTGACCGACCCACGGCTCTCTGCCGACATCATTGCCGACGGCATACACGTTGATCCTGCTATCGTTCAGTTATTCTTGATGGCAAAGGGGCACGATGCCGCTGTCCTGATAACCGATGCGAACGCTGCGACCGGCATGCCGGACGGCACGTATCATTTAGGGCCGTTTGAATTCGAAGTGCGCGATGGACGCTGCCTTTCTGGCGGGAAACTGGCGGGCAGTGTTTTGACTCTTGATCGTGCGGTCCGCAATACGATGGAGTTCGCAGGATGGGATTTGCAGCAGGCAATTCGACTGGCCACGGTGAATCCGGCGCGGGTGACGGGTTTGAGCACGCGTGGCGAGGTGAAAGCCGGAGCGCGTGCTGATCTCGTCGTGCTGAGTGCCAACGGAGAGGTGAGGCAAACCATCATCGGCGGCGCCGGAGTATAGGAAGTTTCAGAGGAAAAATGGCCGACAAAGACGGATTCGCCCACTACATGCTGAAAGAAATTTTTGAGCAACCAAAAGGGTTGCGAGCCACGATTACGCCGCGGGTTTTTCTGGAAGCGGGAACGGTAAGGCTCGATGAAATCCGCATCAGCGGCGAAGAACTTCGCGCTTTGCGCCGCATCAACATCGTGGCTTCCGGCACGAGCCGCCATGCCGGCATGGCGGGGCAATACATGATTCAGGAGCTTGCGGACCTGCCCTCTGACGTCGATTATGCCAGCGAGTTCGAGTATCGCAATCCACTGATTGGAAGCGGAGAGCTTACTGTTGTCATTACGCAATCGGGCGAGACGGCCGACACGACTTCCGCCCAGCGCGAAGCCCGCGCCAAAGGTTCGCGCACGATAGCCATTTCCAATGTGATCGATTCCACGATCGCGCGCGAGGCGGATGGGGTCATTTATACGCACGCCGGGCCGGAAATCAGCATCGCTTCCACCAAGGCCTTCACCGCGCAGTTGGCGGTGCTCTTTCTATTTGCCCTTTATCTTGGCCAGGAGCGCGGGAAGCTTAGCCGCGGCGAAATTCGGCGCTACATCGGGGAACTGCTCGAGCTACCGGGAAAGGTTGAAATTGTTTTGCAATCCGCGCCGGAGTGCGACCGCCTGGCCGGGCAGTTTTATAAAGTCGAAGATTTTCTCTTTCTGGGCCGCGCCATTCATTATCCGATTGCCATGGACGGCGCGCTCAAGCTGAAGGAAGTTTCCTACATTCACGCGGAAGGCTATCCCACAGGTGAGACGAAACATGGGCCCAACGCCTTGATTGACGAAAGCCTGCCTGTGGTCATCATTTCCACCTGTGATCGCGATGACGCAGGTTCCGTGCTGCGCTACGAGAAGAACCTGGCAAACATTCGCGGCTTTAAGCAGCAGGGCGGAAGGGTGATCGCGATCGCAACTGCGGGCGATGAGCAGGTTCCGCGGCTCGCCGATCACACGATTTTTGTGCCGCAAGCTCCCGAGCTGCTCTCGCCGATCCTGGAAATCGTTCCGCTTCAATTGTTCGCTTACTACATGACGGTGCGCAAAGGGCTGGATGTGGACCGGCCGCGCAATCTGGTGAAGTCGGTCACTTTGGAGTAGAAGGTTGAGTTCACAGCGGCTTGCGTCCCCAAGTCGCGGTGAAGGTGATGACGCTGGTCCAATAGTGCGGATCGTGAAAGTGGGAGTGGAATTCGTCGAGCATTTCCGGCGTGACATGTCCGGATTTTGTTAGTGGGGATGCCAGTTCTCGCATGGTCTCAATCCAGTACGTGGCCCACTCTGACCCGCCATTGAACAGCGGTGTGTGGCCTTCGCCAGAGATGTTTCTTAGGCCGAACGAGTCGAGCCAGGCTGCGATTTTGCGGCCGATAAAATAGTCGATGCCGGCGTCGACTGACCACTTCAGCCATCCTTGCCAGAACGTTCGCATGGAATCCGGTTCGGTGACCGTGCATGGCAGCATGTCCGGCTCGATGGAGAGAAGCGTGCCTCCCGGCTTGAGCGCGGCGACCATGCGCTCGAGGGCCTTGTGTGCGGGCGTGACATGGTGAAGCAAAGCGCGCGCAACCACGAAGTCGTAGGAGTTCGCTTCGATCACGTCGCGAAGCACATCGATTTTGCGGATCTCGAGACATGGCGCTCGCAGACCTGCGACATAGCTGAGATCGAGATCGCTTGCGACTACGCGGCCCGAAGGCGCGACGAGTGCGGCGAGGGACTGGGCGATGGATCCGTTGCCACAGCCGAGTTCCAGGCAACGCCAGCCAGGGCGCACGCCAAGCCGCGCGATACAGCTTTGCTCAAAGGGATCAAGCAACACGGACATCAAGGCCAGGCGCTGCTTTTCGCCAGCCAATTGGTGAGGCAGAGTGTAGTCGGGCATCGGCTTGCAAAACTTCGGCAAAACTGCGCCCGGATTATACGTTAGGTTGGGATGGATGGATGAAGCGCGCTTTAGTTGGGCTTGCGGTTCTTCCCGTCGGTGAGATAGCGGAGAAAAACGTGGTCGGCGGAGCGGAATTTTTCCAGCAGCGAGGCCTCAGCTTTTAATTTCGCGTCGTCGGAAGATTTTTGGCGGATTGTTTGCCGCAGTTTCTCTCCGGTTTCTGACTCGTTCGCCATCACCTGCATAAAGAACCAGAGGAAATGGCGCATCTGGTCGAGCGCCGACTTCAACAACTGGATGGAATCCATCTCCGGCAACTGGCAGAGGAGTTCCATCAATTCGGGGTCGCCGGGCGCTTCCATGGCGGCGCAGTTCAATTGCCGCTGGATGGTGCGCAGGTCTTCGGTTACGCGCAAAATCCGAATGTGGACCTCGTTCAGGTAGTCGTCTCGTTCCATGGGCACGCTTCCCGGAGTCAGGGCAACAAAGTGAACATCGCACCGAGAGTGCTGAGCGAACAGATGTCCCACGTGCATGCGCTTTCGTAATTCGGGTTACTTTGGTATGAAAGCCGGACAGGGTTACGGCGATTTTCAGCCCGTGGCACTCGATACAACTGCTGAAAAGCCCTGTGTGGCACGGATTTCGGGGACTTCCACAATCCGCACGCCGCGGACAGGATTTTCTACGGCGTGAACTACTGCATTGGCCGTTTGTTGTCTTGTGACCAATCCGAGGAGCAAAACGCCGGCTCTGGTTTTGGGAAACAGCTCCATTGGTTTGGACATAGTAAGCAGGAAGTAGGCCACCGATGGCCCGGGATTGCCGAGGGCTGGTGGCTGAAGGCCTGATGGCGGCCTTTTATGTTACAAACGCGCATGCCTGAGGAGAGCCGTTCGGGCCTGGTGCGCGCGATTGGCCGCTGGAGCCTGGCCGCGCTGCTGATCAATTCGATCGTGGGCAGCGGAGTTTTCAAGCTGCCTTCTGACGTCGCGACACTGATTGGCTCGGCGAGCGTTTGGGCGGTGGTTGCGGTCGGCGCCGCGGTCGGGATCATCATGGCTTGCTTCGCCGAAGTGGCTTCGCAATTCAGTCAGGCCGGGGGGCCGTATCTTTACACGCGGGTTGCGTTCGGGCGCTTCTGGGGAATTCAGGTGGGGTGGATGCTCTGGCTCACGCGTTTAGCGGCGCCGGCCGCCAATGCAAATCTGTTTGTCATCTACCTGGGCGAGTTCTGGCCTGCGGCTACGCGGGCAATGCCACGGTTATTCGTTCTTACTTTGCTCATTGCCATTCTCGCGTTCGTCAATTTTCGCGGAGTGAGGGGCGGGACGCGAGTCAGCGATTTTTTCACCTTTGCCAAGCTGCTTCCGCTGATCGTGCTTGCTGTTGCCGGGGCGGCATACCTGGCGAGCCGGCACGGGATCGAACCTGTTTCATTTCCTGCCGCGGGAGGCGCGTGGCTCAAAGCGGCACTGCTGCTGATGTTTTCCTATGGCGGCTTTGAGAGCGGAATTACTCCCATGAGCGAAGCGAAGAACCCGCGGCGCGACGCGGCCTTTGCTCTTTTTGTGGCTCTGGCGACTTGCACGTTGCTTTACGCGGTGATCCAGTGGATTGTGGTGAGAACTTTGGCGAATCCTGCATTGAGCGAGCGACCTTTGGATGATGTGGCCAGAATCGTGCTGGGTGATGTGGGGCCGGTATTCATTGCCATTGGAGCGTTCATTTCTACATACGGATATCTCAGCGCCAACATGCTGGCCGTTCCGCGGCTGACGTTTGCGCTGGGTGAGCGCGGAGATTTTCCTTCCATCTTTGCTTCCGTTCACCCGCGTTTTCACACGCCTTATTTTTCAATCCTGGTTTTCGCAGCGCTCACCTGGGCATTGGCATTGCTGGGCAGTTTTTCGTGGAATGTTCTGCTCTCGGCGGTATCGCGACTCTTTTGCTATGGTCTGGTATGCGCGGCCGTGCCAGTCTTGCGCCACAAACAACCTGGCGCGTCCGGTTTCCGCTTGCCGTTCGGGCTATTCTTTCCTGTTTTGGGTGCAGGATTCTGTCTGCTGTTGATCATGGGATATTGCCTGCAATCGGGCCGGCAAGCGAATTTGACCGGATCGCTGATACTGCTGGCCACGATTGTCGCAGCGTTTGCGAATTGGGCCTGGGTGAGCCGGAGGGCGGGGATTTCGAATGCATAGAAATCGAAACGGCGTGGCGCGGCCGATGGCGTCTGCATTCAGCGTTCTCTTGTGTTTCTTCTTTTTTCAAACGGGCGTGATCCCTTCGATGGCGCAGTCGTCGTCGGTCTCGGAAGATTTTCTGGTTGAGAAAGATGTCGCTGTCCCCATGCGTGATGGTGTTGTACTTCGCGCCGATGTTTTGCTTCCGCGCGGGGAGGGCCGATTTCCTGTTCTTGTCTATCGCACTCCGTACGGAAAGGAAGTTGCGCTCAAGGACTACACTACATTTGGCCACGCGGTCGAACGTGGCTATGCGGTCGTGGTGCAGGATGTTCGCGGCCGGTTCGCCTCGGCGGGCGAATTCCGGCCTTACGAAAACGAGGGCCGCGATGGCTACGATACGATCGAATGGGCGGCGCGGCAGCCGTGGTCGGATGGCAATGTGGGGACTTTCGGTCTTTCTTACCCGGGCGCGGTGCAATGGCTGGCGGCGGTGGAGAGCCCTCCGCATCTGAAGGCGATGGCGCCGGCGATGACTTTTTCTACCCCGCAGAATTTCTTTTATGCCGGCGGAGTTTGGGACCTGTCGTGGATCGAATGGATTTGGGAGAACATCGCGCCCGACGTGCGGGAAAAGAAAAACCTGCCCGGACCCAAAATTTATGCTGACGCTGAGGCGAGTTGGGGGAGCGTTGCAAGCGGCATGCTCGAGACTCTTCCGCTCGGTCAACTCAAGGAGCTGCGCGGAATCGCGCCTTATTACTATGACTGGCTGTCGCATCCTCCGGACGATCCGTGGTGGCAGTGGTGCGAACTGCGCGACAAATACGATCGTGTGCACGCCGCCGTGCTCAATCTTTCCGGCTGGTATGACGATAACTATGGCCCCGAGGGCGCGACCACAAATTTTCTTGGACTGCTTAAATCGCGTGCCGGAGAAGCCGACCCGCGCACTCATTTGTTGATTGGCCCGTGGGTGCATGGGGTTGAATCAACGGCCCGAACGAAGTCTGGAGAACGCGAATTCGGACCCGCCGCGGCCATTGATTACGACGAAGTCATCCTGCGCTGGATGGACTATTACTTGCGCGGCATCAAGAATGGGGTCGCGGAAGAAAAGCCGGTGCGCTACTTCGTCATGGGTGCCGATAAATGGCGGGAAGCCGATTCCTGGCCTCGCGAATCTCCGCAGACTTCTTATTATTTGACTCGCGCAAATGGGGCAACGAGCGGGTTGCTTTCTGACGCTGCTCCGGGTGCGGAGAAACAAGTTATCGCGTTTGTTTCTGATCCGGCACAGCCGGTAACGAACAAATACGATTCCCCGGGGGCGCACGATTATCGCCATCTGCAAAAAAGGGAAGACGTACTTACGTTCGATTCGCCAACACTCCAGCAGGACCTCGAGGTCACCGGGAACATTCACGCTCAGATTTATGTTTCCTGTGATTGCCGTGACCTCGATTTGTGGGTGCGCCTGCTTGATGTTGGCCCCGACGGAACTGCGTTCAATCTGATGAGCCCGGGTTTGGACGTGTTGCGGGCGAGCTATCGCGCCTTGCGAAAAGGACATCAATTGCTTGTGCCGGGCCATGTCTACGAACTGAACCTGGAGAACCTCATCACCAGCAACGTTTTCAAGAAAGGCCATCGCATCGAAGTGCAGATTTCGGGCAGTTTCTTTCCGAACTTTTCGCGCAATCTTCAGAGCGGGGAACTGGAAATGCAATCGTCGAAGATTCAGAAAGCAAGAATCACGATTTATGCCGACAAAACGAACTCCTCACGTATCATTCTGCCAGTCGCAACGCACTGAGTTTTCTCATGAGCGAGTGCGGAGCGCGCAATCAGGGCCTTGCGGCTTCGATATAATTCCCGCCGTATCGTTTTTTCCGAAAGGAGCCCTTGTTCAACGTACCAACCATTCTGCTTTTAATTGCGGCGATTTCCTCGCCGGTGCTCGCGCAACGCGATCCGGTGCTCAAGCAGATCGACGAACCGCATGCTTATTACTA
>Ga0335081_10013748_pt1 | contig 13084 bp, 14 predicted proteins | sample Lox_Sample_35_FD_206713 | JGI IMG/M metagenome (GOLD analysis project Ga0335081, IMG submission 206713) | Soil microbial communities from Loxahatchee National Wildlife Refuge, Florida, United States - Lox_Sample_3.5 | ecosystem: Environmental > Terrestrial > Soil > Wetlands | place: USA...
GGTCGCCTGTATCGGCGGTGGATCGTATGTCGTCACTGTCAATCCGTCGGTGCCGGCGAAGACGCTCGCCGAATTCATCGCCTATGCCAAAGCCAATCCCGGCAAGATCAACATGGGCTCGGCCGGCATCGGCACGCCGCCGCACGCGTTCGGCGAATTGTTCAAGATGATGGCACATGTCGACATGGTGCACGTGCCATACAAAGGCAGCTACGTGCCGGATCTGCTCAGCGGCCAGCTGCAAGTTGTCTTTGCGCCGATCCCGACGGTGGTCGCGCACATCAGGGCAGGCAAGCTGCGGGCCTTAGCGGTGACCTCGGCGACGCGCTCGCCGGCGCTGCCCGATGTGCCGCCCGTTGCGGATACCGTTCCGGGCTATGACGCCAGCGGCTATTTCGGCTTCGGTGCGCCAGCGGCGACACCCGCGGCCATCGTCGACAAGCTCAACGGCGCCATTAATGCCACCATCATTGCCGATCCCGCCAAGGCGAAGCTCACCAGTCTCGGCATTGCGCCCAAGCCGATGACGCCGGCCGAATATGGCAAGCTGATCGCTAGCGAGACCGAGAAATGGGCCAAGGTGGTCAAGGCCGCCAACATCAAGGTAGATTGATCGCGGCGATATAAGGAGCGGTCTTGAAGAATGCGGTGAGCTTGCGCGAACGCTTCGCGCGCGGCGATGTCCTGACCGGCATGCTCGATTTCATCGGCGCTCCGATGGTCATCGAGATTCTGGCGCGCGCCGGAATCGACTTCGTGATCATCGACATGGAACACTGCCCGATCGACATGGACCGCCTGGCCCATCTCATCCGCGCGGCGGATGCGTGCGGCATTGCGCCTCTGGTACGCGTGCCGGAAATCGACGCTGGTCTCATCAAGCGCGTGCTCAATCTCGCCGTCGCCGGCATCGTCATTCCGCATGGCACGAAGCAGACGTGCGAAGCGCTCGTGCGCGCCGCGCGCTACGCGCCGGACGGAGAGCGCGGCGCCTGTCCCATCGTGCGCGCCACCGATTATTGGCCGGACGATTGGAACGCCTATGCGCAGAAAGCCAACCGCGAGGTCATGCTGGTGCCGCTGATCGAGGACACGGCGGCGATCGACGAGATCGAAGAGATTGCCGCCATCCCTGGCATCAACGGACTTTTCATTGGGCCTTACGACCTCTCAGTCTCCGTCGGCGCGCCCGGTGCCGATTTCAACCATCCGAAAATGAGCGCGGCGCTCGATCGCGCGGTCGCGGCCTGCCGCAAATATTCCAAGGTCGTGGTAACGACTGTCGGCGACCGTCAGGAACGAGACTATAGCCAAGGCCTCGTGAAACGCGGCGTGCAGGGCCTTGTGTTTGCCACCGACGCGCTGGTGCTTCTACAGGCTTGCAAGCGCATGGTCGCGTTCACGCGCTGAAAGTGCGCTATTGAATCGCTGCGGTCACCCGGATCACGCCACGGTCGAGCATATGCAGCTCCTTGGCGGCGGCGAGCGAGAGATCGACGACTCGGCCTTTGGTAAACGGCCCGCGATCGTTGACGGTAACCACGACGCTACGGTGCGTCCGCACATCGGTGACGCGCAGGCGCGTGCCGAACGGTAGGGTACGGTGCGCGCAGGTGTATTTCTTTGGATCGTAGTGCACGCCGGAGGCTGTCAAGCCGTGATAGCCCTTGCCGTAGTAGGCGGCGACGCCCGAAATCGGCTTCGCCGTACGAGCCGCGGCGGGCGCGCATGCGAGCATGCTCGCTAGCGCCAATCCGACCGCTGTCCAGCCCCAGCCACCCATCGATTCGTCCGTCGCTCCGATCGCGGCGCTATAGATTCAGAACGCCGAAGGCTAAAATGTGGCAGCAAGGCCTCCAGCGCTCAGGTTTTCACCGCTCGCCGTTGCGTTTTGCCGCGCTGAGATGCTGCCGGCGGTGTTTCGGTTTGGGAGTCGCGGCGGCTATTGAGATGGCGCAGGGTCATTTCGGCGCGCGCGCGGCATTCGTCATGCAACTTCGCAAGTTCTTCGTCGCTTAGGTCCTCGATCGCGGCGAATTTGTTCTGCGCGCCTTGCACCGCCAGCACGAGCTCCGACAGCTTGAGCTGGATCGCGAGCGTGTCGCGGTTCTGCGTGTTCTGGATCAGGAAGACCATCAGAAAGGTGACGATGGTGGTGCCGGTATTGATGACCAACTGCCACGTGTCGCTGTAATTGAAGAGCGGGCCGGTGACGACCCAGGCCACGACCACCGCAACGGCAAGGAGAAAGGTCGCGGGATGCCCGGTCCATAATGCGGTTGTCTGCGCGAATTTGGAGAAATGCGCGGCGAGCGTCGAGCCGCTGGAACGGGCAGGCGAATGGCGATGGGGTCTCGTCACGGTGATCTCTTGCGGCCGCCCACGAATGCCGTAATCGGCGAGCGCGTCCCCAACGCGCGGCAGGGTCCCCGAGTTCCCTCCGGCTAGGCAAATGGAACCGGCCAAACCGCGACCGCGTTATCTCGGCACGCGAGTTCGAGTCGCCAACGAATGAAAGGGGACCGTCATGTTGGGTTGGGCCGTTACATTCCTCGTGATTGCGCTGATTGCCGCTGTGCTCGGCTTTGGCGGCATTGCCGGCGTGGCTATCGAGGCCGCCAAAATCGTATTCTTCGTGGCGATCGTATTGTTTGCGATCGCCGCTTTGGCGGGGCTGGTGCGCGGACGCGCACCGACTGTACCGTAGCGTATCGCGTATTCGTGAGTGCGAAGAGGCCCTGTGCGACCGCGGTCGCCCAGGGTCTCGCGCTATCTCGGGGCTTAATAGCGCGGATCGTACATCTGCGACTCAACCACGTTGCGAAGATCGTTCGGCGTCGGTCCATCGGCGAGGCCGCGCTGATAGGCGACGGCCGCCACCGCCGTGCCGATGCGTGCGGACACTTCGCGGATGCGAGGCAGAGCCGGATAGAGGCTGCCTTGGTTGAGGTCTTCTTCGCTGACCATGTCGGCCAGCGTTTGCGCCGCGGCCATGAACATCTCGTCGGTGACGAGCTTGGTCGCGCTGGCGATCGCGCCCAAGCCCACGCCGGGAAAGATGTAGGAATTGTTGCCCTGGCGCGGCACGAAAGTGTTGCCGTCGATGGTGACCGGGTCATAGGGGCTGCCACACGCGAACAGGGCCGTGCCGCCGGTGTAACGATAGGCCTCTTCCGCCGAGCATTCAGCCTGCGAATGCGGGTTCGACAGCGCGAAGATGATCGGACGCTTGTTAATCTCGGCCATGGCGCCAAGAACCTGCGGCGTGAAGCTGCCGCCGACCGCGGCGACGCCAATGATAGCGGTCGGCTTGAGCGCCTTCACCGCTGAGAGGAAATCGCCGACTGGCGCATGCGAATGCGCGTAACGCTGCTTCTCAGGATTGAGGCCGGCGCGGTCCTTGACCACCAAGCCCTTGGAATCGACCAGCCAGATTCGTCCTCGCGCCGCAGCTTCGCTGTCGCCCTCGGCCATCATCGCCGAAACGGTCAGGTCAGCGATGCCGGTTGCGGCTTCGCCGGCCCCGAGGAACAAGATGGTCTGATCCCTGAGTTTGCCACCGGTGACATGCAACGCGGTGAACAGGCCGGCGAGCGCGACCGCCGCGGTGCCTTGGATGTCGTCGTTGAATACCGGAATCTTGTAGCGGTACTTGTGCAGTAGGTGGAACGCCGAGTGATTGGCGAAGTCCTCAAACTGGATCAGCACGCCGGGAAATACCTCACGCGCCGCGGTAACGAACTCATCGACGAAGTCCTCATAGTCCTTGCCCTTGAGTCGTTTCTGCCGGATGCCGACATAATAGGGATCTTTGATGAATGCTTCGTTGTTGGTGCCGACGTCGAGCATCACCGGCAGGCAGAGCTTCGGATGGATGCCGGCGCAGGCCGAATAGAGCGATAGTTTGCCGACCGGAATGCCCATGCCGTTGGCGCCGAGATCGCCGAGGCCGAGGATGCGCTCGCCGTCCGAGACGACGATGAGTTTGGGCGAATAGGGCCAGTTGCGTAGGACCGACTTGATGCGGCCCTTGTCATTGGCGCTGACGAACAGCCCGCGCGGACGCTGGAAAATATCGCCGAATTTCTGGCAGGCAAGCCCGACCGTCGGCGTATAGATGAGCGGCTGAATCTCGTCGATATTGTCGACGACGACGCGGAAGAACAAAGCCTCGTTGCGGTCATGCAGCGCGTTCAGCGCGACATATTTTTCCAAATCGTTTGGCAGCTTGCGCAGATTGGTGAGGATGCGCTCGGCCTGCGCCTTCATCGTTTGCACGTGCGCCGGCAAAAGTCCGCGCAGACCGTAGTCGTCGCGCTCCTTTTCGCTGAAGGCGGTGCCTTTGTTGAGCAGCGGATCGCGCAAAAGCGCCATCCCACGCGGCATTTCGCCGGCCGCGATGTTCGATTTGTTCATAGGATGTTCCCCGGCAAGATTAGATCGTTACAACCAGCCTTCGGCCGAATAACCAAGCCGCCAACATTCTGGTCTTTGGCCAAGAAAGTGCAGATACAACGCCAAATTAGCGCGATCCAATGCATGTTCCCGGTGATCGGTGACCGGACGGCAACTCACACGATCGGTTGGAAGAGACGTTGAGCTAGGTCAAACAATGCCGGTCGCATACCAGATTTGCAAGTTAGACCTGCAAGCTTTGTCGCGCGGCGATCGCTTGCTCGGCGGCGGCAACGCCGGTGAACCAGCCGCCGTGAGCAGTGGAAAAATCACCGGGTGAACAGGCTTCGCCGGCAAAAAACAGCCGCTCATCGACCGCAGCCGCCAAGATCGCGCGGCAAGCGCTCTTGCCCGGCAATGCGTACGAATACGAGCCGCGCGCGAACGGATCGGCACCCCAGCGGTGCATTGCGATCGGTTTCAGCCGGCGCGCGAAACCGCTGCCGAACAGCGCGTTCAGTTCCGCCACCGCAAAATCGAAGAACGCGCGTTCGCCGCCGGCTTCCAACGCCGCGGCATTGGCGCCGCCGAAATAGGCCTCGATCAATGGGCGTCCGAACGGGCGCAACTGATAGCTTGCCGTGGCTACGCGATCGACATGGCCGAAGACGCGGCTATTTGGCTCGAACTCTTCGGCATCGGCAAGCGCGATGAACAGCTTGTCGGCCAAGCCAAGGGGCAGGGCCTGCGCGGCTTCCATTTTGTCGGGGAGTGCCGGCAAAAACAGGCCTTCGCTCTGTGCGAGCACCGTAGTCGGCAGCGTCACGATGGCTTTGGCCGCGGCAATAACGCCTTTCGCTGTTTCGATCTTCAGGCGTTCCCCGCGATGGTCGATGCGTTGGACCGGGCATCCCAACGCGACACGCAACGGCGCGCCGGCGGCCGCGATCGTCGCGCCGTAGCCTTCGACGATGCTCCAGTTTGTTTCCGAGTCTTGGTAGTTGATGAAGTCGCGTCCGGACATGCCGCCGAGCTCAACGCCGCTGATATAAGTGCCGACCGCGGTGAGCAGATTGTTCCAGCGTCCGCTGGGTTCGAGCCCGGCAGACGCTGTAACATCGCCGCCGTTGGCCAACATGGCCTCAAGCCGCTCGTAGAGCGCGTTCATGTCGCGGCGGAATTCCTGTTGCGCTTCGAGTGAAAAGCGAATGGGCAGCGACGGCTTGGTCCAGGGCGGACGCGTCTTATCGATGGCGCGACCTTGCTCTTGCGCAACCGCGACCCAGGGATTGCGATCGGCCGAATGCAGCCAGCCGCAGCCGAGGTCGAGCGCATCCCCAGCTGCGTCGGCAATCGTCCAGGCCCGCCCGCCGAGCCGACCGCGCGCCTCGATCAGCAGGCAATCGACGCCGGCCTGCTGCAATCGTCGGCCGGCGGCGATGCCGGCGGCGCCGCCGCCAATGATGGCTACTTCTGCTTCACTATTAGTCATGCAACGCGTTCATGTGGTGATCGCCGCGGCGCGCGCAATGCGGGGGCCAGCAATCTATGCTGTAACTCTGTCATTGGAAAAGATAGTTCCGGCTGGTCGTGCTCGAAGCCACCACGTGGGCAGGCTTGACGCGCCCATCGCGCTCGCCTGAATGTCATATTTCAGTCGCGGTCTTGCCGTGTTGGAGTGCGCCCTTTTCGTGTCGCGTTTTCGACCATCCCGGAATTTTACGCGAGCCTTGCAGGCAGCGCTGATAGCGCTCGCTTTTGCTTTTCAGTTTGCCGGCTATGCCTGGGCGCAACCGGCTCTGGAAAGCCAGAGCAGCGAGCCGCCGAATATCGGCGAACTCAAGCAACGGCTGCTCTCGTACCAAGCTTCGGGCGATTATGCGCGCGGTCTGGCGGCTGTAGCGGCGAGGGCGCAGGCCACTATCGAGGAGCATGCCGGCGAGGTGGCAAAACCGGCGCTGGTTCTCGACATCGATGAAACGTCCTTATCGAATTGGCCGCGCATCCTCGCCGACGATTTTGGATATATCCCAAGCGGGGCCTGTAACCGATTGCCGAAAGGTCCCTGCGGCGCGAGGGCCTGGGAGTTGTCGGCCAAGGCGCCGGTGATCGCACCGACGCTGCAATTGTTCAATACGGCGCGGGCGAAGGGCGTGAGCGTCATTTTCATCACTGGCCGCGATGAAGACGAACGGGCGGCGACGATCAGGAACCTGCATGGTGCCGGCTATCGCGGCTGGGCCCGGCTGGTGATGAAGCCGGTGATGCTCAAGGTGAAATCGGCGGCCGAATTCAAAGCGCGCGAACGGGCGAAAATCGCGGCGGACGGCTATACGATCATCGCCAATATGGGCGACCAGCCGAGCGATCTTGCCGGCGGCAATCCGGACGATCCGGCGCGGCAGTTTCTATTGCCCAATCCGTTCTATCGCATTCCGTAATGGGGCGCCTGCAGTCGGAGGGGATCATTCTCTGCCGCCAGCCATTACCGCGCGCGTTTGCTGATCGGGACCGAAATCGTCGGCATCGTCGATCGACATCAATTCGGCAAGCCGCGTGCGCGCGCGATTGACGCGCGATTTGATGGTGCCGACCGCGCAGCCGCAAATATGCGCGGCTTCCTCGTAGGAAAATCCCGACGCGCCTACCAGCACCAAGGCCTCGCGTTGGTCGGCGGGCAATCGGTTGAGCGCCTCGCGGAATTCGCGGAACTCGACGCGGCCATATTGCTCGGGCTGCGATTTCAACGAGTCGGCGTAGCGGCCTTCGCTGTCCTCGACTTCACGCCGGCGTTTTCGATATTCGGAGCGGAAATGATTGCGCAGAATTGTAAAGAGCCACGCCGACATATTGGTGCCGGGCTGAAATGAGTTGATATTGGCAATGGCGCGCAGAAGTGTCTCCTGCACGAGGTCGTCCGCGCGGTCGACATTTCCGCACAGCGAAATCGCAAAGGCGCGGAGGCTTGGCACCGCGCTGAGAATGGCTTTGCGGACGGATTCATCCATGCGCTATTGCCCGTCCTTGTTTCCGTTGCCATCGATCCGGTTAAGCAAGTCGGAGAACCTGTCGGGCACGCCCTGGTTGACCACATCGTCGTACATCGAACGGAGCTGTTGACCGAGACGCGCCTGCACCTCACGGCTGAGCTTGGCCGGCTTGCTGCTAGTTTTCCGATTGCGGGTTTCGGCAGCTTCCATCGGTTTTTGTTGTCCCACAGGTTTTTGATCAGCCATTACTCAACCCCAAATTCCCTTGCCCCTTCTGGGGCATAGGCTCCCCTTTCCAGCGTTGTAGCGAAACCCCCGAATAGGCCGATGGTTCCCCGGCCGAGGGAACTTTTCCCGTGGCGGCAAGTTAGGAGGACTAAGCTGGCCTGAATAGGTATTTAGGGGCAGTGTCCCCGTGTCAGGGGGACACCTCGGTTCGGAGGGATTCTTGTCGACATCTCAAAAGGTTGCTCAACATCTGCCCTATCTGCGCCGGTATGCCCGCGCGCTTTCGGGGAGCCAGGCCTCGGGCGATGCCTATGTCACGGCGACGCTGGAGGCCCTCGTGCAGGATCCCAACGTCCTCGACACCGGCGCTTCGACGCGCATCGCGCTTTACCGGCTGTTCAGCAAGATCTGGAATTCGATCGCGCTCAATGGGCAGCCCGGCGGAGGCGTCGAGCAGCCAGGGGAAAAGCACCTCGCACAGATTGCCCCGATGCCGCGCCAGGCATTTCTGCTTGTGGCGCTCGAGGGCCTGTCGGAAGACGACGCGGCCAAGGTGCTCGATATCGACGTCCCGAAATTGCGCGAGTTGGTCGAAGACTCCGGTCGCGAGCTCGCCGCCGAAATCGCCACCGACGTGCTCATCATCGAGGACGAGACGTTCATCGCGCTCGATCTGGAAAGTCTGGTGGAGGGCCTCGGCCATCGCGTCATCGGCGTGGCGCGCACCCAGAGCGAGGCGCTGGCGCTCGCCCGCACCAAACGGCCGGGGATCATTCTCGCCGATATTCAATTGGCCGACGGCTCTTCGGGGCTCGACGCCGTCAACGAGATGCTGCGGTCGTTCGAAGTGCCGGTGATTTTCATCACCGCCTATCCCGAGCGCTTTCTCACAGGCGAGCGGCCGGAACCGGCCTTCCTCATCGCCAAGCCGTTCCAACCGGCGACGGTATCGGCGGTGCTCAGCCAGGCCTTGTTCTTCGAACGCAATGCGCGGCGGCGGGAACGCAAGGCGAGTTAGGAAGCTCGCTCGCCTTTTCGGGCCAGAGTATAGCCGAGCATTGCCGCTTCTACGAGCATGACAAGCTGAAGTTCGCGCTGCTGGGCAAGTGCCGGCGCGGACGAGGCTCGGGCGAGCGTGAACCGCCAAATAATGCAAACCGCCGCCACTGCCACGTAGATAGCGCCTACGATCAGTTGCGCGTAAAGCGCGCCATATTGTTGTTCTAGCGCAATCGTGCCTGCGACCGTAAAATGATACAAAGCCACCAGCAGGAAGAATCCGACCGCCACGGCGAGCACCAGCCGCCGCACCATGCGGCCGATCAACTGTTCGGCAACGGCGCCTGCGACTTGGTCGATTCTCACGGTTTTACCGTCGATTGGCGAGCCCGGCGATAAATCCGAGGCCCGCGGCGGCGGCGATCATGATGAGGGGGCGGTGCTCGATTTCGTCGGTTAGTTTCTGCACGGCGCCGCTTCCCAGTTTTACCGCTTCGTCGGTGAGCGACTTGCCCGCTTCCGATGCGCTGTCGCGGACCCGGCTCGTAATGCGTTGTAGCGCTTCACTCACGAAATCGCTGATATCGCCGCTTGCTCCGGAAGCCTCCCGGTGGGCGCCCGCGGCCAATCTGCGCAGGCGCTTTTCCAGATCGCTAATCAATTCTTCGATGGCCGCAACTTCTTCGGCGATCCCTGATTTGGCTGCGCGCGTCGTCATTCTGTTACCTGTTGATGTCCTTGGAACCCACGGGGCAAACGTGCAATCGGCGGCTCTTGTTCCAAATCGCTTAGCTCGGCCGGAGCGCGCTGAAATTAGGTTTTCTGAGCCAGCAATTGCGAAACCGTTTGCAAGGCCTGGCGTTGACTCACTCGCGGCCGAAAACGGCGTTTCGGGAGACATGTCGCATTGACAGGGCTATTCCGCCGCGTGTTGATTAGGTCTTTCGATTCCGCGCTCGTGTATTTCATTAGCGTGGATTTTCGGTAGTGACGACATGTGAGCAGATGGCCGCCATGGGAAGTGACGAGTCGGGGGTGGCGGACACCGAACTGGCAAAACTGCGCGACGAATGCCGCCAGCTCGAAGCGCAACTCACGGCACAAAGCGGTGAGCTTGGCCTTCTGCGCGCTCGTTTTGCCCGCTACGAGACGGCGTTACGCGGCTCGCATGTGACGGTCTACACGCAGGATCGCGACCTTCGTTACACCTCGATCAGCAATCCCATGCTGGGACGCACCGTTAACGACATTCTCGGCCGCATTGACGAGGACGTCTTGCCGCGGGAAAGCGCGGCGGCGGTCATGGCGCTCAAACGCGAGGCGCTAGCCAGCGGTCAAGCCAAGCGCGCGGAATTCGCTTTCGAAGACGGCTCCGGTCTGCGTTGGTATGACTTGCACATCGAGCCGCTTCGCACCGAAGCCGAAAACATCGTAGGTTTGACCTGTGCGGCGGTCGACGTTACGGAGCGCAAGGAGAGTGAGGCGCATCTTCGGTTGCTGATGCGCGAGTTGACGCATCGTTCGAAAAACTTGCTTGCCGTGATTCAAGCGATGGCGCGCCAGACCGCACGGCATGCCGGTTCGATCGACGGGTTTCTCAATCAATTCTCGGCACGATTGCAGGCCTTGGCAGCCTCGCATGATCTCCTGGTGCGGGAAAGCTGGCACGGCGCGTCGTTGCGCGAGATCATCCAGGCGCAGTTGGCCGCTTATACCAGCGCTGCCGACACGCAAGTCACTGTCGATGGCGAAGCAGTCGTGCTCAAGCCGGAAGCTGCGCAAAACCTCGGCCTTGCTCTGCACGAACTCGCCGTCAATGCCGCAAAATTCGGCGCGCTATCGGTACCTGCCGGGCGCATCTCAATCGATTGGTCGTTGCACGATAACGCGATTGATCTGAATTGGCGGGAGCAAAACGGCCCGAAGGTCAAGCCGCGGCGGAAAAGAGGATTCGGCAGCATGGTCATTGAGCGCAATCTGGCGCGCGCGCTCGATGCCAAGGTCGACATGGTGTTCGATGCGAGCGGCTTACGCTGCCAAATCGTGATACCGATGAGCCAGATGCTGGCCGCGCGCTAAGCGCGCCGATTAAGCCTACGGAACCTTCTTCCGAACATCCACGTTGTCGGGCGGCATCTGCAATAATAGGAGATTGAAATGCATCAGCGCGTTAACGCTATTGTCGCCGCTGCCGCAATTCTGGGCTTGTCCGCATCCGCCATGGCGCAGGCCCCGGAGCGTGCAAAAGCCGGCACCCTGACCTGCGATATTTCGGCTGGCATCGGATTGATCATCACGTCGAAAAAGAGCGTGACCTGCATGTTCACGCCGTCACAGCCCGGCCCGCGTGAGGTCTATACCGGGTCGATCACAAAATTCGGTCTCGATCTCGGTGCGACCGCGGGTGGTGAGATGGTGTGGGCGGTCTATGCTCCGACCAGTCGCCGGTTTGGCGCGCTTGCGGGACATTATGAGGGAGCGAGCGCCGAAGCGACGGTCGGCGCCGGTCTTGGCGCCAACGTTTTGGTCGGCGGATCGAACCGGACCGTTGCCTTGCAGCCGGTTTCGGTGCAGGGGCAGAGCGGCCTCAATCTCGCGGTCGGAGTTGCCGGCCTCGATTTGCACCCGGCGCATTAAGACGTCAGGCACTGGCAACGCCGAATTCTGCGGCCGCCCCATCTGAGGGCGGCCGTTTTCTGTGCCGCAAGCCACGCTTCGAGCCGAGGTGAAGCCGGTAAACACGCGGGTCAGATAGGACCGTGCGCCTCGTTGCCATAAGGCCGAATGCTGTCGGCAACCGAGTCGGCGATGTGCTCCTTGGAAATCATCCCGACGACGTTCTTGGCGCGCGGCGTATAACCGCTGCCTTTTGTGACGATCGACAAAGCGGAGTTTCGCCGCCACATGCGCTGGACCACGTCGAAGACGACGTCTTGCGCTCGCGAGACGGTGAAATTCTTCTGCGCGATGTCGCCGAGCCGCACGCCGGAAAAGGCTCCCTCTAGACCGCGGCGAAGTTCGGTGTTGACTCGCAACACGCCGACGATGCGGTCGTCCTTGGTCACCACGATATGGCGGAAGCCTCCGGCGGGCGTCTGCCGCAGGAAGGCGGCAAAATCGGTCTCCGCCGGCAACAGCACCACGTCCTTGTCCATCACCTCTTCGGCGTGACGCACCAGGAACATATTGGCGTGCAGCGCCTTGGGGATGAGATGGCCGCGATCGACGAGCTTGATGGTGTAGATGTTCTCGCGCGACAGCAGGCGCCGGATGCCGATGGCGAGCGCCACCGCAACGATGATCGGCATGATGATGTCGTAGTCGCGCGTCATCTCGAAAATCATGGTGACGGCGGTCATCGCCGCGCCGGTGCCTCCGCCGACCATCGCCGCCATGCCGATGATCGCACAGTTGACTGGATCGACGCCGTGCACAGGGCCGAGCGCAGTGACGATGCTGCCGAAGGCGGCGCCAAGCGTCGCGCCCATGAACAGCGAAGGCGAGAAGATTCCGCCGGACGCCCCCGACCCGAGGCTGACATTGGTTGCGAAAAGTTTGGCGAAGAATAACCCCAGCAAAAGCCACATGCCGAGCAAGTGCTCGTCAAGGATAGATTGAATGGTGGCGTAGCCGACGCCTTCGACGAAGTAATGGCCTTGGAAGATGAGCAGGCAATAGATCAGGGTGCCCACCATCACCATGCCGACGACGTGGCGCAGGTAGGCATTCTTGATCTTCTCAAAGGTATCCTCGCAGAACACGAGGCCGCGGATGAAGGCCGTCGCCGCAAGCCCGATCAAAATGCCGAGCAGGGCGAAAACAAGCAGCGCGGGTATGGGCGCCTGTTCGTTGTGCATCGCCAGCGCCGCTGGAACCGAGAAAGCAGGCTGCAAACCGAGGAACACGCGGCCGACGAAGGTCGCTGCGCCGGTCGCCAGCGCGACCGGCAAGAAGGTGCGCGCGCTAATTTCCGGCAGCATCAGCTCGATGGCGAACATGACGCCCCCAATCGGGGTGTTGAAAGTTGCGGCGATACCGGCGCCGGCACCCGCGGCGACAAGGGTGATGCGCTGCCAGGGCATCATCGAGACGTATTGGCCGAGCGTAGAGCCGAGCGTGGCGCCGATCTGGATGATCGGACCTTCGCGGCCGACCGCAGCGCCGCTGCCGATCGAAATCGCCGAGGCGAACGATTTGATCGCTGCCACAACCGGGCGGATCCTGCCTTCTTTATAGTAGATTGAATCGAGCACTTCCGGCACGCCATGGCCGCGCGCCTCGGGCGCAAAATTCTCGACCAAGAACACGACGACGAGGCCGCCCAGCGCGGGCACCAGGATGATCCAGGGGCCCCATGGGCTCGCTGGAATGAACTGATTGGCGTCGTAGAAGATCGAAAGCTTGCCGAAGAAGCAGATGTTGACGATGAAGGCGATGAGACCGCGGAAAAACACAGCGCCGAACCCGGTCAC
>Ga0335081_10013749_pt1 | contig 13083 bp, 18 predicted proteins | sample Lox_Sample_35_FD_206713 | JGI IMG/M metagenome (GOLD analysis project Ga0335081, IMG submission 206713) | Soil microbial communities from Loxahatchee National Wildlife Refuge, Florida, United States - Lox_Sample_3.5 | ecosystem: Environmental > Terrestrial > Soil > Wetlands | place: USA...
AACCCGCGTCCGAAAATGTTACTGGTCAAGAGCCTACATGCGTAGTCCAGTTCATGCCCCAGGCATTACCCTGGGACGTTCGCGGCCCGCGCTCAGAACGGACAAGAAACGCGTTCCGCTAGCCTGAGATCTTAGCCTCCCGGCCCAGACGTAGCCGGGAAGAGCAGCCCGCTGTGCGACGTCCTTCGGAGGCCCACGGGCAAAGCCTCCGGGAACGGCTGCCTAAACTAGTTAGGCTGCGTATGCCATCTGTTGATTGGCAATTATCATTTTGCACGCGATTACGGGTGTGTGCACCCCGGCATGCCTCTTGGCCGCAAGCATCTCCGTCGAAGCCGTGACGCCCCCATTTGGGATGGACCATTCAAAGAGCTAATTCCAGACTAGGTTTTGCCAGTATGGAAGTCAACACCAGGTTAGATGACCAAAATCGGGTATCGGATTGTCCGAATAGGCGCGCCTAAAAGAAGGGATTCACAATGCGAATCCCTTCCACTTCCCGGCCATGCTGCATGTCTTCGGAGAACAGAACCCTGCATCCGGACTGCTTGGCAGCCCGGACTACGAGCGCATCCCAGAAATGAAACTTGTGAAGTCTATGGAGGTCAATGGCCGCAAAAACATCGGCGAGGTCTGGAGTTGCTACATCGAACTCGGCCAGCAGTTCCACCTTTCGACGGGCCACGTTCGCATCTACGCCAAGCTTCTTGGTAATCGTCACAAAATACTCTTGCAAAACCTGGAGCGATACCACGCCGTTGCCGTTGCGGAGACATTCGGCGACTAGATCTACGGCTCGCTGTTGTTTGGTAGGGGCGGATGCATCGTCGGCGTAGACAAGCACGTTCGTATCGAAAAAGCTACGAACGCTCATGAATTTCGTCTCGATTGAATCGCCAGCCGCGAGAGTTCCCTTGGCCAGATAAACGCCTAAACTCCTCGATACTCTTGTCGGGATCGTCGTCGCCGGCGAGTTTCTGTAAATAATCGCGAATCAGCTGATTAAGGCTCTTGCCTAAGGCTTCAGCCTTTTTTCGGGCACGGGAAACAGTCCGGTCATCGATGGAGAGAGTGACATTCATTTAACACATTATATGTGTACACATATAATGTGTCAATATGATATGCTTGACTATTCCTTCTATTCCATACTAGTCTACCTGTAAGGAAGAACCAAATGAGAAATGCCGACGTAATTCGGTTACATGGAAGAGAGAAATACGTGCTCCCCGCCCGCGCCCGGAAGGAGAGGAGATTCTCAATCCGAGCCGGCGACGTTGTTAGAGACCTGAAACTAATTGATCGTATCCCGGCGGTTTGTAGCGCATTGCAGACGCGGGAGTTTCTGCGGGAAAATAATTTGCGTATTGTTGAAAAAACTGGACCGCCGTCGGGCAAGAGCACAACCGTTACGTACACTTACGAATTTCTAGACCCGCAAGCGCCACTGGAAAAGAGTGACGCCTGGGAGCGCCTTCGTGGTGCTCTGAAAGATGTCTTTGCAGAGCTTGGCGGGGGCGAGGCCTACCTACGCGCTGAGCGCGCCTCCTTCGAGGATGTCATGCGGCGCAGAGAAGATCTCAAATGAGTCGGATCTATTGGGATTCGATGCTGTTCATTTATTGGCTCGAGGACAGTCCTCGTTTCGCAAAGCGAGTCGCGGCCATTCATGTTCACATGCAAGAGCGACGGGATGAACTCATCACCAGTGCGTTTACCTTGGGGGAAGTATTGGCCGGAGCACATCGTAAGGGAGCGGCAAAAGCCGCGATTGAGGTGCGCGGCCTTTTACAAAGTCTGTTGTCGGAAGTGGTGCCGTTTACGATGGAAACAGCTGACCACTATGCTCCGATTCGGGCGATGCCTGGTATCTCATCGCCCGATGCAATTCATCTCGCCTGCGCAGCTACTGCTGGCACGGATCTGTTCCTCACCAATGACAAAGACTTGATCGGGAAGGTCGTTCCAGGCATTCAGTTCATCGCCGGACTCGACAATCCGATTTTATGAACGTTGAGCTTAAGATCAGGCTGCCTTGTCTTTCTCGGTGAGTTCTTTCTGTGGCCTGTCGCGCTCCATGCTCGCGAACTCCGTCCTATTCTTCGGCAGGCTCGCCGGGTATTCCCGTTGTAAAAACTCGATCAGCTTTTCCCGCACATAGCAGCGCAGGTCCCACGCTTCGGAAGCGCCCGGCGCGCTCATCAGAGCTCGCAATTCCACGCTGCGGTCGGTCGTGTTCGTCACTTGCAAGCCCCAAACTTTCTTATCCCACAGCGGCGTTTCTTCCAGAACCCGCCGCAGTTCCTGGCGCACGGCCTCTACCGGCACGGTGTAATCAGTGTATACAAACGCAGTTCCCAGCAAGTCCGCCGTACGGCGGGTCCAGTTCTGGAATGGTTTTTCTATGAAGTAAGCAAGCGGAACCACCAGTCTCCGCAAATCCCACACGCGCACAATCACGTAGGTCGTGGTGATTTCCTCGATCCACCCCCATTCGCCCTCCACAATGACCACATCTTCCAGGCGCATGGGCTGGGTGAGGGCGATTTGAACTCCGGCGAACAAATTATTGAGTGTGCTTCGCGCCGCCAAGCCGGCTACCAGCGCCGCGAGTCCGGCAGAAGCGAACAGACTTTCGCCCAAGTGACGAATGCTGGGGAATGTCATCAATATCACGGCGATCGCAACGAGAATCACGACCACGGCGGCAATGTGGCGCAGCAACTGAACCTGAGTCCGAATGCGCCTGGCGGTCAGATTGTCGCGCACCTGGATCGCATGCTCTTGCGCGACGAAATCCTGCACCACGTCGAGGAAAGTCAGAATCGCCCACGCGATAGAAGCTATCAGAACAATTCCGACGGCGTGGAGCAGGGCATATTCGATTTCCGTGGGGATTTCCAAGCCGGGTACAACTGCCATCACAGCCAAGGCCGGCAACATCAGCTTCGCAGGTTGGCTCTCGTACTGAATGAGCAACCCCCAGAAGGCTCCGGGCTTGCGCTGCGCGATCCGCCGAGCGATCGCGAAAATCAGCCAGTGCGCCGCCACCGCTGTCACAAACGCGGCGGCGACCAGAATGACGGACCAGATCCAACTACGCCAATCGGCAAGATATTGACCCAGTCGGTGAAGATTCTCGGGCAGAATTCGGGCAAAGATCAGGCTGAAAGAGGATCTCATTGGACTGAATTGAGATGCGGCTTCTTCGCCAGAGGTTTGAGGGCTATGACTTCACGGCCGGACGATTGGCTTGCGACAAGCGAAGTTCCAGACCTGCTTTTACATCCGGCCACTCGTTGTCGAGAATGCTGAAGTAAACTGTGTCGCGAACCCGCCCCGTCCAGGTGATGAGATGGCGCCGCAGTGTGCCTTCTTCTTTTGCCCCAATGCGCAGGATGGCGCTCCGAGACCTCTGATTCAACGCATCCGTCTTGAGCTCCACTCGAATACACCGCCATTGCTCGAAGGCATGGCGCAGCATCAGGTATTTTGCTTCGGTATTGACCGCCGTCCTCTGCCACGCCGGTGCAATCCACGTGGAGCCGATCTCTACCCGGCGGTTGGCATGATCGATGTTCATGAATCGTGTGCTGCCGACGATCTGGTTCGAAGCCCGTTCGACGGTCGTGAACACCAGCGATTCGCTGTGCTCCTGTTCGGCGATAGCCTTGTCTGCCCACCGCTCAAAATCTTCCTGCGTACGCATGGAGTAAGGGATCCAGCGAAAGACGTCTTCGAGCGAATTCCTCGCCACGTCCCACATGGCTTGCAAATCGCCGTGGTGAAATGGTTGAAGGCGGACAGCGCTGCCTTCCAGAGTTGCAGGTTTGATGGCTGGTCGGGGAACATCACCGAAATTCACTGGTTCTCTCCAGAGGACCGAAACAGTAAAGCATAATGTTTTTCATCGTTGTCCGGAAGGTGTTCTGGCCGCCGATCAATCTTGGCGCCGGTCTTCCAAAGGTAACTATCGCCGCCCGCCCCGTCATGCTACGATCTCACCTTTCGCAACCGCTATGATCTCGAACATTCAGCGCTGGTTGTTCTTGTGGAGCTCAATTGTGGCACTGGCTGTGGCAGCAAATGCGCAGCTGCGTGACCCAGATCCCAAGGAAAAAGAAGTTCTTGCTAAATACCGCACGGTGGTCAACGAGATTCTCGACCAGTTTCGCAGCGACGACTGGGATGAAACGGTTGACTACGAAGTCGGCGATGACGTCAGTGTGGCGCCCAATGCTGATCGGCCTCTCGACGTCAACGAGATGTTCCAGCGCAGCTATAACCTCCGTCCCGGCTCACAGCGCTACACCAGCAAAATCCTGCCGTCATTGCAGAAGCTCCAGGAGACACAAAACATTTCCGAGAAGCAGAAGCTAGGAAAAGAGATACAAAAATTCATGCATCTGCGGGTGGAGGTGCATTTCAACGTGGCCAACGTCGGCGACATCGAGCCGCCGCCGAGCCAGAATACAGACCTCAAAATCGCGGGCGCAGCTTTCGCATATAAGACCAAGAACAACGTCACGAATGCCGACAGCGCCGCGGCAATCCTGGCGTTCGGCAACTGGCAGCCTGTGAAATGGGACGCCGAACACGGCTGGTATCACTTCCACTTCGTGCACCTGGTGAACACGCCGTATATCGAAAACGTGGTGGTCAATCTGTACGGGGCGTCCGACCGCATCGACGAACTACTGCACTCCATCGACTGGAAGCGCGTGAACGACGCGTTGACGCGCTGACTTTCGGGGCTACGGCTCGATTCTCGGCAGGTCCAGTCCGGCCCTACTTTCTCACGCGAAAAGGTATATTGCTGGTCAAGGTGCCACTGGGAGTGGAGACCGTGACCGGTCCCGAACTTGCCCCCGGAGGAACCGCTGTCTTTAGAAATGTGTCGGAAACAACTTTGAAGTTCGCCGCCGTTCCATTAAACGAAACTGCGGAAGCGCCGGTGAATCCTTGTCCCAGAATCCCAACCGGGGTACCGACCTTTCCCGAAGCATTCACGAATGTCACAAACGGCTTAAGGTTCACATCCAGGCTGAACACCGTGCCGCAGTCGCACGGGCCTCCGCCCTCCGAAGCAGTGCCGTAGATGAGGCCGTTGGTGGATTGCAGCAAGCCGCCATGTGGCCATACGCCGTCCGGACAGCCTTGTTGTAAGCAGAAACTGTGAAGCGTTGTCAGTTTGTCCTTTCCGGTAAGTTTGAACACCGTGCCACAGGAGTTATCCGACGTGCAATTAAGAATTCCTGTTCCAAAAGTTGTGCCGTAAAAGGCGCCGTCCGTGGCTTGAATGAGCGGGCCAAGCGGGTAAGCCCCATCGTCATTATGGAACTGGTAAAGGGTGGACAACTTGCCAGCCGGTGAAATTCTGAATACTGTTCCGCACTGGCACGCAGGATCGCCGCCCAGCGAGGTTGTTCCATAAAAGTTTCCATCCAGTGCCTGAACCAACCCGGCGTAGGGGGCAGCGCCGTCGTTGGAGTTAAATTCGTGTAGGACCTGAAAATTTCCCGCAGAATCAACCTTGAACACGACTCCGCAACCGTTCAGAATTTCGGAGACGACACAGTCCAGATTTCCTCCGTAGGCAGTGGTTCCATAGAACTTGCCATCGCTGCCTTGCAGAAGTTGCCCGACCGGGTAGGCTCCATCGCTGTAATTGAAAGCGTGCCGCGTGGTTAGGATACCGGCAGGTGTGATTTTGAAGATTGTGCCGTATCCATTTGCCCCGGCAGATGTTGTGCCGTAAAAACCCCCGTCTTTGCCTTGAACTAAAGCGGCTTCTGGCGCGTACCCGTCGCTGCCGCCTGTGAAACTGTATAAGACGTAGCTGCCCGACTGCCCCAGCTTGAAAACGTCGCCTACAAAGTTGTCACCACCGCTGTTTGTTGTGCCGTATAGATTTCCGTCGGTAGCCTGCAGTATGCCTGATGGCGAGCCGAAAATGAGAGAATCGGCGATTTCGCCGCCGGGCGTGATGCGAAACACGGCCCCATCGAAGCTCACCCCGTAGAAGTTGCCATCGCGGCCTTGAATCAATGATCCATGCGGGAGCCCATCATTTCCAGAGAGGTCTGCCAGGGTGGTATAGGTCTGCGCGGACAATGTGGCCGCTGCCGCTATGCAGGAAAAGAATACAAGTCGTGCGCAGTTCCAAACGCTGAATCGAATCACGGAAGAACCCTCCTGCGGGCCGATTGTGTGCGGACGGGAATCTTAAGCCCAGTCGGATGTTCAGCCCTGCGCGCTGGGCACTGAGATTATGTTCATAACAAGCCGGCAGGTCAAGAGGTGTCAAATCGTCTACCGACGAGCCCATGCTACACTGTCGGGTTTCACGGAGCCCATCATGCGCAAATTATTAGTCGTGTTGCTGCTTTGTCTTCCTGCTGTTTCCCAGTCTCTTTCCCCCGAGTTGCGCCAGAAAATCGATTCCATCGCAAATGACGTGCTAGCGAAAACGGGAGTTCCCAGCGCGTCCGTAGCCATCGTAAAAGACGGCCAGATTGCGTACTTGCAGGCTTATGGCGACGCGCGCCTTGATCCCAAGACAGCTGCGAAGCCCGAAATGCGTTACAGCATCGGCTCCATCAGCAAGCAGTTTACGGCCTCCGCCATCCTTCTCCTGGCGGAACAAGGAAAGCTCTCCCTCGATGACAAAGTCGCAAAGTTCGTGCCCGATCTGACTCGCGCCAGCGAAGTCACAATTCGCCAGCTGCTTTCCCACACCTCCGGCTACCAGGATTTCTGGCCGCAAGATTATGTCATGCCGTTCGTGCTGCAGCCGACTACATCCCAGAAAATTTTAGAGCAGTGGGCGAAAATCCCTCTTGATTTCGATCCTGGTACCAAGTGGCAGTACAGCAATACGAACTATGTGATCGCCGGCGTGATCGTCGAAAAGGCCAGCGGCGTGCCCTTTATTCAATTCCTGCGAGAAAAGGTTCTTGCACCGGTCGGCATCAAGCGGGCTGCGGACACCGATCAAGCCGCTCTTGGCGAAACCGATGCGCGCGGCTATATCCGTTACGGCCTCGGCCCTCTGCGTCCGGCGCCGAAAGAAGGACCAGGATGGATGTTTGCTGCTGGCGAGTTGGCCATGCCAGCCGAGGATTTGGCGCGCTGGGATATTTCCCTCATCAAGCAAACTTTGCTCAAGCCCGACTCGTACCGGGAGATGGAAACCGATGTTCTTCTCAAGAATGGTGTGGGTACGCAATACGGCCTTGGAGTGGACATCGACGAAATCGCTGGACATCGCGCGGTTTCTCACAGCGGGGAAGTGTCGGGTTTCACTGCACAAAACGTCGTTTACCCCGATGACGGAGCCGCCATCGCTGTGCTGACCAACCAGGACGCCGCCAGCGCCTCCGGCCAAATTGCCCGCGCCATTGGTCCGCTGCTTCTCGCGGGTGACGATCCAGCAGCTGCCGGAAAGCTGGAACAGGCGCGCAAGATCTTCGAAGGTCTGCAGCATGGGACGATCGATCGGTCTTTGTTTACTGATGACGCCAATTTCTACTTCAGTGAACAGGCGCTGAAGGACTTCGCCAGTGGGTTTGCTCCCTTAGGAGAACCGCAGGAGTTCACTCAGACTCGCACTTCACTTCGCGGCGGCATGACTTTGCGGGTTTATCGCGCGAAGTTCGCAAACAAGACGCTACGCGTGTGGACCTTCGAGATGCCGAATGGCAAGCTGGAGCAGTACCAGGTAGCGGTACAGGAATAACCCGCCAGGATTAGTGCGAGCCAAGCAACTGATGAAGTTGCTCGAGATCTGCGGCATTGACGTCGGAAACTGCCCACATCTCAAAACCTCTGCTGTTCCAATGAATCCAGTTGTAACCCTGCTGCGAGCCGGACTTCATTGCAACGCTGGCAGGGGTGGGAGGCCAGACGAAAACGTTGATGACGTGCTTTCGACGGCCGTAGATCAATGCCGCAATGGATCTCCCATTCATGACTTCCAGTCTTCCGCCGAGCAGTGGAAAACCTTGCGCGGAGAAATCTTGAACCGGGGGAGAGAAATCCAGCTTCCCATCAAACCAGGGTTTGACGGTGTGCTGGTCGGTGGACACAACGTCGCTCAAATGCCCGGGCTGAAGAGAGCGAATGTGGTCATCGATCAGTTGTGCGGCGATCTCGCCGTTGGCACGGCGCTCTTCGGATCGCGTGGCGACATAAAGTAACCCCAAAAAGCATGCGGCGACTACCGCCCATTGCCAAACTCGTCCCTGCACATAGCGCGGAGATCGGCGATCTTTCAGGTGAGACGTAACGTTGCTTCGTAGTGCACTGGGCACTTTCTCATACAGTGAGCTTTGGTGAATCGCCGAGCGCAGCGATTCCTGGGACTCAAGCTCAGCCGTGCAATCCGAGCAGGATTCGAGGTGGGTTTCGAATTCGGCGGCTCGCGCGGCATCCAACTCGCCGTCGAGGTATCCGTGAAGGAGCAAACGGGTGATTTCACAAGCCACGGGCGGCCTCCTCACGTTTCGGTCCTGCCAACGCAATCTGCAACTGATGTCGCGCCCGCGACAGCGCCGACATCACCGAACCGATCGGCATAGATGCAATGACGGCAATCTCTTTGTACGAACATCCTTCGAGTTCGCGCAACACGATCATTTCCCGATAGCGTGGCGGCAAAGACTCCAGCGCCCGCCTCAGTCGTTCGCGATCATTACCGGCGATTGCCAAGGCCTCTGGCGTAGGCGTCGCAGCCACGTACGATTCTTCATCGAACTCGCTCACCTCATCGAGTGATCCACGCTTCTCCATCCAGGAATAGCAGGTATTGCGAACAATCTGCAGCAGCCAGGCGCGGGCGTCTCCACCTTGAAAGCTGCCAAAGAACCGATAGGAGCGCAACATCGCCTCCTGCGCAGCGTCTTCGGCGTCTGAGCGATCGCGCAGCAACCAGCGCGCCAGATTGAAGGCAGCATCAAGATGCGGGAGCACCAGACGCTCGAAGCGCATCCGCTCCTCAGGATCCAATAACGGAACTTTCTCCTGAACAGACTTCCTCATGGGTAGTAACTGCCGTGAAGGGCATTTTATTCCATCGCTACGAAAAAATTGTTTTTTGGGCCAACGGGAATAAAACCGCCGTCCCGCAAGTTTTGTCGGGTGAAGGGACACACAAGGAAATCGAGGAAACCTGATGAAGACTGCCAAAAACGAAATTCTGCACGACCACAACAACGATAGTGTTGACCGGCGCGGATTCTTGAAGTGCATGGCATGGGCCGGAACCGGGCTCGTCTGCGTAATGCAGGGCGGGGTTTTGAAATCGTACGCTCTGGGCCACCATTCCGCCGGAGTGAAAGGAGATCTGAGTTTTGTACAGATCAGTGACAGCCACATGGGATTCAACAAGCCGGCAAACACCGACGTGGCCGGAACCCTGAGAATCGCGGTCGACAAGATCAATCAACTTGCCATCGAGCCAGAGTTTATGTTGCATACCGGCGATATTAGCCATCTTTCAAAGCCGGAGGAGTTCGACACCGTGGACCAGATCCTGAAAGATGCAAAGCCAAAAGGCATTTTCTATGTGCCCGGCGAACACGACATGCTCGACGACAACGGCAAGCAGTTCCTGGATCGCTACGGCAAAGGCAGCCGGGGTGCCGGTTGGTACAGTTTCGACAAGAAGGGCGTTCATTTTGTCGGCTTGGTCAATGTCGTTAATTTGAAGCCCGGTGGCCTAGGCACGTTGGGTCAGGAACAGCTCGAGTGGCTTGAGGACGATGTCAGGCATTTAAAGCACAGCACTCCCATCGTGGTATTTGCCCATATTCCTTTATGGTCGGTTTATCCCGAGTGGGGGTGGGGAACCGACGACAGTGCGCAAGCGCTGAGCTACCTAAAGAAATTTGGATCGGTAACGGTGCTCAATGGACACATCCACCAGACCATGCAGAAGGTGGAAGGCAACGTAACTTTTCATACGGCTACATCGACGGCGTTTCCGCAACCACAGCCCGGGAAGGCAGATTCTCCGGGACCGATGAAAGTTCCGGCTGAACAGCTAAAGAGTTTACTGGGCATCACCGACGTCAACTACGTGCAGGGCCAACACGCTCTAGCCGTAATCGATTCGACACTCGCATAAGAATCTGCACAGATGAAGGAGAAAAAGAGATGAAGAGATATGTGTTTGCAGTGCTACCCATTTTGCTGCTCGTTTCGTTGGTCTCTAAGAGCTTTGCGGCAGATTCCAGTCCCAAAGGATCAGTCAGTGAGGTCAAAATCGATAACTTCAGCTTTGGACCGAATGTCATGACTGTGCCGAGCGGAACTACCATCACGTGGACCAATCGTGATGACATTCCGCACACGGTGGTGAGCAGCGATGGCGCCTTCAAGTCGAAGGTCCTGGATACCGACGAGAAGTTTTCCTTTACCTTCAGCCAGCCAGGAACCTATGAGTATTACTGTTCGATTCATCCCAAAATGACCGGCAAGGTCGTTGTCCGATAAGCAGAGGGCATGTGCATCCTTTCGACCTGAGAACGATCTTGCTTGCCAGGCACGCGCAGCACGTGGTTCTGGTTCATTTTCCGATTGCGTTATTTATTGCAGGTGTATTGTTCGACGTTGTCGGAGAAATCGTAGCCAGACCACGCCTAGCCGCGGCGGCCTATTGCAATCTCGGTGCTGCTGCTATCACGAGCTTGCCAGTCCTGGTTTCGGGAATCGCCGCCTGGCAATGGGCGCTAGGGGGACGACAGCTAAAAGGCATTCTGCGCATGCATCTTGTGCTAGGTGTACTGTCGAGCATTCTGATGTGGGTCGTCTGGCTAGTCCGTCGGCGGTCCCTGCATGGCAAGCCGCAGCCGCGGCACCTTTGGATCGCGCTGGAATTGACCACCGCATTCCTGGTGGCGTTAGCTGCGCACCTCGGCGGATTTCTCAGCGGAGTTAACGGTCCCTGATCCGCACTCCACTCCGGTTAAGAGGCACGCTTGACCGGCTCTATACCCGCTATCTGCACCAACTTTGATTTCCAGCGTGGGTGAGACTTGTAACCTCTACGCAGTTTCCCCATAAAGGCGCCAATGAAAGCAGCACTCAGCGCGAGGTGCTCCACTCGCAATGGTCCTGCACGAAGCGTCTTTAACCAGTGTAGACCGCTGCTTATGGCGCATCCGCACTGCGAGCAGTCTGGCCGGCCTCCGAATATACACGGTTCCACCCGCGTGCTTAGGTCGGCGGAGTAATTGGTCGACATACGGGCGAACATGCAAGAATCGGGATTGGCCGGAGGTCTGACGATTGCATCGGCAATTCCGTTGTTCATAAGCAGCTTCGGGTATCGTGATCGTGCGCTGACAAGCTCCTTGCCGACCCGTTCGCGATCAGCTCGGGACAACATCTCCGGGCTGCTTTCGTCCAATTGTGGTGTGTACAGGCTCATCCAGATACGAACGACCTCGGGGCGTGCACTCCAGAATGCCATGTACTCCTCGATGTATCCGCGGCGTTCGAGCATCGGGCGCGTAATCGTTCCGTGGATATTTACTTTGCGTCCCTCAATGTTCTTGAGAATGCGCTCGTAGGTGGCGGGCTGGCGCCGTACGTCATGATGCTCGGGAAGGCCATCCACCGAAACCGCCACCCGCACCCGCGGAATGTCCATCCATTCTCGTGGAATTGGTATCACTGCGCTGGTCACGACCATAGTGTGAACACGCATTGCGCTCAGCATCGGAAGAATACGGCTCAATTCGCGATGCCGCACTAGTGGTTCTCCTCCGACCAGTGAGACGTGCAACGGGCGATGTTCCCGGACCAACGCGAGGATGCCCTCAACCAGTGCGTCCCCGCGGTAATCGCTCAGGCTGCGCAACGTGGCCGATCCGCCCAGGTGCTCTTCCCCGTAGGCGTAACAGCCAGGACAGCTGAGCGGACATTCGCGCGTGATTTCGATGGACAACATCGGCGTGCTGCCCAGCAGGATCGACTTCCATGCCCACAGGAGCTCAATGACTCGCAATCCGGGACGGCCATTGCCATGACTCAAAACTCACCTCCACACTTCTACCCCAAGCAGATTTCATGCTTCCGTGGGAAATGTCCCGCCATGCCGCTTCAGCACCTGACGGGCGACCTGTCTGCGGTGAGAAAATAGCGTCCGCACTATCACAAGCACAGCGCCGTGTTCGAAGCAGGAACTGTAAAGGTCCAACTCCTCGGCCGGCACACCTATGCTTTCCAGCATCCAACTCAAGTCGCTCGCGGCGCTGCTCAGGACGCCGACCAGTTCGATCTCATGTTCTCCAAATCCGCAGTCACTTAAAGTGCGCACGGCTCCCGCCGCGCCAGTCATTTCACAGAAAACTCCAGCGACGAATGTCTGCGAGTTGTTATTCGCTTGCCGAAACATATGGCGTTCCAAGTCGCAACAAAACTTAATTAGGAACTTGCAGCTATGGACTTACGGAGAGGGCAGAGAGGGGCTAGCAAAGGCGGTTACAGTTGAGGGAGAGCAAGTCAGAATGGCCGAGTCCCGAGATCTCGGTGGCCGTCCTCAGCACGTTGAACTGCCAGGTCTGTAATGCAACAAAGGCAATTTGGAAGGGGGTGAAACCTGAGGCGTAGTGGCTTTGCGGAGGGGTGCTGGGGAGCTCATCAAAGGCGGGAGTGATTAGTACCGTGAGCACGCAAACCGCTGCTATCAGGGCAACCACGAATTGTGTCGAACGACTCAAGGACACATCCGCAACCAGGGTCTTTCTCCTTGTAGATGCATCCTGCGCCGCACGGTTGCATGGTTCGTTACATGAATTTGATTCTTTCGTTCCGGCCAGAAGACTCGATGAGTTGCTGTAGCCTCCGGAGTTGGGTCGCTTCTTTCTTAGCGCTTGCCACCCAGGAGATGGTCATCCGCTGATAGTAGGGAGGGAATTGTTGAAAGTTGGTCCAAGCCTTCTTGTGCGCGCGGAATTTCTCCTGCAGTTCGCGCGGCATTTCCTTCGGGTGAGCCTCGACTTTTCTTTCTGGAGTGTAGACCGCCAAACCCGCTTCGGCCATTTGACCCTGCTTGATCAGTCGTCGCACTCTTTTGAT
>Ga0335081_10013750_pt1 | contig 13083 bp, 14 predicted proteins | sample Lox_Sample_35_FD_206713 | JGI IMG/M metagenome (GOLD analysis project Ga0335081, IMG submission 206713) | Soil microbial communities from Loxahatchee National Wildlife Refuge, Florida, United States - Lox_Sample_3.5 | ecosystem: Environmental > Terrestrial > Soil > Wetlands | place: USA...
CGAACCCCAAGCCTGGGGACTTCCGCCGCAGAGCAAACAGAAGGTCGTGTGGCTGTGCTCCAAGTGCGCGATGAGCAAACAGGTAGAGTTCGACCGGGAGCATCATCAGGTGCTGGTAGTCAGCCGAGAGCGGGTGCAGCGAAGATCGGCGTAAAGATCCAGTCCGGAGCGCAATCGGTCTGCCCGCTATTGGTCGCTTTACTTTGTGCTAAGATGTAAAGCGTTATGGCCGAAGCGACCGTCTCTTCCAAGAACCAAATTGTCATCCCACGCGAGGCCCGACAGGCCCTCGACATCAAACCCGGCGACAAGGTACTAGTTGTTGTTCGCGAGAATGGGGTGCTTGTGCTGCAAAAACCAAAGTGCTTTCATGCCGCCATTCGGGGACTGGGGAAGAGGCGTTATCCGAAGGGGTATCTGAAAAAGGAACGCGAGGCTTGGGACTAGACCGTCTCCATGGTTTCCTGCAGCATCACCGGCGGATAGCTCTCGATAGCAGTGTCTTCATCTACCAATTGGACGCAACCCCTCGATACCTGGATTTTTCCGATCGGATCTTTGCGTGGATTGAACGGCCAGGCCATGCTGCACTAACCTCAACGATCACGATGACGGAGATTTTGGTGCATCCCTACCGCGAGGCCGACGAGCAGCGCGTGGACAAGTTTTACGGCCTGCTTTCGAGGTATCCAAACCTGGACTGGATTCCTCCTGGTTTAGAGATTGCCGATCTTGCGGCGAGACTGCGGGCAGAGTATCGTCTCCGGACTCCAGATGCTCTGCAAGCCGCCACAGCCCGGTACGGCAAAGCTACCGCTTTCGTGACCAATGATGCCGTTTTCAAGCGGGTGCAGGCATTGCAGGTTCTGGTATTGGATGACCTGCTCTGAGATTGATAGCAATCGGAAGACAGGGTACCGAGTCGAGCCGCTATACTGCTGTAACCCTGCCGGTGGGCAGGCATCGAACATTCATGGTTTCACGTCCGCAACCCATCAATGAGCAGGACCTGCGCGATCTGGGCTTTGGCTCGGTCGTCTCGCGGGAGAGCCATCAGCGCCTGCTCAATCGCGACGGCAGCTTCAACGTGCAGCGCCGCGGCTTAGGCTTGCTCGCCTCCTGGAGCCCCTACCACGTTCTGCTCACCATGTCGTGGCCGCACTTTCTGCTGCTGGGCATCGGTTGCTACCTTCTCGCCAACGCGATTTTTGCGCTCCTCTATCTCGCGTGCGGGGTCAGCGCACTGGTGAACACGGGGCCGGGAATGGCCATGCCTCCGTTCTGGCGCGGCTTCTTTTTCAGTGTCGAAACGCTGTCCACCATCGGCTACGGCAACATTGTGCCGACCAATGCCGCCGCCAATACGGTCGTCACGGTGGAAGCACTCGCCGGATTGATGGGTTTTGCCATCGCCACGGGAATTGTCTTCGCGCGCTTCTCCCGTCCCACGGCGAACATCCTGTTCAGCAGCCATGCGGTGGTAGCGCCGTATCAGAGCATCACGGCGCTGGAATTCCGGGTGGCCAATGCCCGCTCCAATGAGCTGATCGAGGTTAGCGCCAAGGTCGTGCTCAGCCGCTTCGAACAGGTGGACGGCGTGCATACCCGCCGCTACTATCCTTTGAACCTGGAGCGCGACGGCGTGATCTTCCTTCCGCTGACCTGGACCGTGGTGCATCCCATCGACGAGAACAGCGTCCTCTACGGCGAAACCGTGGAATCCCTGCGTGCTTCGAATACCGAAATCCTGGTCCTGCTGAAGGCCTTCGACGAGACGTTTTCCACCATTGTGCAGACCCGCACCTCCTACACCTTCGACGATGTGGTGTGGGGAGCGCGCTTTGCCAATGCCTTCATGGCCGATGCGGCCGAGCGCTTCGCCAACCGGCGCGGCGACGGTCGCAGGGTCGCCGTCGACATGCGTCTTTTCGACATAATCGAACCGGTTCTCGATCGATTAAATCGTTGAATATCCATCCTTGCTCCCGCACAATATGTGCGTCTCTTGCATCCGTGCGGTGCCAGGCTGTCTTACCAGGGTTGACCACTGAGGTGACGGAGCGCGCGGAGAAGAGACGAAGAAAAACTGCGTGTCCTCTATGTTCTCCGGGTTGCAATCGATATGCGCTCCAGCGAGTAGCCAGTACCGCGAAATGCTGCTGTACTGGGTGTGATTCAGCTTCAGCGCCGGCGATTTGTGTGCCTGCGCCACAAACACAAATGGAGGAACTATGGCTGAAGCAGTTTCTGGTGGCTTGACGAAGAACGTCTCCGGCTGGTCGATTGCCCTCGGCATACTGATGATCCTCGCCGGCATCATCGCCATGTTCGCGCCCTGGGAGGCGGGACTGGTGATCACGCTGGTGGTAGGCTGGTCAGCCATCTTCAACGGTTTTGCGCAAATCATCTTTGGCTTCCGTACGCATGGCGGCTGGCACATCCTGCTGGAAGTCATCCTGGGGATCATCTACATCATCGCCGGCATTTACCTGCTGATACATCCGCGCGCGGGTCTGCTGGCGCTCACCTTAATTCTCGCGTCGTTTCTGTTGGTGTACGGCATCTTCGCGCTGGTGCTGGCGTTTCGTATGCGGCCCCACAAAGGCTGGGGATGGGTATTGTTTGACGCCATCATCACCATTCTGCTGGGCGTGCTGATCTGGTTGCACTGGCCGTGGAACTCCGCCTGGGTGGTGGGAACGCTGTTCGGTATCAGCATCTTCATCTCCGGCATTACGCGCCTGATGATGACGCTGGCGCTGCGCAGTGCGACCAAAGCCGCCTAAACGGACTCGTCCGCAACGGCCTGGAAATCTTGAGGGTACTCCGTTTCAGACTTCCTAAGGCTGGGGGCAGGGCATTACCTGCCCTATTTCGTGCAGCCCGGGTAACGCTGATGACCGCTTCGCGCATCTTGGCGACGATTCATCCTTCCGCAATCCTGCGCGCTCCCGACCGCGAGCGCCGCCACCGGGAGTTCCAGCGATTGGTGAAGGATTTGCGCGTGGTTGCAGGCAGCTTGTCTCAGCACCGTGCAGCCTGAGCAAATTACCTGTTGAACAAAATCGCCGGTTCTGATTCAGTAGACAACGGCGTGAGTTAGCATGAAACGATCCGCCGGAGTAAAGCTGTGTCTCCCGAGCTAGAAGACATTCGCCGCGAAGTGGAACGGCTGACGCGAAGCTGGTCGGAGGCCGACTGGCATGCCGGCCCGCCGGGCAAATGGACCACGGGACAAATTCTGCAACACCTGCTGCTCAGCTACACCGGCACGACGCGGGGTTTGCTGAATGTCATGAAGCAGGGAAGGCTTCCGGCCAGCAAACCCACGCTCAAGGATCGCTGGAACACGTTCTGGGGCACCCGAGCCGGGTTTCTGCCGTTCGGCCGAACCGCTCCCAAGAACCTGGCGCCGACCGACGGCCTCGATATGAATTCACAGCGGCGTTTCTACGATGCGTTGGTGGCGATGGATGCCACGCTGACGGATGCCGAGCGGCGCTTCGGAAAGAGCGCGAAGCTGTTGCTGCATCCGTTTCTGGGACCGCTGAACGCCGGGGAATGGCGGCGATTTCACCGTGCGCATTCGCGCCATCACCTGAAGCAGATCCACCAGGGTCTGAGGAATGCCACCGCGCGCACACCGGACCGCGAACTTTCCCGCTAGAACAGCCCCATATACCATCTCCAGACCGACTCGCCAAAGAAGACGACGGCCAGCGAACATCCGCCGAGAAAAACTCCAAACGGCATCTCCCGTTGCAGAATAGGCCTGTCGTCGGCATCCGGCCGTCGCGAGGGCGCCAGGGTTTCGCTCAGCAGTACTGCCGTCACGTAGAGAACCCCGCAGAGCGGCGCGGCCATCATGACCAACACTACCAGCTTCAGCCCCAGAAAGGCGCCCGCCATGCCCATCAGGGCGACGTCGCCAAAGCCTATGCCGTGCTTCTTGCGCACCAGGTAATACAGCGCCCAGACCAGATAGAAGAAGCCGGCTCCGATCAGCGCGCCCAGTAAGGAATCCAGCGGTGATAGCCAACGCGGGTTGTGCACATCTTTGCCGTAGATGTAGAGCAGGAACGATGTGCCCCCGGCATCGACGGGAACGAACCAGGAAAATGCCAGGCCCAGCACAATGCCGGTGTAGGTGAACTCGCGCGGCAGCAGCCCGGTTTCGGCATCCATGAAGATGAGCCCGATCAGAAGAAAACAGAAGACGCAGAACTTCAGAGTGGTCCCGGTCACTCCGAATCGCGCGTAGCAGGCCACAAAGGCGAGGCCGGTGAGCAACTCGACGGACGGATAACGCGCGGAAATGCGCAGGCCACAGTCGCGACAGCGCCCCAGCAGGAGAAAGTAACTCAGCAGGGGAATGTTGTCGTACCAGCGAATGGGAGCTTTGCAACCCGGACATCGCGAGCGTGGCCGGACGATGGATTCATCCTGGGGAATGCGGCTGATGCAGACATTGAGGAAGCTGCCGAACGCCAGTCCGGCCAGGAACAGCGCGCATTCGTAGAGTCGATTCAATCGTTCTGTCGCAGCCCTCAGCTACGGGTCGTGAAAGCACATCAGATCGCCGCCCAGCACGGCGCAGTCGCTCTGGTTGGGCGGCATCTCGCCGATCCAGTTGATGCGGTTTCGGTTGATCAAACGTACCTCAGGCGGACGATTCTGCCAACCATTTCCGTTCTCTTCGCGGATGGGCACGCGATAACAGGCTACGCTCTCCTCGGGCTGTTGCTCCTTCCAGGCGAGCAACGCCGCCTCGAGATCATCGGAGAGCGACTCGTTGGGACGAAGACAGAAGATCCATTCGTGCGTAGAGTCCATTGCATAGGCGCCCGGGGAGACGCCAAAGATGGCGCTCTTGAAGATTGCGCCATATTCCCGCGCGACGTCGGCGGTCCCATCGTCCGAAGCATCGTCGATGATCAGCACCTCGTCGCATGGGCGCAACGATTGCAGAGCACGTCCGAGCCGCAAGGCATCGTTATGCGTGCGCAGAAGAGCAGTAAATTTCGGCATAGACCCGGCCTTATTGAGGTATCGCAGCCGGAAAAGGCCACGCAGTAGAGTAGATGCAAGAAAGCGTGGACTGGTAAACCAGACCCGCGCAGGAAAGGTCGATGTGAGCTCTTAGCCGTTCGCCGAAGTTGCCGCAGGGCTAAACCCCCGTTGATTTTGGCGATGCCTGCCCTTTCAAAATCAGCGCTTATTGATAAGGGCTAAGAGCTGAGGAAACGCTGATTAAGTCACGGCGAGGTCCCTCAGCGGCTAAAGCCGCATTGATTTTGCAGCCTTTACGGACGGCCTGAAGGCCGTCCCCTGCGAGAGACAAGACTTAATCAGAATCTCCCCAAGGGCTAAGAGCTAAGAGCCAAAAGCTTCTTATGACAACGGCGTGCGTCCGGCATTGCGGTCGCTTGCGCCGCGCGGGACCACGGTCAGCGCATTCACCGTCTGAAAATTCAGCACTGCCTCGGGGGCGAGTTTGATCTGCTGCCCTTTCTTGGCGGCGGCAACGCCGGTCCCAGCGCCGGCTCCGGAAGCGGCGCCGATGGCTGCGCCCCGGCCTCCGCCAATCAGTCCACCCAGAACCGCTCCGGCGACGGTGCCGACGCCAACCTTGGTCGCCGTGTCCTTGCCTTCGCCCTTGCCCTGGCGCGACCACTGGTTGGTCTGGATGTTATAAGTTTTGCCGTTGACCGACAGCGCCGTCAGCTCCAGCGTGAGCACCGATTGCCCGGCGAAGCGCCCCGCGCTCTGCACGTTGGCGACGCGGCCGACCACATCCGCTCCTGAGGGAATGACGGTTTCTCCGCCGATGACAATCGGCACGCTGAGCGAGCCGTGGAAGGTGTCGCCGATTTTGTTCTGCTCCGAGTCAAGCGGATCCGTGAGCCGGATCGACAACTGTGTGCCCGCCGGAATTGTTACCTTCTGCGGCGGCGGAGGCGGTTGCGGAGCAGGCGCGGCTTGTGACGGAGCGGGTTCCGGCGTCTCCGGCGGTGGCGGACCCTCCTGCATCATCTGCTGATCGTTTTGCGCCCGCAGGTCTGCGGAAGATTTGTCCACCGGCTTGGCTGGGCGACGGCGAGCAGCGGCATTGGTTGGCGAAGGCGGAGGCGCGGCTTGCACCTGTTGCACCTGCAAATTGTTGACGACCGTTTTTACGCCGGCGACGCTGGCGGCATCACTGGCAGCCGTCGTGCGCTCGGCATCGCTGCTGACATCGCCGCTCAAGGTGACAATGCCATTCGCGGCGTGCACACCGATCTGCCGGCTCTGGATGTTCTGGTCGCTGTAGATTTTGCTTTGCACGTCGGAGGCGACCTGAACATCGGTGCGCTCCACCTTCCTGGCGCATCCTGCCAGCAGCGCCAGTCCCAGGGCTGACGTAAGAACAAAGTAGAAGGGACGGGTAAGTCTCATTACTGCTCCTCTTGTTCGGTTCTAAGTGTGTAACACCGTCGCCGGAGAGTTGTCGCTAGGGCGCAAAGACACACACCCTTAATAGATGCGGCGCTGTCGAAAACGAAAGCAGCATCCGTTATGGGCGTGCGAAGAGATCAACCGCTAAGGAAGCTCTGATTAGGTGACGGCGAGATTCCTCAGCGGCTAAAGCCGTATTGATTTTGCAGCCTTTACGGACGGCCTGAAGGCCGTCCCCTTCGAGAGAGCAGACTTAATCAGAGTTTCGCCAAGGTGGCCATCCACAAAGCGGCGGCGTGACAGCTTAGTGGGTAACCTCGCTGTCCAATACAGGAATGTACGAGGCAGAGGGTACCAGATCACCGCCCAGAGAACATTGCGCATTCCTCCCCACCAACTGAAACCGGCCGTAAAACACGGGACACTTACAGTTGGCGGTGGAACCGTCCGGATTCAGTTGGCAGGGAGCGGTCATGCAGGCGGCATACGCAGCTTTGTCACAGATGGTCACGCCAGCGTTACCGGTCGCAATGGCTTTCAAGATCTGAAGGCGGGCCTCGGGATCATAAGTGGAAAATACATTGGCGCCGGGGATGAGCGTTCCATTGTTGAGATATCCACAGACCGGGGCCTGACCGACCTGCTGGCATCCGGAACCATCGGCGCCGCAAGCCTGCACGGTGGCCGTGTAGACCGGATAATTCAAAATGGAGTCGATCAGCGTGTAATTGGTTTTGGTGGCGACGGTGCACAGGCAATTGGCGGAGCGGCCGTCGGGTGAGAGCGTGCAGGGATAGGGCTCAGCGCCCGAATGAAAGCACAGCGCGAATTGCGTCGCGCAGCCGAGGAACTGTGAAGGGGACTCAATCGTGTCACGGTAAGCGGGCCCGTAGTTCGAGGTCCAGTTCTTGGAGTTGTCCCAGAAGGGCCGCCAGTCGGGCACGAACTGCTGCTGCCAGTTGGTTGGATCGTCCCAATAGGAAGGCGCGTCCGGCGCCGCTTTGTGCGGAGAGCTCGCCGATTGAGCCGCCATCGAGCCTATCAGGCCATAGCTCAGAATAATTGGCAAAACGAAGGCCAGCAGCCATTTCGAGTGTCGCATGATTGTCCCCACTCCGCCGCAGAATCGCCCGTAGCGGGCCACGGCGTGCGCAATGGCTCCTTGTTACCACCGTGATGGCACGCTCGTCTTACAGATTCTTACGGTTTTGTGCAGGAAGCCGGGAATTCAAGAGCAGCGATCGCCGCTATGGTCTGAGGAGAAGCGCGGTAAAGTCGGCCTGGACAGAAGCGGAGACCCTTGAACGAAAGGGTCTCCCTCGTCAACTGCGGGACTGGCCGCCCGGCGTCTAGCTGGGCGGCTCGGTCAGCCGATTGTTGATGGCGAACAATGCCAGCTCCAGACGGCTGGCCACGCCGACCTTATCGAAGATGTTCGTCAGGTGATGCTTGACGGTGTCTTCGCTGAGCGAAAACTTGCGCGCGATCTCCTTGTTGCTCAACCCGGCGACAATCGTGGTCAGGATGTCCATCTCGCGCTTGGTAAGGCCGTAGTTGCGCGGCGCCTTTTCGCCCGAGGGATTGGTGCGCATGAACTCGACGATGTCGCCGACGGCTTCGCGGCCGATCCAATACTGCCCCAGCATCACGGTGCGGATGGCCTTCATGAGCAGTTGGGTGGCAGCCTCTTTCATGACCACGCCGCGCGCGCCCATTTGCAGCGCCTGCACAATCTCCAGACGCTCCACGGCCGCGGTCAGCACGATGATCTTGGTGTGGATGCCTTCGCCATCGGCGGAGAGATCGCGGAGTACGTCCATGCCCGGCACGCGAGGCATGGCCAGGTCCAGGAGCAGAATGTCGGGATTGAGCTCGCGGGTCTTGGCGACGGCTTCGGCGCCGTCGGCCGCCTCTCCCACCACTTCCAGCTCGGGCTCAGCCTCCAGCAGGCGGCGAAGACCATCGCGAAAGATGGTGTGGTCGTCGGCCATCACGATGCGTACTGTCGCTTCCTTCTTATCCATAGGACTCGTATCCTTTCTGCGGAATGGTAATCTCTAACCTCGCGCCGTGCCCTGGGGTCGACTCGATGACCATGTCGCCCCCGACCGCGCGTACTCGTTCCTTGATGACGGCCGGCCCGCGACGGAGATTGTCCAACTCGGTCAAGGTGTAACGTCCAGCGAAAGGGAAGCCGTTGCCGTCATCGTTGATGATCAGCTTCCACACTCCGTTCTGCGAGCCGAAACGCACCACCGCCGACTGGCCGCCGCTGTGCTTCCGGATGTTGACCAGCCCTTCCTGCACCACCCGGGCCAGCTCCCGGCAGGTAGCGGGGGGGAGGGTGACCTCCTGTAACTCCGAAATAAACCGCACGGAAATGCCAGTGTCTCTGGAGAAACGTTCCACGAGTTCGGCGATAAAGTCAAGAAATTGGTGAGGGCCGATGTCAATCGGCCGCATGGTCTGCATCAGCTCGCGCAGGTTCAGGACCTCGTGGCGGAGCAGTTCCTGGATGCGTCCCAGCTCCGAGGTCAGGTCGCGGTCTTCGCTGCGGCGGCGCAGCACATCGACCTGCATCTCAATGCTGATCAGCGACTGGATGGTGGTGTCGTGCAGCTCGCGGGCCACGCGGGCGCGCTCGGTGGCCCCGATGCGCGAGCGGAAGCCCCGCACCAAGTACACGGCATAGAGCGCCGGAGCCAGTTGCCGCATGACGTTCTGGGCAAAGCGCAGCTCGTGTTCGCACTGCTGCCCGGGCTTGGCGTTGACCACCACAAAGCGGCCATTCCAGTCGCGCCCCATATCATGGCTGATGACCAACAGGGAGTCGGCGCCTTGCACCGGCAGTTGAAGACGGTTGACTTGCCCGGCTTCCACCAGACGGCTTTCCTCGTCCAGAGCCACGATCGAGCTGCTGCCGTTGTGTCCGCGGCGCATGTAGAAGGTATGGGGATAGCCGCCCATCATCTCGCTGGCTTTGTCGGCGGGATTCGCCTCACGGACGCTGATGGTGGGATGGCTCAGCGATGGGATATCCCAGCGGAAGGTCCGTCCCGTGGTGCTTTGCGTCACCACCTCGTAAGCCGACTCGCCCCGGAAAACGCGCCCCAACTCCACCAGCACATTTTGCAGCGCGGTGGCGAAGCGGTTGCCGATGTTGGTCACCGACAACAGGTGATTGGTAAACGCGATCTCCGCCCGCAGCTCCTTCTCGGTCTCGGCCAGAAAGCCCAGCAGGAAGCCGGCCATCAGCAGGAAGCCGCAGCGCAGGATGAGGCGCGCCGCCTCCACCGGCGGTACCAGCAGGTTGCGCAAGATCAGCGGCGGGTGCATCGCGGTGAAGGTTTGCGCGATCAACAGCATCGCGCTGATGAACGCTGTCGCCACCGTCTCCACAAATCCCCAGCGGAAGGCGGCGGCGATCATGGCAAACAGAAACAGCACAAAGAACGCGCTGTTGGGCACTTCGGCAAGCAGGCAGAGCAGCGTCGGCCAGCCGATATCATTCACCTGCGCCCAATTCACGAACTTGGGTCCGGGCTCGCCGCCCCAGCGCAGGCGTACCACCAGAGCAATGCTGGCTACTGCGTAGGCGCCGAGCAAAACCACTCCCACGTGATAGTGCTGAGCTCTGCCTCCGAGATGAACCAGCCATGCTATTAGCAACGTTAGTGCCAGAAAGAGGCGCGAATAGGCCAGAATTCGCTCGACGCGCAAATCCTCGTACTTCAGCCCCGGTACGTGCAGGCGAGAGAGAAATCGGGGAGCGAACGAAGTACGCAAAAGATTCCTCGTACAGATTGAGGGGGATGCGATGATTATGACACGAAAGCGCTATAGGGTAACCAACTTTCCGCAGAGCCAGGCGCGATGGACAAGGCGGCGTGCCGAGCGTCACCCCGCCGTGTGACTGCTCTCACTGCGGCTTGGGTTGTAGCGGTCTAGGTTTGAGCTTGAGTAACTGGGACTTTAGGGGCATTATGACGGCAAGCGAATTCCAAATGGGTTTGCGGTCCAAGGGAAGAGCTCTCCGCCATCACGCGTGAAGGAGGTCCCCATCCATGCGCTCCCGAACTTTGTTACGAATGATGCTGATCGCGGTTGTCTCGGCGGTTCTGGTGTCCACGGTCTTGGCTCAGAAGACGAGCAACACAGGCCCCAAGTACGATCTTTCCCAGGAAGTGAAAATTACCGGGGTGATCGATGAAGTGCGCGACGTCCCCGACGCCGGGACGCAGCTGGTGGTGAAGACCGAGACCAAGACTGTACTGGTGCGAGTGGCTCCGACCGACTTCCTGAAGGAGATCGAGACCACCTTCAACAAAGGTGATCAGGTGCAGGTGCTGGGGGCAAAAAATGCCGGCGCCGCGGAAGAAGAGATTCTGGCCCGCGAGATCACGGTCGGGGTTAACACCTTTACCTTGCGCGACGACAAGGGCATTCCGGTGTGGGCCGGCTGGAAAGCGCCGAAGTCGAGATGATCATGAGGCTGTGCTGGGCGCCTCGCTATGAAGGGGGAGCCTGCTATTTCTGTACGCGCACGAACTCCCCCGTCGTCGCATCCACGATCACCTGCAATTTCGCCTGCTCCTGACTCTCGCCGTAGATGACGTGCCACAGCAGCACGTTCTTCGCACCATCCCAATCCAGAAGGAAGAAGACCGGCTGTTGGGGATTGGCCTTGATCAGCTTGCTGCCGCCATTCTTCTCCGCCACATCGTAGGCCTTGTCGCTGTCGATCTTGAGAAACTCAAAGTTGAAAGTGCGGGTCGAAGTGTTCGTAGGATTCCAGCTGTCCTCGGCGGTGAAGCTCACGCCCGGCTCGGGCAAATCGGCTCCCGTCAGCCCCGACCAGATGAACATCTTCATCATGCGGCGCGCGGGCGAAGCGAAGGAAGCGCGCCAGATACCAGCCTTGCCGTCCGACAGCGGCGCGCCGGAGGTGTACTGCGATTGCAGGCGGAAGGGCGTTGCATCACCGGCCCAGCCGCGTGCGGACAGGTACATCTTCTGGAAGGCAACGCGGCCCGTCTCGTACTGAGGCGGCGCGGGAGCCGGCTTGGCCGCCGGTTGCGAGGTGTTGCTGGGGGAATTGGAGGAACACGCCGCCAGAAGCAGGACGGCAAGTAATGCGAGGAATGTCGTTCTCATAAGCAATTGGCAGTTAGCAAGCTCAGACTGAAGCGGACTTGAACGGGCACGGCTTCAGCCGTGCCGCAATCATCGCAAAATCGAGCGGCTTCAGCCCCTGCGGTCTTACTTCGCCGTTTAGATTCCGTCGAAACGAAGAAGGTCGGCTGAGAACAGCCGACCAACCAGGTTCTAACTCCAACGCCGTCTTTAGACGCTGACCGTTTCTACGCTGTCGCGCTTGGATTCGGGTCCGGAGCTGCCGCCGTTTGCATCCTGCTTGCGCGCCTCTTTCACCACGCGGTTGCGGGCTGCGCGCAACTTCAGGAACGACTTCGCCTCGGCATACAGACGCTTGCGCTCGACCGAGTCGAAGGCAGCTTTCTTCACGATTCGGAAGATGGCCTTAGGCCGGAAATAGTACTCGTCGTAGAAGCGATGCACCATCTCCAGAATGTAGTCGCGCGAGATGCCGGGATACTCGATCATGGCCAGCTGGTGGCCGCCCTCATCCACCATTTGCGCTCCCTCATTCAGGATGAAGCCGTTGGCCTTGGCGAAGTCGTAGAGTTCCGTCCCCGGATAGGCGTGCGCCAGCGACACTTGAATGGTCTCGCAATCGATCTCCTTGGCGAAGTCGATGGTGCGGCGAATGGTCTCCTTGGTCTCACCCGGCAGGCCAAGGATGAAATCGCCATGAACTACCAAGCCGAGCTTCTTGCAATCGCGGGTGAAATCCCTCGCCCGCTGCACGGTGGCGCCTTTCTTAACGTTCTTCAGGATCTGTGGATCGCCCGACTCGTAACCGACGATGAGCAAGCGGCAGCCAGCCTCTTTCATGGCTTTCAGCGTCTCGTAATCGGTAGTAACTCGCGAGGTACATGACCAGGTCAGGCCCAGCGGCTTCAGCTTCTGGCAGAGCTCGATGGTCCGCGCCTTCTGGATGTTGAAGGTATCGTCGTCGAAGAAAAATTCCTTCACCCACGGCCAGTATTCCTTGGCCTTCGCCATCTCGGCCGCGACCGCGTCGGTGGAGCGCTTGCGCCACGGATGTCCGCTGAGCGTCTGCGGCCACAAGCAGAAGGTGCATTGCGCCGGGCAGCCGCGCGTGGTGTAGAGCGAGACAAACGGATAGAGCAGAAACGGCACGCTATAGCGGCGGATGTCGAGGTCGCGCTTGTAGATGTCGACCACGTCGGGCATTGCATCCAGATCGGCAACCGCCGGGCGATCGGGATTGTGAATGATCTGTCCGTTCTCACCGCGATAGGAGGCGCCCATGATCTCGCTCAGCGGCTTGCCGTTGGCGTACTCCACAGTGGCGTAATCGAACTCCCGGCGCACGATGAAGTCGATCGCCGTACCTTCCTGCAGCGACGCTTCCGGCAGCGTGGTGACGTGCGGTCCGACGAAGGCAATCTTCAGTTTGGGATTGGCCGCCTTCATCGCGGCCGCCAACTTAATGTCCCCCTGAAATCCCGGCGTGCTGGTGAACAGCACCAGGAACTCGAACTG
>Ga0335081_10013752_pt1 | contig 13082 bp, 9 predicted proteins | sample Lox_Sample_35_FD_206713 | JGI IMG/M metagenome (GOLD analysis project Ga0335081, IMG submission 206713) | Soil microbial communities from Loxahatchee National Wildlife Refuge, Florida, United States - Lox_Sample_3.5 | ecosystem: Environmental > Terrestrial > Soil > Wetlands | place: USA: Florida...
CGTTTCGAGCGTCGACTGACCTTCCAGCGTTTCCCCCACTCTGATTTCTCCCCACGATGGTTTGCGTAATTTCCATCATAAGCAATCGAGAGAATTTTTGCTGGCGTGATGGCCGGGGGGCCGTTCAGCCTTCGGTGAAGGGGTGGGGACTTCAGCACAGAAAGTGTGGTTTGGCGTCCCCACGTTCCAGCAGTTATACAAAGGTAGATCAACGAGGAAAGTTCATACGGCGGAGCAAATCCTGAAAGCGAGAGTCGGAGCGGAGAGGATCAAACCATGCCGTAGATTGTAGGAAAACCAGATAGGGATCGCGCACCTTGAAGCCCTTCTCGAGGGCGTCGACGGCCTCCTTACGCTTGTCCATTCCCACGAGAGCAGTGGCCATAAAATATGGAGGAACGTATCGCTCGCGGCCCGCCGCGCGCAGTTCGGCCACCAGTTCGCTCGCCTGCTCGATCTCTCCAAGACGGCCATAGGCGTAGGCTGCGAGAGAAATAAAATTGGGGTCCCGATGCGAGAGCGCAAGGCCCTTCTCCGCTTCCTCGACGGCATTCCGATACATTCCCTCCCGAAAGTGGCCAACCGCCATGTGCTCGTAACCACGGGGATCATTAGGATCCAATTCGAAGATTTTCTGGCCTTCAACAATGGACCGATCGTACTGCCTGCACCAGATGGCCGAAGTGGCGGCGGCATCGTGGGCACTGATGGAGAGAGGATCGAGGTCGATAGCGCGTTGGGCCTCGGCTAGCGCTTCATCGTCTCGGCCCATGGCGGCCAGATAGAGGGCATACCAGCGATGGGTCCGAACCAGTCCGGCATTGAGCTCGATCGCGCGCCTGAATTCCTTCTCAGCGGCGGGCCAGTTCCAATCCGCGTAGAAGTATACGTACCCGAGCGAGGCGTGCGAGTCGGGCAGCGTCTCGTCCAGTTGCACTGCCTTTTGCGAGTATTCTCGGGCCTCAGGTAATGAGACTTCCGGGGGCAGCGAATCCGTAAGCACATAATAGTCAGATAGACCCGTATAAGCGGACGCATAACTCGGATCGAGGTGAATCGCCTGTTCAAAATAACCCTTGGCGCGAGCGAACGCATCCTCGCTACCTTTCTGCAGATAGTATCGGCCCTTGAGATAGGCGTCATAGGCTTCCGGATCGGCCGGCCGGGGCGATGCGGAGCCTGCCTCCTTGGGTGCCAGTTTCCGATCGATTCCGCGGGCAACTCCCAACGCTACTTCATTCTGTAGTCGCAGGATGTCACTCATCTCACGCTGGTAGCTTTCCGCCCAGATATGGCGGTCCGTGTCGGCTCGGATGAGCTGAACCGTGATCCGCACATGATCCCCCTCCCGTAAAACAGTGCCTTCGACGATATCCTGGACTCCAAGGTCCCCCGCAATTTCCCGGATAGGCTTCTTCGTGTTTTTGAATTGCATCGCCGATGTCTCGGAGATCACCTTTGCCACGCCGAGTTTGGCTAGCTCCGTGGTGATCGCATCGGTCATGCCATCGGCAAAATAATCGCCGTTGGACCCGGAGCCGAGATTGCGGAACGGAAGAACAACGAGAGACCGGTTCTGTGGCTCGCCGCCGAGCAGGAGCCAGGTCCCTACTCCAATCGCCAGCGACGCTCCGAGTGTGATGCCGACGGCAAGGATCCAGCGCCGAACACGAAGGCCCCGTAACGACGGCTGAGGCTGCGAAACCTCAGGCAGAAACCGGTAGCCGCGTCGCGGAATGGTTTCGATGAAGCGAGGGTTGTCCGCCGCGTCCCCTAGAGCTTCCCGCAGACGGCTCATGGCGTTGTTTAGGCCATTTTCAAACTCGATGAAGGTGTCACTCGGCCACAGCCGCTGCTGAAGCTGCTTGCGGGTAACCACTTCGCCTGGATGTTCCAGCAGGGCGAGCAGCACTTCAAGCGGTTTTTCGTGGAGTTTGATGCGAATGCCTTGTTTACGCAACTCCCCCGCGTCGGCGTCCAACTCGAAGACACCGAAACGCGCTCTTGGGTGTCGCTGCACAGCCGGCATCCTCCCCCCACCGAAGGAACCAGAGAAGCACGTGGATTTTAACACCGCCGCCATTCGTCCGATAGAAAGTCCAATAAGCCCTATCGATGTAGCGGCTTAGAGCTAAATATTTATTTAAGGTCGGCGTGATTGACCTGCGGTGGGTTAGTCACTATCCTTGCGTCCCAATCCACGGGGTGTGACCCCATCCCTTGGGTGGAAATCCGCGGGGTGACAAAGTTATTACGGGCAATTTCTGGCATGACCAGGATTTTGGCGGGGTTCACTTCCTTGACATGTGACTTCTCGGCGAAAAGACTCCTCTTGTCTGCGTGCGCTAGCCTTGCGATCGTCCTCACAAACCCGGGCCCCGCTCGCGCCGCCGTCACTGGAACCGCGGGATTCGAGACTCGTCTTCAAAAGCTGGCTACCATCGATCATGCGCTGGGTTCGAAGGTAACTGTCTACTGGGACGATGGGTCTCATTCGGATGGATTACTAAGTAGCAAAGACAAAACAAAAAATGTGATCGTCTACGGTACTCATGTATACGTCACCGCCGGCGTTTATACGATCTCAATTGAATACAGGGGGCATCTCGAAAAGAAAGAAACAGCGACAACCACCGCGACCATTTCAGAGCCTAAAGACTTCATCATTCTCTCCATTGGCGATTCCGTAGCCTCTGGCGAAGGGGACCCGGTTGTTCCCGATCTCGGTTTTTGGGACGATCCGGGCTCCGACTACAAGGGGCATTCGCAGTTGTGCCACCGCTCCAGCAGTTCCGGCCCCTCCTTGGCCGTTCAGGAAATCGCGAAAACCAATTCCCTCACCTTCCTCCATGTGGCATGTTCCGGCAACACCGTCGAAGACGCCATCCAACAGCTCAAAGCCGCTAGAAAACGCTTGACCCGCATTGATCTGCTGCTGATTTCAGCCGGAGCAAACGATATGCATGGCGCCTTTGGCCACGGATTCGGGGCGGTGGTTAAGCATTGCATCACCACCGAGTGTAGTAAGGACAAACAGTTTGCACAGGACATTCACGACAGCATCGAGGGGAACCCCGACCGCGATGGCTACCCCGGTCTGGACAGTTTGTACGATGATCTTGACCAGGAAATACACTGTATTGACTACACCACCCACGAGCCGGACTGCGATTACCCGGACACACAGATTCCCAAGCTCGTTCTTATCACCGATTACCACGATCCGACTCATGACAAGGATGGGAACTTTCCGAAAAACCCCATCCGCTGCGCCGATCCGGGTATAACTGCCAAGGAATTCGAGTTTCTCTTTGACAACGTGATGCAGCCTCTCAACAAACATGTAGAGGATTCTCCCTTAGAGCATCCCCTGTGGCATGACGTGAATGGAATTGAAAGTGCCTTCAAGAAGCACGGTTTGTGCGCGGAAAACGAAAGGTGGGTCGACACCATCCCCGATTCGAAAAAACTGCAGAATGACACTTCAGGAACGGGGCACCCCAATTATGTGGGACAGAACACGTTTCGGGATCAGATTTATAAGAGAGCGGTGCAGTTCAATCCGCCAGTGACAACGGCAAGTGCGACCGCCGGCGACAGTTCCTACTCATTCGGTACGTGGACGGACCAGGACGTGGTGGTGACCCTGGCCGCCCAAAATGCCATCAAGGAATCGGGAGTCGGAGCCACATACTATGCCGTGGACAACCCCAACTGCGCTCCGGGTGATACCGGCGATTGTTCACCGTACGGTGGCCCATTTACCCTTTCCACCACCGGGCAGCACATGGTTACCTTTTTCAGCGCCAATCTTCAGGGAGCTTTCGAGGCGTCCCAGAGCATACAGATCTGGATCGACAAGAATCCGTCATTGTCCGCCACTCCCACCCAACAGACCGTTCACCGGGGTGAGAATGCTGCATACGCCGTCACGGTTGGTCATTTAGGTTGGGACAACGACACCGTGAACCTGAGTTGCAGCGCCGGCCCGGGAGCGGCCTGCACTATGGTGCCGACTAGCGTCTCCCTCGATCCCGACGATCCCACTGCAACCGCGACCGTGTCGACCGTCGGCGGCGCCATGATGATGACCTCAGGGGTTCCGCTGCCCCAGCCCGTTGCGCCCGCTGGGCAGGGGAACTTACGCATGCTCTTGATCCTGGCCACGGCTGTGATTTTTCCTGGCGCGGCGTTTTTCGTCCGCCAGCGGTGGGTCCGTGGCAGCGGCTTAGCCGCCCTTGCCCTGATCGGCTTGCTCTGCATCAGTTGCGGCGGTGGCGCCCGAATCCGGAGATCCTCTTCGCCTACCACCTACGACGTAGTCATTACCGGTGTTTCCGGCGACACATCGCACACTTGCCACGTCGCTTTAACCGTGCAATAGACCGGGTCTCGTGCCCCCTAATCGCGCACCCACGACTGCCCAGCCTACACGCACGTTGCGTGTTTAGCGTGGGGGTTTTCTCCGCCGCTCTTATCACGACGACCTGTGACCTACATCACAGCCTTGGCCACTCCATTTCTGGAGAATCGAAATTCGCGAAAAGGGTTTGTGTCTCCGATTACAGCGAGGGGAGCGCCCGCCGCCGAAATCCTGACCCTGCGCAACGCGCGGGGGAACGATCAGCGATCTTTGACAACATAAGCCTTTATTCCGGAATATTTTGCGCGTCACTCGACGCATTTGGCGTGGGTTTCCGGGCTGCGAATCGCAATTTTTCGTCGAGAATCGCATCTAACTCCTTATTCCGGAATATTTTACCTCTAACCCCTTTGCGCTCTAGATTTTGCGCGGAAATTATTTCCTCGATCCAATGTTTTCAAGATTTTACCGGAAAACAAGGGGAGGGGGGTAGGGTTATCATCTGGTTAACCCTGTTCCGTTTCGGAAAGGAAGAAAAGGGGTTTCCTGAGACCTGACACCCGAGACCTGACACCTGAACCTGAGAGCTGACAGCTGAGAGCTATTCCCGCACCACTGCCTTTACCAGATTGCGAGGCTTGTCCACATCCAGCCCGCGCTTGGCAGCGACGTAGTACGCGAACAACTGTAGCGGCACTATCTCCAGGATCGGCGACAACAACTCCGGCGTCTTCGGAATAAAGAAGGTTTCATCGGCAAGCCTGCTGATTCGCTCGTCGCCTTCGGTCGCAATCGCGATTACCGTTGCGCCCTGCTTCTTGAAGCCTTCCATGTTGCCGACGTTCCTCTCGTACCGGAGCACCGATCCCGCATCCTCGCGATCGCAGGTCGTAATCATCACCAGCGGAAGCCGGTAATCGATCAGCGCATTCGGCCCGTGCTTCGCTTCCCCGGTGGGATAACCTTCCGCGTGAATATAGGAAACTTCCTTCAGCTTGAGCGCTCCATCCATCGCCACCGGATAGTGAATGGCGCGGCCAAGAAACATGAAGTCCTCGACGCGAAAATAATTTTCCGCCAACTGTTCAACCTGGTCCGCCGATTTCAGGATCGTTTCTGTCTTCTCCGCGAGCGCGAGCAGTTCGCCGATGTAGCGTTTGGCCAGCGACAAAGAGACCTTCTCTTTGATCTGCCCGAGTCGCAACGCAAACAGAAACAGACACGCCATTTGCGCGGTGAACGCTTTCGTTGAGGCAATGCTGATCTCCGGCCCAGCGTGCGTGTAGATCACGCCATCGGCTTCGCGCGCAATGGTCGAGCCAACGACATTCGAGATCGCAATGGTGCGCGATCCCTTGTGCTTGGCCTCGCGCAGCGCGCCGGATGTGTCGGCCGTCTCGCCCGACTGAGTAATAAAGATGCTGAGTTCGCCGCGCCCAATCATCGGATTGCGATACTCGAACTCGCTGGCATAATCGACATCGACCGGAACTCCGGCGAGTTCCTGGATCATGAATTGTCCAGCCATTCCCGCGTGGCGGCTGGTTCCGGAAGCCACGATGTTGATGCGCCGCACGGCGCGCAGTTCGTCGTCGGGAATGCGGACCTCTTCCAGGTGCACTCGGCCCTCGGCCAAACAGACTCGCGGCTCGATCGTGCGCCGCAAACCTTCCGGCTGCTCGAAGATTTCCCGGATCAGGTGATGGGGAAATTTGCGCTGCTCAGACATTCCGCTTTCCTTTCAGCATTCCTCGCCGCCAACGAATGTTCGCTGCACCATTCCTTCCCGACTCAGCACGACGAAATCGGCATCGGCTCCCGCAGTCAACACGCCTTTGTTGAGCGCCACCACTCGCGCCGGATTGCGCGTTGCCGCGGCAATCGCCTGCGGCAAACTCCAATCCGCAAAGGACGCGAGATTCCGCACCGCCTGATCCATCGTCAGCACGCTTCCGGCAAGTTTCCCGTTCGCCATGCAGCGGCCATCTCTGACCTCAACCTCGAACGATCCCAGGTGATATTTCCCATCAGGCATTCCAGCCGCGGCTGTCGCATCGGTGATTAGTACAGTATTCTCCGGACCCTTGGCATTTGCGACCAGTCGCACGATTGCCGGATCGAGATGAATGCCATCGACGATCATGTCGGCGCTGACGCGCGGATCGGTCAGCACCGCGCCCAGAATTCCCGGATCGCGATGGTTCAGCGGACGCATTGCGTTGAAGGTATGTGTCGCATGGCGCGCTCCGGCGGCGATTCCGCGCTGCGTGGACGCGAGATCGGCATCGGAGTGTCCTAAGCTCACGCAAATGCCGCGACGTGCTGCCTCGGCAATCACTTCATCGACGCCGCCGAGTTCGGGCGCAATGGTGACCATGCGAATGTGGCCGCGCGCGGCCTGCCAGAATCGCTCGAACGCCTGAATGGTCGGCGGAAGCAGGTTTTGCGCGGGATGCACTCCCCGACGCGCATGACTGATGAACGGCCCTTCCAGATGAATGCCGAGAGGAGACGCGCGCCCATGTTCCCGCTTCTGCTGCCGCGACTCGATGGCAGTCGCCAAGTTGTCGAGCGCGCGCAGCGTCGCATCGATCGGAGCCGTCACCGTGGTTGGGAAATAGCTGGCAACTCCATGTCGCGCGAGCAGGCGCTCGATCGCGGGCAGAGCATCGACAGTTAGATCCATCACGTCGTGGCCAGCGCCGCCGTGAATGTGGAGATCGATGTATCCCGGCGCAATCAGCACATTGCCGAAGTCGACCTCGCGGCATCGCGGAATTGCGAGCCCCGCCTTCGACCCAACAGCGTGGATCCGGCCATCCTCAACCAACATGCGCGCGTCGTCGAGAACTCCGCCGGGAGCGAGCAGTTTGTGGGCGCTGAACGCCAGCATGCAAGTGACTTGGACAGAACTGTGGATTCAGCGGCGTGTACGCGTGCAGCCGCTCGGAAGAATGTTATCAGCACGATTGCTTACAGGGCAGTGATAACCCGAGACACGAACTCCACGGCAACGAACTGTGGATGATGGTAACTATCGTAACCTTTGGGATCGGCCCTCCAGCAGACTGTGATCGCGACGGTAGAACGGCTTCCCTCCTCTCCGCACCCCCGCCGATGACTTTCGTAATCCTGTCTGGATCGCTTTCCTGTGTGATAACTGAACTGCAAGGCGAAGTCTGGCGATCGCTCCCGGAGCCCGGCGGACACCTGCCGCCCGTGCTGCAAGGAACCCAGATATGAAGGTAGTCATTCTGTGCGGTGGACTCGGTACCCGCCTGCGGGAAGAAACCGAGTTCCGCCCCAAACCCATGGTGGAGATCGGAGGACGTCCCATCCTCTGGCACATCATGAAGATCTACGCGCACTACGGCATGCGCGAATTCGTTCTCTGCCTGGGCTACCGCGGCAACATCATCAAGGACTATTTCCTGAATTACGAAGCCATGAATAATGACTTCCGAATCTGCCTCGGCCGCCAGTCGCATATCGAATTCATGGGGGCGCACCAGGAACAGGATTTCGCGGTGACGCTGGTCGATACCGGCCTCGATACCATGACCGGCGGACGCTTGCAGCGTGCCGCTCGCTACTTGTCCGATGACGAAACCTTTCTTCTCACGTATGGCGATGGCCTGAGCGACGTGAATGTTTGCGACCTGATCAAGTTCCACCGTAGGCATGGCCGAATCGCGACCGTCACCTCGGTTCCTCCGATTTCGCGTTTCGGAGTGCTGGAATCGGACGACCGCGGACAGGTACAGCGCTTCTCAGAAAAGCCGAAGGCCAATGGAATGATCAGCGCCGGCTTCTTCGTATTTAACCGCCGGATTTTCGACTACCTCAAAGGCCCGCAGTGCGTGCTCGAACGCGAACCGCTGGAGCGATTGGCGCGCGAGGGCCAACTCATGTCTTACCGTCACGACGGTTTCTTCTACGCCATGGACACCTATCGCGAATATCAGTACTTGAACGAGCTCTGGGCGGGCGAGCAGACACCGTGGAAAGTGTGGGAAGAATGAATTCGTTCTGGCGCGATCGATCGGTGTTGGTGACCGGCGGAACAGGACTGCTCGGATCGTGGCTGGTCCCGCGACTGCTCGACGCCGGCGCCAATGTGGTTTGCCTGGTGCGAGATTGGGTGCCACAGAGTGAACTGGTGCGCAGCCGCCACATCGAGCAGGTCAATACCGTCCGCGGAGACATAGCCGACCGCGACCTGATCGAGCGCGCGCTCGGCGAATACGAAGTGGAAGTTGTGTTTCACCTCGCGGCGCAAACCATCGTCGGGATTGCCAACCGCAATCCGCTATCGACTTTTTCCACCAACATTGGCGGCACCTGGAACATTCTGGAAGCCTGCCGGCGTTCGCCGAAGGTGGCGTCGATAGTTGTTGCTTCGTCCGACAAGGCGTATGGGGACCAGGAACATCTTCCTTACGACGAAACCATGCGGCTGCAGGGGCGCCATCCGTACGACGTTAGTAAGTCGTGCGCCGACCTGCTCGCCCAGACTTACGCGGCCACTTATAACTTGCCGGTGGCCATTACCCGCTGCGGCAACTTCTACGGCGGCGGCGATCTGAACTGGAACCGGGTTGTTCCCGGCACGATTCGCTCCGTGTTGCGCAACGAGCGGCCGGTCATCCGCTCCGACGGCAAATTCGTGCGCGACTACTTTTACATTGAAGATGGCGCGGCCGCCTACATGATGGTCGCTGAGCGCCTGGCATCCGATCCATCTCTGCGCGGGCAAGCCTTCAATTTTTCCAACGAAAGCCAGATCAGTGTGCTCGAGATCGTCGACTTTATCCTGCGAAAGATGAAGTCATCGCTTCAGCCGGAAATTCTGAATCAAGCCAGCCACGAGATTCGGCACCAATACCTCAGTGCGGAACGGGCGCGCACGGTGCTGAACTGGCATCCGAAGTTCACGCTCGACAGTGGCCTTGACCGCACCGTCGCATGGTACCGCGAATTTCTCGGGGTTCGCGCAGCAGCGGCGCGGGCGGGCCGGGGATAAGCTCGCATGCGCAAAACCGCCCAGCACCTCCGCGACGAAATTTCCTCTCTCGTGAGGCAGTACTACGAAGCGGCATTTCCCCCTCAGGACTTCATTTCCGGTCAGACCGCCGTGCCGGTATCGGGAAGAGTCCTCGACGCATCGGAAGTTGAGCACCTGGTCGAAGCTTCGCTCGACGCCTGGCTCACCGCCGGGCGTTTCGCCGCCGAATTTGAGCGCGACTTCGCGGCCTTCATGGGAGTGCGCTGCACTTCGCTGGTCAACTCCGGATCGTCGGCCAACTTGCTGGCGCTGTCGTGCCTGACCTCGCCGTCGCTGGGCGATCGCCAACTGCGAGCGGGAGATGAAGTCATCACGGTGGCCGCCGGTTTTCCGACCACCGTCAATCCGATCCTTCAAAACGGGCTGGTACCGGTTTTTGTCGACATTGAAATTCCCACTTACAGCGTGGATGTCCGCCAGCTTGAGGCGGCAGTGTCGGAGCGTACCAGGGCCATCGTTCTCGCTCACACGCTCGGCAATCCTTTCAATGTTGACGCCGTGATGGCATTCGCGAATCAACACAACTTATGGCTCATTGAAGACTGCTGTGATGCGGTGGGATCCACATACCACCAGCGATCGGTGGGAACGTTCGGGCACCTGGCGACGACCAGTTTCTATCCGGCGCACCATATCACCATGGGTGAGGGCGGATGCGTCCTGACGCAGGCCCCCGCTCTGAAGAAGTTGGTCGAGTCGTTCCGTGATTGGGGGCGCGATTGCTGGTGCGATCCCGGCAAGTCGAACACCTGCGGCCGCCGTTTTGAATGGAAATTGGGCGATCTCCCCGAGGGTTATGACCACAAATACATCTACAGCCATATTGGTTACAACCTGAAAGCCACCGATCTGCAAGCGGCAGTTGGGGTGGCGCAGCTTAAGAAACTGCCGGGATTCATTGCGGCGCGGCGGGAAAACTTCGCCAAGCTTTACACGGCACTCAACGATCTCGACGAGATTTTCATCCTGCCGGAAGCGACGCCGGAGTCCAACCCGAGCTGGTTTGGCTTTCCTCTTGCCATCCGCGCCGGCGCGCCTGTCAATCGCAGTCGTGTGGTTCAGTTCCTCGAATCGCGCAAGATCGCGACCCGTCTCCTGTTCGGAGGCAATCTGCTTCGCCAGCCGGCTTATCGCAATGTGCCCCGGCGCGTCATCGGCGAGTTGCCGAACACAGACTTCGTTATGAATAACGTTTTCTGGATCGGCCTATATCCCGGGATTACAAACGCAATGATCGATTACATGGCCGACGTCTTCCATAGAATTCGCAGGGCCGCAGCGCAGGGGGCATCGGCATGATGGCCAATGCTAACCGGATCGCGCACGATCTCGATCACGTCCTCGCTCGCACCGAAAGTCTGTGGGGCGATCTGCGCGGCGGACGCATCCTGATCACCGGCGCCACCGGCTTTTTTGGGTGCTGGCTGCTGGAGAGCTTCGCTTGGGTGAATCGTAGGTTGAATCTTGGCGCGCAAGCGGTCGCGCTCTCCCGGTATCCGAGCACGCTCGCACGGAAGGCGCCTCATCTGGCGAACGACCGGGCGATCACTCTGCACGCTGCCGACGTGCGTGACGACAAGTTTCCCCATGGAAGTTTCTCTCACGTCCTTCACGCCGCCACCGAGGCCAGCGCAACTCTCAACCGCAAGCAGCCGCTGGTCATGTTCGACACCATTGTCGAAGGCACCCACCGCACTCTCCAGTGTGCCCTTGCCAGTTCAGCGAGCAGATTTCTCTTTGTAAGTTCCGGCGCGGTTTATGGAACGCAACCGCCCCAACTCACTCACGTGCCTGAGTCGTTCTCCGGAGGTCCCGATCCGCTGGCGCCTGAGTCGGCTTATGCGGAAGGCAAACGCGCGGCAGAAGCGTTGTGCTCTCTCGCGGCCACCGACCGCTTCCAGACAGCAATTGCGCGCTGCTTCGCTTTTGTCGGTCCCGGCATGCAGCTGGATGCGCACTTCGCGATCGGCAACTTCATTCGCGACGCGTTACGCGGTGGCCCGATCCAGGTCAGTGGCGATGGTTCTCCGTTCCGTTCTTATCTGTACGCATCCGATCTCGCGGTCTGGCTCTGGACCATCCTGCTCCGGGGAAAATCGCGGCGCGCTTACAACGTCGGATCCGAAGATGCCTTGAACATCGCTGCTGTCGCGAACCAGGTTGCCATGGCGGTACCGCGAAAAGTCGAAGTCAAGATCGCATTAGAACCCGCGCCCGGAGCGCCGCCTCATCGTTACGTGCCTTCGACGGCGAGAGCGCGCGAGGAACTCGGCTTGCTCGCCGAGATTCCCTTGCGAGAAGCGATTCGCCGCACCTATGACTGGTTTGCTGAGAACCAGATCTCCAAACATGCTCTTGCCGCGCGAGGGGCTCATGCATAGCGCTGCCACACTTAGCCCTCGGCCATGTCGCGCCTGTGGTGCTTGCGGTGCCGATGAGCCTGCGGTTTGCCATCACCAGAAATTCGTCGTGCCCGGCGGCTATCCCCTGCCCGCGGCTTACGACATCCTGACCTGCCGTCGTTGCGGCTTCGTGTATGCCGACCCGCCTGCGACCCAGGCAGATTACGACCTGTTCTACGGCCAGTGGTCGAAGTACGACGACGGAAATACAGCGACGGGTAGCGGCCTGTCTCCTTACGATGCCGCTCGGCTGGCGACCACAGCGCAAGACATCGCCCGAGCGCTGCCCTCCAAGACAGTTTCGATCCTCGATGCCGGATGCGCCACCGGAGGCTTGCTGGCCGCTTTGCGCAAGCAAGGCTTCTCGTCCGTGACCGGACTCGATCCCTCACCGCGCTGCGTCGCAGCCTGCCGTGACCGCGGATTTTCAGCGTACGTGGGGACAATTGCATCGGTCTCGGAGGACATGCCGAAGTTTGGCTGCATGGTATTCAGTCACGTGCTCGAGCACGTGTTCGACATCCCGGCTTTCTTCGCGGCCATACAGCGGCTGCTCGTGCCGGGCGGCTACATTTGTATCGAAACTCCCGACGCCAGTTGCTACGTCGACCACCTCTCATCGCCCTTTCAGGAATTCAATACCAAGTACATCAACCACTTTTCCGCGCGCGCGCTGAAGAATACTGCCCGCCGCTTCGGCTTCAGTTCAGTTCTGGTCGAGCAGAAGGTGCTGCAGACCTCGGCCGACGTCAGCTATCCCGCGGTGTTCGGGATCTTCCGCGATCTCGGCGTTGCCGCAAGCCGCTCCGAGGTGATTCGCGATCCCGATCTGCCCGCCAGAATTGAAGCCTATATTCAGGCCTCGACCGCGATGTTCGAAAGGATCGGCTTGCATCTCGCAGCCGAGCTTCAGAACACGAAAACTATGATTTTGTGGGGCGCCGGCCAGCTTGCCATGAAGCTGTTGGTTCTTCCCTGTCTCGAGCGCATCCAGATTCGGGCGGTGGTCGATAACAACTCCGTGCTCCGCGGCAAGACCGTGCGCGGCGCTCCGGTCGTCGGCCCCCCAGAGATTGGTGACTTCTCGGAGCCGATCGTCATCACTACGCAGCTCCATGCCGATGAGATCGCCGCCCAGATTCGGCAGATGGGACTAAAGAATTCTGTTGTTCAACTCCTGCCCAAAGCAGAAGGACGCGGGGCATGAAGCTTTCCGACTACATCGTGCAGCGGCTCGCCGACTGGGGAGTGC
>Ga0335081_10013754_pt1 | contig 13081 bp, 10 predicted proteins | sample Lox_Sample_35_FD_206713 | JGI IMG/M metagenome (GOLD analysis project Ga0335081, IMG submission 206713) | Soil microbial communities from Loxahatchee National Wildlife Refuge, Florida, United States - Lox_Sample_3.5 | ecosystem: Environmental > Terrestrial > Soil > Wetlands | place: USA...
AATATTTCAAACGATGGGGGTTTGACTATAACCTCTACAGACCCATTCTGCTTTTTGCAAGATCGGAGAAAATTCCTGTGGTTGCGCTCAATCAGAGGCAGGAGATTGTGGACAAGGTTTTCCGGGGGGGCTTCGACTCTTTATCCGAAGAAGAGAAGAAATTGATTCCGTCCCAGATGGACTTCTCTGACGAGGCCTACAGAGAGAGGCTCGAAAAGGCCTTTCGAGAGCATGAAGATTTTGGGGCTGAGCATTTCAATTTCTTTTACCAGGCCCAGGTCTTATGGGATGAAACCATGTCAGAGTCGATCGACGAATTTCTAAAAGCCCATCCAGATGATCACATGGTCGTTGTCGCGGGCAGCGGCCATCTTACCTATGGCTCGGGCATTCCGAAGAGAACAGCGAGGAGGAATGGATACGATTATGCGATTATTCTCAATGATGCGGATCTCGAAAAGGATATTGCTGATTATGTCCTTTTTCCAAAGACGATACCGGGCGTTTCTTCTCCAAAACTGATGGTTTTGCTTAAGGAGAAGGATGGGAAAGTGGAGATTGCTGGGTTCCCATCCGGAAGTAACTCCGAAAAGGCAGGGATGAAAGCAGGGGACGTGATTTTATCCATCAATCAAACTCCTGTACACGATATCGACGATGTGAAGATCGATCTCCTTTCCAGAAAAAAAGGGGAGAAGGTCAAGGTAAGAATCTTAAGAAGAGGCTTCTTCGGTTCGCAGCCAATCGACTTCGAAGTAGTCCTCCAGTAGAAGCGGAAGGTCAAGTTTGAGTTAAGATGAAACAACTGTCTCATGCCTTTTGGAGTGTGCCCGCCGTTGAGACCTTTAAGAAACTTCAAACCACGCCACAAGGGTTAAGCGAAGAAGAGGCTCAAGACCGCCTTGCCCGTCACGGTTCCAATCTCCTTAAGCCTAAAAAGAAGAAAGATGCCTTGACGCTTCTCCTCTCCCAATTCAAGAGCCCCATTATCCTTATTCTTCTCTTTGCGGTAGGAATCTCCTTTTTGCTGCACGACTCAGCGGATGCGCTCATCATTTTCATCATCGTCCTGGTCAGCGGTCTTCTTGGGTTCTGGCAAGAAAGGGGAGCGGTGAACGCGGTCGAGAAGTTGCTGGCCATCGTTCAGATCAAAGCGACGGCCATTCGTGACGGAGGTTCAAAAGAGGTTCCTGTCGAAGAAATCGTCCCGGGAGACATCGTTGTCCTAAATGCAGGAGATGTCATTCCGGGCGACTGTCTCATTCTTGAATCGAAGGATCTCTTCGTCGATGAGGCGACCTTAACAGGGGAAACCTTCCCGGTAGAAAAAACGGCGGGGATTCTGCCGGAAGAGACGCCGCTCGGCCAGCGGACGAACGCACTTTTTATGGGAACCCATGTGGCGAGCGGTCGTGCCAAGACTGTCGTGGTTCGCACGGGAAAAGAAACCGAGTTCGGAAAGGTTTCCGAGCGACTGAAATTCAGGCCGCCCGAGACGGAGTTTGAGCGAGGCGTCAGACGATTTGGCTACCTCCTCTTGGAGGTCACCCTCATCCTGGTGATCGCCATCTTTGCCATCAACGTCTATTTCAGACGGCCGGTCATGGAATCCTTTCTCTTTGCATTGGCCCTGGCTGTCGGGCTGACGCCGCAGCTGTTGCCCGCGATCATCAGCATCAACCTCTCCCATGGTGCGAAACGCATGGCATCAAAGAAGGTCATTGTCAAACGCCTCGCCTCGATTGAAAACTTCGGTAGTATGAACGTTCTCTGCTCCGACAAAACCGGAACGCTGACCGAGGGCGTGGTGCAATTTCACTCAGCCATAGACGTGGACGGCAGCGAAAGCGAGAGGGTCTTTCTCTATGCCTACCTCAATGCCATTTATGAAACGGGTTTTACAAACCCCATTGACGAGGCCATCCGAACTCACCGCCAACCGGATCTATCCGGCTACCAGAAACTTGACGAGGTGCCCTACGACTTCGTTCGAAAGCGTCTGAGCATTTTGGTTTCAAAAGATGGGGCCAATCAGATCATTACAAAGGGTGCGCTGCTCAATGTGCTCGAGGTCTGCTCGTCAGCTGAAGCCGGGTATCGTAAGACGGTGGACATTGCGACGGTCCGGGACCAGATCCAGCAGCGCTTTGAAGAGCTGAGCCAAAAGGGTTTTCGGATACTGGGCATCGCTTGCCGGGAGGTAGGGTCCGTCTCCATCATCACGAAAGAGCATGAAACCGGCATGACGTTCTTAGGCTTCCTGGTTTTCTTCGATCCTGCCAAAGGCGGCATTGTTGAAACCATCGGCAAGCTGAGACATCTTGGGGTTTCACTCAAGATCATTACCGGTGACAACCACCTGGTGGTGGCCAATGTCAGCCACGAAGTGGGATTCTCGGATCCGAAGATGCTGACGGGCCGGGACCTCTACCGGATGAGCGACGAGGCGCTGCTCAACCGGGTCAATGAGACGGATGTCTTCGCCGAGGTGGAGCCGAATCATAAAGAAGCGATCATCCATGCGCTGAAGAAGGCAGGAAATGTGGTCGGTTATATGGGCGACGGGATCAATGACGCTTCGGCACTCCATTCTGCCGATGTGGGGATCTCAGTGGACACCGCTGTGGATGTTGCCAAGGCGGCGGCGGACATCGTGCTCCTCGAAAAGGATTTGGATGTACTGGTGGAAGGCGTACGCGAAGGAAGGAAGACCTTTGCCAATACGTCGAAGTACGTCTTTATGGCCACGAGCGCCAATTTCGGGAATATGTTCAGCATGGCGGGGGCATCCCTCTTTCTGCCCTTTCTCCCCATGTTGCCCTCACAGATTCTCCTCACCAATTTGCTGACGGACTTCCCTGAAATGACGATTGCCACGGACTGTGTGGACCCTGAGCTCGTTGAGAAACCCCGGCGCTGGGACATCAAGTTCATCCGAAACTTCATGATAACCTTTGGTCCGGTGAGCTCGATCTTCGATTTCCTCACCTTCGGGGTCCTTCTTTTCGTCCTTCACGCTCAACACGATTCATTCCGAACCGGCTGGTTTCTGGAATCGGTGATCTCCGCCTCGGTAATCGTCCTCGTCATTCGTACCCGGAAACCCTTTTATCGGAGCAGACCTGGGAAATATTTGCTGACCGCCACGCTGCTCATTGCTGGAGTAACGATCCTTCTTCCCTTCAGTCCTTTGGGACCTCTCTTCAGATTTCGTCCGCTGCCCGCTCCATTCTTTTTCGCCCTGGGAGCGATCGTCGTTCTGTACGTCATCGCAGCAGAGATAGCAAAGAGGCTTTTTTACTCGAAGATCAAATCTTAATCAGCCCATTCCGCTTATTTGCATTGACCGGAAAGTACCCCTTGACCTTACCCTAAAGGGCGGGACTTGCAGGGCACATCCCGGTCAAGACGGTTAGCCCCCAGTATTCTTTGTTCGGAGGAAAATCTCTATTGGAAGAGGGACGCGCATGAGGCCGCCTTTCATCGGTAGCAAGGTGCTTGATGCGGTAGAGTGGAGATCACCCGGTAATAAAGGACGTTCGACGAGGGTCAACTCAACGCTCCGTGTCTCATTCCCATGAAATAGGGTGAGACGAACTTTATCGCCCACCTTCAGTGAGCCAATTCCCTTGAGAAGTTTCTCAGCGTTGCCCACCGGTTGCCCGTTGATCTCGGTGATAATGTCTCCGCCTAACAAGAATTCCGTTCCTGCAATCGTTAGGGGTAAGTCGCCCCCGTGTATCCCCGCTTGCTCAGCCGGGCTGCCCGGATCGACCGTCTCGATTAGAAAACCATCCACCAGAGGTAATTTAATTATTCCCATGAGTTCTTTCTTCACCAGCTTCCCAACGATACCCAACCATGAACGGATCACCCGGCCATGTTTTACGAGCTCCGGGATGACGCTTTTGGCAACATTGATGGGAATAGCAAAACCGATATTCTGTGCCTCGGCCAAAATCGAGGTGTTTATCCCGATGACCTCGCCACACCGGTTCATGAGCGGCCCTCCTGAGTTCCCCGGATTGATGGAGGCGTCAGTCTGAATGAGTGGAAGTGTCAGCACAGGGGAGCCTGGCATGATACGGTTGAGTCCTGAAACGACCCCTCGGGTAAGAGTCTGTTCCAGGCCGAAGGGATTCCTGATCGCAATGACGTCCTCACCGATGCGAGCGGAGTCTGAGTCCCCCAAGGCTGCCGTAGGGTGTCCTTCGGGCGGGACCGGAATACGAAGAACAGCGATGTCGAAGATCGGATCCGCTCCCAGAAGCTTGGCCTCGGTTTTGCTACCATCATCAAGGGTGACAGTAATTGCCTAGCGACCAAAAACCACGTGGCAGTTTGTGAGGACAAGACCTTCTTGATTGATGATGAATCCCGAACCTACCGCGATACTGACTCGGTTGCTGATTTTAAAAGGATCGAGCGTCAATGCCGAGATGGAGACAACGGATGGTGAGACCCGCTCAAACAGTTCGGGCATCGGCTCGTCGCAATCCGAATTGCCCAAGGCCGAAGTTATCCCACTTGCCGTTAGCATCGAAGCGATAAGAATTGAAAACAGGTATCCTTTCATATTCCTACCTCCTAAGTAAGTTAAGATTTCATCTGGGGGCTCCCAGGAAGAATCTCTACCTTATTGGAATTGCGAATCTGAAGGTTGATCCCTTCCCAGGACAAGACTCTACCCAGATTCGCCCTCCATGATTTTCTGTAATCTTTTTACAGGTTGCTAAACCGATGCCAGTGCCCGGATATTTGGAGCTGTCGTGCAGTCTCTGAAAAATTTCAAAAATGGAGGTTGAGTGTCTGCAATCAATGCCTATGCCGTTGTCGCAAATCGAAATAACCCATTCTTGCTTTTTACGCTCTGCCGATATATGGACCCTCGGAGGTTCTTCTCCCCTGAATTTAATGCTATTGCCGATCAGGTTTTGGAAAAGCTGAATAATTTGTAAATGATCTGCCAACAGGGTGGGGAGTCGGTCATAGGTCACAATTGCACAGCTCTTTTCGATCTCTACCTGGAGATTGGTAATAGCGCATTCAACGATCTCATTGTAATCGGTCACCTGCAGATCTTTGGCTTTCGTGCCTACCCTGGCATATTCCAAAAGCGCATTGATGAGCGCCTGCATCCTATTAATCGCGTCTGAAGTAAAGCCGATGAATCTCTCGGCGTTTGGATCAAGTTTGTCTTTGTAAAGACGCCGCAGGCGCCTTATATATCCCCCGGCGACAATCAGTGGTTCTTTTAAATCATGCGCGGCTACGTAAGCAAATTGTTCCAATTCTGCATTGGATCGAGCCAAATCCTGTGCTTTCCGCTCTAACTCATCCCGTGTTTCCTTGAGATCAGAAAGTGTGTCTTGAAGGTCGCTATTCAGTTTGACTGTCTTCTCATATTCCCTTTTCAATGCTGACAAGATAAAAACGATAATTAGAAAGAAACCCATCTGAGTGGCATTGTCCTTCCAATAAACAATGACGGAATGCGAAAAAGGATGTCCCACCATAAGATCAGTGGTTAGCCCCGTGACAGAACTGAAAACGGACAAGAAAACTCCTACCCTTCTATTTACAAAAAGGACGGATAGAGAAATAGGTATCAGATAGAATATAGAGATACTGAGTTCTGCCCCTGTGACATAATCAGCAACTCCGACCAAGAGCACAAGCATAAATCCTGCTGTTATTAAAAATGATTTGGGCTGCCGGCTAAGGTATCCTCTTGCGTCTGCTAACAAATTTTTCATTGACCAGTTCACCCGTTAAAAAATTGTTCTAATTCATAGCAATTTTATAAAAGGTAACCCCGTTTCGAAGCGGACACCATGATAGGCGAAGGGCAGATAGACCTTTTCCCTATTCACCTCTATACCAGACGCCTCCTTTTCCAAGTAATGCTTTTGAGGAAAAATATTCCGCTTTATTTATGAGGAACCGGGTATGGAAGACTGTGAACGGAGGGTAAAGAATGATAACGGTCTTAAATAAGTAGATGAAAACCTGGAACATTGGAAAATCTACACTCAGGCTGAATATTCCATAAAATCCAAAGAGTATGGGCATAAGTGTTCCTACATATTTCCCGATCATCCTGATCTCTTGATCCTTCCGGTTGACATACCTTATCCCTACGTCATCAAGGGTCCAGAGAAGAGATAGGAAAAGGGAAATAACCACTATGATCCCGCTGATAACCAACAAGCGCCCGGGCAGAAACTGACTTCGAGGGAATAAAAGGAAAGGCTTGGTCGTGACTCCTGTGATGACCTGCAGGACTGTAGGTAATTTTGTTTCAAAGAGAAGTCCGATTCCAATTCCTTGAAAAGGCCGAAAGATCCAGTGCTTGATAGGGTTGATGTGCAGTTCCTGGTTTCTTTCCGTTTGAAGAAGCTTCCCCTTTATTTTGTCGACGACGAAACGATAAATGGGTGATAGCACATAAAGTGGAATACAGAGGAGTAAAGTGAGCCGGAAAAATCGGAAGAGTGGCCTAAAGATAGCCTCCAAGCCCTGTATTAAAGGTAAATTGTCCGCATAGATGAAGAAAATGATAGAGAAGAACAGAACGGCCAACGCCGGAGATATTTCTTTCGACAAGTGATAAATATCCCTTTTGGTGACTGAAAGGCTCATTCCTCGTCTTATCTTCTCTCCCTTTGGCAACGAAAGGTTAAGGACATCCGTAAAGGCTTTAAACACCAGGAAGACGAAACCCTGTATTGCTCCGTCAGCAGTGCTTTGAATTGTTTCATAAGTGGCTGCAAGTCCTTTTCCGCCCGATGCCTGTTTTTGAGCCGGTTAAATCTCTATTTCCGCTATCCGCCCTTTATCTTTTATGGAGATACAAGCCATTTGTTATCTCCAATGACGGCGGTGGCTACAGCAATAAGAATGGTAATAATGAAAACGCTCTCTGATGGCTCTCCCGAAAAGATCCTTTTTCACTTTTCTGGGGATGTCTCTTTTCAGAAGATCTGATCTTTGCATCGACCCTTCCTCTTGCCCATCCCAAGATACTCCTTAAAATCTCTAAGAACCGAACCTCTAAGCGAGTTATCTCTTCACTCTCGATGCGGTCGTTGATCGATTTCAGCCATTCATCCAGTTTTTTGCGTAATCTCTTTAAGACCAAAATGAAGGGAGGGTCTGGTTGCTCCTTTTGTCTTCCGTCCAGGTTGAGAAGAATCCCGAGCATTTCTTCACTCTCCATCTTGGTCATCGACGGTTTGCACATACTGAAAGGGCAGGAGATCAAGAGCAACGCAGCGATCAAGAGCAAGGATAATAAAGGTACGATCCATTTCTTCATCGATCCGTACCCGCTGCTCAAATGAAAAAGTGTGCGAGCAGAGTTTTCCGAAACGTATACACGATCTTATTTGTAGATGCTGAACATTTTTTGACAACGGGACTTGTTAATGTCTGATTGATAAATCAAATATGGAAAAAGAGGAGAGGTTCCATCCCCTTTTTCCATATTCAGATGAATGTGTCTTCCACCTGCCACATTCCGGAGTGGCTCATTCCTTGACCATGGCCCATCCCAAAACCATGGCCGAACCCCCTCCCGCCCATCCTTCCAACTTCTCAATCTGTTCAGGCGTGAGGGAATTGCGAGCCTCCAATTTATACTGAATAATTTTGTCTCTTATTCGGTTTTGCAGGTCTCTCAACTCCCTTTCTTTAGCCAGAATGGCCTGCGAATCCGCTTTTGGATCGGTCCACAGGGATCGGAGTTCCAGCCTCTTGGCCACAAGTCCCCCTATGAGTTGAGCATTTTCTCCTATAAACTTTCGGCGCAATTCCTGGAACTTCTCCTTTTGCTCCGGAGTGAGGTTAAGCCTCTTCCCATGGCCGCAGGATTTCCCGCCGTGTATCCACCCTTGCCTTGGAGGGTCGCCCTGCTCTTGCGCATAGACATAGGAGACACCCAAAACCATCACAAGAACCACCCCTAATGCGATCATTGCCTTTTTCATAGGTCTTACCTCCTCCTTCCGTGTGTTTTCTTTTTTTGACGGATTACTTAGGCTTCTTATTCATAACTCTTTTTGCTTCCAAAAATTTAGATAATTCTACCTCACTCGAAGCGAGACATCTTTCCATTTATGAGGAACGCAACTCCTGTGCCAATCTATTTTCAGAAGAGTTCAAAAGACAACTTGGAGCATCCTCAGGCTAACTTGCCTAATATATTTATCTATTTAGTAGGGTCTATGGCAGTTGGATAATTTCGATTTTCGTAAGACATGCAGCCTTAAAGTTAGTTTTAAACCGGATTGTTTTGTCGACTCTTTTTAACCGATTAAAGTTTTCCTCTTAAATTTCAATTAATCACGGGCTTCGACAAATTCGGCTACCGATTCGACAAAAAATTCCGGGATGTAAAAAACTAAAATAAATCCTTGAATGCACGAGCAACAGCATAAACGCTTCCCCCCCGCTAAAAAATCGCCAATTAAAGCTCAGATCAGGCCTAGAATTTAGTCTGAAACTCCATTGCCTTCCGGCTTCAGGCAGCCAATTTCTTTGTCTGCACTTCTTCCGCAAGCTTCGTTCTTCTCGTCCAAGCGACCAGGCTTTCGAGTAATTCCCTTATCCTCTTTCTCGTCTTATCGTCTGTCACCCGACCGTTGCCGTCTATTTTATCTTGTGCAAAGGAGACCATCACTTCCGGCTGATTCAGAGGAAGCATGTTCAAGAAGACGAAGCTCCGTCTCAAATCATATTGCGCCCTCGCTGTTCCCAACGTCCCGATGGATGCTCCCATGACGGCGACCGGCTTGCCGTCGAAAGCGTTGTCCCCATAAGGCCGGGATGCCCAGTCGATCGCATTCTTCAGCACTCCCGGTATGGAATAGTTATACTCCGGCGTCGCAATGAGAATCGCATCAGCCGCCCTGATTCTTTTTTTGAACTCTTTGACTTTATCCGGAGGTTGAAGCTCCAGGTCTTGATTAAAAGGCGGAATCCCTTCGAGGTCAAAAACTTCAAGGGATGCATCTTCAGGGACCGTCTCAAGCGCCACGGCCAGGATGGCCCTGTTGTAAGACTCCTTTCTTAAACTGCCTGCGAATCCAAGGATATGTATTTTGGGGCTCATTAGCCTGTTCTCCTTTTTCGTTAGAAGTATCTTTGAACTAAAACTAATCATCCGTCGCCCAAATCGCAATAGCATCATAGGCCGTTTCAAAATACAGCCTTTCCGGACAAAAAATAAGCATTTGACCTTATTTATTCCTTTACCGGATTCTTTAGTATTTATAATGAACGCCGTTGACCACTTCCGATGAGCCGTCCCGAAGAGAGCAAAAATCATGGGTAAATTCGCTCTTCATGCCAAGGAAGATGCGAGGATACTGTAATAATACTTCGCGTCCAATGCTTGCATTAAGGAAAATGGGAGTCCTATGTCGATAACGTGGGCGGCATAGCGAAGATCTCTTAAGGACATTCATCCATGCCTTCGAAAATAGTAAAATGGATTAATGAACGCTGGCCCCTTCAGGCGGTCATTCGTTGGGCCCTCGAAGAAGAGATGCCCGGCGGAGCCAGTTATGCCTATGTCTTTGGCAGCGCCGTCCTGCTCCTTTTCCTCCTGCAGGTGGTCACAGGGTTATGGCAACTGCTTTACTTCGTTCCCACGACTGGCCGTGGTTACGACAGCCTCAATTATTTGCGTACAGAGATCCCTTTCGGATGGCTGATCCATGGCCTGCATTATTGGGGTGCCAGCGCGATGATCATTCTCATAGGCCTGCATATCTCGCAGGTCTTCATCTGGGGAGCTTATAAGAACCCGCGCCAGTTGACCTGGTTGATCGGTGTGGGCAACCTGCTTCTTACGTTGGCCCTCGGATTCACCGGGCCGGTTCTGCCCTGGGATGAAAGAGGGTTTTGGGAGGCAGAGGTAGCTGTCAGCTCGGCGGGAACCGTCCCATTTTTGGGAACCGTAGCAAGAAATCTCTTGGCGGGCGGCATTGCTCTCGGGCAGATGACCGTCTCCCGTTTCTTCTTCCTCCATGTCACAATCCTTCCGGGGATATTGATCGCCTTCGTCGTCCTCCATCTCGTTGCTTTCCGCAAGTCCGGCATTTCCGGCCCGTGGGATGAAGGCAGACGAAAACGGTCAGGGCCCTTCTGGCCTGATCAAGTTTTCCAAGATGCAGCCGTGATCACCTTCATTTTTGTCATTCTGGTGGGTCTATCCGCTTACTGGCGACCTCCGTTCTCCGGTCCGCTCGACCTCCTGCAGACGTTCTATGTCCCGAAGCCCGAATGGTACTTTCTCTTCTTCTACCAAACCCTGAAGGCCTTTCACGGGGTGCTCGAACCCATCGGCACGATAGGGATTCCCCTAATCATAACCCTGCTCTTCGTATTCCTCCCTTTCTATGACCCAGGTCCTGAGCGAAATCCTGGCCGTCGTCCAGTCGCCATGATTTGTTTTTTCATTTTCATTGCCTGGGTGATCACGATGGCGGTCATCGGATACTATAGCAACCCGGCAGCCAGCGCACCTGGCACTCGGGCCGCGACCACCGCGGAGGCACCGCACACCGTTTCCCCTTCTCCAAGCGATCCGGCACCGCAGAGCTTGGAAGGCGCAAAACGAGGCAGTCAGCTCGTGGCCACTCTCGGTTGCACTGCCTGCCATCAGATCAGTGGCAAGGGTGGCACGATAGGGCCGGCATTGACGGCCAGTCTACTTAAAGGAAAATCTCGTGATTGGCTTACCATCCAGATTCGGAACCCGAAGGCGCATTTCCCGAACAGTATTATGCCCGCCTTCTCCTCTGCCACAAACCAGCAGGTCAATGATATCGTAGACTTTCTTTTAAGCGTTGCCCAAGGCAAGTCCGTGCCTCCCGGCCGGGTAGCTAAGCGACCATCCGCTCCGCCAGTGCCAGCAGGGTCTCCTCAAAAAACTGGATCCAGGTCCGCCGTGTCACCAGGCCCTCATGGCCCTCCAGAGGCAGCTTCCTTCTTCATTGGAAATGTCGAGCTTGGAGAATACCTCTTCAGGCAACACTGCGAACAATGCCATGGTCCACAAGGTAAGGATAAAGTCCCAAATTCGGGCTCAACGGACGGAACGGTACCACCGCTCAATCCAATTGATCCCGCCCTTTATAACAAGAACGCCCAGAATTTCATCAATAACATCGATCCTTACGTTCAGCATGGTTCCACCCCCGAAGGACCAAACCCCGTATTACATATGCTGCCTTTCGGAGACAGCCAATCGCTAACACAGCAGATGATCGCCAATGTCGAGGCCTACGTGTTGCACCTGAACGGCGTGGACAGGGCACAGTTGGTTCATCCGGGACTGGAACCACGACTCTTTTTCTGGCTGGTGGTCGTCGTGTTCTTCATAGCATTGGCTGGTTTCTGGGCCTGGGGGGCAAAAGAGGAAGGCGGTTAAATCAATGATCGATCCCGAAACTCGCAGATCGGAGGTCGGGACAGCTTCGTCCACCCACCGAAGGGTGGCTGGCAGAGGCAGGAGGAATTTCCATGAGCCTTTATGAGAGGTTGGCAGAGGTGATTGATTCCCCCGGTCCGGATCTTCCTCAAAGGGTGGATGAATGTATCGCTCTTTCTTCTTCCCTCCATGAAGAGGCAACCAGACTCCTGAAAGAGTTTCGAGCATTTCTTGAAAAAATGCCGCTGGAGACGATGGAGGAACTTTACACGAGGACGTTTGATCTCGAAGCAGCCTGTTATCCCTACGTAGGATATCACCTCTTCGGAGACGGCAATCATCGCGGCGTGTTTCTGGCCGGACTGAAAGAACACTACCGAATTTACGATTTCTCCGCCGGAAATGAACTGCCGGACCATCTTGCCGTCATGCTTCGCTTCCTTGCAAGAGACGACGATAGTGAGGAGCGGGATGAGCTGCTCTCCCTGTGCATCCTCCCAGCCCTAAGAAAGATGCTCCAGGGCTTTACGGATGAGGGAAATCCTTATCAAAAACTGCTCAAGGCTATTCTCCTCCTCCTTGAAGAAGGCGACGAGGCCATGAATAGCGTGGATCGTCGAATCGGCCAAAGGATGGAGACGGAGGAGTTTTGTGATGGCAGATAATCTTTTTTCGGTAGAACCTGCAACCTCGCGACGAGGTTTTCTGAAGCGGATGGTGGGCGTGCTTAGCGCCCTCGTGGCAGCGGCGATGGCCATACCACTCGTTGGCGCCATCATCGGACCGTCCTTTCGGACAAAAAAACCGGAGTGGGTCAAGGTGGGGAATATCTCGTCCTTGGCCGTTGGAGAGCCCGTTAATTTGCGATTTCCCTACGAGACGGAAGATGCCTACATTCGTGAGACGGTCACTCACGATGTTTGGGTCATCAAGCATTCTTCCTCCGAACTGACCGTCTTTTCTCCGATCTGCCCTCACCTTGGATGCCATTATAACTGGCATCCTAAAGAAAATGAATTTATCTGTCCCTGTCACGGCAGTGTTTACGCAATTACGGGCAAGGTGCTCGGAGGTCCGGCGCCTCGCCCTCTGGACACGCTGCCTTGGAAGCTGGAGAAAGACCAACTCTTGGTTGAATGGGAGACATTTAAAGTTGGAATCCCCCAGAAGGTCCGAGCATAGCAGACCACTTGCTGCCTCCATTCCTTTTCCTTCAGACCGACCTGGCAGAGGCCGGAATGCGAAAAGAGGCATCTTGAAGTTTCATCAGTATGCCTCCGTCTGGCCCCGAAGCAGAATCTGGTCCGAAACAGGAACTTTCTGCCATGGATGGAACAAGGCGTACCTATTGAGGAGTATGCGATTTCTCCCCTGAATTCATGACCGCCCAGAAAGATTAAGTGGCTGCACAAAATTCTCATTCATGAGGCCGCTTTATTATTGACCACACCTCTCGTTGCGCTCATTTTTACGGAGAAAATTTTGTTTCAGACAACGTAAAAGGAGGGAGGACAAAATGAAAATTGATATCTCTACGATATTCTGGCTGTTCTTCATCATCGCAGCACTCCAGCCTCTCCTGAAGAAACGCTTCCTCGTGGCAATGAGGCAGAGGTTGATCGCTACCTTTGAAAAGGCGAGAGG
>Ga0335081_10013755_pt1 | contig 13080 bp, 8 predicted proteins | sample Lox_Sample_35_FD_206713 | JGI IMG/M metagenome (GOLD analysis project Ga0335081, IMG submission 206713) | Soil microbial communities from Loxahatchee National Wildlife Refuge, Florida, United States - Lox_Sample_3.5 | ecosystem: Environmental > Terrestrial > Soil > Wetlands | place: USA: Florida...
ATCAAGTTCGGCTGCTCGAGTTTCGAGGTCGAACATAAGCTCAGCCTTGCCGGCGCGGTGTGCGTGGAATGCTCGGAGACGCGGGTTTGGGTGGTGCGCGATCCCGCCACCGGCGGCATCAAACCGCACGCTGTGCCGGAGGAAGTGAAGGCGAAGTTCGGCGGGTGACGGCGTGCCCCGGATGCTGCGCAGCATGAAGCGAAGCGGAATGCTGCGCTGCTGATCCGGGGCCCCGGTTCAATAGCGAAAGCGGGGTCCCGGGTCTGCAGCGCACCACTTCGTGCTGCGCTGCGCCCGGGACACGAGGCCTCACTCGATCTCCGCCGCGATCTTCTTCAGGATCGCCAGAAAGCGCTTGCGCTCGCGCCGGCCGATGATGCGGTCGAGATTGCGCTCGTGTCGGCGCGCGATGCGGGTGAGGTTGAGCATCACCTTACGGCCGGCGGCCGTCAGGTTGAGCCGGTAGGCGCGCCGGTCACTCCTTACGCGCTTGCGCTCGACCAGGCCGCGCCGCACCAGGTCCTCCACCACCGGCGTGACGCTCGACTTGTCGCGCCCGCTGGCGAGCGACAATTCGGTCTGGCTGATGCCGGGGTTGCGCGCGATCAGCGTCAGGGCGGCGAAACGGCCTGGGCTTTCGCCAATCTCGAGCGAGCGGCGCGAGAAAGCCTGGAAGGTCGATTCCTGCGCCATCCGCAGGTTGAATCCGATCCAATTCGCGAGCGGGCCGAAATTGATCGGTCCGCCGGCGGCGTCGCCGTTTCGGCCGCGCTTGAGCCGTCGCGCGCGCTCGTTCACCTTGGTTTCCCCCCGGCCGCGGCCCTTGCGGGCCATCATTTAGTTTGGGCCCAAACCAACTTTACAATTGGGCCGAACTCCGGCTCAATTGCTCGAAAGGTTGGCCATGGTAGCCAACACATAGCCGAGGGAGGAAGCCCATGAAAACCCGTATTGCCGGTCGGCTCGCTTTGGCCGCCGTCGCCGCCCTGCTCGGGGGCGCCGTCAGCGCGCAGGCGCAGGAAAAGACCTTCGACCTGAAGATTTCCCACTGGGTGCCGCCGTCCCACCCCCTGCAGAAGGCGCTGGAGGAGTGGGGCGCCTCGGTCGAGAAGGAATCGGGCGGCACCATCCACTACAAGGTCTACCCGGCCCAGCAACTCGGCAAGGCCTTCGACCATTACGACATGGCGCGCGACGGCATCGCCGACCTCACCTACATCAATCCCGGCTATCAGCCCGGCCGCTTCCCGATCATCGCGGCCGGCGAATTGCCGTTCCTGATGTCGAACGCCAAGGGCGGCACGGTCGCGCTCGACGAATGGTACCGCAAATACGCGGCCAAGGAGATGAAGGACGTCAAGTTCTGCCTCGCCTTCGTGCACGATCCCGGCGCGCTGCACTCGGTCAGCAAGAAGATCATGGTGCCGGGCGACATCAAGGGCATGAAGATCCGCCCGGCGCAGGGCACCATCGCCGAATTCGTCACCCTGCTCGGCGGCACCAACGTGCAGGCGGCGGCGCCGGAAGTGCGCGACGTGCTGGCCCGCGGGGTCGCCGACGCGGTCACCTTCCCATGGGGCTCGATCGTGCTGTTCGGCATCGACAAGGTGACCAAGTATCACATGGAAATGCCGTTCTACACGACGACCTTCGCGCTGGTGTTCAACAAGGCCAAATACAACGAGATGGACGCCAAACAGAAGAAGGCGATCGACGATCACTGTAACGGCGAATGGGCCTTGAAGATCGCGGCACCCTGGGCGGACTTCGAGCACAACGGCATCGCCAAGATCGCGGCCGAATCGGGCCACGACGTCTATAAGCTGAGCCCCGCGCAAGTGGCCGAGTGGCGCAAGGCGGCCGCTCCGCTCGAGGCCAAGTGGGCGGCCGGCGCCAAGAAGGCAGGCGTCGATCCCACCGCCGCGATGAACGAGCTGAAGGCTGACCTCAAGAAAGAGGATGCGGCCTATTGATGGATGATGCAGCGAGGGGACGCAGTCCCGTCGACAATTTCATCGACCTGATCGAGGTGACGGCGGCGGGGTTTCTCGCCGTCGTCACCTTGCTCACTTTCGTGTCGGTGATCCTGCGCTACTTCTTCGCCTGGGCCATCCCCGACAGCTACGATTTCACCCGCCTGCTGCTCGGCATCCTGATCTTCTGGGGCATGGCGGTGGCGAGCTATCGCGGCGACCACATCACCGTCGACCTGGTGTGGAGCGCGGCCCCGCCGAAAGCCAAACGCGCGATGGACGTGTTCTCCGCGTTGGCGACGCTCGGCGCCATGGCCGCCTTCACCTGGATGTTCGCCGAGAAGGTGCTCGATACCCGCGCCGATCATGTCGGCACCTTCGACCTGCGTCAGCCGGTGTGGATCTACTATTTCATCGCCTGGATCGGGCTTGCCGCCGCCATATTGCTGCTGGTCTTGCGCACGGTGCGGCTGGTTTTCACGCCCGAGAAGCTCGCGCTCCCGCACGAAGCGCGCTGGGGCGACTGAGGCAGCCATGGGCGCGCAACCATGAGCACCAATGCCGTCGCCCTCCTCGGCTTTGCCTCGCTGTTTGCGCTGATGCTGCTGCGCGTGCCGGTGGGCATCGCCATGGGCACGGTCGGCGTGCTCGGCTTCGGCTACATGATCGGTGGCCTGACGCCGGCGCTGAAGCTGTTGGCGCAATCGCCGATCCGCACCGCGACCGACGCGGAATTCGCCGTCATCCCGCTGTTCCTGCTGATGGGTTCATTCGCCTCGGCCTCCGGCATGAGCCGCGAATTGTTCCGCGCCTCCAATACCTTTCTCGGCCATTTGCGCGGCGGGCTGGGGGTTGCGACCATCGCGGCCTGCGGCGGTTTTGCGGCGATCTGCGGCTCCTCGGTCGCCACCGCCGCCACCTTCTCCAAGGTCGCCTATCCGGAGATGCGCCAGTACGGCTATCCGCAGAGCTTTGCCACCGGCGTCATCGCCGCCGGCGGCTCGCTCGGCATCATGATCCCGCCCTCCACGGTGTTTGCGGTCTACGGGCTGATCACCGAGCAGGACATCGGCAAGCTGTTCATTGCCGGCATCGTCCCCGGCCTCATCGCGGTCGGCATGTACATCGCCACCATCAATCTGATCGCCTTCTTCCGCCCCGGCTTTTTGCCCAAGACGCCCCGGCACAGCTGGGCCGAGCGCCTGCAGGCGCTGCGGGACATCTGGGCGGTGGTGCTGCTGTTCGTGTTCATCATCGGCGGTCTTTATGCCGGCATGTTCACCGCCACCGAGGCGGCCGGCATGGGCGCCGCCGGCGCCTTCATCATCGCGATCGTCCGGCGCAAGCTCTCGCGTGCGGACTTCTGGCGCTGCCTGATCGAATCGCTGCGCACGACCGCGGCCGTGTTCACCATCCTGATCGGCGCGCTGATCTTCGGCTATTTCCTCACCATCACCCAGGTGCCGCAGAAGATCACCGAATTCCTCACCGGCCTCGGCCTCGGACCCTATGGCGTGCTGGTGCTGATCATGCTGATGTATCTGGTGCTCGGATGCATCATGGACGCCATGGCCATGATCATCCTGACCATTCCGATCGTGTTTCCGGTGATCAAGACGCTCGGCTTCGATCCGATCTGGTTCGGCGTTATCATCGTGATGACGGTGGAGCTCGGCTTGATCCACCCGCCGGTCGGCATGAACGTGTTCGTGATTAAAAGCGTTATCAAGGACGTCAAGCTTTCCACCGTGTTCCGCGGCGTGTTGCCCTTCGTGGCCACCGATATCTTAAGGCTCGCCATCCTGATCGCCTTCCCGATTTTGGCGACCTGGCTGCCCTCGCATATGTGATAGAAGGCTATCCATGGAACGCTCGTTCAAGAAGGAAGTGCAGGCGCTCAGGCTCGGCGACGGCGAGACCTTCCGCGGTGAAGGTATTCTCGCGGTCACCAAGGCCCTGCTGCAGGCGGGCGTCTCTTACGTGGGCGGCTATCAGGGCGCGCCGGTCTCGCACCTGCTCGACGTGCTGGTCGACGCCGAGGACATCATGGGCGAGCTCGGCGTGCACCTGGAGACCTGCTCGAACGAGGCGAGCGCCGCCGCCATGCTGGGCGCCTCGATCAACTATCCTCTGCGCGGCGCGGTGACCTGGAAATCGATCGTCGGCACCAATGTGGCAGCCGACGCGCTCTCCAACCTCGCCTCGCCCGGCGTGGTGGGCGGCGCCATGGTGATCCTGGGCGAGGACTACGGCGAGGGCGCGAGCGTCATTCAGGAGCGCTCTTATGCCTATGCGCTCAAGTCCTCGATGTGGCTGCTCGATCCACGCCCCGACCTGCCCTCGATCGTGCGCACGGTGGAGAAGGGCTTCGAGCTGTCGGAGGCAAGCCACGCCCCGGTGATGCTGGAGCTACGCATCCGTGCCTGCCACGCCACCGGCGAATTCGCCGCCAAGACCAACCGCAAAGGCGTCGTCTCCGGCCTCAACAAGCTCGCCGGCCCGCCGCGCTTCGAATATGGCAGGCTGGCGCACCCGCCGGTGATCTTCACGCAGGAGAAACTCAAGGTCGAGGAGCGGCTGCCGGCGGCGCGCAAATTCATCCGCGAGCACAAGCTCAACGAAACCATCGCCGGCGACGCCGGCGACGTCGGCATCATCGTCATGGGCGGGCTGACCAACAGCGTGCTGCGCGCGCTCGAGCGTGTCGGCTTGGCGGACGTGTTCGGCGCAACGCGCATCCCGCTCCTGGTGCTCAACGTGGTCTATCCGCTGGTGCCGGAGGAGATCCGCGAGTTCTGCGCCGGCAAGCGCGCCGTGCTGGTGGTCGAGGAGGGCTTCCCGGCCTATGTCGAGGATGCCGTCAATGTCGAGCTGCGCCGCGCCGACATCCAGACCAAGGTCTACGGCAAGGGGCCGCTGCCGCGCGCCGGCGAATATTCGTCCGATGTGCTGCTCGATGGCCTCGCCGCTTTCCTGCAGGCGAGCAAGCCGCAAGGGCTCGACGCCGACACGATCGCGGAAAAAGCGCGCGGGCTGATCGCGCACAAGGGCAAAGCCGCGGCCGCGCTCGGGCCGCTGCCGCCGCGGCCGCCCGCCTTCTGCACCGGCTGCCCGGAGCGCCCGGTGTTCTCGGCCATCAAGCTGATGCAGCGCGAGCTTGGGCCGACGCACATCAGCGCCGACATCGGCTGCCATTCGTTCGCGACCTTCGCGCCGTTCTCGCTCGGCAATTCGATCCTCGGCTACGGCATGTCGCTCGCCAGCGCCGCGGCGGTCACGCCCAACATGCAAAAGCGTCCGATCGCGGTGATGGGCGACGGCGGCTTCTGGCACAACGGGCTGATCACCGGCGTCGCCAGCAACCTGTTCAACAAGGGCGACGGCGTGCTGGTCGTGATGCAGAACGGCTACGCCTCCGCCACCGGCCAGCAATACATCCCGTCGAGCGCGGCCAGCAAAGAAGGTCCCGCACCGGGCATGAACATCGAGCAGACGCTGCGCGCCATGGGCGTCAAATGGCTGCGCACGGTGCGCACCTACAGCGTCGAGCTGATGACCAACACGCTGAAGGAGGCGATGAAGACCGCCGACAAGGGCCTCAAGGTCATCATCGCCGACGGCGAATGCCAATTGGCGCGCCAGCGCCGCGTGCGCGCCGAGGACGCCGAGAAGCTCAAGCGCGGCGAGCGCGTGACGCGGACGCGCTACGGCGTCGACGACGAAATCTGCACCGGCGACCATTCCTGCATTCGCCTGTCCGGCTGCCCGTCGCTGACGGTGAAGCCCTCGCCCGATCCGCTGCGCTCGGACCCGGTGGCGACGGTGGTGGAATCCTGCGTCGGCTGCGGCCTGTGCGGCGAGGTCGCGCATGCCGCCGTGCTGTGTCCCTCGTTCTACCGCGCCGAGATCGTGCGCAACGCCGGCTGGCGCGAACGCCTGCGCCACCGCCTGCGGCTGAAGGTGATCGGCTGGCTCGGCGGCTACAGCGGCAAGGCTGTCGCATGAGCGCGCCGCGCCCCTTCTGCATTCTGATCGCGGCGCTGGGCGGCGAAGGCGGCGGCGTGCTAACGCAATGGATCGTCACTGCGGCGGCAGATGCCGGCTTCCCGGTGCAGTCGACCTCGATCCCCGGCGTCGCCCAGCGTACCGGCGCCACTACCTATTACATCGAGATCCTGCCGGTGCGCGCCGACGAACTTAACGGCAAGCGGCCGGTGCTCGCGCTCACGCCCGGCGTCGGCGACATCGATCTTGCGGTCACCAGCGAATTGTTGGAAGCCGGCCGCACGGTGGCGAACGGCTTCGTCACGCCCGACCGCACCTGCGTCATCGCCTCGTCGAGCCGCTTCTATGCCATGGACGAAAAGATCGCCATGGGCGACGGCCGCTTCGATCAGGACAAGTTGACCAAGGTGATCAAGCAGCACGCGCGCGAAACCCTGCTCATCGACATGGCGCGGCTCGCGCAGGACTCAGGCTCGATCGTCAACGCAGTGATGCTCGGCGCCATCGCCGGCAGCGGCAAGCTGCCGCTCGCGCCGGAGCAGTTGGAGGCCGCGATCCGCGCCGACGGCAAGCAGGTGGACGCCAACCTGCGCGGCTTCCGCGCCGGCCTCGACGTCGCGCGCGCCAAGGTGGAACCGGCGAAAATCCCGGACAAGAAGAAGACCGCCGCCGCCACGCGGCAATCGCTCGAGCAGGCGGTGGCCTGGACCTTCCCGGCGCTGGCGCAGGCGACCGCACTCGAAGGCGTGCGCCGCCTGCACGCCTATCAGAGCGTCGGCTATGCGCGGCGCTATCTCGAGCGGCTGCGGCCGATCGTGGAAGCCGACGAGGCCGCCCGCGCGCATGGCCGCCTGCTCAAGGAGGTGGCGCGCCATCTCGCCGTGCGCATGTCCTACGAGGACGTGGTGCGGGTGGCGCAGGCCAAGATTGCGCCCGCCCGCATGCAGCGCATCGCGCGCGAGGAGCTGCGCGCGACCGGCGAGCCTTTCACGGTGCACGATTTCCTCAAGCCCGGCATCGAGGAACTGTGCCAGCTGCTGCCGCCGCTGCTGGCGCGGCCGATCCTTGCGGTCGCAAAACGGCGCGGCTGGCTCGGCCGCGTCTATTTCGGCATGCAGATCGATACCACGTCGGTGTTCGGCTATCTGCGCTTCCTCACGCTGGCCAAGCTGCGCCCGCTGCGGCCCTTCGGCCACCGCTACAAGGAGGAGCAGAAGGCGATCGACGCCTGGCTCGCGCTCGTTGTCGAGGCGGCCAAGCATTCGACGGAACTCGCGCTCGAGGTCGCCGCGTGCGCCCGGCTGATCAAGGGCTATGGCGACACCCATGCGCGCGGAACCGCCAATTATGCCGCGATCGAAGCGCGCGTGATCCGCCCCGCGCTCACCGGTCACTTGCCGATGGCCCAAGCGGCCGATGCGGTCGCGAGTGCGCGCACCGCAGCGCTCACCGACCCCGAGGGCGAAAGCCTGGCCAAGTGCCTGAGCGAGATCGAGGGCCGCGCAACCCTGCCGCTGGCGGCGGAGTAGGAACCGGTCATTCCGGGACGGCGCGTTAGCGCGCGGAATCCAGGGGCCACGATGCAAAGGTGTGCCACTTCACCCTGGATTCCGGGCTCGCCGCAGCGCGGCGCCCCGGAATGACGGCAACAAGCCCCTCCGTTGTCAGTTTTCGGCGTGTCGAGTAAAACACCGCGACAACAACCAAAAATGCAGCGCCACGGGGCCGCCCGCGGCGCCTCAGGGGCGGAAACCGATGGCGGCAATACCGACCGGACAACGGCCGACCATCGCCGCCGAGGCCCTGCTGCGCGCGCTCGCCGACCACGGCGCCGACTACTTCTTCTGCAACACCGGCACCGATTTTCCGCCGATCGTGGAAGCCTTCAGCCGCGCCGGCAAGACCAACGCCAAGGTGCCGAAGCCGATCCTGGTGCCGCACGAGAACCTCGCGGTCGCCATGGCGCACGGCGTCTATCTGATGAACGGCCACCCGCAGGCGGTGATGGTGCACACCACCGCCGGCACAGCCAACACGCTCAACAACCTGATCAACGCCTCGCGCGACCGCGTGCCGCTCATCCTTGCCGCCGGTCGCACGCCGATCACCGAGAAGGGCTCGTTCGGCTCGCGCACGCGGCCGATCCAGTGGGGCCAGGAAATGTTCGACCAGGCCGGCATGCTGCGCGAGATGGTGAAGTGGGATTATGAGCTGCGCGTGCCGGCGCAGACCGGCGACGTGGTGGCGCGGGCGGTGGAAGTGGCGATGGCGCATCCGCGCGGGCCGGTCTACCTGATGTTGCCGCGCGAGCCGCTGGCGGCGGCCCTTTCCGAGCCGATCGGCCCGGCGAAACCGCGCCCGCAGGCGGCCGAGGCGCATCCCGACCCTTCACCCGTTGCAGCACTCGCGGAGTGGATCGCGGCGGCCGAGCGGCCGCTCATCATCACCGCCGCGCTGCCGGCCAACGCGGTTTCCGCGCTCGGCGCGCTGGCCGAGCGCTGCGCCATTCCGGTCGTCACCCACAACCCGCGCACGGTCTGCCTGCCGGCGAGCCATCCCATGCATTTCGGCTTCGAGCCGGGCGCGCTGCTCACCGACGCCGACCTGGTGATCGTGCTGGAGAACGACGTGCCCTGGCTGCCGCAGCTGCAGCACCCGCCAGCCGGCTGCCGCGTCGCCCATGTCGGCGAGGAGCCGTTCTACGTGCGCTACCCGATGCGCTCGTTCCCCAGCGATCTCGTGGTGCAGGCCGGCGCGCGCAACGCGCTGGCCGCGCTCGCCGCCGCGGTCGAGCCGCGCCTGCAGATGGCGGAGGCGCGCATCGCCGCCCGCCGCGCGCGGCTCACCGAGCGCATGCGTACAAGGCGCGCCCAGCTCGCCAAGGATTCGGCGCCGGGCGAGCGCATCTCGCCGGCGTATCTCTCGCGCGCGATCGGCGAGACGCTCGGGCCGGACGCCGTCATCTTCAACGAATATCCGCTGCGGCCCGACCATTGCGTTCGCGAGAAGCCGGGCACTTTCTTCGCGCTCGGACCGGCCGGCGGACTTGGCTGGGGCTTCGGCGCGGCGCTCGGCGCCAAGCTCGCCGCACCCGATCAGTTCGTGGTCGCCACGCTCGGCGACGGCGCCTACATGTTCGGCAACCCGACGGTCAGCCATTGGGTCGCGGCCAAATACGACCTGCCGATCCTCACCATCGTGTTCAACAACAGCCGCTACGGCGCCGTGCGCAACGCCACGATGTCCATGTTCAAGGACGGCGTCGCCGGCGAGGCGGAAGGCCGCTTGCTCGCCGATCTCGATCCGGCCCCGCCCTACGACGAGCTCGCGCATGTGCAGGGCGCCTATGCCGAGCGCGTCGACAAGCCGGCCAACCTGCCCGACGCGCTCATGCGCGCGCGCGATGCCGTGGTGAATGGACGCCGGCAGGCCCTGCTCAACGTCATCACGCCTTATTGAACCAGCAACAGCCGAACGTCAGTCGAGGAGAACAGGCAATGCGCATCGACGCCTATACTCATTTCATCCCGCAGAAATTTTTCGACACCATCGTGCAAAGCGGGCATCCCGACATCGGCAAACGGGTGCGGGAAATCCCTTGCATTCACGACCTCGACATCCGCAAGAAGATCGTCGAGCAGTTCAAGGACTACGCGCAGATCCTCTCCTATCCGCAGCCGCCGCTGGAAGTGATGACCAAGGGCGACGGCAAGCTCGCCAACGACTACGCCAAGGTGGTCAACGACGGCTTCGCCGACATCGTCGAAAAGAACCGGGCGCATTTCCCCGGCTGGGTGGCGCAGGTCTCGCTCGCCGCGCCCGACGCCGGCGCGGCCGAAGCCGAACGCGCGGTCAAGATGGGCGCGCTCGGCGTGCAGATCTACACCAACAGCGCCGGCCGGCCGCTCGACGATCCCGCCTTCGAGCCGTTTTTCGCGACCATGAAGAAGCTCGACAAGCCGGTCTGGCTGCACCCGGCGCGCGCCGCCAATTTCCCCGATTACCTGAGCGAGAAGAAATCGAAATACGAAATCTGGTGGACCTTCGGCTGGTCCTACGAGACCGCGGCGGCGATGGCGCGGCTGGTGTTCTCCAAGCTCATGGACAAATACGCCGGCATCAAAATCATCACCCACCATTTCGGCGGCATCGTGCCGATGTTGGAAGGCCGCATCGGCCCGGGCTGGGACCAGCTCGGCGCGCGCACGTCGGACGAGGATCTGCACGCGCTGCTCGGCCAGCTGAAGAAGCGGCCGCTCGAGTACTTCAAGCACGATTTCTACGCCGACACCGCGGTGTTCGGCGGCGTGCCGGCCACCCATTGCGGGCTCGACTTCTACGACCTCGACAAGATCGTGTTCGCCTCCGACTGCCCATTCGACCCGGAGAAGGGCACCATGTATGCGCGCGAGACCTTGCGCATCCTGGAAGGCATCGAGATGCCGAAGGCCGACAAGGACAAGATCTGGCACGGCAATCTGGAGCGGATCACGGGCGCGAAGCTGGTGAAGTAGTCCGTTCGACCCGCTCCTTCATGCTGTCATGCCCCGCGAAAGCGGGGCATCCAGTATTCACAAGTCTTTCGGGACCAGAAGAGCTGGGAATACTGGATCATCCGCTTTCGCGGACGATGACGCCCGGTGTTGGTGGCGCTCAACGCATGGAAATGCGCGCGCCATCTGCTAACCTCTCCGCCATGGCGCTGACGCGACCCATCGGAATGGCCGAGCCGGACGAGCCGCCGCAAGGCACGCCGCCCGCGGGCGACGGCCGCGTAACGCCGATGATGGAGCAGTACATCGAGATCAAGGCCGCCAATCCGGACTGCCTGCTGTTCTACCGGATGGGCGATTTCTACGAACTGTTCTTCGAGGACGCCGAGGTCGCCTCGCGCGCCCTCGGCATCATGCTCACCAAGCGCGGCAAGCATCTGGGCGCCGACATTCCGATGTGCGGCGTGCCGGTCGAGCGCGCCGACGAATATCTGCACCGCCTGATCGCGCTCGGCCATCGCGTGGCGGTGTGCGAGCAGCTCGAGGATCCGGCCGAGGCGAAGAAGCGCGGACCGAAGAGCGTGGTGCGACGCGACGTGGTGCGGCTGGTGACGCCCGGCACGCTCACCGAGGACACGCTGCTCGACGCCAAGCGCAACAACTACCTGCTGGCGGTCGCCCGCGCGCGGCTCTCCTCGGTCGGCGAGGAGGCGCGCTTCGCGCTCGCCTGGATCGATATTTCGACCGGCGAGTTCCGCGTCACCGAATGCGACCGGTCCTCGCTCGCTGCCGAGATCGCGCGGCTGGAGCCGAGCGAAATCATCGTCTCCGACGCGCTGTTCGGCGACGGCGAGCTGGCGCCGTTCTGGCGCGCGCTGCCGGCGGTCGCCCCGCTTACGCGCGACGTGTTCGACACCGCGACCGCCGAGCGGCGGCTGACTTCGTTCTTCGCGGTCGCCACCAGCGAGGCTTTCGGCGCGCTGAGCCGGCTGGAGCTGACCGCAGCGGCGGCCTGCGTCACTTACGTCGAGCGCACCCAGATCGGCAAGCGGCCGCCGCTGTCGCCGCCGTTGCGCGAGGCGGCCTCCGCCACCATGGCGATCGACCAGGCGACGCGCGGCAATCTCGAGTTGATGAAGACGCTTGCCGGCGAGCGGCGCGGCTCGCTGCTCGACGCGATCGACCGCTCGGTCACCGCCGCCGGCTCGCGGCTGCTGGCGCAACGGCTGTCGGCGCCGCTCACGGACCCCGGCGCGATCAATGCACGGCTCGATGCGGTCGCCGCCTTCGTCGACGACGTTGCGCTGCGCGCGGAAACGCGCTCGCGGCTGGCGGCCGCGCCTGATCTGGCGCGAGCGCTGGCGCGCATCGCCCTTCAGCGCGGCGGCCCGCGCGACCTCGCCGCCATCCGCGACGGCATCCTGGCCGCCGCCGAGCTTGCGCGAGCGCTCGGCGCGCTGAAGGACCCGCCGGCCGAGATCGCGCAGGCGATGCAGGCGGCGCGCCGCCCGGACGGCATGCTGGCGGCCGAGCTTGCCGCCGCGCTCGCCGCCGAACTGCCCGCCTTCAAGCGTGACGGCGGCTTCGTGCGCGAGGGCTATGACTCTGCGCTCGACGAAACGCGCGCGCTACGCGACGAGTCCCGCCGCGTCATTGCCGCCTTGCAGGCGCGCTACGCCGAGCAGACCGGCGTGCGCACGCTCAAGATCCGCCACAACAACGTGCTCGGCTATTTCGTCGAGGTCACCGCCCAGCACGGCGACAAGCTGCTTGCCGCGCCGCTCAACGCAACCTTCATCCACCGCCAGACCCTCGCCGGCCAGGTGCGTTTCACCACCACCGAGCTGGGTGAATTGGAAGCCAGGATCGCCAGCGCGGCCGAGCGCGCGCTCGGGCTGGAGCTGGACATCTTCGAGCGGCTGGCGGCGCGCGTCATCGCCGAAACGGAAGCGATCAAAGCCTGCGCCGAAGCGCTGAGCACGCTCGACGTGGCGGCGGCGCTCGCCCATCTGGCCGCCGAACGCGACTATGCGCGCCCGCAGGTCGACGACGCGCTCTCCTTCGTCATCGAAGGCGGGCGCCACGTGGTGGTCGAGCAGGCCTTGTCGAAGGACGGCACGCCCTTCGTCGCCAATGATTGCGACCTGTCGCCGCCGCCCGCCTCCGGCGCCGAGCACGGCGGCGAGGCCGGCCGCATCTGGCTGATCACCGGGCCCAACATGGCGGGCAAATCCACCTTCCTGCGCCAGAACGCGCTGATCGCCATCCTCGCCCAGATGGGCTCGTTCGTGCCGGCCAAGCGCGCCCACATCGGCGTGGTCGACCGACTGTTCTCGCGCGTCGGCGCCGCCGACGATCTCGCGCGCGGGCGCTCGACCTTCATGGTCGAGATGGTGGAAACCGCCGCCATCCTCAATCAGGCGGGCGCGCGTTCGCTGGTCATCCTCGACGAGATCGGGCGCGGCACCGCCACGTTCGACGGCCTGTCGATCGCCTGGGCGACCGTCGAGCATCTGCATGACATCAATAAATGCCGGGCGCTGTTCGCCACCCATTTCCACGAGTTGACCGCGCTCGCAGCCCGCCTGCCCCGCCTGCACAATGCGACC
>Ga0335081_10013756_pt1 | contig 13080 bp, 4 predicted proteins | sample Lox_Sample_35_FD_206713 | JGI IMG/M metagenome (GOLD analysis project Ga0335081, IMG submission 206713) | Soil microbial communities from Loxahatchee National Wildlife Refuge, Florida, United States - Lox_Sample_3.5 | ecosystem: Environmental > Terrestrial > Soil > Wetlands | place: USA: Florida...
CGTTCGACGACCTTCAGAATCTCCTGACAGTTTTCCTGTTGGGCGCGGTAGTGGGGCTGGCCCTCCCTGCCTGTCGCCGTTTCGCCCCGGCGCCGGTTTACTGCGGTGCGCTGCTGGTCTCTCTCTTCTTTGCCCGCCTTCCCTGGTTTCTGCCTCTGCTTCCCAATCCCGACGAGCCGCAGGTGCTGGCGGGCGCCCTCAGGCTGCTCCACCATCCGGTTTTCTGGAGGTCGGTGGACGGCACGACCAACGGTCCGCTGAACCATTACCTGCTGCTGTTGTTAAAGCTCTACGGCTTGCCGCTGAATCTGGCTACCGCCCGCTTCGCCAACGTGCTCGCCTGGTGGGCGGCTATGGTCTTCCTTTACCTCGCGGCCCGGCTCTTGCTGCCGGAGTGGGCGGCCCGGTTGAGCGTCCTCCCGCTGCTGGGAGCGGCTCTCCAATTCCGCCATTTCGATTTCGTCCAGTATTCCAGCGAATGTTTTCCCCTGGCCCTGATCGCCTGCGCCGTTTTTCTCCTGGCGCGGTGCCATATGATGGAGCCAGGTAAACCTCGGGATTGGCTGTTGCTGGGATTGGTTACGGCGTCCCTGCCCTTGGCGAAACTACAGAGCCTGCCCATTGCCGCCCTGCTTTTTGGGGCGGGTCTCGCGAGCGCCGCACGAAAATGGCGTGGCGCGGCCTGGCTTGCGGCAGGCGCCATGCTGATCGTTTTGCCCTTATTCGCAATGCTGGCCGGCTTCGGCCTGCTTCACGATTCTTACGAGTCTTATCTGGTGAACAATCTCGGTTACGCCAATCGCGCGGAGGTAGCCTGGACGCCGGCAACCTTCGCCGATTACCTTTTTCAAACGCCCGAAATGAGCCGCTACCTTACCGGCATGCTGGTATTTGTGGGCCTTGTCCTCCTCCACGCCTTGTGGCGAAAGGCCAGACGCCCTTCCGCCGCCGGCTGGGTGTCCATCGGTCTGTTGTTGGCCGGTGTCTACGCGGTTTACCGGCCGGGACGGCCCGTGCCGCACTATCTGTTGTTTCTCTTTGTGCCGCTGAGTGTGGCTGCGGTGGCGGCGCTTGCCTGGGAACTGGGGCGGAAGCGCTACACTGCCGCCGCCGTCGCGGTTTTTGCCGCCCTCACCGTCGCGCTGCCGTTTTTCAGCGCCCTGATGAATAGCGGCCGCAATTCGATGGCATGGCTGGCGCAACTGCCACAGATTTTGGAATCGCCTGCGAGCCGGCGCCTGAGCCAGATGGCGAGCCCCGGCGATACGGTCGTGATCTGGGGTTGGGAGCCGGCGCTCTACGTGCTCACCGGCACTGTGCCCGGCACTCGCGAAAGCCAGACGCAGCGGCAGATCGAAGCCGGACCGCAGCGGGAATATTACCGCCGCCGCTTCCTTCGCGACCTTAAGGCCGATCCGCCGAAATTGTTCGTGGATGCCGTAGGGCCGGGCCGCTTCGCTTACGAGGACCGCAATACAGAAGGTTACGAATCCGTGCCGGACTTGCGGGAATATATCGATGCTCACTACGAGCTGACCGACGACATCCAGAACATACGCCTATTCGCGCGGCGCGCCGGAATTCCCGCCCCTCCCAGCGCACCCGTCGAGCTGCCTTTACTCCTCCGCTGCGGAGGGAATGGCGACGCCTTCTTTTTTGGCGGCGCGCCCGTGGAATTCCCCCGCAATGACGCGCTCACGCTGCCGCCGGTCTACCTCGCGGAGCGGAATTGCCGCCAGTCGTGCGAGTATGTCGTACCGGTGCCTGACGGAACATACGTAGTGAAGCTGCACTTCATCGAACTCTCCTACGGGGCGCCGGGAGCCAGAATCTTCGATGTCACCGTCAACGAGTCGCCTGTGCTGCGCGATTTCGATATATTCCGCGAAGCGGGCGGCGCCGGGCGCCCCCTAGTCAAGGAGGTTCAAGCCACCGCCCGCCGCGGCAACATCACCATCGGCTTCGCGCCGAAGCTCCGCGAAGCCAAGATCAATGCCATCGAAATCGCGCCCGCGTTAAAATAAAACTGCTGCGGATGTGGCGGAATTGGCAGACGCGCTAGATTCAGGTTCTAGTGGGGGCAACTCCGTGGAGGTTCAAGTCCTCTCATCCGCACCAATCCTCATCCTTCCGGCACCGCTCGCCGGAACGAGCCCGGCTCCGTCCCCGCGGCCACCAGCACCAGCCTCTCGCCTTTGTTCGTAGCGAGCCGCAGCAGCGAGCCGCGCACAGTCTCGGCCCGTTTGCCGTCGCGATGAACGGCTACGTCCCCAGCGAACGGGTTGCGCAGGCGGCACTCGGCGCCGGCTTTTGATTCGAGCTCGACAAATTCCACCTGGCTCTTCTTTATGGAAGAGCTCACCAGGAAGGCGCCGCGCGCCAGCAGCGTGAAGCGCGCGTCCCATTCTTTCGGCCATGCGGGAAAGACGTGCACGATCGGGTCCTCGCCGGGCGCGGGCGGATTGCTCTGCAGCAGCGCCAGGTGAAGCGCTTCCGCGGCGCGGCCCAGGCGTTCCGCATCCAGCGCCTGCGGCCCTTCGCGCAGCGTCATGCGGTTGGCCAGCACGCCGCCGTTGCGATACGCCGTGGCGCGCTCCGGTTGCAGCGCGCGGATCTGGTTGGGCAGCATCACCCGCACCGCATCCGCGCGGCCCACCGACGCCGCCGCAATTGGCAGTTTCGAAAGCACGGAAACGGACACGCGCGGATCGAGGCCATTGCGCAGGTATTGCGCGAAGGTGGCGCGGGCGATTTCGAGTGTTTCCGTGTCGCGCGTTTCCACGTTGCATAGATCGAAGAACCACATGGGCAGGCTGTTGCCGTCGGGCAGCAGGCCGCCGCCCGCGGGCTTGATGGCCGGCTTCAGCCCGCGCACGAACACGCGCGGCCCGTTGTAGTTGGCCGGCTTCAGGGCCTGCGGGTCGTCGCTGGTGGGAAGCGGCGCCAGTTTCGCCAGAAAATCGCGCCACAGGTTCCGCTGCTCGCTATCGATTTCGAGAATTTCGGCGGCGCGCAGCGTAGCGGCGAAAACGCCCCGCATGGCGGAGAGGTCCTCATCGGTATCGCGCGCGCCATAGATGGATTCGTTGCTGTTCGCCCAATGAATATGGATATGCCCGTCGTCGCCCGGTTTCACATTGGGGTGGTTGCGATAGAACTCGGCGGCCGCTTTCAGCATGGGATAGGCGCGCGCGCGCAGCCAATCGCGGTCGAGCGTGAATTCGTAGCGGCGCCAGAAAAGATAGGCGACTTTCGCGGTGGTGCCGAAGTTGTGGGTGACCGCTCCATAGGGACCGAACCCGCGCTCCGTCAGCACCCAGTGCCCCTGCTTCCACTCTCCCGCCTGAATCCAGTTCCAACGGCTGGAGTGCGGATGCTTGGTCTGGGCGAAATCCATGAAGCGTTGCGAGCGCTGCTCCCATGGCTTCCGCAGCAGGTAGAGATCCTGCATTTCGGCGGCAATTTCGTCCGGCAGCTTTTCCAGGCCGTCGAAGTATACCGTCTCGGGGATGAACATGCCCTGGCTGCCCCACTGCTGGCGGGCGGCGGTGCCGCAGGCATCCAACATGCCGGAATACATGTCGAACATCGGGTCCATCAGCTCGAAGCGGTTCACGGCGGGAAGCGCTTCGTAATAGCAACTCAGGTTGGCAAACCAGTGCTGGCCGCCCCAGGTGCGCAGGTCGCCGCCCGTGTTCCAGATCATGCCGTTGAATTTGGGCGGGAGCTTCCCGCGCGAACTGGAGGCCATCACGTACAGGAAATAGTGGTAATTGCTCGCCACCAAATCGGCATAGCCGTCGGCGCTCGCCAGGTGAACGAACGCGCGCGACCAGAACGAGTGCCACCACTGGCGGCTCTCGGTGGCAATCGCCTCGATGCCTAGGCTTTCAGCCGCGGCGAGGGGCGCGAGTGCGGCGGCGAGCATATCGCCGTTCGCATCGAGGCCGGCACTCGAAGAGATCAGGATGGTGTACGCGCCGCCGCCGGCGCTCTCCAGCGCTACCTCAGTCTCGTTCGCGATGCGCGCCCCTGCCTGCCGCCCGGTGATTCCGACAACCACGGCGGACTTGCAGCAAAAATCGTTCTCGCGAAATTCCTGCGTCAGAGCGATGCGGCCGCCCAGCGCGAACAGGCGCGAAGCGGCGGTGTGGTTCGCTCGCTGAACGGTATTGATGTGGTCGCGAGCAAAGGTTTCCAGCTCGCGCCCGAAGTACTTCGTTTCATAGCGCAACATGCGCAGCGATACTTTCAGCATCGCCGGCGCGGGGCGGCGGTCGTCCACCGTAATGGCGATCACATCCTGTTCCGGCCACGCGAAAATGCGCGTGGAAACGCCGCCCGCTTCGATGGTCATAACGCCGTCATAAATCGACAGGCGCTGCGCGAAGCCGGATTCCGGAAAGGGCGCATCCGGCCCGAAGTCGATATCGAGATAGGCGCACCCGCCGCAATAGTCGTTGTGGCGCTCGAAGAAGCTGTTGGTGGCGCAGTTGTTGGCGTAGACATCGGCGCGATTGATCTGGAAGCGTAATTGGTGCTGGGTGGTCCAGACCAGGCTGCCCATGCGGCCGTTGCCGATAGGCATTCCTTCCTCGCTGCGCGCCACCGGTTTGTCGTAAACCAGGTCGCCGCGTGAAATCAGCTTGCGGAAGTCCACCGCCGATAACGAGGAGGGCGATGCCGGGTTCTCGTCCGCCGCGGCTTCAGGGTTGGCCGCGAGCGCCGAGCCAGCCACTCCGGCAGCCAAGAACGCCCGACGGGAAACAGGTTCCATAAATATAAGCCTTTACCGTTAAAATAGCGCAAACCGCTTCCTTATGGTCGAGGTCGCTTACTGTTTCACCTTGACCTCCTGCCACGCAGGCAGCGAAACAGTCGTCCGGTAGTTCGAATCGTTGTAATCCGGATTGCGCACCGGCGCGTAGATGCGGCTGCCCGTGAAAGGCCGGTCCTGGGTGTAGATCCAAACGCGGTTCTGGTCCCAGAGCACGATTTCGTCGCGCCGATCGCCGGCCAGATCAAGCACGGCGGCTGCGAGGTCCGGGTGGCCGTCATCGGGAAACATCACCACGCGCCGCAGATGGCCGTCGATCATGCCGCCCTCTTTCACATTTCCGGAAAGTAGGCAGAATTCCTGCCCGTCGCCGCGCCAGTTGACGGGCAACATCGGGCTGCCGCTGTGAATCGGCTCCTCCTGCGCCAGGATGGCGCCGTCCCCATCGAACAGAGTCACGATCCCTGGATTCTTCCAGAAATTCACCGAGATGTATTGTAGGCCGGGAAGGTCGGGACGGTAGCGCGCCACGCTCGGGCTTTGGTTGTGGCCCACGCGCACCTGCTTCAGGATTTTGCCGCGGATATCGAAGATGATGAACCCTTCGTCGCTGCCGCTCGCATAGACCCGCGGCTCGGCCTTCGGGTCGCCGGAGAGATTGCCGACCATGATGCCATCGGCGTGATCTTTCAGGTCGGTATCGTGGCTCCACAATTTAACGCCCTCGCGGTTCCACAGCGAGTAGCCGATCATCAGCGAGTCGTAGCCGCCGTCCAACTCTACCGGGTAGGGGAAGTGGCCGGTCTGGCCGTCGCCCTTCCACAGCAGCTCCAGTTTGTTGTTGTAAATCCAGAAGTGGGTGTAGCGGTCCTTGACCAGGATTTCATGCCGGTCCTTGTTTCCCGAGAAGTTTACGAAAGCGATGGAGTCGCCGTTTTCCATTTCGTAAGGGTGAAGGTTGCCGTCGGGAGGCATTTTCGGCATCCACACCCAGTGCCGGATCTCGCCCGTGCGGCCGTCGAGAATCTGCAATTGGAAATCGCGCACCGTGACGACTTCGTTCTTGCCGTCGCCGTCGATATCGTGGATCTGGAATGGCGTGTCATTGGTGAGCAGGCCATTGCGCGGATCGGGCCGCCCGGACTGCCAAAGAACCTTTCCGTCCAGGGTGACGGCAGTCAGGCAACTGATCTGGTCGAAGGCGTCGGCTTGCACGCGCGGAATGTTCTGCGCGATCAGCATGTCGGGTACGCCGTCGCCATCCAGGTCGCCGAAGCGCACATTCCGCCCGGCCCCGAACCGCGGCGTGTCGAATTTCTTCCACAACTTCGGCTTGGGGTTCTCGTCGCGGACGCGGGCGAGCATCGCTTCGCGCGATTGAATGCGCGCGGCAATCTCGTGCGCCGCGTGGTCAGAGGTGGTGACGCGGAAATCCTGAAAGCGCGCGGGCGAGCCCGCTGTAATTCCGGCTTTGCCTTTAGGCAGCTCCGCGTCCCTTGCCTGCAACACCAACTCGCCGTCCACATAGGCGCGGATGCTAGTGCCGGCGACTACAACTCTCAGCCTGTAAAAGCGTGTGGTATCGTACTCGAAATCGGCAGTAGCCAGTTCCTTCCATGCGGGCGCGCGCAAGGCCGGCTCGATCGGTAGGTGCAGTGCAATCTGCAGCTTGTTTCCACCGGTGAATCCGCACGAGTAATAGTGGCGGTTAGTGTGATAGCGGAATACGACGCCGGCCATTCCGGCAAGAGCCAACGGCCTCACCTTCACCGCGACCGTGTAGTCGTCCCATTCGGAATCGCCGGTCATGAGAATCGGGTTGGTGAACTGGCGAGCGGAGGGATCGAGCTGTTGTTCGAGGTACGGCTTGCCGTTTTCGTCGCCGGCGACCCAGGCGTCGAGATGAGCAATGGCGTTTTCCCACGGGCCGAGCGGAACGCCTCGGTTGGGCAGGTAATGATATTCCTGGATGGCGCCGTTCAATGTGCCCACCGGGGAGGTGAGCCATCCGGGCGGAAAGCGCGAGAAGTCGTCCGAGAAGAGGTCGACGCCGGGAAGGCACGCGGCGCTGAGCAGCGCGGCAGCCGCAACTTTCAGTGGCTTCATGACGCTCCTTTCCGCAATACGAAATACGGTTGGTTCGTCAAATCGGGGCCGAAGCCGGGATGGAGCCACACCTTATCCGCAGCCGTGCGCAGCTCGAAATAATACTGGAGCGGATAGGGCGAATCGGTGTAAGTGGCGGGAATGGCCGCGCGGTAGGCCGTGCCCATCGGCAGCATTTCGAGCGATTGCCAACGTTCGGCTTGCGTCACGTGCCGGTACCACAGGCGCACGGATGAAGCGTTGCTTTCCAGAGACAGGTCCACCGCCTGGCTCGGCCGAAAATTGGCGGGCGGTGTATGGCGGCAGCCGCCGGTGGGACGCTGCGGTTTGCCGGTAGCCGCAGCGATGGCCTCGGTAACGCCGGGCCCAGAGGGCACCCCCTTGCTGCCGGCGAGCCGCGCGCTCATATCAGCGATATCGCCATCGATGGCTTCCAGCCGGTCAGCCCAATTGCCGCGCAGCCACGGATGCTCACCGACCGTGAGGTCGGCGACGTAAACCGGCTTCGCCGCTTGCGCTCCGCCCGCCCAGATCTCCCTGGCGCGGCGATAGGCCTTCAGCGCCTCTTCCAACGCGGTTCGATCGCCCGTTCTCTCGTGAATGCGATACAGCACGCCGGCACGCAGCTTGGCACCGAAGAACTGTCCAACCATTGCCTGTAGCATGACGTCATTGGCTAGCCGGCGGTCGCCGGAGTAGCGCTGCCCCGTCGCCGCAGCCGCCAGATCTTCCAGCCATTGCGCCACTTCCACGGGCGAGTACTTGCCGCTGCGCTCTCCGCTGAGCAGTTCGTCCCCGAACGCGTTGACGCTGGAGAAAAGCTGCGGGTCGAGCGGGCTGGTGTTGCCGAAGACCTTGGGTGACGGCGTATCGGTGTATGGATTCTTGCGCGCCGCATCGACGATCGGCTGGTTGGTATACATCTCCGGCCAGAATGTGTTGTTGGCGGCGGAAGGCAGGTGCGCGGTGGTGATGATGGGCAGAATGCGGCTGGCGCTTCCCAGTGCGGCAATGGCGCTCCGGTCCATACCGCGCACGGCCCCTTCGATGTCGTTGGGGTCGTACATCATGCGGCCCCAAACCTGATAGGTAGGGAGGAACTTCTGCCAGTCCCAGCGGGGATTGAGCGATTTATCGGCGTAGCCGCAGCGGCCACCCGGTAGTCCCGAGCCGCGCCGGCCCTTGAATGAAAGCGGCTCCATCAGGTCCACGCCTTCGCTGCCGCAAAAGCTGAGCGCGCGCGAGTAGGCCGCGGCAGTCACCGGGTCGGCCCACAGCAGCATGCGGTGGGTGCCGGGCCAGATGCGGTGGATGATGCCGTATTTGCGGTCTTCGCGGAGCAGGTCGGCATAGCCGTAGCGGGTGAAGCTGCGCGAACCGCTGGAGAGCGCCATCAGGCCGGTGGCCGTGCGGCCGTGCGGAATTTCCTGGTCGCGAATATCGGCCTGGTGATAGGGCATGCCCATGTGCTCGGCCCAGAACTTGGGCGACAGCTTGAGCGGCATGCCGGTGGCGAGCCCCACGTCGATCATTTGCTGATCGACTCCCTTGGGGTGCATGTCGATCTCGATGCGGCGGCCGGCGCGCGTGACGCCCTCAAACACCGTTTTCCAGAACGAGTAGCTGCCCTCGGGAACGCCGCTTTCGCCGTGCACGCGGAAGGTGACGCCGGTGATTTTCGGGCAGGCGCGCAGCACAGCGGCTAACGCGTCGCGGCAGTAAGGTGCGTGCGTTTCGGCGGTGAGGCCTTCGATCACGTGATGCGGATTCGGGCTGTTAATCCACTGATAACCGTGCATCCAGATGCCGACCTGAAATTCGAGGCCGTGAGCGGCGGCCTGGTCGCTGATGTATTGCAGAGTTTCCAGATTGCGGTCGCGCTCGGCTTCGGGAACGCCCGTGGCGCGTACGTTGTAGCCGGAGACGGAGACAACGAAGGGGTAGAAGAACAGGAAATAGGCATCGGTGACTTCGCGCAGGAAATCGTAGCCGATGCCGAAGGCCAGGTGAAAACGATTGAACCGGTTGGCCGCGAGCATGGAGAAATACTCGGGCCACATGGCGCGGTCGTTGAACCAGGGCTTGTCTTCGATGTCGCTGCAGAAAAGGCGCGAGACGGCGCGGATGGCGTTGGCGGGCTTTGCCGGATTGGGCTGCGCCAGCGAGTTGCCGAAGGTGAGAGCGCCGAGCGATGCCCCGGCGCCCTTGATGAAATTGCGGCGTTGCATGAGTACTCCAATGGCCGCCGGCGGCAAGACCACCGGCGTTACCGGACTATCACCGCGACCGTGCCGTGAGAAGGAACCTGGGCGGTGAACTCCGCAGGCGCTTCGAGATCCTTGTGCGTCCAGACGTCGTGCACTTTGGGATTTTTCTTCGTGATGCCCAGATCCGCCCATTTCACTCTGATGCTGGCGGTGTCGGAGCCGCGGTTGACTAGCGCAACGGCCGTGCCGTTGGCGAGCGGCTTCTGCCAGACTTCCAGGTCGCCGTTCTTGCTGGCGCGCACGCCCTGTACGCCTTTCTTGTCCTGGTCGATGGCGATTACCTCTTTATTCATGAGGATTTCTTTGGTGGCGTCGGACATAGCGCGCAGGTCATTGCCCGCCAAAAGCGGCGCGGCCAGCATGCACCACAATGTCATGTGAGTACGGTATTCGGTGTCGGTCATGCCGCCGTTGCCGATTTCCAACATGTCGGGGTCGTTCCAGTGGCCTGGGCCGGCGAACTTTTCGCGGCCGGGCTGTTGATCGAGAATGCGGATCATCGAATCCCAGCGGTCGGAGATGTCGCCGGTGGTGCGCCACAAGTTGCCGCCTACTGCCGCGCCCCATTCGCCCACATCCAGCAGGCCATACTGGCAGAGGCTGAAAATGATGGGCCGTTTGGTATTGCGCAGGGCCACGGCCATTTTCTGGTACGCGGGTTTCATCTCGTCGGTGTGGTACACGGCGCGGGCGCTGCACCAGTCGTATTTCAGATAATCGAAGCCCCACGCTGCCCAGGTTTTGGCGTCCTGCTCTTCGTGATTGTAGCTGGCGGGATATTGCGCGCAGGTGAGCGGGCCGGGGCCGGAATAGATGCCGATTTTCAGGCCCTTGGAATGGACGTAGTCGGTGAGCGCCTTCATGTCGGGAAATTTTCCGTTGGAAGTGATGTTGCCGTCTTTATCGCGCGGGCCCTCCCAAGTGTCGTCGATGTTGACATAGAGATAGCCGGCGTCGCGCATGCCGTTGGCTGCCATGGCGTCGGCAATTTCGCGGACGGCTTTGTCGTCCACGCGGCCGGCAAACTTGTTCCAACTGTTCCAGCCCATCGGAGGGGTGAGGGCGAGGCCGTTCGCCTTGATGGGCTGGAAAGGCCCCAAGGGCTTGTGCTGCATTTCGGGCGGCGCTTTGTATTCGGTGTCGCCGGAAATCTTTTTCAGCGTGAGCGGGCCGAAGCCGCCACGCCCGCCGCGGCCGCGTCCCGCCTGCGGAGGATTGGCGGGCTCGACCGTCAGCTCGTCTCCGTTCAGCGTTCCTTTGTACTCCATCTCGGAGCCGCGTCCGTTGTTGCCCCATTCGTCTCTCACTTTGAAAGTGATGCTGTTGCCGTCAATCGCGCCATCGATCACGTCTTGGCGGGTGGTGGGGTTGAACGAAGTGCCGGTGAATTTGTTGCCTTCCACTTTAAAAACGTAATTTGCCTGGCGGCCGCGGCCGGGTTGGCCGTTCGGACCCGGTTGTCCGGCGGATTCGAAATGCCAAGTGCCGGCCAGGTCCGCGGCGCCTAACAGGGGCGCCAGCAGGGAGAAACAAAGGACGAGGTTTCGCATGCGAATATCCTATCGGATTTCACGGGGTGAGGGGAGTGGCGCGGAGATGATAAACTGCGAAGACCGAAGGCTTCCATGAAACTGCATCGCATCGTATTGTTTTGTCTCCTGGCGGCGGGTGTGGCTTTGGCCCAACGCGGCGGCCGGGGAGGGTTCGGCGCCATTCCTCAGAATCTTCAGTTCCGCTTTATGGGGCCGGCCGTGGGCAATCGCATTTCGGCCGCGGCGGGTATACCCGGCGACCCTACCGCCTCCTACGCCGGCGCGGCATCGGGCGGAGTGTGGAAGACCACCGATAGCGGCGCCACCTGGGCGCCGGTCTTCGACGCGCAGGACGCGCAGGCGATCGGCGCACTGGCGGTCTCCACGTCGAACCACAACATTGTGTGGGCGGGGACGGGCGAAGCCTGGGCCATTCGCGATAGCGACATGATGGGAGACGGCATCTACAAATCCACCGACGCCGGCCAGACGTGGCAGAACATGGGCCTGAAGGAAACCGGGCGCATCGGGCGGATTATCGTGCACCCGAGCAATCCGAATATCGTCTACGCCTGCGCCGCGGGGCGCCTGACGGGACCGCAGGAGGAGCGCGGGGTCTTTAAAACCACCGATGGCGGCGCGACGTGGCAGCGCGTGCTGTTTGTCAATCCGAATACCGGCTGCTCTGGTCTCTCCATGGATTCGCACGATCCCGACACGCTGATCGCGGGCACTTGGGAAGTAGTGATGCACAGTTGGGGAATGTTCAGCGGAGGCCCCGGCAGCACCGTGCAGATTTCGCACGACGGCGGCACTACCTGGAAACGGATCGAAGGCCATGGGCTGCCGGATTCGCCGGTTGGAAAGATCGACGTGGCAATTGCGCCTTCCAATTCCAGGCGCGTCTACGCGCTGATCCAAACGGCCGGCCAGGGCTCGGTGTGGCGCTCCGACGATGGTGGCGAGAACTGGACCAACGGAAGCTGGCAGCGCGCGCTCATCGGCCGCGCGGGCTATTACATCCGGCTGGCGGTTTCGCCTTCGAATCCGGACGAGGTCTACGTGGCCGACAGCAGCTTCTGGCACTCCACCGATGGCGGCAAGAGCTTCACCACGCTGCAGTGGGGCGGCGACACGCACGATATCTGGATCGACCCAACCGACGCCAACCGCATCATGATGACGCACGATGGCGGTATGTTCATGACCACCAACCACGGCCAGACCTCGAACCGCGTGACCCTGCCGATCGGGCAGATGTATCACGTGGCGGTGGATAACGACGTGCCTTACAAGGTCTATGGCAACATGCAGGACGACGGCACCATGCGCGGACTGAGCACCACGCAGGAAGCCGGGCCAAACGTTCCGGGCCAAGGCGGGCGCGGAGGGCGAGGTTTCGGCGGAGGCTTCGGCGGGCGCGGCGGTTTTGGCGGCGTGGGCGAGTGGGAGCACAACCTGGGCGGCTGCGAATCGGGCTTCACGCTGCCCGATCTCACCGACACCAACATTGTGTGGGCCACTTGCTATGCCAATGAAGTGACGCGCTACGATGCGCGCAGCAAGATGGCGCGCTCGGTGAGTCCGTGGCTGCACACGCTCGATTCCGAGCCCAATAAGGCCAAATACCGCTGCCACTGGACTTCGCCGCTAGCCATCGATCCGTTCGACCACAACGCGGTCTATTACGGCTGCCAGATGGTGCTGCGCACCACCAACGGCGGTATGACGTGGACGGAGATGAGCCCCGATCTTTCCACCAAGGACCCTAGCCGCGTGGTTTCCTCGGGCGGCATCGTGGGTGATAACCTAGGCCAGTTTTACGGAGAGGTGGTGTTTGCCATCGCGCCTTCGGAAGTGCAGCGTGGCCTCATCTGGGCGGGCACGGACGACGGCAAGGTGTGGTACACGCGCGACGCCGGAAAGACGTGGGTGGACGTAACCAAAAACATCGCGGGGCTTCCGGCGTGGGGGGTGGTATCGAAGATCGAGCCTTCGCACTTCGATGCGGGAACGGCATATGTCGCGGTGGATTTCCACCTGATGGATAATCGCGAACCGTGGCTCTACAAGACCACCGATTTCGGCAAGAGCTGGACGAAGATCAGCGACAGCCTGCCGAAGAACCATCCGCTGGCCTATGCGCGCGTGATTGCCGAGAACCCGAACCGGAAGGGCATGCTGTTCGCCGGGACGGGCAACGCGCTTTATTATTCCATGGACGACGGCCAGAACTGGAAGCAGATCAAGGATGGCCTGCCGGCGGCGCCGGTGTCGTGGATCGTGGTGCAGAAGCAAGCGCACGACCTGGTGGTATCGACTTACGGCCGCGGCATCTACATCATGGAAGACATCACGCCGCTGGAGCAGGGCGCGATGGAGCCTTCCATGAGGGACG
>Ga0335081_10013758_pt1 | contig 13080 bp, 10 predicted proteins | sample Lox_Sample_35_FD_206713 | JGI IMG/M metagenome (GOLD analysis project Ga0335081, IMG submission 206713) | Soil microbial communities from Loxahatchee National Wildlife Refuge, Florida, United States - Lox_Sample_3.5 | ecosystem: Environmental > Terrestrial > Soil > Wetlands | place: USA...
CTGCCGCTCAACCTGCGCACCTTCCCCGATCCGAACGCCGACACGCTGCAGCCGGTGCTCGGCGGGCTCGACACGCTCTTGACCAACATCACCGCCATCTCGCCCGACGGCGGGGCGTACTCGGCGGACGTCGACATGCTCGCCGAGGATCCGGGCGTGGTGAAGGACCTGCTCTCGGCGGCCGTGCAACTGGCGCAGCCGCTGCTCGCCGGCGTGATCAAGCCGGTGCAGCTGCCGAGCATGCTGGGCCTCAAGTTCGGCGTCGAGGGCATCGCCGGCGCGGTGCCGTTCACCGACATCGCCACCGACGGCTACAACCACCTCGCCGTGTGGGCCAAGGTCAACGAGTGCGGCGGCTCGACCGGCGTGGCCTGCGAGCAGTACAATATGAAGACGCAGGTGAAGGTGGTCGGGCGGACGCTGCCGGACAGCGCGCAGGAAGTGCGCAACGGCATCCGGCCGGCGATCGACCTGGAGCTTTCGGCGCTGCAGGCGCGGACCGGCACGTACGCGCAGTACAGCTACCGCGTCGACGGCGGGCTGTGGTCGGCGTGGCTGTCGAACCCGCACCTGCGCGTGCAGAACCCGCTGTTCCTGGTTCAGGGGCACCACCGCGTCGACGTGATGGCGCGCGAGGCGGGGGACGATCACACGATGGACCCCGAGCCGGTGTCGGTGGATTTCTTCGTCAGCTACGAGGCGCCGAAAGTGTCGCTCTCGCAGCGGCCGGACGGCTCCATCGTCACCATTGCGCACAGCAAGGCCTCGCGCGACGACCGGCTGTCGTTCAGCTACCGCGTCGACGGCATGCAGGGCTGGACGGCACCGGGCCCGATGAAGGCCTGGTCGCAGGAGGAGCTGGGCGGGCATGGGCTGTCGGTCAGCGTGAGCGACGAGGCGGGCCGGGTGGCGCAGGCGCACTACGGCGAAGAGGAGGGCATGCTCGTGGCGCGCGCCGGCATGGCCGGTGGCTGCACGAGCGGCTCGGCTGCTGCGCCGGTGCTGCTGCTCGTGGTCGCGGCCTTCGTGCTGCGTCAGCGGAAGGGATCGATTTCCGCCGGGTAGAGCACCTGCATCAGCGTGAGGCCGTGGGCGGGCGCGCAGGCTCCCATCCACGGCCTATTTCTTTGCGCCAGCTCGCGCAGCGATTCGGGCTTCGAGTAGCCAAGCGCGACCGCCAATACGTGTCCGGCCATGTTGCGCACCTGGTGCTTGCGGAAGGCGGGCGCCTCCAGGTCGAGCACGCCTTCATCGGAGAGCGACCAGCGGGTCAGCGGCGGGGCGGGGCGGCGGTCCTTCGAAGGAGAGCCGAGCCCCGGCAGCTCCGGCAGATGTTCCAGCCCGCGCAGCGCCGCCCGCGCCGACTCCCAGTCCGGGGTCCCCAAAAAAGAATTATTTTTTTCTTGCAGGCCGGCGAAGTCGTACCGGTACCGCTTGCCCGTCGAGCTGCTGCGGGCGTGGAACGAATCGTTCACCTCGGCCCATCGGAGCACGCGCAGCGACTCCGGCAGCGCGAGCCCATCCAGATCGATCGGCCGCCCGCGGCGGAACGACGCGACCTGCCCGAGCGCGTGCACGCCCGCGTCGGTCCGCGACGCGCCGTGCACTACGTTGCCAATGGCATCCTCGAGCATGCCCTGCACCGTGACCAGGCCAGGGTGCTTCTGCCAACCGCGGAAGGCCGCGCCGTCGTACGCGAGCAGCAGCGCGTAGTTCACGAACGTCGCGCGGGCGGCGGCGGGATGGGGCAGTTCAGGTAGTCGCGGCAGATCACGCGCATTGCCGCCACGCCCGAGTTGAACGCCGAGATGATCGAGCCGCCTTTCTTGCCGGCGGTCAGGTCGCCGGCCAGGAAGAGCCCCGGCACGCTCGTCTCGCCGCCCTCGCGCAAGAGTGGCTCGCCGCCGCGCAGCTCGATGCCGGTCGCCTGCAAAAAACCGGCGGGCGTCGAGCCGCCGAGGGCGTAGACCACATGGTCATACACACGCGGCTCGGGGCCATGCTTGAACACCGCGCGCGGCTTGCCTTCGGCGGCCTCCAGCCGGTGGATGTCGATGCCGAGCAGCAGCTCCAGCCGTCCCGCCTGCGCCATGCCGTGGATGTCGGCCAGGTTGATCTGGTTCATCCGCGTGATCTCGGCCTTGCGGTACGACAGATCGACCCGGAACCCTCGCGCCACCAGGTAGTGCGCGTAGTCCGCCGCCGAGTCGCCGCCGCCCACGACGAGCGCGCGCTCGCCCGCCAGCTTGTCGGACGTGACGTCCCAGTGGACCCGCCCGCGCAGCTCGGCGCGGGGGATCTTGTAGTCGGGCGTGTTCGGCTTGCCGAGGATGCCGATGGCGACCACCACCACCTTCGCCTGGTACTGGCCGCGAGGCGTGATCACGTCGAAGTCGCCGTCGTCGCGCTTCTTGATGTAGTCGACGCCTTCGTCGTTGTGGACGTTCAGCTCCCAGCGCTTGATGGTGTCGCCGAGAAAATCGAGCGTCTGCTGCTTGGTGCCGTCCTGGAGCGTGATCGCTCCCTCGGAGAGAGCGGGTATGCCCTTGTAGACCGCGTCCACCCGCTTGTCGTCCGGGTAATATTTGCGGATGGCATACGAGTGGGCCGGCCCCTTCTCGAGAATGACTATTTTCTCCCGTTCGATGCCCGCTTCGCGGGCCTCGACGGCAGTGGAGATGCCGGCCGGACCGCCACCGACGATGAGCAGATCGAGCGCCATTGCCATTGATGTTGACGCCCGCAAGGTTGCTACGCAAGGCACTTGCGCCGCGACATGTCATGCCAGAAGGTTGCCCGGATGATGGGAGCCTGCGTAAACTTGCGGGCGGAGGTGTCATGAGCCGGAAGGACAGCCATCACCACGGCAATCTCTCGTGCTCTTTCTGCGGAAAGGGGCAGAGGGAGGTCCGCAAGCTCATCGCCGGCCCCACCGTCTACATCTGCGACGAGTGCATCAAGCTCTGCAACGACATCATCGCCGAGGAGAGCGAGCGCGAGGAGAACCGGCCGGCCGTGGCGCTGCCTGCGCCGGTCGAAATCAAGACCTTCCTCGACGACTACGTCGTGGGGCAGGAGCGGGCCAAGAAGATCCTCGCGGTGGCGGTCTACAACCACTACAAGCGCATCTACTCGAAGAAGCCGGCGCGGCAGCGGCCGGGCATGCAGGCGGCGCGGCAGCAGGGCGACGCGGACGTCGAGCTGCAGAAGTCGAACATCCTCCTGCTCGGCCCGACCGGCTCGGGGAAGACGCTGCTGGCGCAGTCGCTGGCGCGCTTCCTCAACGTGCCGTTCACCATCGCGGACGCGACCTCGCTCACCGAGGCCGGCTACGTCGGCGAGGACGTCGAGAACATCATCCAGAACCTGCTCCACGCCGCCGACTACGACGTGGAGAAGGCCGCGCGCGGCATCGTCTACATCGACGAGATCGACAAGATCGCGCGCAAGGGCGACACGCCCAGCCCCACCCGCGACGTCGGCGGCGAGGGCGTGCAGCAGGCGCTGCTCAAGATCATCGAGGGCACGCGCGCCAACGTCACCCCGCGCGGCGGCAAGAAGTACAACCAGCAGGAGTACATCCAGGTCGACACCTCGAACATCCTCTTCATCTGCGGCGGCGCGTTCTACGGCATCGAGAACATCATCAAGCGGCGCGCGGGCGAGAAGGGCCTCGGCTTCGGCGCCAGCGTGCAACCGAAGGACAACCGCGGCGTCGGCGAGATGCTGCAGCTGATCGAGCCGCAGGACCTGATCAAGTTCGGCATGATCCCCGAGTTCGTCGGCCGCCTGCCGATGCTCGCGACGCTCGACGATCTCACCGAGGACGATCTGGTCACCATCCTCACCCAGCCGAAGAACGCGCTGGTGAAGCAGTACCAGAAGCTGTTCGAGATGGAGCGGGTGAAGCTCAGCTTCACCAAGGAGGCGCTGCGCGCCATCTCGCACGAGGCCATGCGGCGCAAGGCAGGCGCGCGCGGCCTGCGGGCCATCATGGAAAACGCGATGCTCGACATCCAGTACGACGTGCCGTACCGGGACAGCATCCGCGAGTGCAAGATCACCGAGGGCGTCATCTCCCGCGGCGAAGAGCCGACGCTGGTCTACGAGAAAGACCGCAAGACTGCATAAAACGTCGGATCCGACGTCCGTTGTAGTAAAGGGGACGTCATGAACCGCCTGATCCTGATCGCTTGCCTGGTCGCCGCGCCCGCGTTCGCGCAGGACTACGGCTATCCGGGTGACGACGAGAGCTCGTACCAGCAGCAGCCGCCCGCTCCGGACGCGCAGGGGCCGACCATCGACGACTTCGCGAACGACGGGTCGCTGCAGATGAACGGGCAGTGGGTGGACATGGGCCAGTACGGGCAGGTCTGGCAGCCGACCGGCGTCGACGAGGGCTGGCAGCCGTACTCGCTCGGCCACTGGGTGTGGACCGATGCGGGTTGGGCGTGGGTCAGCGACGAGCCGTTCGGGTGGGCGGTCTATCACTACGGCCGCTGGGGCTACTCCGACGATTTCGGCTGGTACTGGGTGCCCGGCCGCGTGTGGGCGCCGGCGTGGGTGGCGTGGCGGACCTATGGCGACTACTCGGGCTGGGCTCCGCTCGGGCCGCGCGGGGTAATCGTCGATCACCCGCAGCGATGGGTGTGGGTCGATCACCAGCACTTCCTCGAGCCGATCCAGCGACATCGGCTGCAGCCGAATGCAATTCCGCGAGCGGGCGTCCCGGCGCCCACCACCGGGCCGCGCGCGGGGCCGCCCGTCCAGGTGGTCCAGCGGGCGACGGGGCGCGAGGTGCGGCCGCTGGTGGTGCGCGAGGCCGCGGGCCCGCGCAGCGGCCAGGCGGGCGGCGGGTCGGTGTACTTCTACCGGCCGCGTACGGCGCCGGTGGCGCAGCAGCCGCAGGCGCGGCCGATCCAGCGGCCGTACTACGGCGGCGTGCCGGGGCCGGCGTACGGCGGCGTGCAGCGGCCGATGCCGGTGCAGCCGGCACAGCCGGTCCAGGCGCCGCGCGCGGTGCAGGTCCAGCAGCCGCACCCGGTGCAGCCGCCGCCGCATCCGGGCCAGCCGCACGCGGCGCCGCCCAGGTCGAACAACGAACAGCCGCATCCGAAGGAGCGGTAATAGATTTCACGCGCCATGCGGCGCCGCCTGCTGTTCGCTCTTCGCATCTGCGCGTGGGTGATGGTCGGCGCGTTCGCTGTGCTGGCGGCCCGGCGGCTCGACTGGGACCAGGTGTTCCGCGCATTCGCGCACGCCGACGTGGGGCTGCTCGCGCTCGCCACGATCGTGGGCCTGCCCTGCACGCTGCTCGCCGGGCTGCGCTGGTCGTCGCTGGTGAAGGCCGTGCGGCCGGTGCCCCGCCTGACCGCAGTGGCGGCGATGTACGTCGGCCAGGCTGCGAGCGCGCTGCTCCCGATGCGCGCCGGCGAAGCGGTGCGGACCGAGCTGCTGGCGCGCGCCACCGGAATGGGCCGCGCCACCTCGCTCGGCACGGTGGCGCTCGACCACAGCGTCAACGGGGTGGTCATGTTCCTCTTTGCCGCCGTGCTGCCCGCGCTGTTGCCGGTGCCGCGCTGGCTTGCGGCGCTGGTGTGGATCGGCGCGTGCGGCGCGATCGCGCTCGGGCTCCTGCTGTTGCGGCTGGCGCAGCATCCCGAGCAGGTGCCTTCGGGTCGGCTGGCGGCCATCGCCGTGCGCGTCCGCTCCGGTCTGATGGCGGCGCGCAGCCCGCGCGCGGTGGCGCAGGCGGCGGCCTTCGCGGCGCTGTCGTGGTCGGTGGAGATCGTGACCGCGATGATCGCGCTGCACGCGTTCGACCTGCCGCACGATCTCGCGCACGCCATGGCGGTGCTCTTCGGCGTGAACCTGGCGCTGGCGATTCCGGCGCCGCCGGCCGCGCTGGGCAGCTTCGAGCTGGGCGCGGGCCTGGCGCTGACCGCGTTCGGCGGGCACACCGAGCGGGCGGCCGCGTTCGCGCTCGGCTACCACGCGCTGCAGCTGTTGCCGACGCTGGTGATGGGCGGCGTGATGCTGCCGGCGGTGCGCAGGCCAGCGCGGGTTGCGCCGCTAGGGGACGGCCTCACCCAGCACGCGTAGGTAGTTGCCGCCCAGGACGCCGCGGATCTCGACTTCGCTGAACCCGCGCGCCGCCAGCTTTTCGGTGAGCGAGGGGTACCGGGTCGCGTCGCGGATGCCGTCGGCGCTGGGCACCCAGCCGTCGAAATCGGTGCCGATGCCGACGTGCTCCGCGCCGGCCACGTGCGCTCCGTGGACGATGTTGTCGACCATGCGGTCGATGTGATCGCCGCCGAGCAGGTCGTTCCAGGTGATGACGCCGACCATGCCACCGGTCTTCGCGATGAGCTTCAAGGTCTCGTCGGAGATGTTGCGCTCGCTCTCGAAGAACCGCCGGAAGCCGGTGTGCGTGGCGAGCACCGGCCGGGTGGCGATCGACAGCACGTCGGCCATCGACCGGTCCGAGCAGTGCGTGACGTCCACCAGCACCTGCAGCTGTTCCAGCTCTTTCACCACCTGCCGGCCGAACTCGGTGAGCCCCGGCGCACCGCGCAGCAGGGAGAAATAGAAGCGGCCGGGCAGGGCGGCTGGCTGGGCGATGCCGTTGTGGATGAAGTGGGTGAGCGTCAGGTAGCGCAGGCCGCGCGCGGCGAGCTCGCGCAATTTCTCCAGCGAGCCCTCGATGTGGTGTCCGCCCTCCGCGGCATGGATCACCGCCATCTTCCCACTCTGCACGATGGGTCCGACATCGCCCCGCCGGCGCGCCACCTGCGCCAGCGCCGGGTTGCGCGCGCAGAGCCGCTCGAGCGCGTCGAAGCCGCCGATCGCCGCCCGGTAAGGCTTGATAGGTAGTATAACCGTTGGCGCGTAGACGCAATTGGTGAGCACCTTGAGCCCGCCTTCGCGCGCCCGCGGCAGGTCGATCTGCTGCCGCAGCGGGTTCCACCTCTTCGGCCCGCGGTGCAGCCGCCCGAGATCGCGCCGCAGGTAGTACGCGTTGAGCGCGGGATGCGCGTGCAGGTCGGCGACCGGCGCAGAGAAGTGCAGCGCGCGCGCGTCGATCAATGCTGCGTCACCCGCACGGTCGTCTTCATCTGCTTGCCGGTGTCGAGGTCGCGCGCCGACATGGTCAGGATGCCCTCGATGTTGACGTCGAAGGTGATCTCCAGCCGCGCCTTGCCCGCCGCGCCCGGCTTCAGCCCGCTGAAGAGGAAGTCGCCGAGCAGCTCGTTGTGCGACACGTGCGGGTTGTCGCCCTGGAAGATGCGCATCGCCACTTCGGTCTGGCCGTCGTACGAGGTGGTGGCCTCGACGGCCTTCGCGTTCGGGATCGCCGCGTTGCGCGGGAAGACGGTGTGGAACTCGCCGCCCGCCTTCTCCAGGCCGATGGCCATGGGGATGACGTCGAGCAGCTGCAGGCGCAGGTTGCTGTTGTCCTCGAGCGAGTTCGCGTACAGCGCCGCGCCGATGGCCACCGCCTCGTCCGGGTGCACGCCCTTCGACGGCGGCTTGCCGAAGATCTCCGTCAGCCGCTTCTGCACCACCGGCATGCGCGTCTGCCCGCCCACCAGCAGGAGCTCGTCCACCTTCTTCGCATCGAGCCCCGCGTCCTTCATCACCCGCATGAGGATCTCGACGCTCTTGTCCACCAGCGGCGTCGTCAGCTCCTCGAGCAGCTTGCGGCTGAAGACGAAGTCGATGTTCAGCGGCATGCCCTGCGGCGTCATGGTCACGAACGGCACGCTGAACGGCGCCTGCTCGCGCGACGACAGGTCGATCTTCACGCGCTCGGCCAGGTCCTTGATCCGCTGCATCGCCACCGGGTCGGCCGACAGGTCGATGCCGTTCTTCTCCTTGAAGTCGTTGATGACCCAGTTGATCATCGCCTGGTCGAAGTCGAGCCCGCCGAGGAAGATGTCGCCGCCGGTGGCCTTCACCTCGAAGACGCGGTCGCGGATCTCGATGATGCTGACGTCGAAGGTGCCGCCGCCGAGATCGTAGATGACCACCGTCTCGTGCAGGTTCTTGCCGATGCCGTAAGCCAGGGCGGCCGCGGTTGGCTCGTTGATGATCCGCACCACCTCCAGCTGGATCATCTTGCCCGCGTCCTTCACCGCCTGCCGCTGCCGGTCGGTGAAGTAGGCCGGCACCGTCACCACCGCGCGGGTCACCTTCTCGCCCAGGTAGTCCTGCGCGACGACGCGAATCTTGTTCAAGATCTTCGCGCTGATCTCGGCGAGCCGGAAGTTCTTGTGACCCACGTCGAGCACCACGTCGTTGCGCTCGCCCGGGTGCATCTCGTACGCCACCGATTTCTTCATCAGCTCGACGACGTCGGTGTGGAACGAGCGCCCGATGAGCCGCTTGGCGGCATAGACGGTATTGCGCGGGTTGAGCTGCCACTGGCGCTTGGCCTCGTGGCCGATCAGCTCGTTGCCCTTCTCGTCGATGGCGAAGATCGAGGGAATGATGAACTCGCCGCCCTTGTAGGGAATGAGCTTGACCGCCGCGTTCTCGACGATGGCGGCGCACGAGTTGGTCGTTCCCAGGTCGATGCCGATGATCTTGCTCACGAGGTGCTAGACTACCATGGTGGACTCTCTCCGCTACTTGACGTCCGTCGGCGAGCAGGTCCAGCGGTCGTTCCTGCAGAACAAGACCATCCTCGCCTTCCAGGAATACATGGAGGCCTTTTTCGAGGCCCCTCGCGTGCACGCGCGCGACGCCGCGCAGTACATCCGCGACTGCTTCGACTTCTACGGCACCGAGAACGTGCAGAAGCCGTGGGGCACCGTCCGCCGTTTCAAGCTGTTCGACCGGCCGTTCGACCAGTCGCCGGCCGGCGCGCAGGAAGGCGAGGGCGGGGCGCCGGTCATCGGGCAGGAGGACGTGCAGAACGCGATCTACCGGGTGATGAGCTCGTTCGTCCGCGCCGGCCGCGTGCACAAGCTGGTGCTCTTGCACGGGCCCAACGGCTCGGCGAAGAGCAGCATCGTGGCGGCGCTGCAGCGCGGGCTCGAGGACTACTCGCGCAAGCCGGAAGGCGCGCTCTACCGCTTCAACTGGATCTTCCCCAACGAGCGCCTCGTCAAGGGCTCGATCGGCTTCGGCGACAAGGTGGCCGGCGGGCAGACGGTGGAGTCGTACGCGCACCTCGAAGGCGAACAGATCGACGCCCGCCTGTTGTGCGAGATGAAGGACCACCCGCTGTTCCTGATTCCGCGCGGCGAGCGGCAGCGCGTGCTGATCGAGCACACGCGGCCCGGCGGGGACTTCCAGCTCGCGGCCGGCGTGCTCGAGGGCGAGCTGTGCCACAAGTGCCGGCAGATCTACGCGGCGCTCTTGCAGAGCTACAACGGCGACGTGCTGAAAGTGCTGCGGCACGTGCAGGTGGAGCGCTTCTACATCTCGCGCCGCTACATGCTCGGCGCGGTCACGGTCGAGCCGCAGATGTCGGTCGACGCCGACTACCGGCAGGTGACCAGCGACAAGAGCCACGGCGCGCTCCCCGGCGCGCTGCAGAACCTGTCCTTGTACGAGCCGTACGGGCCGCTCGTCTCCGGCAACCGCGGCGTGATCGAATTTTCCGACCTGCTCAAGCGGCCGCTCGAGCACTACAAGTACCTGCTCGGCACCATCGAGACCGGCATCGCCCGGATGAATCATTTCCTGCTGCACCTCGACAGCATCCTGATCGCGTCGTCGAACGAGAAGCACCTGTCGGCTTTCAAGGAGATGGGCGACTTCGCCAGCTTCAAGGGGCGCATCGAGCTGGTGCGCGTGCCGTACTTGAGGCGCATCGACGAGGAGCAGAAGGTCTACGAGTTCCGCCTCAAGGAGACCATCGGCAAGCACGTGGCGCCGCACGCGACCTGGGTGGCGGCGATGTGGGCGGTGCTCACGCGGCTGAAGAAGCCCATCGGCGATCGCTACAAGGGCGACCTGCGCAAGCTCGCCGACCACCTCACGCCGCTGGAGAAGGGCCGGTTGTACGACGAGGGCCGCGCGCCCGACCGGCTCAGCTCGCAGCAGGCGCGCGAGCTGAAGAAGCACCTGCCGGACTTCTGGCGCGAGTCGGACAGCTACCCGAACTACGAGGGCCGCACCGGCGCGTCCGCGCGCGAGCTGAAGACGGTCATCTCCAACGCCGCGCAGCACCCGGACTACCGCTGCCTCACGCCGCAGGCGGTGCTGGAAGAGCTCGAGGCGCTCACCCGCGACAAGAGCGTCTACGAGTTCCTGCAGCAGGAAGTGGTCGACGGCTACCACGATCACGAGGAGTTCGTCCGCGTGGCCGAGGGCGAGTACCTCGACGTGCTGGAAGAGGAAGTGCGCGAGGCCATGGGCCTCATCTCGGAAAAGCAGTACCGCACCATGTTCGAGCGCTACGTGCACCACGTGGTGGCGTGGGTCCGCGGCGAGCGGCTGCGCAACCCGCACACCGGCGAGATGGACCGGCCCGACGAGGAGATGATGGCGCACACCGAGTCGATCGTGATGGCCGGCTCGGAAGACCGCCGCGAGTTCCGCCGCGGGCTGATCTCGGCCATCGGCGCGCACCGGCTCGAGCACACCGAGGGCGAGCTCGACTACTCGCAGATCTTTCCCGACCTGTTCCGGCGGCTGCGCGATCACTTCTTCGACGAGCGGCGGCGCACGCTGCGCAAGGGCGCCGAGCGGGTGCTGAAGTATCTCAGCGACGAGCGCGGTCAGCTCTCGACGCGCGAGCAGCAGCAAGTGGAGGAGTCGCTGCGGGTGATGAAAGACCGCTACGGCTACTGCGACCACTGCGCGAAGGACGGGCTCGTGCTGCTCCTGAACAAGAGATACACGGATTGATCTCGCCGGCGCTCGCCCTCGGCTACGTCGGCTGGCGCGCGTACGCGGGCGTGCAGGCGCTGGAGGGCAGGCACTCGGCGCCTGCGTCCATCGACATCGCGCCCGCGCAGCTGCCGTCGGAGGAGCCCGCGTTTGCGAAGACGTGCGCCGGATTCGAAGAGCTCGGCTTCACCCGCATCGGCGACTTCGAGGTGCGCGCCGGCATCGGGCCGAACACGAGGCAGCGCACGTTCCTGCGCGGCTTTCTCTCGCCCGATCGCGCGGCGTTCGCGGTGGTGTACGAGCTGATCAGCCTCACCGTCCGCCCGAACGCCGCCGCCGGGCGGCAGAAGATCTGGGCCGAGCTGTCGTCGCGGAAGTCGGACAGGGAGTCGGTGACCACCAGCAACGGTGAGCCGCCGCTGGCGCTGCACGACGCGAATCCGCAGCGCCCGGTGCGCCGCTTTCCCGGCGCGTCGGCGGCGGAGTTGTGGGAGGGGCACCGCGCGGCGGCCGGCATGTCGCTGGAAGAGCTGTCGGCCGATCGGTTCGCGCCGCTCTTCGCGCGCGCCTGGACGCGGTCGTTCGAGTTCCAGCAGTCGCGCGGGCTGTACCGCCGCATCGGCGATCGGTTCGTCGCTACCCGCAAGCTCGCGCTGCGCAGCGTGCTCGAGTTCCACCTGCGCACGCGGCACCGCACCGGGCCTGCCTACGCGCTGCTGGTGTTCGCCGCGGTGGTCGGCGGTGCGGCGGCGGCGGCGCTGGTCGATCCGCAGCGGCTTCCGCTCGTCGCCGGGGCGGCGGGCGCCGCCTTCGCCGTGCTGTTCACGCACTTCGAGCTGCCGGCCGCGCTCTTCGTCGCCGCGCTGGCGCTGGCGCTCGGCCGCGACGACGGGCGGGCCATCCTCGCATTCCTCGTCACGCTGCTGTTCGGCGCGGTTCTGCTGCAGCGGCGGCGAGCGGCGAAGGCTGCGGTGCGCCTTTCGTCCTGACCAGCACCACGCTCGCGATCAGGAACGCCGCGGACGAGATGCCCATCCACAGGTGGAAGCTGCCCGGATCGAGCTCGACCAGGGCGCGGCCGAGCATCGAGAGCGCGAACAGCGCCGCGCAGGCGCCGAGCTTTTTCAGATCGGCGCGCATTCCGACGAGCGCCGCCACCAGCAGCGCCGCGAACGAGCCGAGGAACACCACGTGCAGGCCGGCCCGCTTGACCGGCGGGCTGAGCGCGACCCACGCGTTGCCGATGGCGAGCAGCCACAGGGCCATGTGCGCGAACGAGCGGCGCAGCTCGCGCGGGCCGAACTCGAACGGCGGCCGCAGCGGGCTGGCCACCGCGGTGAGCACCAGCGCCCGCAGCGCGAAGGCGAGGTGCTGCGCCCTCACCAGGAAGCTCGCCGCGAGCAGCAGCGCGCCGAGCGCGTGCAGCATCCGCCAGCGCGGCGCGTCGCCTCGCAGCGCCATGCCCGCCGCAACGGCGAACGCCGCGAACATGCCTTGCATCACCAGGTCACGACCCAGCTCGTGAAACCGGAAGTCGCCCTGCATCGCCAGCGCCGCGCCGATGGCGCCCATGGCCACGCCGGCGAGCGGCCAGATGCGCCGCGGCAGGCCGGCGACGACCGACGCCGCGAAGACGAGCCAGACCAGCTGGCCGAGCTGCCATTGGCCGATGGCGCCGAGCGCGGCCGCCGCGATGGGCGCGGCGATGGCGAGCGCGAGCAGCGCGCGCCCCGGCGGATGCCGCTCGAAGACGAGCCCCGCCGCGAAGCAGCCGAAGAACCCTTCCAGCTCGGCGAGCGGGTGCAGGAACGATCGATACGCGAGCACCGCGTTGAGCGGCTCGTACACGCCGCGCAGCTGCAGCGAGAAGAACAACCACGGCAGCACGCCGACCCAGGCCAGCGCCGCGCCGAGCGGAAAGAGCAGCCGATGCGGCCGCTGCACTAACTCGGGAACACCAGGTGGAAGAATTCGGCGCGGCCCGCCACGCCGAGCTTGGCGTAGACCTGCGTCAGGTGCTGCTTGATGGTCTTTTCGCTGTTGCCCATCATCGCGCCGATCTCGGCCGAGGTGAGGCCCTTGAGCACCAGCCGCGCCACTTCCTCTTCCTTGCGCGTCAGCCGCGCGCGCGCGAGCGCCTTGTTGACCAGCCGCGCGAGATCGACGTCGACGCTGGTCACCTTGTCGAGCACCTGCCGCAGCGCCTCGGTGGTGAACGGCTTCTCGAGCAGGTACGAC
>Ga0335081_10013760_pt1 | contig 13079 bp, 24 predicted proteins | sample Lox_Sample_35_FD_206713 | JGI IMG/M metagenome (GOLD analysis project Ga0335081, IMG submission 206713) | Soil microbial communities from Loxahatchee National Wildlife Refuge, Florida, United States - Lox_Sample_3.5 | ecosystem: Environmental > Terrestrial > Soil > Wetlands | place: USA...
GTCTTCTGCGAAGGAGAGGCGAGGCTATAATAGTGAGAAGTCCATGGAGGATCGATGCGTTTTGTAAACTCCACCCTCCTGCTTCTCATGCTGTCGGGCAGCGTTACCGCTCAAACGACGTCCGCTCTTCACCTGTCAGACTACGTTGGTACCTACGCCGATGCCCCTGGCCATACACTTGAGATAGTGGACGGCGACGGTCTTTTCGCCGTCCTGGATGACGCCAAGCCCGCTGCGCCCCTCGGGAGTGGATCAGTTCACCACCATCACCGGCCAAACAGTCCCGTTCCTCCGCGACGCGAAGGGCAAGGTGACGGGGTACGAACAGGATGGCAAGTTCCATCCTCGTGTGTCCACCACCGTCTCGCCCGAGGCCGCCGCGCTGGCCCGGCCGCGTCCCAAAGCAGTTGATCCCGGATGTGCAGCGTACAGGCGTGAAGCTGATGATTGAGCCCTGCAACAGGAAAGAGACTCACTACATCCACCAACAAAGCCAGGCTGCGGAGATCATCGAGGCCGTGAACGCGCCGGGCTTCGTGCTGCTCAGCGATTTCTACCACATGCAACTGGAGGAGAAGGATATCGGGGAGACTCTGTCCCGCTACGGAAAGTACACGGCCTACGTTCACCTGGCTGACGGCGCCGCCCGCACGGAGCCGGGCTCACTACCTTTCGATTATCGTCCAGGCTTCCGCGCCCTGAAGAAGTGGGGCTTCTCGGGCTGGCTCACGGTTGAGTCGAAGGCGACGGACAATCCGGAAGCGGTACTCGGCCGCGCGCTCCCTTATCTGAAGCAGCAATGGAGCGAAGCTTGAGGACGCCGGCATCTTACTGCGCGTCGGTGGCCCGCGCCGGGCGTTGAGTGGCGTATGCGCCGGGAAGGCGCGCGCCTGGAAGGAACGGCAGCCGTAAATGGAGGGACGCTTTCTTGGAGCGGTGTCCGCGCTCCGGTCTGGCCGTCGAGCCCGCCCCAGAGGAAGCCCGGCAACCCGATCGATTTGTTCAATGGCCAGGATGTATCGGGCTGGCTCGGCCAAGATCCAGGCCGTGCTCTCGGATGGTCCGTCAAAAATGGCATCCTGATGAACCAGGATAAGGATGCGAACAACATCTACACGAAGCAAACGTTCAACGACTTCCATCTCGAAGTTGAGTTCAATGTCGACCCGAAGAGCAACAGTGGGGTTTATCTGCGGGGCCGCTATGAGATCCAGATCCTCGATGGCTACGGCCGGCCGCTGGATGTCCACAGCCAAGGAGCTCTCTACGGGTTCATCGTCCCTGCCGTCAACGCCGACAGGCCCGCCGGTGAATGGCAGACCTATGAAGTAACCCTGATTGCCAACTGCGTGACGGTGATTCTTAACGGCACCAAGATCATCGACAATGGTGAGGTGCCTGGGATAACGGGCGGGGCTTTGGACGCAAATGAGAAGGGACCCGGCCCAATTATGCTCCAGGGCGATCACGGCCGGGTGCAGTTCCGCAAAGTGCGCCTCACCCCACTGATCTGACGGTAACGACCGAGGGCCCCAAGTGCCTCTTTGACGATTATTGGTCCGCAGCGGCCCGGAAGAGTTGACGGCTCTAGGGCCGTAGGGTTCAGGAGCCACCGTGTCAGGGCGTGCCCCTCCCCTCGGGACCGGCGGATTGACTAAAAGGGGTGGCTGTGGGATGCTTCGCGCTGTCGCATTTCAGCTTTTGTAGATTCCCCTATCCAGCCGCCGCACCAGCCTCTCGACAGAGATGTGGAAGGTGTCGCAGATCCGCAGAAGCGTGGTCATCGTGATAGGGCGGCCGGCCTCGATTCTGCTGCCAGTGTCGGGCCGAAAAGCTCAAATCGCTGGCTCAAGCTGACTCCGCCTTCCGTGGAATGCCTTGTGGCTTGTCGCTCTCGGTATGGTGTGCCTGCGGCGTCTGCTCCCCCGCTAATCTGCTCGTGGTGTTTCTGCTCGTAGGATTCTCCAACCCAAGGGGGTGCTCAATCAAACAGAAATTCTTTCGGGCTTTGGGCCGACGTATCCGCGAGTTGCGGAAGAAGCACAAGTACAGCCAAGAGGACATGATTAGCTTCTGAGGGATTGGCTTTCATGGCAAAGAAGCCTTTTAAGGGACCCACTCGCCGGGAGGTACCCGACTCGGCGCGCTGGCGGAGCGCAGCCGTGAATCGCCGCGATGGAATCGAGATCGCAGGCCACCATGCGCAGATGGTCGCGGCCCGAGGGAGAAGGATGAGCGTGGGCGTCGATAAACCCCGGCAGAACCGTTTTTACCTGCGAGGTCCAGGCTTTTGCTCCGCGCGGTGGCGAGCGCTAATCTCAGGTGGCGGAAGTTGGGCTTGGCCATCCAGGTTGGGATGATAGGAAACGGAAACGAAGGGCGCCGGATCATCGCTCCACAGCAACACGTGGCCAGTGTTCCAATTCACGAAACCCCGCACGGTCAGCTTTCGGCGCTGGCCGCGAAGATTATCGTATTCGAGTTCGAGCGTGAACAAGCCGTTCGAAGGGTCGAGGGTCTGCCGAACGACCCGCACTTTTCGGGTATCCCAATGAATCCACACGATGCCGCACGGCCAAGGGCGCGGCCAGGACTTGGCATAGGAGGATGTCACCTTCGCCGTGTAATCGCGGAAGAAGTCGATGGAGCTTTCCAGATAGAGCATATCGGGCTTGCCCTGGCGTTTAGCTTCCTCACTCGCCCGTTCCCAAAGGTTCAACAGTTGGTTGAACGGCAGGACGTGCTGATAATGGTCCTCGCTCACCCGAATGTCCCAGGAATCTTCCTTTCCCAGATGGAGGCCCAACGCATCAGGTCGCACGGTAATACAAAGGCCGACGTCTCCGTTGCCCAGGAGCATACCCTCGAAAAAATTTGGGGTCGGCAGATCACGAACTATCTGGTGACGCTTGGCGATCTGGAATCCGTCCAGTTCTTCGGGGCCGGCACCGTTGGAACGAGGGCGAGCTTGAGCCGGCAACACGCCAGCCGCCGCCGTGGCTGCGGTAGCCTGCAGGAATCTTCTGCGATTGGCTTTCACACTGAGCCTCCAACGACGTGGCACCCGGCTTTCACTTGGTACTTCCGGAAGGGCAGAATACACCTTTCCATCGACCTTTGTTATCGACTCGGCAAGCTCAATGATCCGATGACTCAATGACTAAACCTCTTAAATGCGTAACGACTTCCACCGGCCGCGGAAAGTCACCGGCCCGGGCTCAGTGAGAAACCGAGCAGCAGAATATGAGCCACGCCAAGATCCTCGCCGGTCTCCGGCAAGAGTCCCGGCGCAAGATCGTCCGTCACACCTTCAGTTCCCGCCTCGCCCCACGGTGAAACCTGGGCCAGGAACCTACGCCCTCGTGCTCGCATCGAGCAAGGCTGCGCCGGTCCGCGTCGGCAAGCTCGGCAGCCTGCGACTCGAGCCAGGTTTCTACGTGTATATCGGCGGCGCCCATGGCCCCGGGGGCCTCCGTGCTCGGCTTGGGCACCATCTTGCGTTAACGAACCACCCGCACTAGCACATCGACTACCTGCGGGCGCACGCCGATCTCCAAGAGGTCTGGTACTGCTATGACCGTCGCCCGTGGGAGCACCAGTGGGCGAAGTGCCTCGGCACGCTGCCGGGGGCGTTGATCCCCCTGGCCGGGTTCGGTGCTTCCGACTGCGCGTGCGAGTCGCACCCGTATTTCTTCAAGGGACGCCCCGTCAGGGATGGGTTTCGCCCGCCGCCTGGGGACCATTGAACGCGGACGTTCTGGGGTGACATTACACGGCGGTCGGAGTGCTGCGGACCAGCTTTTGCGCCTGCGTGCGGACTGTGCCGATAAGCCGGTGAATGTTGTCCGATACATCGAAGTCATGGTTCCGAAAAACCTCTTCGGCGATCTCTTCTACCGCAAGGGCTAGCCTTCCTCCCCCATACTGGTATCCCAGCGCCCGCTCGCAAAGGGTTTCCAGGTTCCAATCTTCGGTTTGTCCGACCCCCGTGTGTGAGCCCCTGCCGAGGTTGTCGCGGTACAACTGCAACCTGGAGGCGAGGCTACGCAGCGCCACCACCAATTTGCGGTGCTCTCGGCCCTTCAGGCGTGAATCCAGGGAGGCTGCCTTGATCGCTCCGATGCATTCCTCCAGCTTGGGCAGAAGTTCACGCCGACTTAGGTATTTCCGGGTTTCCTCGACGTGGGCGCTGAGCAGAGCGGGGTCATGCGCAATCTTTGCGCTGGAAAAGCCTGTCACCAACTCGATGAAGAGGTCATCCAGGCCCTTGACGATCTTAGAGCAGGCATCGAGGTCATCGGACAGGTTGGACGCGAAGTCGGCGAGCGCCTCGGTGTCCCGATTGTGCCGCCGCGTAAGTATCCCGTCCACGGCACGGACCACTTCTGCAATCCCGAGATCGACCTTCACTGACAACGGATTCTCCTCTCCCATGTCGTCACCCCTGTCCAAAGTTCAAGGGACTGGGCAAACGGGGCTTGCCCTGTTGTCCACTTCGCCCGCCAACCCGGAGAACTGTGAACCTCCGGCCCGAGCGACAACATACACCTGATCGCACCCGGATGCAACCACCCGCCGACTGGGCACCATTGAACGCAGGCATCCCCCGGTGCGGCTCTGTAGGTTGAAGCCCCAGGCTGGCACGTAATTTCACCGGGCTACCGATTAGTCATGGTGAGGGTGTTAATCCTGGTCGGCGGCAGGCTCGCCCCGGCTCCTTCATCCGCCGTACTCCTTCACCTGGCCGTCCACCGCGACCGCCCTCTGCGCTCTGCGTTGACCCCTCGGGCACTGCGGCTTATGCACGTGCCGGGAATCACAGACACGGACAACGGCACAAGTTCATTCTTGCGGAGTCCGGGCACGGCCGCCGATCATCAACGCAGCATCGCCGCAGCGCAGTAAGCATCAAAACGGGGGGCGTTAAGAAGTGGGCGTTGACTTTTTCAAACAACTCAATTACGCTTGTGCTAGCTGAAATAGCGTGTACTCATCTTTCGCTTACTTATCTCCGGCCGCCGGAGCACAAAACGTCAGCTCGCGCCAAGACGCGAGAAGCTGAAACTGAAACGCTCAAAGGCGGGCCGGGCGGTCACAATCCGGCGGAGAGGCAAGTGATGAGTACCTACGTCGTTCGTCGGACGGCAGCAGCCGTCGCCCTAAGTCCCATCAAGATTCTCCTGGTTGAGGAAGACCTGAGCGACCTGGGGGTCTACGCTTCCAGCCTGGAGCACTACGGATATGACCTCCGAACGTGTGCTTGTTACTCGGACGGTGTGCGGGCCCTCGGACGCGAGCGGTTCGATTTCGTCATCGTAGGCCAGGGCGGCCCCGCCTTCGAGGGCCGGTTGGTGCTGGAGTACATGCGGCGGCTGGACCGGCCTGCGCCCATCCTGGTAGTGGCTCGCTGCGCGGACATGAAGTGCTACCTGGAAGCGATGGAGCTGGGCGCACTAGACTACGTCGAGAGACCGCATTCTCCTGCCCAGTTCGCTCGGCTGGTGGAACCCTACCTCCGGCCCGATCCTGGTTCTACTCGTCGTCTGGCCAATTGAAGCGCTGGGGGTCTTAAAGGGTCGGAAGAAACTGGGCACCGGCTTTTCGTCGCCTGCGCCGCCCTTCGACGGGGCGTCAATGCGCTCGATGTAAGCCTCATAGAGCTTGATGGTCGCCTTCAAAGAGCCGATGTAAGGCCAGCATGCCGAGAGTCCCGCCGCGAAGCCTGCTAGAAATAGCGGCAACAATTTCATAATCGCCCGCGCCAGCAGCCCAGAGAAGTGCCCAAATACCGCTATCAGCTATCAGACATGTTGACATTGAGGGACAGCCCCGTCTGTTCCGCATGGGACAGACCGCGATCCTTCTTTGCTTCAACCCGATGCATACTAACAGGTAACAGGGCGGCAGTACTCGCGCCAAAGCCAGAACATCCCGCTTGCCGAAGGGATGTTGCTACAGACGGCCACGACCGCTACCGAAAACTGGCAAAGAAGGAAGCCACAAGAAGCTTCATTTCGGTATTCAGGTGCCGGACCCCCCAGGGGCGATTACGAGTATACACCCGGGTTGCAGGTTCAGCGCCCATTCCCAATCCGCTCGGCTGGGCTTCAGGCTTTCCGCCGAGTTCCCACCAGACGGCACTGACGATGGTCGCGTTGGAGTTTGGGAGCAAACCAAAGGACCCCCGGAATAGCCCGGATGAAGATTTGACTCTTTGCCTTGTCTGCGCCTACCATCGGCCAACGGAGGTGTGTATGTCAGGACCAGTCAAGCCGTCAGATGAAACGCTCGCCCGTGGAAGTCACATGATGCGCTCTCCAGACGCCTCTCCGACCGGCAAGAGCCTGGGCGGTCATGGAGTGGATTCGGCCAAGAACCTTTATCTGAGGCGCGAGAATAAGTCCCGTACAAGTCAGCGCAGGAACCGCCGGGGAGGAAGGGGTTAAGCGCATACTGTGCGCCTCGTTTTGATCGACTGGGTGGATTCCTTATGCTAATCCTGGTCGGGAGCAGGTTCCCCGGCTCCTTCCGCCGTTGGACTGCCTTGCCTCGCCGTCCACCGCAACCGCCAGGAACCTGTTCGCCTGGACATCCTTAAACTGCACGACCTGGTGGCCGCACCGGGCTAACTGGCCCCAGCGGCTCGGCTTGTCGGGGTTCTGCTCGATCCCCACGTACTGGCGTCCTCCAAGGGCGAAAGTCACCGTCCTGAGGCCCTGCTTGCTGGTGCGGCGGACAGGGAGCCGCTAGCCCTCAATCTCGACCTCCTCGGCGCTCATCAACTGCTCGGCGACCGGGCTTAATGTTGATGTGTCCAGCATGTCCCAATCCCCTGGGCGTGCATGGCCAATGGATGTCATCTCCCTGGTTCAGCCACCCCGAGCCCCAATTCAGAAAACTGGCAAACTGCCACGATGAATGCCAGCGCACAAATACCGGGAGCCTAGCCGGGCCCCACGGAAGGTGGTGAGCACCCGCCACCTGGAGGCTATCGGAAGATGGCGTCGATGTCTTTCACGGGCGTCCAATCGGGGATGCCCGCCGCTGGCTTGGGCCGCAGCCGGAAGAAGCCTACAGACTGGGACAGTACCGGCGGCATTCCCGGTACCGATACCTCCGTGCAATAGACGGCGCAAGCCGATCCCGCTAGCCTATACATCGGGAGGCCAGCGTCCGCTGATCCGCTTGAGGAAGGCAGGCTCGGGGTCGGCAAGGGGACCCTCTGTTGGCGATGGACTCGGCAACCCCAGAGGCCCGCCTCGCCCGGTGGAATGAATGCAACGGCCGAACCAGAACAACAAGGAGACAGAAGACTCATGACGAGCGTCAAAGGATGGATTATCAGTTTGATTGCGACGGTAGCGTTTTGTGCGGCGACCGCCACTGCGGGCCCGGTGACGATCCAGTTCAACAGCGCCTTGGGGACCAACCTGGGAGGGGTCTACACCGGCATCTACTACGGGACGACCAACGGCGTGCAGACCGACTTCATCTGCGACGACTTCGGAGACGAGATCGTCGGCGGCCAGAATTGGCAGGCAAACGTCGGCACCAACTACCCGGTCAGCAATACAGTGCAGTACGGGGCTTCGACCTCCACGGTACCGGGATTGACGACCAAGCAGGACTACAACGCCATCGCGTACCTCGCGGAGCAGATATTCGCCAACCCGACCGGTCCCGAAGTGAACTACGACGCATGGGCGATATGGGAACTGAACTCTCAGGCGGCGGCGAACGACGTCCTGAACTTCGATCCGGCCGACCAAGCGGGGGTGTCCAGCGCCCTGAACGCTGCCCTTGCGAATGACGACCACTTCAACGGCAGCCTGTACGTCTACACGCCGGTCCCACAGGGAGCCGGGCAGGAGTTCTTGTCCCGGACACCGGAGCCCGCCAGCGTGTTCCTTCTCGGCTCCGCCCTTCTCTGGCTGTCATGGGGTCTGCGGAAGCGCTTTTCCCTGGGGAGGTAACCAACCCTCTTGGCTACGAGAACCCCTTGGTGAGGCGCACTATGAAGGTTCTCCGCCAGCTTTCTGATCGAAGCGGTGAAATTGCTCGGGCGCTTTGATCAGGCTGTTTAACTGGTGCTCCACTTCGTCGTTCATGGTTTCCCTCATCAACTGCTTGGCGATGGAGCTTAACGGTGGTATGTCCTGCATGGTTCAGTTCCTAGAGAGCATGCACAGCCGGAAAAGCGGCGGTGCTCGCTCACAGCCCGTCAGCAATCTCCCCTACTTCTTCTGCCGCTTCGCCCTCATCCTCTGCTTCCATCTGGCGAGCAGTCAAGAAGGTCAATGGCTCGGGCCGACACGCGCACGCATAGTGCTGCCGGGAGGCCATAATAGAAAATCCCGGCTCATCTGCTCACTGAATCGTCGGCGGCTTCTCCTCGGGCGGCGCAAGCACTGCGAACACGACCGAAACGACGTCGTTGAAAGCGCCAGTGGAGACGAGTTCATCGTAATTCATTTCGTCTTCGACGGCGCAGTTGTGCCATTGGACGAAGACCGACCCTGCCGTCACCATGGTCACCGTGCCGACCTGCTCCGGCCAGTCCGCTGTCGGTCCCTTGCCCGAAGTCTTGACGATCTCTTTGACTCGGAACATCTGCGATCCTCCCTCGTCGGGCCCGAAGCTGTAAGCGGCCATTATAATCTTAGATTCCCACTTCGCTCGCCCACCAGCCGGGTGAACTTCGGAGGGGTAACATGTCCCGAGAAAAGGTCCCCTCTAGCCATCGACTTTTCCGATAAGCCCCAATATCATTCCTAACGTCTGGAAAGCGGTCTATTCCGCCCAAGCTGATCGCCGTCTCCGATTCAGGCTTGCGCCCGTTCGGTGACGGCGTTCGCCTTCGGCTTTCTCACGTCGATCACAATCGTCTCGGCGAGCCGATCCTGTGCACACATCCGATTACTCCCTGCGTTCGCCATTGCTGTTGGCGCTCCCATTCCCGCCAGCGAGCAGGCGTAGTTGCGAAACGACGACCTCGATCACCTTTCGCGCCTTGCCGTCCCGGTCGTCATACTTGCGCGTTTGCAACCGGCCTTCAATAAACAGCATCTTCCCGGTTGTAACGTTTTGCCCCACGATTTCAGCCAATCTGTTCCGGCAGACGCACCGAAACCACTCCACGTGATCATTCTTCGCGCCGTCACGGGTTTTGAACGACTCATTGACCGCAAGCGAGAAACTGGCCACTGGCTTGCCGCCCTCGGCAAACTTCAGTTCCGCATTACCGCCTGCGCGTCCGATTAGCACTACCTATTAACATCGAGTTCTGACATGGATTTCACTCCTTTTTTCTTGTTTCTTCTCACAGTCGTCCCCGTCTCCCCATTTCCAACGGCTGTTGACAGGAAGAACGTGGCAGTATAACATGGCCACGATATATAACACGGCCTTGGTATGACCCTTGGCCATGGTAATGAAATGCCACTTCCAAGCCAAGACGTATCGCGGTCTAAGGAGGCTGAATTCGAGTTCGTGGTGGCGGATTTATTCCGCCGCGCGGGGTGGGGGATTCTGCGCCAACTTCGGGTCCAAGGCGCTGACCTGATCATTGATTCTGGCGGGACAGAAAATATGTCGTCGAATTGAAACGGTCCTCGGAAGGTCGACGGGATCGATTGATCCCACTGCTTTCCCAGGCCATATTGCAGGTGCAGACAGCCAAGCAGCGGTTACCAAAGTCCGCAGTCCCGGTGGCGGTCGTTTCGGAAAGGCAATATGTACCGGTTAGCGTCCTTGCTAAACGCTTCGGTACGAGCTCCAACTGGCTTGGCGGATACTTACAAGGCCGCGACTCGTCTCAGGTGCTTGCCATTCGCCTGAGAACCTCGCGTAAGTTGTTTGTCCCGCGGCAAATCGCTTCAAGACTGCGGATGCCACGCCTGACCAGTGGGCGCTAGAGACTCGAACATAATGGAGAGGCCGCAGCATAATGCCAATTCCGCTGGGCTCGGTCCGATAACTCGAGCGGCCCGGCATGGTGGCGTTGCCCGGGACGATCGGTTGGCGGTATTATTGTGCGAGGGAACCGCGATGACCACTGAGCGAATCGAGATTGACCCAGCGGTGATGATGGGCAAACCGGTGATCCGGGGCACGCGGATTACGGTGGAGCTGATCCTGCGCAAGCTCGGCGAGGGCGCGACCGAGGGCGAACTGCTGGAAGATTATCTGCATCTCACACCCGAGGACATCCGGGCGGCGATCACCTACGGCGCGGCGAGCGTGGCCCACGAGGAAGTGGTGCTGCTCTCGGACGGACCGGCTGTCACCAAACGCTGAAGCGTGAAGTTCCTAGCGGACGAGCGCTGCGCGGGACCCGTAATCTTTGCACTGCGCCAAGCTGACCACGACGTGCTCGCGATCGCCGAGGTCGCCAAAGGTGCGGTCGACGAACGAGTGATGGAGCGCGCATTGAGAGAAAGGCATGTGCTCATCACAGGCATGTGCTCATCACAGTCTTTCATGTCGCTTCGCGACACCGCGAAGCATGAAATTTGCGCCGACTTCGGGGACCGTCGAGCTGAGTGCCGAAATATCGGCGCATTTTCAGGGCAGAGGACCGCGACTTCGGCGAGTTGGTGTACGCGCGCGGGCGCCAGTCGGCAGGCGTTATCCTCGTGAAGTTCCACAGTCGTGCGCGCCAGGCCAAGCCCGCGGCTGTGGTGGAAGCGGTGGCGAAGCTGGGCGCGCGGCTGCAGGATGCCTTCGTGGTAGTGGAACCCGGGCGGGTGCGCATCGGTAGGAGACCGCAAGGCTGATCTTCCTCACGATCGGCGCGGAGCGCGGCACTGCGCTACTGGTTCCTCCCAACGAATCTGCCCACTCCGAAGCTCATCTGCCTGGTCGTTGTGACCGGAGGCGTTCCCCGTTCCGAACTGAGGCCTTGCCGTCACGGGCAAGTGAACGCCCGGGTTCTTGATTCCTGGCGCTCCCTCCAGGTGTAGGTTTTTGCCAGCAATCGTGGCGAAGACATAGGATATTGCCAACAATTGCGGCGACAATTGTCACGATTGATGGCAGCGAGCCCCCGTTCCTCTTTGTTATCAACAGGTGCGTTTGTCATCTACTCGGGCAACCTACAGAGAGAGTGGTTGGCAGCGCCGGTAGCTCGGAGATGCCCCCAGGCCCCGTTTCCAGCTCCCGCCACATCACACGTAGCGGGCGGATTTCCCGCACTACGCGTTCCTGCACACTTCACGGCAAGGGTTATGTGACCTATCGGGGCCGGGCGGTGGTCCAAGAAGGCTGTTGATAGGCCACTCGGTACTCGTGGAAGAGCCCGAGCGATAGCGCTCACCAAAATTGACCCATCCTCCGCTCTGATAAATTGACCCACAAGAACCCCAAACGGTTTTGAGCACAGTCTGCCTGAGGGGATAGGTTCGGATTCCCTGCCAGGTGGAGGCGCGTCCTTTGTACTGGCAAGGTGAATCGGTAGCGAAGGTGAGGCGGTGGGAAAGAATCCCTGCCTACCCTCTCGACACCGAAGTGTCGATTGGGTAGGACAAGGATGTGCATAAAGAGGTCTCTATTCTAAGCCAAAACCTGGGTTTTTAGTCCTCCAAATCCAGGAGCAGTTTCAGAGCGACCCGGATTGGTACCGCCACAGCGGCGTCCGTGCTCTGGTGGGGCAGTATTACGTCGAGTTGCGGTCGGTCCTTCACCTCCACCCCCATCTGCGGCGCTGTCGGTGCCGTTGCCGGCAGTGCCGGATTTTCTTCCTGACCCATCCCCGGAACGCCGGCCGCCGGGATCTGCGGTGTCCGTTCGGATGCCGAGGGGCGCACCGCCAGCGGAGCTCGACCGAGCGTAGTGTGGCGTACTACCGCACGGCGGAGGGAAAGGAGAAGAAGAATCTGCAAAACGGCAAGCGCCGCCAGGGGAACGGGCCAGCCCACCCGCGCCGGCGGGCGGCAGCCCGCCGACAGACCGTGGAGCAGGAGGGGATGCGGTTCGATATCGACATCTTCCGCTACGTCAGGATGGTGGTCAGTCTGATCGAGGGCCGGCGGGTCAGCCAGCGGGAGATGGGGAAGATGTTGGCGCGCGCCGTGCGACAACACCGCATCGCCAAACGCCGCCGGATCGAGTATGCGTTGAGCTACCTCCGGAACGGTCCGTAGAGGCGGGGATGGGACGAGAAGTGGAGTTGGCAGCCTTGGATCTGAGGTATGAGAGCTACCGGATGAAGAACCCGGCGGTAGAAGCGCGCTTGTTGGCCTCCATTGCCGAGCGCGGGATCGAAGAGCCTCTGGAGGGGGTGGACCATGCGCCGCGGAGCATTTTGCTGAACGGGTTCAAGCGGTATCGCTGTGCGGTGAAGCTAGGGATCAGCCTTGCGCCCTATGCCTCGCTGGGAGAAGAGGAAGCCGCGGCCATCCTGAGTCTGCTGCGGGTGTCCAAGGACCGCGCACTGAGCATTCGGCCTTCCTCGATCAACTCCGCCAGCTCGAGCCCGCCAGCGTGGCCGAGATGGCCGAACAGTTAGCGCGGAGCAAGGCTTGGGTGAGCATGCGGCTGGGGCTGATCGCCCAGATGAGCCCCAGGGTGCGAGAGAAGATCTTCAGCGGGGCCTTTCCCGTGTATCCCTACATGTATACGCTGCGGCAGTTCAGGCGCATGAACGGGGTCGGCCCGCAGGACATCGAGGAGTTCATGGTGGCCTTGAGCGGGAAGAAGCTCAGCGTGCGGGAGATTGAACAACTGGCGCAGGGCTACTTTCGGGGGCCGCCGTCGTTCCGCCAAGCCATCCGGGAAGGGCATCCGGGGCGGGTGCTGGAGGCCCTACGGCGAGTGCCCGAGGATCCGGACGGCTGCAACGAGTTTGAACGGGTGCTGCTGAAGGACCTGGAGACGACGCAGAAGTACATGCAGCGGGTGATGGGCAAAAGCCAGGATCGCCGGTCCGGGTGCGCCAGGACAAGATCCGCATTGGAGCGGAGTTGCTCGAGCGACTGCATCAGGAATGCGACGGCTGGGCGCAGCGCGTGCATGAGAAGTTGGTCGAGGAAGAAGGCCTCTGGGTCTCCTACTCGACCGTGACGCGCCTACTGCGGCAGTTG
>Ga0335081_10013761_pt1 | contig 13078 bp, 14 predicted proteins | sample Lox_Sample_35_FD_206713 | JGI IMG/M metagenome (GOLD analysis project Ga0335081, IMG submission 206713) | Soil microbial communities from Loxahatchee National Wildlife Refuge, Florida, United States - Lox_Sample_3.5 | ecosystem: Environmental > Terrestrial > Soil > Wetlands | place: USA...
ACGGCGTGCAGAAAACGCTGGTGTCGAGCGAGGCAGCGTATTGGAAGCGGTGCCGCGATTTTCTCAAGCCCGGCGACGTGCCGCTCAAGTTCCACACACGGATCGACCAGGGGTGCCCCTACGATTGCGGGCTGTGTCCCGACCACGAGCAGCACAGCTGCCTCGCGCTGCTTGAGGTCAACGAGCACTGCAACCTGACCTGCCCGACCTGCTTTGCGAACTCGTCGCCCGCCAAGACTGGCCAGCGCAGCCTCGCGCAGATCGAGCAGATGCTCGACCTGCTGGTGGAGAGCGAGGGCCAGCCCGACCTGTTGCAGATTTCCGGCGGCGAACCGACGCTGCACCCGCAAATCCTCGACATCATCCGCGCCGCGCGGGCCCGCCCGATCCGCCACGTCATGCTCAACACCAACGGCATCCGCATCGCCAGCGACCCCGATTTTGTCGCTGCGCTCGCCGAGATGAAGCGCGCGTTCGAGGTCTATCTGCAGGTTGACGCGCTGTCCGCCGGGGCGCTGCAGACAATTCGCGGTGCCGATTTGCGCCGCGTGCGCGAGCGCGCGCTCGATGCTCTCGACGCGGCCGGCATCTCGACGACGGTGGTCTGCGTCGTCCGCAAGGGGGTCAACGACGGCGAGATCGGCGACGTGCTACGTTATGCGCAGAGCCGGCCCTGCGTGCGCGGCGTCACCTTCCAGCCGGTGCAGGACGCGGGGCGCAACGACGGTTTCGACCCGGAGCGCGACCGCATCGTTTTGTCGGAAATCCGTCGCGCCATCGTCGACCAGTGGGGCGTGTTCGGCGACAACGACATGATCCCGCTGCCGTGCAACCCCGATGCGATCTCGATCGGTTACGGAATGCGCGTCGGCGGCGAGATCATGCCCCTCACCCACCTCTTCCCGCAGGAGGTGCTGGTGCAGACCGCGCCCAACTCGGTGACCTTCGAGGGCAAGCCGGAAATGCGCCGGCTGCTCATCGAGCTGCTGTCGCTCTCCTGCGCCGGGCAGCAATCGGCCAACGTGCTGCACGAAGTGCTGTGCTGCCTGCCGCTGGTCGAGGCGCCGGCGCCGATCGGCTACGACCGCGTCTTCCGGGTGACGGTGGTGAGCTTTCTCGACCGGTTCAATTTCTGCCTGGCGGGGGTCAAGCGATCCTGCATCCATTTCGTGACCGATGACGGGCGGATCATCCCGTTCGACACCTACAATATGTTCCACCGTCCCGGCCTCGCGGCGCGCCCGCGGCGGGCCGGCGCATGAGCGGCGGCCAGATCGCGGCGCTGGTCCTCGCCATCCTCCTGCTGCTGCCGGGCGGCTGTTTTGTGCTCGCCGGCCTCGTCGCCCTGACCGATCGCAACTTCGCTGAGGACGGACTCCTCGCGCTGCTGATCGCGGCGGCGATCCTCGGGCTCGCCGGGTATCTGTTCCGGATCGCGTTTCGCCGCCGTCAGACCCGGCGCGAGACGCCCGGTGGCCCGCAGCCCTGACGTCCGCCGTTGCGGCGCGCGAGGAAAGCCGCGCGAAAGTCGATTTTTTTCAGCGAGTGTAACGCCCGTCACAGTGGCGCGTGCGGAACGCGCCCATCTGCCGAGAGAGGTTGGGATCCGTTGCGGCCGAGACCGCCGCCGGCAGATGGAGGAAAGCATGACCGACAGCACGACCAAATCGACCGGCAGGCTGCGGCGCGCGGTGATGGCGACCGCGCTGATCGCCGCCGGCGCGGCAACGGTGGGCGCCGCGGCGACGCCAGCCGAGGCGCAGTACTATCCGTACCCCTACTACGCTTCGTACCCGTATTACACCCCGTACTACTACAACCCGTACCCCTACTACTACGGCCCGGCCTTCCGCGTCGGCTGGGGCTGGGGCGGTTGGCACGGCGGCTGGGGCGGCGGCTGGCACGGCGGCTGGGGCTGGCATGCCGGCTGGCACGGCGGTTGGGGCGGCGGCTGGCATGGCGGCTGGCATCGCTAGTCGCTCCGGTCGGTTGCCGCATGCGGTGGCCGGGCTTTCGCCCGGCCATTCGCGTTAAGGCGCGTACCCGCGCGGTTGCACGCTGTTTGGCGTTGCTGGCATCTTGGCCGCGACGAGAGAGGGGACGAAGCGGATGCGATCGGGTGCCGCGAAGCCTGCCCGTGCGCGCCGCGTCGCAGCCCTGGTCTGCGCCGTGTGCTGCCTGGGAGCTTCCGGCAACGCGATGGCCCAGCGATCCGGCTCACCGCCGATCGTCATCCCGCCGGCGGCGCGTATTGCGCCGCCCGCGGTCCCGCCTGCGCCACCAGCGCCCTCGGCGCCGCCGGTCGCCGCGCCGGCGCCGGGCGCTCGACCGGCGCCGCGCGCGGTGTTGCCGACCGCGATCGAGGTGCTGCGCGATCCGCTCGGCAGCGGCATCGTCATGTCGGGCGCCTTGACCGGGGGCAGCGATTCGGCGCTCGCGGTGCTGCTGGCGATTTTCGCCAATTCCGAAGCGTTCGATCCGACCCCCAAGCTGAGGCTGGTCGTGGCCGACCAGGCCGACCGCGCGGCGCAGGCGCTGTTCGCGGCGCGCGTGCATGGCTGGCCGGTCACCGGGATCGCGATCGCGGCGCTCCGGGAGGCCGGCGGCGATGTCGCGGTGTTCTACGATTACACGCCATCGTTCGCAGCGTCGTTTGCCCGGCTGCGCGACGCGCTCGCGCAAGGCGCCGACGTCGCGCTGCCGCCGCTGCATCTCGCTGACGGCAGCGCGATCGAGCTGCCGCCGGGCTGGCGCATTGCCGGCCAGGGCGGCGGCGCGGTCGATCTGTCGGGGCCGCTCGGCGAGTTCGCCTCGCTCGGCGCGTCAATCCCGGTTTATGCCGGCCAGACCGGCCTCGCCGGGTTTGCGGCGCAAGCCCCGTGCTGCGACCCCGTCGCCGCGCTCGACGCGGTGTTTGCGCAACTCAACGCCAATGCGCAGCGCAACGGACAGCCGCTGCAGAACCTGATCGGCATCGTCGGCCAGGCCGAGGTGCCGGCGGCGCCGGGTGGCCGCGCGGCGCTCATTCTCGCTACGCTCGGGCGCTCCGGCCGCCCCTATTCCTATCTTGCGCTTGGCGAGGCGATCGGCGGCTTTACCGACCCGTGGACCTACCGGCTTTCGGCGATCGCAGCGCCGCAGGCGGTTTTCGCCGCGGAGCTGCGGGACCTGCTGCGAATGTGGGAATCCTATTCGGCCAACCCGCCCGGCCTCGCCGACCGACTACAAGACGCAACGCAAAATATCGCGGCCCTGCAGCCGATGCTGCAGCCGACGGCCGCGCCGCAAGCCTTCCGCGATGCGAGCGCCGCCGCGGCATGGGATTTGGTCGCTCCGGAAGCGACGGGGTCGGCCGACAGCGAGATCGACAGCGGGCTTGCGGGCCGATTGACCGAGCGTCTGGCAAAGGATACCGGGCACCCCTGGCGCGTGGTTCCGGCCGCCGAACTGCCGTGACAGCGAACCTAGCGTAACGTTAGGTCTGAGATTTACCTCGTAACCCGCTGATCTGACATAGGATAGTCCCGAAGCGCGATCATTGGCGTTCGAGTTGGGCGATTTCGTCCTTGATGCGGAGTTTTTGGCGCTTCAGATCGTAGATCGCCGCTTGATCGGGGCGCGGACGGCGGGTTTCCTCATCGATGGCGCGCTCGAGCGATGCGTGCTTTTCTTTGAGCGCCTCGATGCGATCCTGCGGCGACATGCAGTTTCCTCCTGGCATGGTCCAAGGCAGCCGATCGTAGCGCCGGATCGGCCTTCGAACCACATATGAGATGTCGGGCGGCCGGGATGAAGGGGAAGAAATGCGACAGCGAGACGCGCGCCCGCGCCTGATCGTCGGCATCAGTGGCGCCTCCGGCGTCATCTACGGCGCGCGCCTTCTCGCGCTGTTGCGCGATCTGCCGGTCGAGACGCATCTCGTCGTCAGCCGCTCGGCGGAGGTCACGCTCGCGCTCGAAACCGATCTCAAGCCGGCCGATTTGCGCGCGCGTGCCGATGTCGTCCATGCGATTGGCGACTTGGCGGCGCCGATCTCGTCGGGCTCATTCCCGACGCTCGGCATGATCGTCGCGCCATGCTCGATCCGCAGCATGGCCGAGATCGCGACGGGGGCGACGACGACGCTGCTGACCCGCGCCGCCGACGTGGTCCTAAAGGAACGCCGCCGCCTGGTGCTGGCGGTCCGCGAGACCCCGCTTCATATCGGGCATCTGCGCACGATGACCGCGCTCGCCGAGATGGGCGCCGTGATCGCGCCGCCGGTGCCGGCGTTCTATGCCAAGCCGCGAACCCTCGAGGAGATGATCGACCACAGCCTCGGGCGCCTGCTCGACCTGTTCGGTCTCGACGCCGGCACCGTGCGGCGCTGGGGCGAGAAGGCCCCCGCGCGGGCGAGGGCCAAAGCCTAGAACGCGGCGATCAGCGCGCGCAGCGGCCCCGCCGCGGGCAAAGCGAGATCGGCGCCGAGGATCAGCCGCAGGTTGGCCGCGGCGATCGCCGCCCGGTCGGCGGAACCGTCGCCGCGCGGCGGCGCGCTCGCCGCAAGCCGGGCCTGCACGCGGCGCTCGGCGGCGATTTCGAGCGCCAGCACGCGCCGCCGCAGCGCCTGCATTTCGGGGTCGGGGTCGGTTTTCAGCGCACGCCGCAGACGGCGCAGAGGCAGCACGACCGCCTCGTCGAGCCCGGCGATCGCGGCTTGCGCGCCGGCCAGCCCGGCAGCGTCAAGCGGCACGGCACGGCAAACCCCGAGCCACAGCCCGAACAGCACGAGGTTGACGTTGTGGCCGTGCGCATCCTGGAGTGCGATCAGCGCCTCGGCGATCTGCGGACGCGAATACACGGTCAGCGAGAACCGCCAGAACGCTTCGCCCGTGCTGTTCGCCGCCATGCCGATCACCGCGATGAATCGGGTGCAGAATGTGGTATGGTCGCACACGCTCGCCGGAACCCGACGGGGGCGAGCCTGCTGCCAACGACCGCATCGGCCGCAATGGATCTCGACGTCGAAGCCCTAAGGGCCAGGCTCGCAGCCCTCACGCTGGAACACCGCGACCTCGACGACGTGATCGCGCGGATTTCCGAGCGCGCGCCGTACGACCAGCTGCAATTGCGGCGCCTCAAAAAGCGCAAGCTCGCGCTCAAGGACCAGATCTCGAAGATCGAAAGCGAGCTCTTGCCCGACATCATCGCCTGATCGGACCGGCCGCGCCGCCTTCAGCCCGCGGTGACCCGCTTGTGCTTGTACATCTCGCGGTCCGCCGCCTCGATCGCGTCATGCGCATCGTCACTGCCGGAGAACGAATAGACGCCATAGGCAGCGCTGACCCCGATCTTCACCTTGCCCCAACGCAGCGGCGATGAGGCAATCTCCTCCGCCAACGCGGCGGCCTTCGCCGCGGCCTGTTCCTGGTTGGTCTGCGTCAGAATCACGCCGAACTCGTCGCCGCCCAGTCGCCCGACGATATCGGCCGACCGCACGTTCTTGCACAACACGTCGGCGACATGGCGCAGCGCCGCGTCGCCCGCCGGGTGGCCATACGTGTCGTTGATCTGCTTCATGTTGTTGACGTCGAAATAGACGACGCTCGACGGCGGCCCATAGCGCCGCGTAAAGGCGATCATGCGCGACAGTTCGCGCACGAAGGCGCGCCGATTCGCGATCGGAGCCAGCGCATCCTCGTCGGCGAGCCGCTCGAGCGCGACGATTCGCGCCCGGGCATCATCGAGCTCGCGGCGCAACGCATCGTTTTCCGCGAGCGCCTGCTTGAGCGTGGCGCGCCTGTCGCGAGAGGGCGCTTTCGCATCAATTTCAGCCAAATCCGGCGGATTCTTGCCACTTCGCGGCCGGGCCGCGCCGACCGCAGGAGAGCGCGCGCGCGACGCGCCGCCTGCCACCGGCTTCGACTGCCCAGCCGCCATTCGCCATGCCCCGTTTGGGCCCCGATTCTCAGGGCCGCCAGTGTCTATAAACGAGTGGCGACCATTCGCAAGAAGCGAAATTTCGCAGCCCATGCGCGCGCACCGCGAGCCGGCCGCCCCGGCTTGTGCCGCAAGGCTCCCACCCTATAATGCGCGCTTTCGCGGCCCCGTTCGGAAAGGCAAGGCATGGCCGAAACCGGTCACGCGGTCGGCATCATTATGGGCAGCCAGTCCGACTGGGAGACGATGCAGCACGCCGCCCAGACCCTGGACAAGCTCGGCATTGCCTATGAGACGCGGATCGTCTCGGCGCATCGCACGCCGAAGCGGCTCTTCGACTACGCGACGAGCGCCAAATCGCGCGGGCTGAAGGTGATCATCGCCGGCGCGGGCGGCGCGGCGCACCTGCCGGGCATGGCGGCCGCTCTCACCCCGCTCCCGGTGCTCGGCGTGCCGGTGCAAAGCCGTGCGCTGAAGGGCATGGACAGCCTCCTATCGATCGTGCAGATGCCGGCCGGGATCCCCGTTGCGACCTTCGCGATCGGTCAGGCCGGCGCGGTCAACGCGGCGCTCTGCGCGGCTGCGATCCTCGCGCTCGGCGATCCGGCGGCGGCAGCGGCGATCGAGGGTTGGCGCCGCACGCAGACCGACGCGGTTGCCGAGCGCCCCGCCTGATGCCGCTTGCTTGACGCCGCCTGACCGATGCTGTCTCCGGGCGCGACGATCGGCATCCTCGGCGGCGGCCAACTCGGCCGGATGACGGCGCTCGCCGCGGCTCGGCTCGGCTACCGAACCCACGTCTTCGCCGACGAGCCCGACAGCCCGGCGGCGCAGGTCGCCGCCGCGGAAACGGTCGCGTCCTGGGAGGACGACGCGGCGATCGCACGCTTCGCCGCCGCCGTCGATGTCGCGACCTTCGAGTTCGAGAACATTCCTGCCGAGGCCGTGCACCGGGTCGCCGCGCTGAAACCGGTGATGCCGCGGCCGGAGATCCTCGAGACCGCGCAGGACCGGATCGCAGAGAAGGATTTTCTCAATCGCATCGGCGTGGCGACGACCGAATACCGCGAAATAACGAGTGCCGAAGCGCTGGCCGAAGCGCTGGCCGGGCTCGCCCAACCGCCCGGGCGCCGCGCGGTGCTGAAGAGCGCGCGGATGGGCTATGACGGCAAGGGCCAGGTCGAGGTCGGCGCCGGCACCGTGGCGCAGGACGCATGGCGGCGCATGGGCGCGCCGCGCGGCATACTCGAAGCGTTTGTCGATTTCCGGTGCGAGGTCTCGGTGATCGTCGCGCGCGGCGCAGACGGCGCGATGGCCGCCTATTCCCCGGTCGAGAACCGGCACGTCAACCACATTCTCGATACGACGATCGCGCCCGCCACGCTGCCGCCGCCAACGGCGCGGGAAGCCGTAGAGATCGCCCGCGCCATCGCCGCCCGGCTCGACCTGATCGGCGTGGTGGCGGTCGAGATGTTCGTGACCCGCGACGGGCGGCTGCTCGTCAACGAGCTGGCGCCGCGGCCGCACAATTCCGGACACTGGACGATCGACGCCTGCGCGACGAGCCAGTTCGAGCAGCTGGTGCGCGCGATCTGCGGCCTGCCGCTGGGCTCGACCGAGCGCCACGCCGACGCCGTGATGCACAACCTGATCGGCACCGACGTCGACAAATGGCGCGCGGCGCTCGACGACCCGAGCGCGCGCCTCCACCTCTACGGCAAACGCGCGGTGCGCCCCGGCCGCAAGATGGGGCACGTCACCCGGCTGCTGCCGCGAAGCTCCTAGGCGACCGCAGGGAGGTCAGGATAGCGCGCGCTGCGCTGCAACACCTTCCACACGCACCCCAGCAGCTCTCTCGCCCGAAACGGCTTGGCAACGATGTCGTCATGCCTCGGGTTGCACACCAACGGCGCGCCGTGATCGGAGATGAACAGGCATTTGAGCGCCGGGCGTCGCACCCGGGCGCATTGCGTCGTCTCCGAACCGCTCAGGCCGCCGGCAAGCCGCGTGTCGGCGATCATCATGTCGAACGAACGCTCCTCGATGATCGCCAGCGCCTCCAGACCCGTCGCCGCCGTCTGCACCTGGAACCCGCTTGCGACCAGCACGCCGCTGATCGCGTCGCGCACGCCCTCGTCATCCTCCACCACCAAAATCGCGGCTGTTTTTTCTGACATGGCCAACCCTCCGCGTGGACTTAGCCCAATAACCTTAACGCGGCGGCAACCATAAGTTCGCAAGAAAAGAAAAGAATAAGAATAGAATTAGAATTATACTTCGAGTGTTTCAAGATCGATCCAGCGCCGCTCGCGGTGACTTTGGTGACAGGCGTCGGCAAGCTGGACGCCCTTGGCGCCCTCGATGAACGGCGAGGGAAAGGGCGCGTCCTCGGCAACGTGCCGCAGAAACAACTCCCAACCTTCGCGGTAGCTGTTCTTGAACGGATCGAGGGCCGGCATCTCCTGCCATTCCTCGTCGAAAACCGCGGCTTGCGGCCGCTCGGGATCGAAGAGCGGCCGCGGGGTCGCGACCAGCGGCTGGATGAAGCAGCGGTGCAGCCCGCACACCGCAGAGCCCTCGGTACCGTCGACCTGGATCTGCAACAGGTCGTCGCGCTTGACGCGGCTCGCCCAGGACGAGCTCACCTGGGCGATCGCACCGCCTTCCAGCTCGAAGATCGCGAAGGCGTGATCCTCGACATCGACGTCGTAAAACAGGCCCGTTTCGTCGATGCGCCGCGGCTGCGCCGTCATCTCGCGGCACGACACCGCGGCGATCGGGCCCAGGAGACGATCGAAGATGTAGCGCCAATGGGCGAACATATCGAGGATCAGCCCGCCGCCCGTGGCCTTGCGATAATTCCAGCTCGGGCGCTGTGAGGGATGGAATTCGCCGTCGAACACCCACCAGCCGAAATCGAGCCGCACCGACAGCACCCGGCCGAAATAGCCGCTGTCGTAGAGCCGGCGCAGCTTTTTGAGGCCGGGCAGGAACAGCTTATCCTGGACGATGCCGTTTCTGACCCCGGCGCGCTTGGCAAGACGCGCGAGATCGAGCGCCTGCCCGAGGCTCTCGGCGAGCGGCTTCTCGGTGTAGACGTGTCTGCCGGCGGCGACCGCGGCGGCGATCCGCTGCGGACGCCCACCGGTCGCGCTGGCGTCGAAATAGATTGCGGTCGCCGGGTCGGCGAGGCACGCGTCGCGATCGAGGCTCCAGCGCAACCCGCCGCTCGCCGCCGCCAGCGCGTCGAGCTTCTCCGGGTTGCGGCCGAGGAGCACGGGCTCCGGCACCAACCGGTCGCCGCTCCGCAGCGGCAGGCCGCCCTCGCCGCGGATCGCCAGCAGCGCCTTCAGGTGCTGCGTGGTGCCGAGCCGCCCGGTGGCACCGTCAATGACGACGCCGATCGACCTGACGGCCATCAGGCCGTCGCAGCGATGATCGATTCGCGGACGATCTCGGGAATCTTCGTCAAGGTCGCGTCCGGCGTCATCAGCGGCGGCGCGAAGCACAGCGTGTCGCCGATCGCCGGGTCGGCGCTGCCGGCACGGGCGCGGATCAAGAGGCCGCGCGCCATCGCCTCGCGCGCCACCCTGGGCCCCAGCCCGATCGCCGGCGCCTTGGACGATTTGTCGGTGACGAGTTCCACCCCGCACATCATGCCCAGCCCGCGCACGTCGCCGACATTGGGCAGGTTGCGCAACTCGTCGAGCGCTTCCAGCAGCTCTTTGCCCTTGGCTGCCGAACGCTCGACCAGCCCGTCCTGCTCGATGATCCCGACATTGGTGACGCCGACCGCACAGCACACCGGGTGGCCGCTATAGGTCGCGGCGTGCATAAAGCGCCGCTCCAGCGGCGATTCGAGGATCGCCGCGTGGATCTTCTTCGATGCGATGACCCCGCCCAGCGGCAGGTAGCCGCTGGTCACCCCTTTGGCGAACGAGACGAGGTCGGGCTCGACGCCCCAGTGGCCCAGCGCGAACCAGCGCCCGGTGCGGCCGAAGCCGGTAATCACCTCGTCGGCGATCAGCAGCACCTGGTAGCGGTCGCAGATCTCGCGCAGCTTCGGGAAATAGGTCGGCGGCGGCACGATGACGCCGCCCGCGCCCATCACCGGCTCGGCAATGACCGCGGCAACCGTGTCCGGCCCTTCGGCGAGGATCGCCTTCTCGACCGCCTCGGCCGCGGCGATACCGGGGTCCTCGTTGCCCTCGTAGCGGTAGGCATAGGGCGGCGCGACCTGGACGAAGCCCGGAACCAGCGGCCCGAACATCTTGTGATACGCGGCCATGCCGGTGGCGCTCATCGCCGCCATCGTCACGCCGTGATAGGCGTGCCAGCGCGAGATGATCTTGGTCTTGTCGGGCTTGTCCTGGGTCTTCCAGAAGAAGCGCGCGAACTTGAACGCGCTCTCGTTCGATTCGGCGCCGGCGGTGGTGAAATACACCGCCGAGCTGTTGGCATAGGCATGGCGGACAATGAACTCGCTGAGCTTGATCGCCCACTCGTTGGTCTGGCCGACATAGGCCGAGGCAAAGCCGATCTTGCGCATCTGCGCCGCCGCAGCGTCGGCCAGCTCGCCGCGCCCGTGGCCGATATTGACGTTCCACAGGCCCGAGAGCCCGTCGATCAGCCCCCTGCCGTCGACGTCGTAGAGCATCTCGCCGACACCGCGATCGACAAAGAACGGCGCCTTGTGGTCCTCCGGGTGGTGCAGCGGGTGGACCAGGAACTGGCGATCGGTTTCGAGAAGCTGCGTCGTGCCGTCCATGACTTCCTCACTCGCGATTGCAGTCCAAACGTCGGCGGCCTTGCCGGCTGACCGGGCCGCGACCGGCCCTGATGGGATGATGAAATGCCTCCGCTTAACCTACGATCACCGGTTCGGCAGGTCGAGCGGATAGATCGGCCGGCGCACGTTCTTGAAGGTCAGCTGGGCGTAGTCGGAGGTGCACACGCCGATCCCGGCGCAATCGACCACCGCCTTGGCAAGGCTGCCGAGCCCGGCGCGCCAATGGACGCGGCTCTTGAGCATCACGTAGCGCTTCTGCATCGGGTCGATGCCGAGGCTGTAGAAGCAATTGAGGTCGCTCGGCTCGACATGGCGCGAGATCACCGCAATCTCGACCTTGCCGGTGTCGATAACGACCGCCGGACCCATGTCGGTCATGACAGCGCGCTGCATCGGCCCCTTGTTGCGGAACCGGCCGCTCGAAATCGTCTTGACCGTGCCGCTGACGGTCAGCGGCGGGCTCTCGCCCGGGATCTGCGGCATCGCGAGCTTGCCGCCGAGCGAGAGCGTGACCGGCGCGCCGATCCCGGCGGCGATCGCCTGCTGCACGGCCTGGGGATCGTAGATCGCAAAGGCGGCGACGTTGTCGAGCCCCTCGCGCAGGATCGCCGCCAGCACGACGGTCGTGTCCATCGTGCCGCCCGAGGCGCAATTGTCGTAGTGGTCGAGCAGCACGACCGGCCCTTCGCCCGCCGCGGGCGGCGGCATGGCCTTGGCGCGACCGAGCGCCGCGTCGAGCGGCTCGATCTTGTAGACAAAGGCCTCGCGCTCGACCCAGGCGCGGTCGAGCAGCTCGTCGCGCAGCCGCGCGGCGAGGTCGCGGTCGCCGTCGGTCACGACAACGGCCGAGAGGCCGGCATTGGCGATGTCGGCGTGCGGAAACCCGGTGAAAAGGCTGGCGGCGAGCGCCCCTTCCTCGGCCATCGCCGCGCAGCGCGCCTGCAGCTCACGGTTCGGATGGTCGTCCGAGCCCTGGCGCATCACATGCGGCAGCATCGGCACGTTGCCCCAGGCCATGACCGGCTTCGCCGTGCCGCGGATCGCGCGGACGAGGATGTCGCCGGCGCGCTGCGCGGTCTCGTAAGTGTCGATGTGCGGATAGGTGCGGTAGCCGCACACCACGGTCGCGGTGTCGATCATCGCCGGATAGAGGTTGGCGTGCATGTCGTAGGAGACCGCGATCGGCGTCGCCGGATCGAGCGCGCGGATGCGGCGCAACAGCTCGCCTTCGCCGTCCGCGTGGCTCTCGGTGACCATCGCGCCGTGCAGGTCCAAGAGGATGCCGTCGAACCCGCCCTTCGCAACGGCTTCGCAGATACGGCCGGCGATATGCTCGAACGCCGCGTCGTCGACGGGCCGCGACGGCGACGCGCTCGCGGCGATCGGCAGCACGGTCTCGGCCTTCTCGCGCGCCGCGATGTCGAGATAGGCGCCGAGCCCGGACCCGGTGCCGCGATACGCGGCGACCGCGGCCTCGCCGTAGAGCGGCCCCGGCGCATGACCGAACCGCTCGAGCGGCGTCGGCACCGGGGAGAACGTGTTGGTCTCGTGCTTCATCATCGCGATCAACAGGCGCATGATCGGCCTCCAACGTCGCCGCGACGATACCGGCCCAGGAGAGCACCATGCAACGCAGCACCGACCGCATCCTGACGACGCATGCCGGCAGCCTGCCGCGCGAGGACGACCTCGCCGCGCTGATCCGCAAGAAGGCGACGGGCGAGGCGCTCGACGAAGGGCCGTTCGCGGCGCGGGTCAAGACCGCGGTCGCCGATGTGGTGCGGCGCCAGGTCGAGGCTGGCATCGACATCGTCGCCGACGGCGAGCAGGGACGGGTTGGCTTCATCCCCTATGTCAACGAGCGGCTCAACGGCATCGCGCCGAGCCCCAACGTCGAGGCCGCAAACTATTGGGCGCTGTCGCGCGAATACCAGGCGTTTCCGGTGTTCTACGCCTGGGCCACCTCGCAGCCCGGCGCCGCCGGCATCGCCGGCCGCACTCGCTGGGTGTGCAGCGGTCCGGTGTCGTACAAGGGCCACGCGGCGTTGCAGCGCGACATCGACAACCTCAAGGCGGCGATGGCCGGCCGGCAGGTCGTCGAGGCGTTCATGCCGGCGGTGTCGCCGTCGAACCTCGCCAACTGGAACCGCAACGAGCATTACCCGAGCGACGAGGAGTATCTGGTCGCGCTCGCCGACGCGCTGCGCGAGGAATACAAGGCGATCATCGATGCCGGGTTCATCCTGCAGATCGACGACCCGCTGCTCGCTTCCTATTACGTGATGCACCCGGAGGCGAGCATCGAGGGTTGCCGCAAATGGGCGGCGCACCGCATCGAGATCCTGAACCACGCGCTCCGCGGCCTGCCGC
>Ga0335081_10013763_pt1 | contig 13075 bp, 10 predicted proteins | sample Lox_Sample_35_FD_206713 | JGI IMG/M metagenome (GOLD analysis project Ga0335081, IMG submission 206713) | Soil microbial communities from Loxahatchee National Wildlife Refuge, Florida, United States - Lox_Sample_3.5 | ecosystem: Environmental > Terrestrial > Soil > Wetlands | place: USA...
TCGTCATGGCCCGCGCCTTGGGAGCGGATTCGGACTGATCGATGGGCCTGTCGGCAGGCGTCGCAGGCGCCATCGGACCCGGCCCCGCGCCCTGCGCGGAAGCCGCTACCGCCGTGAGCAAAAGCGAGCCGGTGACGCATAGCATTCGCTTCAGGCGATTCGAAAGGATGTTCCGCAGTGAAAACGTTTTTTGCATTTACGATAACCTCACAGAAGCGAAATCACGCGCTTAATCCGCCTGACGCGCGCCTTCGTTCAGTCTTGATTCCGGGCAAAGCACGGCAGAGTTCCAAAACCTCGGCGAAGCCTTTTGACCGCGCCGCTTCCTCCTGTATCATGCCCCGTGTTTCCTTGGATGCGCCTTTCGAGTTTCATGGCCTGAAGGAATCGAGAAATGAGGAATACGTCCAATGGCAGAGGCTAAAACCCAGATGCGTCTCGCGGTGCTAGGCGCGGGGAAAATGGGCGGCATTTTGATCGAGGCGTTTGTGAAGCGCGGACTCGTCGCGCCGAAAAACATTTTCGCGACAGTGCAGCATTCCGGCCGCGAGCGAAAGCACGCGTCGCAATTGGGCGTCGCTCCGACGAGCAACAACCGCGAGGCAGTGAAGAAAGCGAACGTGATCTTGCTGTGCGTCAAGCCGCAGACCGTCGGGCATGTGGTCGATGAGATCAAGCACGAGCTGAGCGAGAAGAAGCTTTTGATTTCGATTGCGGCGTCGGTGCCAACCGACTACATCGAGCGGCGCCTCAGCGCAAAAGTTCCCGTGATTCGCGCGATGCCCAACACGCCGTCGATGGTCGGCGAGGGAATCACGGCCATCGCAAAAGGAAAATTCGCCAGCGAGAAGGACGTTGAGACCGCGCAGAAACTTTTCGGCGCCGTCGGCCGAACTGTCGTCGCGGACGAGAAAAACATGGACGCGATCACGGGACTTTCGGCGAGCGGCCCGGCGTTCATCTACATCATTCTCGAATCTCTCGCGGAAGGCGGCGTAAAGGCGGGGCTCTCGCGCGAGCTTGCGACCTTGCTCGCCGCTCAGACGGCGCTCGGCGCGGCGAAAGTCGCGCTCGAGACCGGTCATCATCCCGCGCTGCTGAAGGATACCGTGACGACTCCAGCGGGCTGCACGATCGATGGAATTCTCGAGCTCGAAGAAGGCGGACTGCGCGTTACGCTGATTAAGGCCGTTGTGAAGGCGGCGCAGCGCGCGAAGGAATTGCTGGTAACCGACGAGGACAAGTAGAGTCTTCTTTTTCTCGTAGGGGCACAGCATGCTGTGCCCGGCAAGGTTCCTTGGCATGACGCTGCCCATTCGCCTCGCACGCGAATGCGGCGCCGCCGATGTGGAGTGCGGCGGCTTGCCGCCGCTATCTGCGCTCAAAGTCGTCGGCGAAGTCACGTGGCCGAACCCCAGAGACCGGACACGCCGCGACGAACACCTTCGCCGGCGCGTGATTCCTCTTCCCAGCGCCGCACGAGGCTTAGACGGAGGAAATGAGAAATGAAAGCAATTCGAGTGGCGAATTACGGCGATCCGAGCGTGTTGAAGCTCGAAGACATTCCGCAGCCGAAGCCAGGCAAGGGCGAAGCTCTGGTCCGCATCCACGCGACAGGGGTGAACTACGCCGACATCTATTTTCGAAACGGCGCGGCGCGCATGCCGATTCCCTTCCCGTTCACGCCGGGGATCGAGGGAGCGGGAGTCGTCGAATCGGTCGGCGATGGCGTCAGCGAAGTGAAACTGGGCGACCGCGTCGCCTACGCAACACGAAGCGTTGGCTCGTACGCCGAATATCAAGTCGTCAGCACCGCGCAGCTTGCGCCGCTGCCGAAGGAAGTCAGCTTCGACGATGGCGCAGCCGTGATCCTACAAGGCCTGACCGCGCACTATCTGCTGCACGAATTTTATCCGATCAAGCGCGGATCGACGGTGCTGGTCCACGCAGCCGCTGGCGGCATGGGTCTGCTTTTGGTGCAGTGGCTCAAGCACATGGGAGCGATGGCGATCGGTACGGTTTCAACAGAAGAAAAAGCCAAGGCAGCGCGCACCGCCGGCGCGGACCACGTGATCCTGTACACGAAGCAGGATTTCGTCGATGGAGTGAAAAGCGTTACCGATGGAATCGGCGTCGATTACGTGATCGACGGTGTGGGAAAGACCACTTTCCTAAAAAATCTCGACGCGCTGAAGAATCGCGGATGGGCGACGGTCTTCGGCATGGCCAGCGGTCCAGCGGATCCGGTGGTCCCAAATTCACTGATGACTAAGTCACTCACCATTTCCGGCGGCGCGCTTTTCAATTACATGGTGACGCGCGACGAGCTGCTCGGCCGCGCTCGCGACGTTTTTGCAGGGCTGCGCGAGGGATGGCTGAAGCTGCGCGTCGATCGAACGTTTCCGCTCGCGCAAGCGGCCGAGGCGCACCGCCTTCTCGAAGGCCGCCAGACTGTTGGCAAGCTCATTCTGAGCACGGCGAACTGACCCAGTTTTCTCAACGATTTAGTGGGTCGACTGCTGTTGTGCGCCGCGTTTGCGGGCATCTGAGACGATGGCGGCGAATCGCGGGTCGCGGTGAAGCGATTTCAGATCAGGATCCTTTTCGATGTCCTGATATGTATCGGCGTCGATCTCGCCCGCGATCGACGCACGTAGTGAAGCCAATGCTTCGTCTCGCCGGCCCTGCCGGGCCAGAGTCTCGGCTAAACCCAGCTCGGCTGCGGCTGCATAAGGATGATTCGGCCGAAGAACGCGCCCTGCGATGCCGAGCGTTTCACGATAGAGGCTCTCGGCATCCGTGTAGCGGCCCTCCGCGAGGAGGCAGTTCCCCAGGTTGATCATGGTCCCGAGCGTGTGCGGGTGCTCGGGACCGAGCACGCGGCGTCGGATCTCTAGCGTCTGCCGGTAGAGCCGCTCCGCCTCCGCGTAGTGATTCTCCATACTTAAATCAATGGCCAAATTGTCCATCGCGTTCTGGGTTTCCGGGTGTTCTGCGCCAAGCACGCGACGATCGAGGTCGAGCGTTTCGCGATGGATTTTTTCAGCGTCGGCGTAGCGCCGCTCCTCTTGCAGGATGATGCCCAGATTTGCCATCGTACTTAGCGTACCGGGGTGCTCGGAGCCGAGCGAGCGGCGCTCAAGGTCGAGTGTCTGACGGTTTAGCACCTCGGCCTCGGCCAGTTTGCCCTGGTATCTGAGGTTGTTCGACAGATTCGTCATCGACATAAGCGTTTCCGGATGATCGGGTCCGAGGACGCGCTGCCTAGCATCGAGCGTTTGGCGGTCCAGACGTTCGGCCTCGGAATACTTGCCCTCGCTATTCAAATCAATGGCGAGGACGCCCATCGAAGCGAGAGTCTGGGGATGGTCTGGGCCGAGGACGCGAGTTCTGCTCTCGAGCGTTTGGCGATCCAATGCTTCGGCTTCGGCAAGGTGGCCTTCCTCCTGGAGAATCCTGCCCAGGTTGTACATCGACGTGAGAGTAGCCGGGGCATCCAACCCGAGGACGCCACGCCTCAAGTCGAGAGTTTCACGGTACAGCTTCTCCGCGTCTCCGTACTTTCCTTCCTGGTCCAAGGTGGCCGCGAGATTATTCATGGAGCCGAGAGTGTCCGGGTGCTTTGGCCCAAGCGTTCGCTTTCGATAATCGAGTATCTGGCGCTCCAACGCTTCAGCCTCCGAATAGCGGCCCTCGTCAGCCAGACAGTTCGCCACACTGTCGAGCGAGCTGAGGGTCTGCGGATTATTCGGACCGAGCGTCTGTTTGCGAATGTCGACAACGCGCTGCAAGAGCGGAAGAGCACGCGAATAGAGACCCAAACTGTCGTAGACGCGGCCCATTACGTCCATCATGTCCGCCTTGAGATCGGGGTCTTTGTTGAGGCTCGTGTCGATATCTTTCGACGCCCTATCGAGAATCTCTCGCGCTGTGATTGTATTGCCGCGCGCCTCACTCGGATCCGATACTTGAAACATGCTGGTCATGAAGTCGGTGACGCGATTCGCCCGGTCGCGCTCACGAGTGATTCTGCGCAGCTGTGCGGCCTGGACAGCGGCAAATCCTGCCAGGAGCAGCACAAACAACGCCGCGACGCCTACGGCGATTCGATGACGCCGCGCGTATTTCCTCAAACGGTATCCGGGGCTTGCCGGACGCGCGGTCACCGGTTCGTTCGCAAGATAGTGGCGGATGTCGGCCGCCAATTCCGACGGCGTGCCATACCGGCGCGCCCGGTCGTTCTCGATCGCCTTCATCGTGATCCAGTCAAGATCGCCGCGCAGGAGTTTCGCGAGATGCCGAGGTTGTTCCCCGCGGTTTTCGGCGGTAGCAGCCGCATTGGCTCCCTGTGCGGTCAGCCTTGCGCTCGGGCTCGGCGCGTCTTCCTCGCGTATTTCGCGGAGCACTTCGTCGAAGGGCTTGCTCTTCCATCGCTCCGTGTCGAAGGGAAGTCTTCCGGTGAGCAGCACGTACAAGATCATGCCGAGCGAATAGACGTCGGTCCGCGTGTCGACATCGAGAACACTCGGATCGGCCTGCTCCGGACTCATAAATCCGGGCGTGCCCACAAATCCGCCGATTCGTGTTACGAAAGCCTCGCCGCCCGGGCCGGGGCCGAGCGTCTTGGCCAAACCGAAGTCGATGATGCGAGGCGTCGGCTTACCGTCGATTTCAACGACTAGAATGTTGGCCGGCTTGAGATCGCGGTGGATGATGGCTTTTTGATGCGCGTGCTGAACGCCCTCGCACGCCTTGACGAAAAGCTCGAGCCGGTCTCGAATCTTCAGCTTATGTTGATCGCAGTAGCGCGTGATCGGCTGGCCGGGGACATATTCCATCACGAAGTAGGGCTGTCCATCGGGTGTCGCGCCCGCGTCGAAGACTTTGGCGATGCATGGGTGATCCATGATCGCCAGCGACTGCCGCTCGGACTGAAAGCGGCGCAGCATCGAGTCGTCGTACGCTCCACCTCGTATCAATTTCAGGGCGACACGTCTCCGGAGGGGAGCGGTCTGCTCCGCTAACCATACTTGTCCCATTCCTCCTTCACCTATTTTTTGAATCAATTGATACGGGCCGATCGAGCGCGCAGTGTCCACGCGTGTGGCGGAAACAGCTGCCGTCGCAAAATCCAGTGTCGTGGCTGCGTCCGTCGGAGTGAGCCTGGAGGCCGCATCGTCCGGTGATTCGGATTTCTTCGGTGTGGGATCCTTGGGAGGCCCTTGCGTATCTGACATGCGCACCTCGCGAAGTGTTTCGAATAGATGAAGCGTAGCATAGGGCAGTTTGCACAAGAGGGGCCGCGGCGACGCGGGCCTACCGCGAGGAAATCGACGCCCACGGCTCGAACCTGGTCACCGTAGAATTCATAGGTGAGGACAGTGGTTTGATGGCGGCGCGACTTCAGATCAAGCGCGACAGCGATCGTGGGATGAACATCGCCCGCACTGCCCAGAGTCGGGAGCAAGATTCGCGGTGGCTGCAAATGGGAAGGGCGGGAAGCCATCGAGGATACATTATCCAGGTCACCCTGGCGGGTGGCTCACGTTTTCCAAGTTCGTAAAGTTTCTCTGGCGTTGAGGGCGCTCGTGCATGCTACCACACACCGCCGAGCCGGGACGCGGTCACGACCAATGGTCGGGTGCCGCATTCTTCGCTGTGTTCAAGAATGCGCGCGGTCGATCAGATTCGGGAGCAGGACGCGAAACCTGAAGAGACCTTGCCGGGATTGTGCCATCGTTCGCGGGCGAGAGATGGCGCGCCCTGGCAGCCCGTGGTGAAAGTCGGCCCGAGCAGCATTAATCTGAATTGGTTTTTCCGATGATGGTTCCGGCTCGTTCCATAGGTGTGCCTGAGGTATCGAACGGGGGAAGTCTCGATTCCGGCATGGCGTTCCAGGCCTTTTGCTTCGCCGGAATTGCGTGTCAGATCGGATTTCGATTGGCGGCCCCTAAACATCCCCCAATCGCCTATCCCCGCTGAATTTCGAGCGGGAACACGGGATCCATAATCGACCCTCCACCATCCACATGCAGGGTTTGTCCAGTGATGAAGCCGGCTTCGTCCATGCAGAACAATACTACGGCATTGCCGACGTCCGCAGGAGTCCCTACGCGGCCCATGGGTGTCCACCCGCTTTCGTGCCACCTCTTGATCGCGCTGAACACTTCGGTTGGGAGCCGGCCCACGACACTATCTTCTGTGGCGCCCGGACTAATCACATTCACGGTGATCCCACGCTTGGCCAAGGCTACTGCAAAATAGCGCGCCAGCGAATCCAGCGCCGCTTTAGCCGCACCCATTCCGACCCAAGGCTGCCAACTTCCCGTAAGGCCGCTTGGCGAATAACTGATTGCAATGATTCGCCCACCGTCCGGCATGATCCGGCTCACCAACTGCGCCTCGAGTAAGAATGCTTGCACTTGCGAGTCAAGCGCCGCGCGCAACTGATCCAGGGTGAGGTCCATCGGAGGTTGATAGAACGCGCTGAGCTCCGGCCGCGCGTTGCTCACCAGGATGTCGAGCTTTCCAAATTCCCGCTCGATCCGGCCGAAGAGCTGACGGATCTCGTCTGGCCGAGTCACGTCCGCCTGGACAACGAACCCGTCCCCGCCGCATGCCCGGACCTTCGCCAGAGTCTCGTTCGCCGCCTCTGATTGACTGTAATAGTGAATGGCGGTCTTGACGCCGCGTTCCGCCAGTTTTAGTGCGATCCCGCGCCCGATGCCTCGCGAGCTGCCGGTGATGAGCGCAGTCTTTCCTCGAAGAGACATTTCCACCTCCTTGTGTGCTTTCCGGAGAGTCCCGTTATACATGCTTCACCGTGACCTGTGCTTCCGCAATGCCAACTAAACCAGTGGTTTAGACACCGCGCACGCACTGACGGCGGTCCCCCACATGTGATCATGGCGAGTGGCTCACCTTTTCCACGTTCGCAAGATTTCTCTGGCGTTAAGAGCGCTCGCGCATGCTACCACACACTGCTGAGCCGGGACGCGGTCACGACCAATGGTCGGGTGCCGCATTCTTCGCTGTGTTCAAGAATGCGCGCGGTCGATCAGATTCGAGACCAGGACGCGAAACCTGAAGAGACCTTGCCGGGATTGTGCCATCGTTCGCGGGGGAGCTGCCGCGCCCGGAGAGATTCGAACTCCCGACCCTCTTGTTCGAAGACAAGGTAAGAGCCTAGCTGGGATTTATCGAATTTCGCTGGACTAACCTGCCTTGAGTTGAAACTGTTGCATTAGACCTTGTGGTGTTCCTTGAAATTTGAGGCTCTTCGAGGCTCGCGCGGTTACAAAATCGCCCACAACGATATGGCAGCACGCGGAGAGAAACCTTCGCACGTTTGAAATTCAAAACGTGCGACGCCCTCGTGCATCAGTACACGTCATGAAAGGACACTGGTGCGGGTGCATAGTCCCGCTTCGATCGCACATACCCGCTCGCGCAAGCCTCTGAGGCGCACCGCCTCCTCGAAAGCCGCCAGACCGTCGGCAAGCTCATCTTGAAGACTGCGAACTAGCGCGCCGCGAGCGAAACGGTAAGCCTAGGTCTCCGCGGCAGTTTCTCACCGCGATCTTTCTGTACCTAGTAAAGTTCAAATCGAAGTTGCACGACATTGGCAGGCTTCGGCTCTGGCAAACGGCTCATCGCGGACCTAGTACCGACTTTTCCGGCAGCGTTAATCAGGCACTGAGAACTGGGCGACTGCCACTTTGGACCCGCTATGAATCGCAGCCCAGAACAGTCTACTTCGCGCGGATCGAAATGGTTCTGGTTGCCACCATCTATCCGAACGGCTATAGAACCAGAAGAGGCTTCCTCTTGCGGAGGTTGCAGGTTACGCTGAGCGCAGCTAAATTAGGTGCGAGAGTTGGAGCTGTACATGAAAAGTGCCGTCCGGGCGGAATCTGCCTCTTCATTAATCGCCGCGAAGATCAAGGAACTTGGGGACTGGCGCGGCAAAACACTCGCGAAAGTGCGCGATATCATACACGAGGCAGACCCTGAGATCCTCGAAGAGTGGAAGTGGATGGGGACTCCCGTCTGGTCCCACGGCGGCATCGTCTGTACGGGAGAGACGTACAAGAACGTCGTCAAGATGACATTTGCGAAGGGAGCTGCGTTGAAAGACCCTTCAGGTCTATTCAACTCCAGCCTCGACGGGAATGTCAGGCGCGCCATCGACATCCACGAAGGCGACAAGGTCGATGAGGCGGCCTTGAAGGATCTCATCCGCGCTGCAGTGACGCTCAATCTCGAGGGCAAGCGCAAGCCGAAGCCGCGGCGAGCGAGCACCAAGCGGGCCGACTAGCTTCATCACAGGTCCCGGCCATATCTCCTCCCATAGCCTGACAAGTTGGTCCTAGTATCGCTGATCGGGCGCAGTCGATTGCCCCTAGAGCGAATTCGAGCTGGCAGCGGCGAGCTGGTCGATCGCGCTCGATATCGCGCGAATCGGAGTGGACACGTGCACGGTCGCGTCGGCATCGTCCACGTCCACAACAATCGAGCCGCCTGACTTCGCAACCTCCACGTGTTCGCCGGGCTCTTTCACTTCAACCAACACGACGTCGCCTGAATCGCGCAAACCGTCGAGCGCTGCGCGAATCGCCGGCATGTAGGGCTGGATTTGCCGCGCCGCCTCTGCCAGATCGCGCTGCGGCGCGAGATGCACGGCGATCGGAGCCAGCATAGCGGGGGCGATCACGTGGATGTGAAGGCCCTGCGGCTGCTTTTCGACCACTTTCACGTTGACGACACCTTCGCTGCATAGAACGCCCGCGCTTGCCAGCCCCACGCCGGCGATTCCCAGCGCAATCTTTGCGAGCAGTATCATCGTCTCACTCCTAACCCTCGGTCTTGTTCCCTCTCAGCTGTTCTGGTTCTCGCAATAGCTTCAGTCCTGCGTATTCCGCGAATCCACCCAAACGCGAACCTTTTGGCTCGAGTCCTGCACAGTAACCAACAAGACGTCACCTGCGTCGCTCAAGGCCCGCAGTGCGGCCGCAATGTCCAATTCGTCGTTCTTCGCGGTGGAAAAGAGCGCGTCGACGACCTTGAGGGGAACGGTCACGTCCACCTTTTGCTCCTTGTTCTTTTTGTCGATCACATGAACGATGATATTTCCGTTCGCCTTGGCGACGCGGACATCCGAATCATTGTCCTTGACGGTGACGAACTCGTTGTCGGGGGCGCTCCGCACCGCGTCCAGCAGCGCGCGAACGTCCACACCGTTCATTTCCGCGTTATGAATCGAGACCTTGCCGTCGTGCAGGCCGTGATTGTTGATAGCCGGCAAAACCTTCTCGGCCATCGAGAGCGTCACGTTAACGCTGACCTTCTCGCCCTTTGTCGGATCCTCGACGTTGACGTGCAGGTACTTTTCCGCAGGTGCCGCCACTGCAGGGACCACCAGGGCCATCACTCCCGCCGCAAGCAGACAGAGCACCGCCGCGATTTTCGTTCGCTTTCGCATGGTTTCTCTCATCGTATGTGGGCCTCCTCAGCCCTTGTTGCAAAGTAGTACGGAGTGAGCCCTCGAAATGTTCCCTGGAATTTGAGCGGCATAGCTGGTCTTTACAGCAAGCCGGTACGGCGAGCAGAACGGGCGATGGGTACTGGTAGGGGCAGAAAACGAGATCGTCGCCGCCGCGCGAACGACGGCAATCGAGGCTATGTCCCGATCAGTTAGGATTGCCGGGCAAGTGGCGACTAGTAGCGACTTGTCCGGTTACGGCGTTAATCAGGAGTTGACCCCCTTGAAGGTGTAGGTTTACGAATAGTAAGGTTGCTGCGATGCGATTTCGTGCACTCCCGATACTTGCCGTAGTTCTCTGCTACGCTGGCGCTGCGGAGGCGCAGATCGTTGATATGCGGACCGTCGACGGTAAGACGGTGATGTGCATGCGTAGCGGGCTGACGAGCGACCTGAAGGATTGCGGCTTCCGTTCCGATTGGTACGCGTACGTTTTTGTGGGGTCCATTTCCGCGATCACGCCGACGGATAACGACGAAAAGGAAATTCAGATCATTCCCGAGGAAGTGTTCCACGGAAATCCGGCGAAACCCCTGACTGTAATGACGTCGCAGGGGGCTTGCCTGCCGAAGCTGGAGGTCGGGGATCGCTGGCTCTTTTTCCTGCGGCAGGAGAAGGGTAAGCCCATCGTCCTCGATTACGGCGGGAATGACAGCATCCCTGTTGCCGATGCGCAGGAGCAGATCGAAACGCTCCGCCGCCTGGTAAGTATCGGGGACTTCGGCATTGTGCGCGGTCAAGTAATGCAGGGGAAGGAGTTCGACGGGGAAACTGTGCCCCATGCGCATGTGGTCGCGCGGCGAGAATCCGACGGCGCTCAATTCGCTACAAGTGCCGACGGGGAAGGGCGGTATGAGTTCGAGCCGCTTCCTCCCGGCGAGTACAAGATCACTGTGGGTCGCGTCGGCTCGTATCAACCCGACGACTCGGGTGCTCGCGTTAGCGCCGGAGAGTGCTGGGACGTGACGATATCCGGGTCCCCACACGCGCGGATTGGTGGCCATGTGCGTCACGCCGATGGCTCGCCCGTGTCGGATGTGGAAGTCATTGTCATGAGTGCGGACAACTCGTGGTACATGACGGACAGGGCTGATGTACACGGGCACTTCAGATTTAACTCGCTGGACCCCGGGGAATATGTGGTCGCAATAAATCTGCCTGGCGCGCCACCCTGGCAGGACGGGGGTGGCGGCGGCCCGGGGGTGGCCCCTAAGACTGCGTCAATGTACTTCGGCGGCGCAACGCAGCGCTCGGGCGCGCTTGTGATCACACTCACGGCTGACGAAAAGCGCGACGACCTCGACTTTATCGCTCCACGGCAGTAAACAGCTCCTGACGGGATAACTCCCGATTAGTCGGGTGATCTCAATGGGTCGATGCAACACCCAGCTCGAGGTCTATCTCGTGGAGTTTAAAGGCCAAATACGATTGCGAGCGTCGATTCAAAGAAAACCCTGTCCTGATTAGGTCTAATTGAGGGCGACCCAATAGATCGGTCTTCTCTGAAACGTATTATCGGAACTACTGTTTAGAGGGTGTTGCGTCGACCGTCTGAGCCGGCACGGATAATCGGACAAGTGGGGACCAGTACCCACTTGTCCGGTTTCGGCGTTAATCAGGACTTGAGAAGAGTCCGACCTCACATGACAACGGGCCGAATGCTAAAGAGAGCGTCCCAGGCCCAATCGCATGCTGATGACTGGCCTTTGTGGGAAACGGTGGCGTGGACTGCCAGCAAATCCCAGACTAGATAAACGTGCACCCAGGAAGTATCGTCGCGATCCTTAGTCGATGCGGCGGCAATATCGCAGCTTTCAATCGTGCGCACCAACCTGACCGTCTGCCACTCACCCCCGGCTCGCATCCGGTCCGTCAAGCGCTGTGTCGCCGAAATCTGCGGTCCCGATTTCCGAACGAAGCTGCTTAACTGTAGAAGACAGGTATCGTCTTGCTTCCAGTAACTCGCCACGGTCGCATCGGTGTCTGCCTGAATGTCGTCAGGTAGATCTAGCGAAAAGGACGGGAAGGGCTTCGCGCTCTTCATGCGATGTTGTATACAGCCGTTCGGGACAAGATTACAGGCAGTCGAAGGGGCGACGCGCTTCACGTGCCTGATTAGTTGGATCACCCGACATCTTCGTACTTGCACCCACTTTACCGGTTACGGCGTTAATCGGGAGTCGTTGAAGCCGAACGTCCCTTTAGTCTCTTGCGAATTCCGATCAGCGCTCCAAAAGAAAAAAGTACGAGAGAGCAGATCATGATTCCGAGAGCATCGCGTGGAGGTTCTATATTCAGTTTGACCAGATAATGTGCAACGAGCAAATTAAGCGTCAGAACATATCCGCAAATGGCCGCAACCATGAATATTGAGTTTCCGGCGTGAGAAATGCGGTATTTGATAGCAAAATAAAGCAACATAACGAAAACCACAGTACTTCCTGAAAAGGCCAACTCAGGCAAAACCAGTTTTTCCTGTGACACTTTTAGAATGAGATGAAATGCGAAGTAGACGAATCCTGATGAGAAAGCGGCCAACGGCGGTAGCCCCCAAGCGAGACTCAGTCGAAGCCTCAATCTGCGCTCCATTGATCGCATCGTAATCCAACCGGCCCGAAAATTGTATCTACCCTTATTCAGTGCCTGGTTAGTCGGATAACCGGACAAGTGGCGACTAGTACTCCACTTGCCCGATTGGCGCGCCTGACGTCCATCGCTCTCAGCGCCGGTCTTCGCACCCGCCGCTCATTTCTGTCCTCATGTGGGCACGCGGCTTTTCGAAGCGATTGCACACACTTTCCACGACTGTGCGGATGAGCGTGTAGCGCGGCGCGGCGCGGCCCGGCGCGCGGCGGGGATGCAAGATCGGGCCGCACGCGAGGGTGCTTCAAATGCCCTAGCCTTCTCAAACGAATGGTGATTCAATGCGCGGCGACGGGAAGGTCGCGTCCGTAGGTTCGGGCGGCCAGTGTATGTAGCTCACCTCTTTAGAGGTGAGGCTTTCGTCGAAAAAAGTTTTCAGGTCTTCCTGGTCCAACGACGACCGGGACGCAAACGACGCGAAAGACCTGAGCTACCTTAGGCGAAGTCCACAGACTTTTCTTGACAATCTCAATTCTCTCGCGTGTTACCGTATGCCTGGGCCGAGCACTGGCTTCGCGCTACGCGGAGACCGAGGATGCGTCCCGGAAAGGAGCGGATCTGTGAGCGGCGATTTGGTCGACCGGAATGCGCGGCACAATTATGTTCCGAGGAAAGATTCCTCGCGCGCGCGCGAGGCATTGGCAACCGCTCCGCACGCAGGAGATGGCCATCGGTTCGCGCACTATGAATCGGTGAAATTGTCCGGGCAGGGGCGTCGCCATTGCATTTCTAATCGCCAAATTTGTTTATTAGAATCCGGCCTAAGTTATTGCAAACAAAAGACGGTGATCGGTCCTAATCGCCAAATTTTCGAGGAACGTGAATTTGCAAGAAAAGCGTTTCGCACACGGGTTTTGTGCTTTCGCGGAGGCAAAATGAATTTGCGGACAA
>Ga0335081_10013764_pt1 | contig 13075 bp, 13 predicted proteins | sample Lox_Sample_35_FD_206713 | JGI IMG/M metagenome (GOLD analysis project Ga0335081, IMG submission 206713) | Soil microbial communities from Loxahatchee National Wildlife Refuge, Florida, United States - Lox_Sample_3.5 | ecosystem: Environmental > Terrestrial > Soil > Wetlands | place: USA...
GCGGCTGAAGGAACGCCCCAGGCCAACATGAAAGCCAGGCTCATTGTTCCTGCCAGTTTCGTAATGGCTTTCAATCGTGGCACGCTTCTATCTCGTTCCTTCCTGCACGCAACCCTGAGTCTTAGGGATTTGCAGTCACATCCTGCTGGACCTGCAAATCGTCCAGAACATCGAAATCGGAATACAACTCGCTATTCTTGTCCAAGGCTTCCAGATCGCTGACCGCCGTCCCCGGCTCATTCACTGACGCCGCGCTGGCACCAGACTTCGAGTCCGGGCTGCTGTAGTCGAATCGGATTAAAGTCGCGCTCGTCACCATCAGCACCGCCAGCGATACTGCCAAAGCCGGCTTCCGCAGCCAATACAACCAGCCAGCAGGCTTGGCCTTCTCCTCGCGCACACGCGCCATAAGCCTGACATCAAAATATGGAGACGGCTCTGGCGCCTGCCATGCATCCATCAAAGCCATCGTCTGCCGGAATTCTTCCAGCTTGCCGGCGCAACCCGCGCAAGTCTTGAGATGTTCGCTTACCTCAGGCGCAGCCACATTCAAGCCCGCGGCCAAGTCGGGCATCAGTTCGTAAATTTCCTTGCATTTCATGACAGTTACCTTCATACAAAATCTTTCAGTTGCACTCGTAATGTTTCGTACGCCCGGAACAGCAACGACTTCGTGGCGGACTCACTCAATTTCAAAACTTCGGAAATCTGCTTGTAATCCATCTGTTGATACTTGTGCATGACCACCGCCATGCGCTGGCGTTCCGGCAGTCCCTGCACCCGCTGCCGAATCGCCGCCATCCGTTCCCGCCGCAGGATACTTTCCTCAGCGCTCAGGGATGTGTCGGGAAGATCTACTGTCAGCCCGGTGTCTTCATCCGGCTCGTCAATGCTGACCTGCGTCTCCGGCCGTTCATGACGCGTGTCGCGCGCATAATTCACTGCCAGGTTGGTCGCGATGCGGTACAGCCAGGTAGTGAACTTCGCGCTCGGTTCATAACCTTCTCGCGAGCGATAGACCCGCAAGAAGACTTCCTGCGCCAAATCTTCAGCCGCTGCCGGATTGTGCACCATGCGGTACATGAAGCCCACCATCGGGCGGCGATACTTCTGCACCAGGTACTCGAAAGCGGAGTCGTCTCCCGCTTTCACCCGCACCATTACTTCGGCATCGCTCCCCGGATCCGCGAGGCGTGCAGCGGTATGGCTTCCCTCAATGGGAAGCGCAGAGCCCGTCACGGCGAGCAACCCGCGCTGCATGGCCACGCTGCTCACACTTGTTTGAACCCTTTGGGCGGAAGAAAGTTGCGTGTCCTCAGGATCGGGCTCAGGCCGCCAACCCCTTGGTTCTGAGGCACCTAGGGGGGCTTTCGCGGGGATGGGTTTGCCCGGCATGGCAACTGTGAAAAAGCAAGGCTATCACGGCAACAAGCAGCGAGCTAGGTCGCCGTTAAGCCAGCTCAGATCCTGCAATACAACGCGCCAGGGCAGACGGACTAAGCCATGTATTTGCTGTAGGTTAGAAATCGCAATGGCGGCAAGCAGGCGCCGCACCCGGCCAGTTGTCATTTCGAGCCAAGGGGGATCGGCGGCTTGTCGACGATCCCGCGAAGTCGAGAAACCTGCTTTTCCGCGGAGGTATCGTAGCCCAGAATCCCTCCCCGACGCGGCAAAATGGGTGCCGACGAAGCCCGTCGAAGAGATAGATCTCATTCCTGAGCCAACTTCCCTGGTTTTTGCGCATTACCTAGTAGGAGGTGTGTATGCAGAAAAAACATAGAGTCAGCTGTCTCGTTGCCCTGGTGTTCGCGATCTCAGTTCTTGGGTTTGGGCAATCCCGATCCACCGCCGGTCAACGGAAAACTCCTGCCGTTAGCTTTACCTTCGGGGTCGTCGCCGTCCCCAATACCGACGAGCGACAGGTGGCACGCGCCGTCGACGACCGCGGCCATGTCATCGGCTTCTATACGTCGGGAACATCGGCCATCGGCTACGCGCTGCTCAACACGACCTTCAAGTTCATCTCCTTTCCAGGAGCAAGCACCACCATTCCCTGGGGGATTAGTGACTCTGGCATGGTTGTGGGCACCTATGATGTAGATGGAGACAGCGTTGAACACGGCTTCACTTTGAAGCACAACGTCTATGCCACACTCGATTTTCCCGGCGCCAGCTATACCGCTCTCACTGGCGCGAACACCGCGGGAATAATCGTCGGCCGCTACTACACAACTCCCGGGGACTATCACGGATTCGCGCTCAAAGCCGGAGTCTTTACCCAAATCGATTTCCCCTCCGCTCTAAACACCAGCGTCTTCAGCATCAATCGTAGCGGCGAGATCGTGGGTGTCTACGAGGCGACGGATGGCTCCATCCACGGCTTTACCCTGCTCAATGGAACCTACACCACTCTGGACTATCCCGGAGCTAATGAGACCAACGTCAATGGGATCAATGACAACGGAGACATCATCGGTTCCTACTCTACCGACTCCGGCGCACACTACCACGGATTCTTGTTAACCGGCGGAGTGTTCACATCTTTCGATGTGCCATTTGTATCCAGCCTGATGCACACGTTCCCTCAAGCCATAAACAACCAGGGTGAAATCGTCGGAGATTATTACGACGCATCCGGATACCATTTGGGCTTTTCGGCGAAGTACCAATGAAACAGCGGAGAGCGCGTGGGAGAGGTGCCTGTTGATGAAATGGACAGCTTGACTGCCTCAGTGAGTTAGTTGCTCGATGACTAACGCTACGTCATAGCTCGCGTCTTGTGGCGGTGGATTGTTGGTTTGAATGTAGATTGTCACGGGTTTGCCGATTTGAGGGCTGAACAAAGTAGAGTCCGCTTGGTAGGTTGTTCCGCCAGTCAGATCAGCCCCCAACAGGAATTGAGCTGAGAGGCCGGTCTGGTCAGTCCAGTAGATAAACATATCCCAGCCTGTTAGCTGCCTTATATCTGTTGACGCCGACACGTACATGCTCAGTCGATACAGACCCTTTTGCGTGGGAGTGAAAAGAACGGTAGGCGGCACGCCTGCGGTTTGGTCCATGACGTGAAACTCCTTGATGACCTTCCACTGTGGCAAACCATTGCTCTGCCCGAAGCTGTAACCCGCGCACATCATCACCGCGATCAGGACGATTGCTGCTCTCCGCATAAGGCACCTCCAAGTGCGCAGGGATTGTACTTCAGAATCCGCTCCAGACGTTGCGAATAAGGCGTCCTTCCGCTGGGGAGACTGCGAGCAGGGTAGGCGTGGAGGGGGCAGAGGACACCACTTGGACACCCGTGGCGAGGTTCGCTGCTATACTGGCGATGCTCGACCAGTGGGCGCTTAACTCAGCGGTAGAGTGCCATCTTCACACGGTGGAAGTCATAGGTTCGAATCCTATAGCGCCCACCATCTTTTCGACAGCCTACGAACCGCTATCGGATCACTTCCTTATTTTTCAACTAGCTTAAGGACGCGTGGTCGGTCTGGCGATCCGATAGCGAAGACTGCTTTCAGCACTCCGCTAAGCGATCCTGTTCAGTGAGTGCATTGGCGATCTATCACGCGCCGGTGTAAGGGTTCAGAGACCAGGGAATGGAAATCTGGCTCGCGAGAATATCAATTGACATTCAACAGAAATCCACTACCATATGGTTGTGGATCGGCTGGGTACAACATTTGCGGCTTTGTCTGATCCAACCCGGCGGGCGATGATCGAGCGACTCTCCCATGGGCCTGCCTCTGTGCATGGATTGACGGAACCGTTTGCACTCTCGCAGCAGATGATTTCAAAACATATTGCCTACCTGGTGCGGGCGCGGATTGTGATCAAGACGAAGCGCGGGCGAGAGAGTATCTGCAGGCTTAGGCCAGAGGCTATAAAGACAGTCAGCGACTGGGCGATCTGCTATCGCCAGTTCTGGGAAGAGAGTTTCGACAAGCTGGAGGTGGTTGTGAATCAAATGAAAAAAGCGGAGATCAGAGATGACAAAAAACACGGCGACTGAGACCGAGCGGATGGTTGTCACCAGAGTTTTTGATGCCCCACGCGAATTGGTTTGGAAGGCGTGGACAGACCCGAAATATGTGATGCAGTGGTGGGGGCCGAAGGGTTTTACTGCGCCCGTTTGCCAGATGGATTTTCGCGTTGGGGGGAAATTTCTCTGCTGCATGAAGGCACCGGATGGGCAGGAGTTCTGGAATGCGGTTGAATACCACGAGATTGTTCCGCACGAGAAGATCGTTTCCTTGATGTACTTTTCGGACTCGAAGGGAAACAAGATTGATCCTGCGCAGCTAGGAATAGAACATGAGGCCATAGAGGGTGCGTACGACGTGACCATCTTTGAGGATCTAGGAAACGGCCAGACGAAACTCACCTTCATTGGAAATGAACCCATGGAGAGCGCGAAAAATAGCGGTCAATTGGAGGGCTGGAAAGAGATGCTCGATAAGCTCGCTGCAGTTGTTGCGGGGCTGGCACAGGCGAAATAAAAAGCTGAAGCTTTGATGATCGTCATGCGCGAGCAACTGAATGGAAAGTAAAGGCAGGCTATCGCGGAGACTCCGGCTGAGGGCGGCAGCGGAGGCTCAGTGTTAGCCTGCTTTTCGTCAATTGGCAGGATGGCCGCCTTTCCGGGCCAGCGACCTTGGCTCGGCTGTTGCCTTCAGGGCCTAGTGCTCATTGAGTGCTAGTTGAAGGGTGATTCGGTGGATTAGTACCGATAGACGGGCTTGTCGCTATCAACTTCAGAATTGTTGCCACGCCGAAGTTGAAACTCGGTCGCCGACCACTACTTGCTTGGCCGCAATACATTCTCGCTGTCGATTCTTTCCTCGTCATTCATCACAGTTGAAATAGGAATTTGATTGACAAGGCTGGCACACTGGCCTGAAAATCATTCGGCGGTGGCTCCCTGCTCCCGGGTTTGCTCCGACACTGTCTGGCGGTCAAAGACCGTCCCGGACTGTCTGTCCTTTAGGAGAAATCCCGATGAAGTTCTCAGTTGGCATGCTTCGCCTGTGTACACTAACTGCATTCGCCCTGTTCTTGTTTTGTAGCCACGTTGCCTCGGCCGAAGAGCGGTCGATAGGTCCGATTGTTGTCTACGAAGAAGGTCATGACACCTCTCTGCCGGTCCGCTACTTAGCTTCATTCTCACTGGGTTCGGGTTCGCACAAGGTGCTGCCCTTGCGCCGTAGCCCCTTTCCACCGACGATAAGCACAGCGACCGATCCTGTGGTGCAGCACGAAATCCTGCCACCGGTGTCCACGACTAACTTCGGCAGTTTTGACGGAATACGCGATGTTGACGGTGCCGCTGCCCCGGACACCAACGTCTCTGTCGGAGCCACCCAGGTCGTGGAAGCCGTCAACACGTCATATCAGGTCTTTAGCAAAAGCACAGGGAAGTCAGTTTTTGGTCCGGCGGAACTTAGCAGCATTTGGTCGGGCTTTAGCGGCACCTGTGGGCTTGGATCGGGGGGCTCCTTCCGCAATCCGATCGCCCTCTATGACAAAGCCGCCCAACGCTGGCTGATTACCATCCTCGCATCGAGTGATGATTTTGCGACCGGTACGGAATGCGTGGCGGTTTCCACCAGCTCGGACGCCACCGGCAGCTATAACCGTTACGCGTACTCCTATCCCCCGAACCTGAATGACTCTCCCAAGTTTGGTGTGTGGGCAGATGCGTACTATGCGTCGTACAACATGTATGATGGGCAGACATTCGTGGGTGCTGAAGCCTGCGCATATGACCGGACCAGCATGCTGTCCGGCAAAACGGCGAACGGGGTTTGCTTCTTGAACGCTTCCGACTTCAGCTTGCTGCCTTCCGACTTGGACGGGACTACCCTGAATGCTCCCGGCGAACCGAACTTCTTCGCCGAGTTAACTCCAAACGGTGCAAGCAGCCTGTCGTTGTTCCAGTTCCACGTAAATTTCGCCACGCCAAGTTCGTCTACTTTCAGCGGGCCGGCAAAGGTCAATGTCGCTGCCTTTTCCGAGGCCTGCGCCGGCGGAGCTTGTATCCCACAACCAAATGGAGATGGGACACAATTGGAGTCGCTTGCCGACCGCTTGATGTTCCGCCTGGCTTATCGAAATTTCTCCGATCACGAGGCGTTGGTAGTAACGCATTCGGTCAAAGGAAGTTCGGCGGTCTCAAACGTGAGATGGTATGAGATTCGCAGCCCCAACACCTCTCCTACAATTTTTCAACAAGGCACGTTCGCGCACAGCAATATCGCACTGTGGATGGCGAGCATTGGGATGGACAAGGCCGGAGATATAGCGTTCGGCATGAGCGGATCGAGCCGCAGCATACATCCCAGCATTGGCTACACTGGGCGTGTACCGACCGATCCACTCGGCAACATGGAATCGCCGGCAATTATCAACGTCGGAAAGGGCTCACAGACTGGCGGGGTCACCAGTTGGGGCGAGTACAGCAGTATGTCAATCGATCCGTCGGATGACTGCACGTTCTGGTATGCACAAGAGTATCTTTCCTCGGATGGAAGCTTGAATTGGCATACCCGTCTAGCAGCCTTCAAATTCAAATCGTGTCATTAACGACAGCAGCTATGAACGAGGGCCATTCCAGGAATGGCCCTTACATTCTTAGGCAGGAAGGCTTGCGAACACGACAAGTTGAGACAGGGCAGAAGTAGCTTGTCGATAACCGACGTCGTGCCCTCCCGGAGAATGTCGCAGTGATGCCAACCTTGAACAAGCTGCTTCGGTTTACCAAGGCGGGCCTCACCGCCTTACTGCTGACGCCACTCATTATTACCAGTCAGCCGTATTTCGTTACCAGGCAACCGTATTTGCTTTCGCCGATGGGCAAGGCCATCGTATTCCGCGTTGGTGTGGAATTCTTGCTGGTTTTCTATGTTGCCCTCATCCTGCTGGATCGAAAGTTTGTCCCGCCGAAGACCCCATTGTTAGGGGCCGTGCTCGCCTATCTGATAGCCCTGGTCCTAGCCACCGTGGTATCACTCGATTCCTATCGCAGTTGGTGGGGAACCCTCGAGAGGATGGACGGCACCTTTGCAATATTTCATTACTGCATTTTCTTCATCCTGCTGGCGGGGCTTTTTCGGACCCGGAAAGATTGGCTCGTTTTCTTTAATTTTTCTCTGGCGGTAAGCGTTGCAGTCGGAGTTTATGCCATCGTGGAGCGCATCGTCGGCGGGTATCCAGGAGTCATGTCGACGTTGGATGGCAGGCCGTTTTTAGCAACGTACGCAATGTTTCACGTCTTTCTTGCCGGGCTGACCCTTCATTGGGCCCAAACTCGCATGGCCCGAGGATGGGCAGCAACAACCCTTGGATTAAATTTGCTGACACTCCTGCTGGCCGCGGAGCGCGGAGCTCTTGTTGGGTTAGGCGCCGGTTTGCTGGTTCTAGCGGTCGTGGTTTTGATCCGGAAGATGGGCAGCCCCTCTCTGAGACGAGCTTGCATCGCAGTGATCGCGCTCGTGGTCGTAGCCCCTTTCCTGCTTTATTACGGCCGCAGAACGCCGCTGCTCAAGTCTAGCCTGGCCGTAGAACGCCTTGCAGAAACCTCGCTCGAAGATTCGGCGGTGATGAGCCGACTGATCAGTCTGCAGGTTAGTGGCCGGGCGTTCGCGGCGAGACCGGTGTTTGGTTATGGGCCGGAGCTATTCCTTGTCGCCTACAACCGTAACTTCAACCCCAAACAGCTCGCCTATGAACACAGCTGGATGGATCGCTCGCATAACAAACTAGCGGATGTCCTGGTGATGCAGGGACTCGTGGGACTGCTGGCTTACCTGGGAATTTTTGTGGCTGCAGGCTGGCTACTTTACGGTGCGCTGAAGGGACGCAATCCCGACACCCCGGCCGTGCTCTTGACCCTCGCCGTACTGGTGGCCTATTTCGTGCAGAACTTATTCTTGTTTGATATGCCTGCAAGCTACATGCTGTTTTACGCGGCTTTGGCATGGGCCAGCTTTCTGGGCCAAGAAGTCTCTTCAGCACGTTCATCTGTCCGGTCAGAGCGAAGCGAGCCTCGTCTCCGATTTTCGGGCAAGCAGCAGGCACTGCTGGGGCTACTAGCGATTGGGATGCTCTTTAGCATTTACAAATTCAACATCAAGGCCTTTGCTCAAGTCTGGGCGGGCGAGCAGGCAGCGGCATCTATTGGGGATCCGGTAAGATTTTTGGACCGAGCTCAAGCAGCTCTGTCCTGCCGGAGTTGGCTGACGAACGATGTGGCAGGCAGTTTATCGGATGTGCTGACGCAGAGCGGCACGGCACGCGATCCAGCATACTCTCAGGCCGCAGGACAGGTGGCATTCCAATTGGAAAAAGAAATTGCCGCCACGGATCTTGATCCTCGAACCTATCTTCGGCTTGGCGCGCTGTACAACGTCATGGGTGCGGGGGACCGGTCCGTGTTGCCCAAAGCCGAGGCGGTGTTGCAAACGGCGATTCAAAACACTCCCAAGTGGCCGGAATACTACGACGCGCTCGCTCAAACCTATTTACTCGAAGGAAGGAATGACGAAGCGCTCGCACTTCTGAAGAAGGCGGTCGAGATCAACCCGGAAAATGGAGTTGCCCTTTGGATGTACGCCTTCCCGCTTATCTGGAATCATCATGAGCAGGAGGGGCGCGCGGAACTTGAAGCCGCCACGCGATACTATAACTACGAAAATCCAGACGATCTGAAGCGCCTCGTGAACACGTATTACCAACTCAAGGACCTAACGAAGGCGATTCAGTTCGAGAAAGAGCTGGTTCATTTGGAACCGGTTGATGCGACACACCGCTACACCCTGGCAACTCTCTACAAAGCCTCCGGAAATATGGTTGGGGCGCTGGATGAAGTCAAAATCGCGGCGCAATTAGATGCTCGTTACAACGCCGCAATTAGACAGTTTCAGATGCAGTAACCTTCACGGTCACTTCATTGCTCAGGGCTACGGCCCCGTCCCTCTCTTTTCGGCCGATTCCCGCGCCGGACGCGCATAAGGCCTTGACATTGGAAACTGCCGAGGTCACAATTGCTGACACTCGGCGCCAACCTGTCCCCCAGTTGGTCGACTCCCCCGTAACCGATCACGCCAACCGCACCACATTCAAGAACGGTGCACAGGAGATTCTGATGAGAGCATACAAACCTACCGGACTCTATTTGACCGTTTCAATCGTATTCGCCCTGTTACTCGTGACCGCCGCACACGCCCAGACCTATATCGACCTCTACAATCTTGGAGAGACCAACACCGAACCGCTGAACCCGGCCTGGATGGGGACCTTCGCCCAAGGCCGCGATGGAAATCTCTACAGCACAACGCAGGCCGGAGGAGACTCCACAGTCTATGGAACAGTCTTTCGCCTGACTCCCTCCGGAGACATGAGCCGGTTATACAGCTTCGCCAACAACGGCGATGGCGCCAAACCGAACAGCGGTCTCACGCTTGCGACCGACGGCAATTTCTACGGCACGACTCCAGGTGGCGGCGCTAATGGTTATGGAACCATCTTCAGGATCACACCAACCGGGACTTACACGGTCATGCACAGCTTCGTCGGCACGACAGAGGGATCAAATGCAAACACCCCGCCAATTCAGGGATTTGATGGCAATCTCTACGGCACCACGGGAGACGGGGTTAACATGTTCGGCGCCTTTTACAAAATGACTCCGGCGGGGGTTCTGATGGTCCTGTACAAGTTTCCCTCGAACAACCGGTACCCCCGAGGGATCGTGCTGGGAACCGACGGCAATTTCTATGGCACGACCGTAGGCACCAGCCAAGGTCTGGGCACAGTGTTCAAGATGACCACCAAGGGGAAGATCACCATCCTGCACCAATTTAGTGGACCGGATGGCGCCGACCCGATTGGGCAGCTGATCCAGGCGAATGACGGCAATTTCTATGGCACGACCGAAAAGGGCGGCAGCGGACTTTATGGCGTGGTGTACAAGGTTACCCCCTCCGGAGTTTTCACCGTGCTGCATAATTTCGCGAATGATGGTAAGGGCTCGAATGTCCTGGCTGGTGTGGTGCAAGGTACGGATGGAAACTTCTATGGCACAGTATCAACCAATCCGGGCGTAAGTTCGGGGCTGCTGTACCAGATCACGCCTTCCGGTGTGTACACGATCCTGCACGAGTACACGAGACAGAGCAACGATGGAGGCTCGCCACAAACGGCGATGATCCAGCACACCAGTGGAACTTTCTACGGCGATACCGAGAACGGCGGCACGGGCGCGTTCTGTGCATGCGGAGTGCTGTACAGCCTGGATATGGATCTCGGTCCGTTCGTGACTTTCCTGCCGCCGCAGTCACAGGCCAAGGTCGGAAAATCGATCGGTCTGTTCGGGCAAGGATTCACAGGCACAACGAACGTAACCTTCAACGGTACGCCGGCTTTGTTCACCGTCGCGTCCGACACATACCTGACAGCGACGGTGCCAAACGGTGCGGGGACTGGAGTTATCCGCGTAAGCACGCCGGGAGGAACGTTGGCCAGCAACAAGACCTTCCAGGTTACCCCACAACTTTTGAGCTTCGACCCGCCGCAAGGCCCCGTCGGAACTCAAGTGACCATCACTGGCGTGAGCCTGACGCAGACGAAAGGTGTCGGCTTTGGTGACCGCGTCCCGGCGCAGTTTACGGTCAACTCCGATACCCAGGTGACGGCGATCGTGCCGCAGGGCGCGAAGACGGGAAAAGTCGGAATCGAGACCAAGGGCGGGATTGCGATCAGTACGGCGACATTCACCGTAACTAACTAGGCAGCAGACTTCGGGTGGTTGGCTGTAAGCCTCGGATTTTGAGCCGTGAAATACAACCCAAGACTGCATGCGGGCACCAAAGCGGCATAAGTTAGCTCCACTCGAAGCCCCAGGTCGGCCGTGAGCAAGGAGGCTCTGGCTATGTTCTTCCGACGAGTGCCAAATCGCATGCTGATTCTTGGAGCCGCAGTCTTGTTGTTGGCCACCACCGCCTGGTCTGCCAGCTATAAGGTCTTGTACAGCTTTTCGGGCCGTCTGGACTTCCCTAACTCGGGTCTGGTCTTCGATGCTGTTGGAAATGCATATGGCATGTCCTTCGGGGGACAGGCGGATCTAGGCGGCATTTATCAGCTATCTCCGGCCACGGGATTCTCAGCGCTACACGACTTTCGCGGGCTAGACGGCAGCTTTCCTGGTGGGAAACTTGTTGTCGATTCCTCGGGTAACCTGTACGGCACGACGGAATTCGGAGGCGCCACCTACGGCCAAGGTTGCGACCTTGACGGCTGCGGCGAGGTGTTCAGTTTATCGCCGCCCACACATGGTGAAACCTGGACTCTGACGGTGTTGTACAGCTTTCTAGACGGGGACGATGGTAGCAACCCAACCACAGGCGTCACCGCGGATGCAGCGGGCAACTTGTACGGCACGACCACGCTTGGCGGCGAGCACAACTGCGGCGTGGTTTTCGAATTGAGCCCCGGCAACGGCCAGTGGGTCGAGAACGTGCTCTACTCTTTTTGGGGAACGAATGACGGTTGTGAGCCTTGGAGCGACGTAGTGTTCGACTCAGCCGGCAATCTGTACGGAACCGCGGGTCGCGGTGCTGACAACCAAGGGACGGTCTGGCGGTTATCGCCATCCCGGGCAAATTGGACCTTCACGGTGCTTCACGCATTCCAGGGCACAGACGGGGCCGAACCGTTCGCCGGGGTAGTCCTGGATTCGTTTGGCAACCTGTATGGCACAACCTTGCGAGGTGGCCAGAGTGATGACGGTACCGCGTTCGAGCTATCACCAGGAGGGGATGGCGGAAGCTGGACATTGACCAAGATCCATGATTTTCTCGGCCTCGCTGGAGGTGACGGCTCAGGGCCGATGGCAGATCTTGTGCTTAACTCGAAGGGCAATGTCTACGGGACTACCGCTGCCGGGGGAGCCGGAGACTGCCTGGGACAGGGCTGCGGCACATTGTTCGAATTAGTGCCTTCGGGAAACGGACAATGGACAGAGCGCCGTTTCGATCTCTCGCCACGCATGGGCACTTTTCCGGATGCACCGCTGCTGCGGCGCGGGAACCAGTTCTACGGAACAGCGAGTGAAAGCGGCTCTGGGGGAGGAGGAGTGGTATTTCGGGTCACACCTTGAATGCCGGTGGAACGAGCTGTCTGCCGCTGAATTCCGAAGGAATGCCAATTAGCGCATGGAGATGATTTTCCCGTAACCCGGCTTGCACCTCTGACCATCCACCAACCTAAGATTTTGAAGCAGGCAGTTCCGGGGCGCGACCTGAATGGTAAAAAACAGTAAACGTCCCGTTTGATTGCTCACTTTAGCTGAGAATATTCCGCTTTCGCCTTCTGGAATACCGGGATATTAGCATCGGCATCCTTCCAGAGAGTGAGGAACTCCTGATAGGCAGTCTTTGCCTTCGCTGTGTTTCCAGAGAGAATGAAGGCCCTGCCCAGTTCCAGGTACGCGAGGGCGGCGATGGGCTCGCTTCGCACGACACCCCGGTGGTCGAGTATTTTCTGAAGCTCGGCGACGGCCGCGTCGCCCTGCTTTACCGCCAGATATCCTTCGGCACGTAAATAAACCGGATAAAGAATGAAATTCAAGGTCAGAAGGTTGCCCCCAAGTTCGTATGGGGCTGCGTGTGACCCTCCTTCACAACTTTCTGGGAGGCACCGACGGCGCTTTTCCGCTCGCTGGTCTGATTCGTGATTCGTCAGGTCACCTGTTCGGAACCACTGTAAGAAATTTCATCGTTGAACAAGTTCAGGGCGGAAATGTGTTTGAGATGCGGCCCTGATTCGCCCGCCTCCGCCCGGAGAACCATGCCCGGGCGGGGGCAGGTTAAAAAATCAAAACTAAGCCCATTCAGAAAGCGACAAAGCTATCTGGTCACCCGCCGAACCTAGCTTGAGGCACCAACCTAAGATTTTGCCCGCCTCCCGCACAGACTGGGATAGAATGCCACCTAACCAAGCCTACCGGGGCGGGAGTCAGCTTTGAACAACGCAATCGGCGAAGTAACCGTCCTCCTTGCGGAGATGGCAAACGGGAGCCAGG
>Ga0335081_10013765_pt1 | contig 13075 bp, 7 predicted proteins | sample Lox_Sample_35_FD_206713 | JGI IMG/M metagenome (GOLD analysis project Ga0335081, IMG submission 206713) | Soil microbial communities from Loxahatchee National Wildlife Refuge, Florida, United States - Lox_Sample_3.5 | ecosystem: Environmental > Terrestrial > Soil > Wetlands | place: USA: Florida...
TTACGGGGGAACTGGTCTCGCGGGAGAATTGAATCCCGTCTTCAACGGAATAAACTCTTCTAATGTCTCAACCGACCTGCCGGGCGCCTGGCAGAATGCATTCAACAATTCGTCGCCTGACTATTCCGTCGGATTGAACCTGAATATTCCGTTTCGCAACCGGGTCGCGAAGGCGGACCAATACCGTTCCGAGCTGGAGTACCAGCAAGCCAGTCTGCGTGAAGTGCAGCTGAAAAAGCAGATTCGCATCGAGGTACGGAACGCCCAGTACGCTCTCGAACAGTCGCGGGCGCGGGTGGACTCAGCCCGCAAGGCAAGGGATCTGGCCGCGCGCACGTTCGAGATTACGAAGAAAGAGCAGGATCTCGGTTCGGGCTCAAGCTACCAGACCATGACCGCCCAACGGGATCTGGCGGTCGCCGAACTGGACCTGGTAAACGCCATGACCACCTACCAGAAATCGAGCGTAGAACTTGATCGCGCAACCGGCACGACTTTGGAACATAATGGAATCCAGATCGAGGATGCCGTCAGCGGTACAGTTCGGGCCTCATCGCAATAGCTCATGCCAACTTCGGCCAAGCCGCACGAGATGCGCTCCCTGGCGCCGTCCGACGCGCGCGAGAATGGTGCGCCCCGCATTCTCGCGGCCGACGACCAACCGCACATTCTGGAGGCTCTCCAACTGCTGCTTCGGCCCCAGGGCTACGCGGTGCACGGGGTCAAGTCGCCCGCCGAGGTCAGGGAAGCGCTGGGCGGCGATTTTTATGACGCGGTGCTGATCGACCTCAACTACACGCGCGACACCACCTCAGGACAGGAGGGGTTGGATCTACTCTCTGAAATCGTTGCTCTCGACAGCAATCTGCCGGTGATCGTGATGACCGCGTGGGGCAACGTGGAACTGGCAGTAGAAGCAATGCGCCGCGGCGCACGGGACTTTATCCCCAAGCCTTGGGAGAATGAGCGGCTGATTGCCATTCTGCGGACGCAAATCGAACTGCATCGCGCTCTTCAGCGCGCCGAGCGGTTGGCGGCGGAGAACCGCCTCCTGCAGGTGCAGGGAAGACCTGAGTTCATTGCGTCGGCGAGTTCCATGCAGCCGGTCCTCGATGCCATCGCGCGAGTGGGGCCGTCGGACGCCAATGTGCTTATTACCGGAGAACACGGCAGCGGGAAAGAGGTCGTAGCGCAAACCCTGCACGCGCTTTCTCAACGGGCATCACGACCTCTGGTCGCGGTAAATACCGGCGCATTAGCCGAAGGGATCTTCGAAAGCGAGCTTTTTGGTCACGTTAAAGGCGCTTTCACGGACGCCCGCACGGACCGCATTGGGCGCTTCGAGCTGGCCGACGGCGGCACCATCTTCCTCGATGAAATCGGCAATGTTCCCATGCGGCAACAGGCGAAACTGTTACGCGTGCTGGAGTCCGGAGAAATTGAGCGGCTGGGCTCCTCGCGGACCAGGAAAATCGACGTGCGGGTGATCTCGGCCACCAACACCGACCTGCAAGCAGCCTGCTCCTCGGGGCAGTTCCGGGAAGACCTGCTTTTCCGTCTCAATACGGTTGAGATTCACGTGCCCGCGTTGCGGGAACGTCGCGAGGATATTCCCACGCTCGCCATCCATTTTCTCAGGCGTTATGCATCGCGCTACCGCCGGGAAATCGGCGGATTCGACAGCTCCGCGCTGCAGATGATGACGCAGTATTCCTGGCCGGGAAATGTGCGGGAGCTCGAGCACACGCTGGAACGCGCTGTGCTGATGGCTCGAGACCGGGAAATCCAGCCGGCGGACCTGGGGCTGAACCTGCAACGTCCGCAAGGGCAGAATCTCGAGGAATTGAGCCTGGAGGCGGTCGAGGCGCTTCTGGTGCGAAAGGCGCTGCAACGCTTTCAGGGGAATGTGAGTCAGGCCGCCGACGCGCTGGGGCTTAGTCGCGGGGCGCTCTATCGGCGCATGGAGAAGTATGGCCTTTAGCCCGCACCCCGGCGGCAAGGCAGAAACGCGAAAGACTCCTCGCAAGAAGGCTCGACTCCACTACGAACATCGCATCGCACTTTACTCCCTGCTGGTGGCATTGCCCGGCATAGTGACCAGCGGGGTTTTCGTTTGGCTGCAGCCCTGGTCCACGGGATCGAAGTCGGCGCTCTCGTTTGTGCTGCTGTTCGTGTGGTGGTTGCTGGCTATGGCGTTACACGACCACACGGTGCGGCCGCTGCAGACGCTGGCGAACGTAGTGGCGGCGCTGCGCGAGGAGGACTACTCGTTCCGGGCCCGCGGCGCGGTGAAAGACGACGCGCTGGGCGAGCTGTCGCTGGAGGTGAACGCATTGGCTGATCTGCTTGCCGACCAGCGGATTCGGGTGATCGAAGCTACCGCACTTCTGCGCAGCGTGGTGGAAGAAATTGATGCTCCGCTGTTCGCTTTCGACCCGGAGCGAGTGCTGCAACTGGTGAATTCTGCCGGGGAAAAGCTGCTTCAACAGTCACGGGTCCGGCTGCTGGGCCGCACAGCCGAGGAGATTGGACTGGGCGAATGCCTGGGCGCGGCGAATGACGCGCTGATCGCGCTGCCGGCCAACAGTCCGAACACGCGGTGGTTGGTGCGCCAAAGCAAATTTCGAGAAAAGGGTGTGCCTCACACGCTGGTGGTCTTGTCTGACGTCAGCCGAGCGCTGCGCGAAGAAGAACGAAGCGCGTGGCAGCGGTTGATTCGGGTCCTCGGTCACGAACTGAACAACTCGCTGGCTCCAATCAAGTCGATCGCGGGCAGTTTGAGCAGCCGCCTCGCGGAGGCCGAACTCAATCCCGAACAGCGACAGGATTTTGAACGCGGCCTGGCCATCATCGAAGCTCGAACCGCGTCACTAAACCGGTTTTTGCAAGCCTATCGACAACTTGCCCAGATGCCGCCACCGGCGATCAAGCGAGTGGCTCTCCTGCCTATTGTAGAGCGAGCTGCATTCCTCGAAACGCGGCTGGCAGTAGCCATCGCGCGCGGCCCGGACGTAACGCTCATGGTGGATCCGGACCAGATCGAGCAGATGCTCATCAATCTGGTGCGGAATGCGGTGGAGGCGGCTCTCGAGCCGGAGCCGACGCACGAGCCTGGGGCTGACCTGGCAAATGCCGCCGTAGCTCGAAGACCGCAGGTTACGCTGAATTGGGTGGTCGAAGATCAAAATGTTGTGTTAACCGTCGACGACAACGGCCCGGGGCTCATGAATCCGAGCAACGCGTTTGTGCCCTTCTACACGACCAAGCCCGCCGGAAGCGGCATTGGGTTAGCTCTCTCGCGACAGATTGCAGAAGCGCATGGTGGCTCCATTGAGCTGTCCAATCGCAATGGAAAACGGGGCTGCCAAGTACGGGTAGCCCTGCCGCGCGCTCAATAGCAGCCACCGGCCGCATTCCTGCAACGTTCCGTCCAGAGTGGCCAATTCTTGCACATGAAAGAAATTGCACTCGCCGCGCTGGTCCGGTGTACAGGGAGCGCAGCATCCACGAAAAATGGCATCTTCTTTCCGATACACTAGTAATACGATAGACATTCATGTAATATGACGATCCGCCAGCTGACGGCAGAAGAGTCGCATGGCACTGAATGGTTCAAGTTCTGCGGGGGAGGAAAGATGAAACGAGTGATATCACTTACGCTGTCGCTGGTGATGGCGGCAGGTGCGTTCGCAGCCCCATCGCCACAAGCTGCGTCCGACACAACCACGAAAAAGAAACCCAGCAAGAAGCCCGCGGTGAGCAGTGCTTCCAAGCTGGACAAGTTGGAACAGGCGCTGGAAGCGCAGCAGCAGCAGATCCAGCAACTGCGCGATGAGTTGCAGAGCCGCGATCAGGATATTCGACAACTAAAGGCCAATCAGGCCAATCAGCAGACGCAACAACAAGTGCAGGCGGCGCAGTCGGCCGCGGCTGAAGCGCAGCAGCGAGCGGCTGCCGCCGAGGCAACCGCCAACGAAGAGAAGGACACGGTCAGCAGGCTGAACAGCGATCTGACCGACGTGAGGACGAGTCTCACCAATAGCGCCGTCTCCGCGCAGGACGAGCAGAAAAGAGTGTCTGCACTGGAAGGACTAGTGGAGAGATTCCGTTTCAACGGCGATGTCCGCATACGGGGTGAGAACTTCAACCAGGAAACGACCCAGGACCGCAACCGCGCCCGCATTCGGGCTCGCTTCGGCTTCGAGGGCAAGCTGAACGAGGACTTCCAGAGCGGCATCTACCTAGCCACGGGCACATTGGGCGATCCAACCACGACCAACGAAACTCTGGCCAATGTTTTTGATCGGAAGACGATCGGCGTGGATAGAGCCTGGATCACCTATAACCCCGTCGCTCACCGGTGGCTGTCGCTTACCGGCGGCAAGTTCGCTTATCAGTGGCAGCGAACGTCGGTCACGGGAGACCCCGATCTCAATCCCGAGGGCTTCGACGAGAAGTTGTCATTCGACTTCAACAAGCCGTGGCTGAAGAACTTCACCGTGCAGACGATCCAGTTGTTGTACAACGAAGTGTCGGCGGGCCAGGATTCCTACTCTCTCGGCTCGCAGATATCGGCGAAGCTGCAATTCGGACCGTGGTCAACCACGCCGTCGTTTCTGGTCATGAAGTGGAACCGTCCGGATGCGATTCTGCAGCAGAGTGCCTTCGCTGTGGGCGCGACCACGGCAGGATTGGCGGCGTCCGGAACGACCCCAGCGCAGGGCCCGTTCAACGTGCCGGGAGAAGGACAGGGCTGCGCCAAGGCTCTGAACTCCCCAGCGTTTGCGCCTTGCGTGTTTGCGCCGAACGGGATGACGAACGCCACGTTTGTCGATGCCAAGGGGAACCTGCACTTCTATTCGGGATACAACTACGCGGACTTTATCCTCAACAACCAGTTCCAGACCGGAATCAAGCGGTTGCCGGTGAACCTGCTGCTGGAGTTGGAAGACAACCTGGATGCCGAGGATCACCCGCTGGATGCGAAGGGAAAAGTCCTGCCCGGATTGGGGAGCCAGAACAAGGAATACGGCCTGGACGTCAGCGTCGGACAGGTGAAGAGCAAAGGCGACGTGCAGGTGGGATATGCATGGTACCGGCAGGAGCAAGACTCGGTGATCGCTTCGTTCGCGGAAAGCGATCAGCGCGCGCCGACCAACATCCTGCAGAATCGTTTCTATGCGCTGTGGAGGGTGCGGGCAAACACGGTGGGAAGCTTCAGTTGGTGGCATGGGCGCACTCTGAACACGGCCCTGGAAAACGCCACCAAACCGGCCACCACTGCTGCGGGCGTGCAGGAACCCTCACTGAATCGCTTGCAGTTTGACTTGATTTACACGTTCTAAATCTGGAAGGTGATGCGGTTGAGGCCCAGGTTTGCGCTCCGATGTTGGGGCGCTAAACCTGGGTTTCTGCCACGAATCGGCGTCACCATATTGTTCTGTCATTGCCGAACAAGTCACCGTACGTCCTATTTCCACTTACCCGTCCCTTCGACGATGGTGATATACCGATCCAGAGGAAGATTCGCAAATCTCTCCGTCGCCCCCGGCTGGGGCCAATTCACTTCGAGCCAATCGATCTTCGTTCTGGGGCCGAGACCGAGGACGAGCCGTGGATCGTGGGACGACAGAAAGCTTCCTCCGCCCACCTTCATGCGGCTCCGTTTCAGATCCCCGGCCTGGTACGTAACCCGGGCGCCCACGGCGTCGCGGTTCGCCTTGGTGCCGATCAGATGCAGTCCCAGCCAGTGATTCTGCTTGCCCGCGTTATTGCGGAGAAGCACGGGCGCCCCGTCGTTGACCGCGATCAGCACGTCCACCGCGCCATCGTTGTTGAAGTCCCCTAAAGCGAGGCCGCGCGCTGAGAATGACTTGGAGAAGACCGGCCCGCTTTGCTGGCTGACGTTCTTGAATGTACTGCCCGCGTTCTGGAAAAGCAGAAGCGGTTCGCGGTACTTTACCTGGCTGGAAAACTCTTCGACAAGATCGTCGGGAAAGCCGTTGGCCAGCAGCAGATCGAGGTTGCCGTCGTTGTCGTAGTCGAGAAACTTCAGGCCCCAGCCGCTCAGCCATCGCGTTGGCAAGCCGATTCCGAGCGCCATGGCCAGGTCATCGAAAGTTTCATCGCGATTGTTCTTGTACAGGGAAAAAATCTCCTCGTCGATATTGGCGACGAACAGGTCCATCCAGCCGTCCTCATTGTAGTCGGCGGAGTCGACGCCCATTCCCGAGCGTGGGCGACCTTCGGCGCTATACGCCACATCTGCCGCCAGCCCTATTTCTTCGAAGCGGCCACCACCCCGGTTGACGAACAGGAAGTCAGCGACGGTGTCATTGGCGACGAACAGGTCCATTCGCCCATCATTATTAATGTCGGTGGCAACCACCCCCAGCGTCTTGCCCATGAGTTTGGCAATGCCCGACTCCTTGCTGACATCGGTAAAGGTGCCATCCCCGTTGTTGTGAAACAGCCAATTGGGCGTGGGACGGAAGACGCGCGGTATGCAGTAGTGACGCTTGCCGTCTGCGGCGATTCCGCATCCGCTGGCTTTGTCGAAATCGACGAAGTGACCGACGAAAAGATCCAGCCGGCCATCGCCGTCGTAGTCAAACCAGACCGAACTTGTGGTCCAACCATTGACCCCGACCCCGGCTTTATCGGTGACATCGGTGAACGTGCCGTCCCCGTTGTTGTGATAGAGGATGGTTCTGCCAAATTGCGTGATGAAGAGATCGGGGAACCCGTCGCCGTCGTAGTCTCCGACCGCGACGCCCATGCCGTACCCGCCTGCACCCACGCCGGCCTTTTCCGTTACATCGGTAAATGTGCCGTCACGGTTATTCTTGTACAGCGCGTTGCGTAAGGGTTTGGAGGGATTGTAGAAGTCACATTTGCCGCTGTTGACGAGGTAGATATCCATCCAGCCGTCGTGGTCATAATCAAGAAAAGCACAGCCTGCTCCCACGGATTCCGGCAGGTATTTCTCGGCGGATTTTCCTGCAGTGTGGGTCCAGGTAATTCCACTCGCCGAGGCAGGTATCTCCTCGAAGGCACTACCGGGCCCGGCGAAACCATAGGCGATACGGGACAGCGGAGGAAGAGCCGCGGCGCCGAGCAGGCCGCGTAAGAAATGGCGGCGTGAGGATGAGAAGAACTGTCGGTTCGGCATCAGCAAGGAATCTTTTTATCACAAGCGATAAAATGGCGGGACTGCATTCCACGTGGGCTCAGGATGAGGAGTAACTACGCGACTACAGACCAGCATCTTCAGACAGAGCGGTGATCGGCGGGGATGGCTTAAGCGAGGACCCGGAAAAGTTGTGCAGTCGCGTTCTCCCGCCTGTAGCCTTTTGTTGATTTTGTGCTTCCACTGTTTTGCTTCGTGGGCTGCACCGCAAACTGCGTCCGACCGAGCAGCAGACCTTGACAAGCTTTCTGCGGACGCGGCCGCTGCGCGTGAAGCCGGTCGGGCCGATGAGGCTATGCAAAACTACAAACGGGCACTCAAACTGCGTCCCGACTGGGACGAAGGATGGTGGTATCTCGGCACCATCAGTTATGACGCTGACCATTATGCGGAGGCAATTCCTGCGTTCAAGAACCTGGTCGAGCGCAATCCCAAGATCGGCGCCGCCTGGGGATTTCTCGGACTCTGCGAATTCGAGGTCAAAGACTACGAGAACTCTCTGCCTCACCTGCAACGCGCCGAGGACCTGGGCTACGAAGAGAGTCCCGAAATACGAAAGGTCGCCCGCTACCACCTGGCCTTGCTACTCAATCGCAAAGGTCAGTTCGACAAAGCGGTTGAAGTTCTCGCAGCGGAGTTCGGCAAGACCCGCATGCCGGAGCAAATCAAGGTCGCCCTGGGGATGGCGCTGCTTCGTGTCCGTCTGCTGCCCGGTCAAATGGATCCCAGCAAAGACGCGCTTATCCATGCCGCGGGCGATGCTGAAATGCTGATCGTTGACGGCCAGCTCGATGCGGCTGCGCAGGCGCTGCGGAAACTGTTGACGGCATATCCCGGGACGCCGTACCTGCACTACGCTTACGGCCGGGCTCTTGCCGGTCTCGCAAAAAACGACGAAGCGGCGGCGCAATTTCGCGAGGAGACCAGAATATTTCCGGAGAGTGCTGCTCCGCATCAGGCGCTGGGCGAGATTCTGCAGCAACTGGGCAGGAAAACCGAAGCCGCCAGCGAACTTGACGCGGCAAAGAAACTTTTCGATAGTCCGCCGCAAGTGGAATCTGCGATCGCGCGCTACTACGGGCGAAACCTGGCCGGCCCGGATTCCGCTTCTGCGCAAACGGTAGGCAGAACTCCGCAAGAGACGTCCAAATCATCGACAGCGAACTTCGACGAGCTCGCCCGCGACGCGAATGCGGATCGTGACGCTGGACAAACCGACGCTGCGATTGCCGCATATCAACGTGCCCTTCAAGCACGCTCGGATTGGGAGGAAGGCTGGAGAAGTCTGGGCACACTATTTTTCATGTCCAGACGCTATTCTGAGGCAGCATCCGCGCTGACAAATGCGGTCGCGCTCGATGCCAAGCACGGCGAGGCATGGGCGATGCTCGGGTTGTCTGAGTTCGAAGACAAGGACTATAAAAACGCGCTCATCCATCTGCGGCGCGGAGAACAGTTGGGCCTGGCGGGGAATGCCAATGCCCGGAGATTCGCAAAATATCATCTGGCGCTGCTGCTCAATCTGAACGGGGATTTTGATGAAGCAACCGACACGCTCATACCGGAAGTTGGTCCGAGTCCCCTCGAATCGCAGATCAAGATTGCTTTGGGCATCGCACTACTCAGGGTGCGGGTGCTGCCGGAGCAGACTGAACCCGCCAAACAGGCACTGATCGCGACCGCGGGTGACGCGGCTGCGCTCCTGGCACAGAGCAAGTACGATCAGGCGTTTGCAATACTCAAACAGATGTGTAGCGACTATCCGGACACGCCGTACGTTCATTATGCATACGGCAATGCGCTGGCATTCACCTCGCAATATGACGAAGCCGAAGCGCAATTGCGTGAGGAGATACGATTCAATCCCGGCAGCAGTTCTGCCTACGTGCGCCTGGCGACGGTTGCCCTGCAGATGCACAAACCCGAAGAGGCTTTGCAATCCGCAGAGCACGCAGTCCAGATGGCTCCTGACCTTGCCGAAGCCCATTACGTGCTGGGACGAGCCCGGCTGGATCTGGGGAAGGTGTCCGAGGCTATCGATGAACTCGAAGTTGCGCGCAAGCTTGCTCCCAACAGTCCGGAAGTGCACTTCACGCTGGCTCGGGCCTACGCGAAAGCCAAAAGAACCGACGATGCCGAGCAAGAGCGCGCTGCCTTCGAACGCCTCAACGCGCTGGCGCAACAGCAGAGAGCTACTCATGGCAGCCAGGCGTACGGTGCGACTCATGGTGAGATCGGGCTCACGCCCGTAGGCCAGGCGACCGAGCCGAGATCGAGTCCCGAGTGATTTGGCTTCAAGTTTCGCGTAGTTTCTTTGGAACTCAGTGCGGAGGTAATTGGGTGAAAACCAGAACGTTGGTCTTGGTCTCCTTCATCGCTTTTCTTATCGCGCCCACAGTCGCGCTTGCCCAGACATCAGCTCTGGCCGCCACGCCCCCCATGGGATGGAACAGCTGGAACAAGTTCGGCTGCAATGTGAGCGAGGATCTCATTCGCCAGACTGCCGACGCCATGGTCAGGTCTGGCATGAAGGATGCCGGGTATCAGTACGTTGTAATCGACGATTGCTGGCAGGTGAGTCGCGACAAGGACGGCAACATCATCGCTGATCCTCAGCGGTTTCCCTCCGGCATCACGGCTCTGGCCGACTACGTCCACTCCAAGGGACTTAAATTCGGTATCTATTCCGACACAGGCACCAAAACCTGCGCTGGCCGCCCCGGCAGCCGAGGCTATGAATTTCAGGACGCGCGCCAGTATGCTGCCTGGGGCGTCGATTATTTGAAGTACGACTGGTGCTACACGACGACCCAGGACGCGCGTGCTTCTTACACGTTGATGCGAGATGCGCTCATAGCTTCCGGCCGGCCGATTGTATTCAGCATGTGCGAATGGGGTACGAGCAAACCTTGGCTGTGGGCCAAGGATGTGGGAAATCTCTGGCGCACTACCGGCGACATCAAAGACCGATGGGAAGGGAAGGAGAAATGGCCGGACGGCAGCTGCTGCTCGTTAGGCATGCTCGACATCGTCGACTTGCAGGATGGCCTTGAAAGTTACGCGGGGCCCGGCCACTGGAACGATCCGGACATGTTGGAGGTCGGCAATGGTGGCATGACGATTCCGGAGTACCGAGCCCACTTCAGCCTGTGGTCGATTCTTGCCGCGCCGCTTATAGCGGGAAATGATCTGCGCGACATGAAGCCGGAAATCCGGGCGATCCTCACCAATAAAGAAGTGATTGCCGTCAACCAGGATCCGCTGGGCCGCGAAGGCCACCGTGTGCGTAAAGATGTTGATTCCGACGTGTGGGCGAAGCCGTTGCAGGATGGGAGCCGTGCCGTCGTTTTACTTAATCGCGGGACTGCGGAACGAGAAATCACCGTGACGTGGCCGGAACTCGGATATCCCGCTCACCTAAGCGCCAGAGTGCGCGATTTGTGGCAAGTGAAGGATTTGGGTGAGCATGTCGGAAGGGTTTCCGCCAGCGTTGCCCCGCACTCCGTCGTGATGGTTACCGTGAAGCCGTAGTGTGCCAGATCCCTTTCGCACAACTTGGAGAACCGATGAAATTCCCCCAAACTACCAGCGATCGTGTACCAGGGCGCGTATCTTCTGGTCGTAAATCTTCTGCACGGCCGCCATCGCTTCCGCACTCAGGGGCGGCAAGTCAGATGCGCGGCAATTGTCGACGATTTGCTCCGCACGCTTGCCTCCTGGAATGGCGCATGTGACCGCGTCGAAGTCCAGAATCCAGCGCAGCGCAAACTGCGTCATGGACGCACCGGAAGGCACAAACTTCCTCATCTCCTCGACAGCCTTGAGTCCAACTTCGTAGTCCACGCCCGAGAAGGTCTCGCCCACGTCAAAGGCTTCGCCATGAAGATTAAAATTACGGTGATCGTTCTTGGGGAAGGTGGAGTCGCGCCGCAACTTACCTGTCAACATGCCGCTGGCGAGGGGCACGCGGGCCAGAATCCCGACTTTCTTTTTCTTGGCCTGAGGAAAGAAAACGTCCGCCGGTCGCAAACGAAAACAGTTGAAAATGATCTGTATCGTCTGCACATTGGGAAACTCGATCGCCTTCAGTGCCTCCTCTACTCTTTCCACGCTAACCCCGTAAAAGCGCAGTTTTCCCGCCTTCACGAAATCATCCAGGATTCCAAAGGCTTCAGGGTGGTAGTACAGGTCCGTGGGCGGACAATGCAGTTGAAGTAGATCAATCGTCTCGGCTGAGAGATTCCGCAGGCTGTCGTCAATCCACTGGGTAAGATTTTGCCGGCTGTAACCCTCCACCGTTTGTTTGGGTAACCTCCGCCCCGCCTTGGTAGCGACGATGATTTCCTCTTTGCGGCTCTTCTTCAGTTTGGCGACCAGGCGCTCGCTGCGTCCATCGCCATATACATCAGCTGTGTCTATAAAATTGACGCCGCTATCAACCGCCTTGTGAAGGGCGGCCATGGATTCCTCATCAGAAACGTCGCCCCATGCGCCCCCGATGGCCCATGCGCCGAGGCTGATTTCTGAGACCTTCCACCCGGTACGGCCTAATGAACGATATTTCATGATTTCTCGATCTCCCGGTAAAAAAAGGACTGTGCCCGAAGGGCGTTATGAAGTATAAAGGCAAGCTCGCGAAAGCGAAGTATACGTTTGCCCAGGTCCAAGCAGCGGCTCCGGGAGAAGCGGCAAAGGATGCCCCGAATGAACCAATCTCTGTCTCGCAAGTCAGCGAGGCCCCACGCTTTCCTGGCACTGACTTTTATTCTTAGCGCTCTCATTTTCTGCAGCGCACAGGAACAGCAGAAGAAAGCCCCCGCCACCCCCGGAGCCATGCTCAGCCAGGGCACAGTCGATTTCGACACGCCAGACTTCACTCTGACCCTGGTGCGTTCCTCCCAGACCGTCGCCGCGCTGAAGCCCAAGGGTGGAGACGGATTTGATTTCACCCCGGGCGACCTGCTGGTCGAACGTTCGCAGAATGGATATTTTCACCTCGGCGACATCACGTTTCGGCTGCGCATCGGCGACTTCGGTAACTGGAGCAACTTTTCCACCGCTGCCTCGCGTGCGCCGGTTATACCGCTGTCTGTTGGCAAGAATGTCCTCGCCGCCGCTGACCTCGCCCCAACCCTACCCCAGGAATTTCCGCTCCAGATCACGCGCACGTGGGCGCTACAAGAGGGAAAGCTGGTGTTGCGCTTCACCCTCAAGAACAAAACTAACCAGACGATCCAGGTGGGTGCGCTTGGTATCCCGATGATCTTCAACAACGTCCTGACCGACCGCTCACTCGAGGAGGCCCACGCCAAGTGCTCCTTCTACGATCCCTACATCGGTGAGGACGCGGGCTATCTGCAGATCACGCGTCTCAACGGTCATGGTCCTGCGCTGCTCGTGGTGCCCGATGGCAAAACTCCCTTCGAAGCTTACAACCCGATCCTGGACAAGCCGAACGATTTCGGAGCTCCGCCCGTTTTCACCGACCGTACTCCCCGCTGGATCACCTTCGAAGGTTTCTACGAGTGGATGATCCACAGCCAGGCCTATGCCGAGAACGAATGGAAGGGCGTTCAGGAATGGAATCCGGCCACCATGCTCAGCCTGGGGCCGGATGAATCGAAGACGTACGGGCTCAAGTTTCTGGCCGCGCCCGCCATTCGATCCATTGAGAAAACGCTTACTGGAAACAACCGTCCGGTGGCCGTCGGCATCCCCGGCTACATCGTGCCCACTGACATCGAAGCCAAGCTGTTCCTGAAGTATCCGAAACCTATCAAGTCCATCGCGGTCGAGCCTAAGGCAGCGCTCACCCTCAGCCCTCAACTTTCCACACCTGCGGGCTGGAAAGCCTACACCATAAAAGGCAAAGTCTGGGGTCGTTCG
>Ga0335081_10013767_pt1 | contig 13074 bp, 9 predicted proteins | sample Lox_Sample_35_FD_206713 | JGI IMG/M metagenome (GOLD analysis project Ga0335081, IMG submission 206713) | Soil microbial communities from Loxahatchee National Wildlife Refuge, Florida, United States - Lox_Sample_3.5 | ecosystem: Environmental > Terrestrial > Soil > Wetlands | place: USA: Florida...
GACGCCAAAATTGAAGGCACTGTCGTGGTGCAAACTGAGATCCATACCGACGGGCGCGCACACAACACGCGAGTCGTGACCTCACTCGACCCGGGTTTGGATCACAATGCGATGGACGCTATTTCGCGGTGGGAATTCGAGCCCGGCAAAAAGGATGGGAAGCCCGTCGCCGTTGCGGCAACCATCGAGGTCAATTTCCGCCTGAACTAGCGGACGGTACGCAGGCAGAGATGCATACTGCACTCAACCCGCAACTGGCGCGGCTATGCAAACCAGCCGGGCGGAGGCCTCGACGACGAAGCCGCGATCGCTGGTATTACTCACTGGCGTTGCTCTATGGCTTGTTGCGGCGGCAAGACCTCCGGTTGCTGCACGCCGCTCATCTCTTTGCGGTACGCGGGAAAGCGTCCGCCCATCACGCCGCCGAAGAGGATGTGCCCGACGAGCATGGCACGGTCGGGACTGTAAAGGGGAATCATCGGATTGATGTGCTTCCACATCCAATCGAACGAGAAAAAAAACCAGGCCGTGCCGTAGATGAGTCCAAATAGAGTCACGCGCAGCAGGGTACCGTGATCACGAATTACCAGTCCGAACAGCGCACCCAACAAACCATAGATTACGAACAGCAAGGCTACGCCCGCACTCGTGTGTAAACCAAAGCCCTGGCGGTAAGCGGATTCGCCGTAGAATGTGGACGCCAGCAAGTTGGGAACAGTCCAAACCGAGCGGCGATGCCAAGCCGAATCCAGCGCGAGATATGCCAACAGGATGAGCGCGCCGGCTACCCCCGCCTGAATGCCCGCTAGCGCCAGCACGCGATTCGGGCCGGCTCCGTTCCCTGAAGCCATAAAAACAGCCTATACTGACGGAAAGGTAAAGGCAAAGTACCTCTCCAGTCGCAGAACCGGCTCGGCGCTTGTGGTCGGGTGATGGGTACTGGTTCGCGCGGGTAGCGTTCGTCCTGGAAAGTTCGCACATGGCACGTCGCGTAGTGGTCACGGGTATCGGAGCGGTCAGTCCCAACGGAGTGGGCCGTGAGAATTTCTGGCGCGGCACACGAAATGGCGTGAGCGGCGTCCGGCGCATCAGCCGGTTTGATCCCTCCGCGCATGCGGTGCAAGTCGCCGGCGAAGTGGTGGATTTCGACGAGAATCGCTATGTGGAGCCAAAAGATCGTCCGCATGTTTCGCGCGCAGCGCCCCTGGCTGCGGCTGCGGTAGAAGAGGCGCTCTCGGATGCGGGACTCGATCCCCGTTCGATGACACGCGATGAGCTTCGCCGGATTGGAGTGATTGTCGGCTCGGGCGGCGGCAGCCAGGCATTTACGGAAGAGCAGTACCGTCTGTACTACACCGGCCATGAGAAGCAGTGCAGCGTCTACACTATTCCGACGGGCACTATCGGCACGCTGGCCAGCGAAGTCTCCATGCGATTCGGCTTCCGCGGCATGAGCCACATCGTTTCCACGGGTTGCACCTCGTCCACCGATGCCATCGGGTACGCTTACCGCAACATTCAGGCGGGCGTGATCTCGACCATGGTGACAGGCGGCGTGGATGCACCCATTGCGCCGCTCATCCTGCGCGGCTTCATGCTCATGCGCATCCTGACCGCAAGCTGGAACGCCGAGCCAGAGCGGGCGTCGCGGCCGTTTTCGCGCGATCGCGACGGCTTCGTGCTGGGAGAAGGTGCGTGGTTCTTCGTGCTGGAAGATCGCGATGCGGCGCTGGCACGGGGAGCACACATCTACGGGGAGATTGCCGGCTATGCTTCCACTTGCGAAGCCTTTCACCGGGTGCGCCTGGAGGAGTGCGGTGAGGAACCGGCCCGCACCATCGGCATGGCGCTGGAAGAGGCGGACGTGCCGCCAAGCGCGGTGCAGTATGTCAACTATCACGGCACCGCGACCGAGCTGAACGACCGCATTGAGACACGCGCCATCAAGCTCGCGTTCAACGGCCATGCTTACAAAGTCGCCGGGTCGTCGGTAAAGAGTCTGATCGGCCATCCGCAGGGTGCCTGCGGTGCGGCGGGCATCGCCGCCACACTGCTGGCTATGCGGGATGGCGTGGCGCCCCCAACCAGGAACGTAGAAGCGCCGGACCCCGAATGCGATCTAGATTATATTTCCGAAGGCCCGCGCAAAATGGACATTGAGTACGCGGTGGCCAATTGCATCGCTTTCGGCAGCAAGAACTCGGCGATTGTCCTCCGGCGAGCCTGATTTTCCGGCGAATTTGTCCGGCACCTGATTTTCGTTGTCGCGATCGTCGCTGGGGCAATGGAGTGGCCTCTTCTGTAGTCATCACCAGCCTGTTCCGACCTGCCACGCGGATCCCGGGGTCTATCCATTCGGCTAGCGAATACTATCCGGAAAGATAGGTCCTTTTACCTGTCCTGGCCGTAATCGCCCGATAACGCACCTCATTTTGCTGAAATACTTGGATAATTCACACCGATTCCACCAAGCCGTCCAGCAAATACCGCAGCTTCAGCCTGGCATCCGGATTGCTTTTTGTGGTAGGGCACTCCCGGGCAGGAGAGGAAATGACGCGAAGCGAGGTAAGTATGGCAACAGCAAATCTCATGTCGCTGACCTCGGCGCTGTTAGGCGCTGGGACCGGTGAGGTAGTCAAGAACGGAATCCAGGTGCTGGCGGAGCGTGTGAAGTCCGCCCAGGATGCTTATCGACAGACTCTGTGCCAAAGTGATGATCCAGTCCAAAACCTGCGGCACGACGTGATCCGTAAGATCAACGAACTACGGAACCGCGCAGCACTGTGCATTTCGGACCCGGACTTCCAGCAAAAGATCTGGTGCTTGTTAATGGAGCAGATGGCGGATGCCTACGAAACCAATACAGAGCGCGGACTCAATCTGGTCCAGTACAGCGCGGGGCAGATTGAGGACGTGTTGAATAGCTACAAGCAAGCCAATGGCTACCGGCGTAAGGCCCGGTGGATCGGCGTGTTTGTGTCTTTACTGAGTATGGCCGGCATTGGATTCTTCCTCCGTTTTGCGAACACGACGAACCTGAATGGAAATACCGCCCCGCCCGTACTGGGTGTTCCCTGGTGCGTCCTGTTCTGGAGTTTCGTTGGCAGCTTTGCGGCGATCCTGTACCGTTTTACAAATGCTGGAGACCAGGAACTTGAAGATCCGCTGCGCTGGTTGTTCTCGCGGCCCCTCACCGGCGTTGTGATGGGATCGATCACGTATTTGGTGATTGAAGCCGGCTTTTTGACTCTGGGGTCTGACCCTGGTGGAGCCGCCACTCTCGGGAAGAATGACGTCATGTTGCTGCTGGCATTCCTGGCGGGTTTCAGCGATCGCTTCGCCGACAGCCTCCTCCAGTCCCTGGTAGGGCGGTTTGGAGGCGAAAAGAACGGAGAGCTGGTTGCTATGCGGATGGGCTTGCGGCAACCCAGCGGCAGCATTCTGGATCACCTTACGGGCATGGTGAATCGTGGAAGGAGCTCGACCGCTCAGACCACATCGCTCAGTTTGGACGGCGCGACAAAAGCGGCGGCGATGGCAGTAGGTGCGAAGGGCGAAGCCAGCGTGGCCGCAATGGCACAATAGGCAGAGTCGGCACCGCAGTTCAGTCCTGGAAAAGAAAAAAAGCCGGTGAACGCTCGGAGGAGTGCGCCCACCGGCTGGTCCCGCATAAAGCCAAATGCACGGGGCGAGCCCCGCGCGGCTGCGGCACCACTCAAACTAAACCGCTGATGATAATGACGTATATAACACAAAGCGGTTACACGTGCACCGCCGCCCGCGCCCGCTTCCTGCCCCAATTCCCTCGTGAAGCATGATTGTAGCAGAAATGCACAATGTGTTCCGAAACGATGAAATCAGATTTTGCCCTACCGCCTAAGACGGCATAAATTCAGTTATTTGCCGTTTAGAATCTAAAGCGGGCGAAGGAGAAGATATGGCAAAAGCTGGGGCGTTCGTGTAAAACATAATTAGTTGGTATTGTTTTCGATGTGTGTGGCGGTTGTGGAAGTCTGTGCAAAGCGGTGGACGCGAACCCCTGTGGCGCTCATCCGGCGTGACTTACGAATCGGTGACGGGACGTGATGCAGGGCGACGTTTTTCCGAGATCTAAGACGCACAAAACAATGCCGCAAGATTTTGCAGATTTACTCCGCCTCCCGGAGGTAAGGTAATACAGCCCACGATGTCTTCCGCTGGTCTCGCGCTCGAAAAAGGACTGCCTTGCAATCTGGATGCGGAGCGGTTCGTCCTCGGTTCCATCCTGATGGACGATTCGCAATTCGTTCAAGTTGCGGGTTCGCTGGAAGGCGAAGATTTCAGTCTCGAAAAACACCGGCGGATCTTCCAGCGGATGGCCGACCTCAGCGAGCGCGGCGAGCGCATCGACCGCGTCACAGTCGCCAACGAGCTTCTCCGCTACAACGAACTGGAATCCTGCGACGGCCTGAGCTACCTGGTTTCGCTGGACGACGGACTCCCGCGGATTTTCAATCTCGACAGCTACGTTCGTATTGTTAAAGACAAATCCATCCTCCGCCGGATCATCTTCACGTCGCAGCACCTGATGAATCGGTGTCTCGTGGGCGAAGAGGACCCGGAGCAGATCCTGGCCGGCGCCGAAGAGAGCCTGCTGAAACTCGGCGACTCGCGCATGAAAACGGGCTTGGCAAGCCCGGCGCAGGTAATCGAGGAGTACCAGGGCGGGCTGAACGCGTTTCTCGATCCCAGCAAGCGCATCAAGGGCATCAGCACCGGTTACACCAAGTTGGACGAGATGACCGGCGGGCTCCATGCCGGCGAGCTGATTATTCTGGCGGCGCGGCCGTCGATGGGAAAAACGGCGCTCGCTTTGAACATCGCACAGCATGTGGCCACGCGGTTGAACGAGACGGTGGCGGTGTTCTCGCTCGAGATGTCAAAGGAGTCGCTGCTCACACGCATGTTGTGCGCAACCGCACGGGTCGATAGCCAGCGTTTCCGCGCCGGTTACCTGAACCAGGACGAACGCCGCAAATTACAAGCCGCCGCCGCGCAACTGGTGGAAGCGCCTCTATTTATCGATGACACGGCGGGCGCGAGCCTCATGGAAATGCATGCCGGACTGCGCCGTCTGCAGCAGCAACGCAAGCTGGGGCTGGTGGTGGTCGACTATCTCCAATTGATGAGCGGCCGCGGACGGTTCGAGAACCGCAACCAGGAGATCAGCACCATCTCGCGCGGCATGAAGCTGTTGGCCAAAGAGCTGAACGTTCCCATGCTGGTGCTGTCGCAGTTGAGCCGCGCTCCGGAAACCCGCCAGGGCGATCACCGGCCGGTGTTGAGCGATCTGCGCGAATCCGGTTCGATCGAGCAGGACGCTGATCTCGTCGCGTTCATCTTTCGCGAGGAAGTTTACAGACGCGACCGTGAAGATCTCCGCGGCTTGGCGGAGTTGATTGTGGCGAAGCAGCGCAACGGCCCAGTCGGGAAGGTGGATCTGGTGTTTCTGCATCACCTAACCAAGTTCGAGAACCGCGCGGAGGATCTGGGGGAGTTGCCGGAAGAAGAGTAACAAAGTATTGCTGTGGCGAATCGGGAACCAACTATGCATACCGCCCTCGATGTTAGGAAACCACGGAGGCGTGTCAGAACGTCCACCATCGTGGGCCTTATGCCTGCATCGAGTGCGGTGGTGGATTGGCGGATCGGGGCCGACGATATTATGTAAATTGTGTAGATTTGGCTTGGCGTACCAAACGGGAAAAGGCGGTCGGTTCCGAGGTTGTGTATCTAAACGAAGAGCCTGTCGACTGACTAGCCACCAGCACTGCGGACGCAACAATGTCAACGGGTACAGTAAGTGCCGATAGCAATCTCGTGCATCGTCTGGTCATCGGTCTTGCGAATCTGTTCATATCCTGCGGGCTTTTCGCCCAGTCTCCCACCGTTCCCTACGCGCAATTCTTCGGGCCGGACTTCGATAACGTTCATCTGGATCACAGCTATCCGGGGTCCTATGCGTCGATTCAGAAGGTCGGCTTTCGCAACATGCGGCTGATTGTGTTCGATGCGTCGGGCAAGGGGGACACCGTTTTACTGTTCAGAAATGGCAGCCGGAAGTGGAAGGAGAAGAACGGCGACGCTAACGAGGCGAAGATTGAAGAGGTGGACTACCTATCGCCGGACGACGAGTACGCGCTGGTTGTGTTTCACTGGCTTTCCATCGCCGCCAACGCCAACACGGACGGGTATGCCCAGGTGTTCCGGCTGGCGAATCATCAGCTGAGCGTTGTTCAGCAGCTTCGCTGGAACGAGCAGTTCGAGACTAAGGAAAAGTACAGCTTCGACGCTACGAGCAAAACGCTTACGGTGCGGTCCGCCCATTACCTTACCGGCGACGCGCACTGCTGCATTTCCGCAATGGACATCTTCACGCTGCTATGGAAGGACGGGGCGTTTGTGCAGAGGGGCGTGAAAACCGAGTTGTCGGATTACGGCAAGAAGGAAGGAAAGAAGCTGCCGTAACCACCGCTTCCTTGGGGCACGGCTCAGTAGAGGCGCTCGAACTCGAGCGACAAGCGAAAGAGGTTCCGCATGGCGAAACGCGTCCTCGGGCGCACGGCAGTTGTTGGCTTCTTCGTCTCACTGCTGGTGCATCTGCTGACCGTGGCCGGCATCGACGTTACGCGGTGGGTCCCCCACGTGTGGGGGCTGCACGTCGGGATGTTTGTTGTGCTTTTCGCATTCGTGTTATCCAGCCGGAAGATTCTGGGGCGAAGGGTCACCTTGGGCGACCTCACGAGCGGAATCCCAAACTGGACAGGTGCACTGATAATCGCGCTATTCGTTTATGGGACGGTGAATCTTGTTTGGTGCGCTTACGTACTGCATGATGGCGTCCCTGACATCATCAACGGGCAGTATGTGCTATCCGCTCACGGCCGGGTGCTGCTGCGCATCACTGAAAGTGAGTATCACCTACATCGGGCACACGAATTGCGCATGTTCTCAGGATTGTGGTTGCTCGCGTACTGCGTGTCGGGTCTTTACTTCCTGTTTTGGCGGGAACCAGCTTCTATTTTTGAAGGCGGCGCGAAGACGGCCTGACCTAAGACAGCACGTCGCGCGCGAATTGACCCGGCAGAGCGTTACTGGCCGGGCTCGAAATACGTCTCTGCCAGCTCCGGCTTGGCTTCAACAGCCTTGCGCCAGCAGATGCGGGCTTCTTCTTCCTGGCCCATCGACTTTCGAACGTGGCCGAGGTTGAGGAGCGCTTCGGCGAACTGGGGCTGCTGCGCCAGTGCTTGTTCGTAGTACTTGGCGGCTTCCTGCATTTCGTTCTTCTTCTGCGAAATCAGGCCAGCGTTGTAGAACAGCTCGGCGCTGCGCTCGCCCAGATCAAGCAGGCGCTTGTGCAGCGTGAAAGCCTGGGTGTAATCCTGCTGCGCCAGCGACAGCGCGGCGAGACCGCGGAGAGCGTCGACCGATTCCGGCCGCAGCGTGAGCACATCCTCGAACGCCTTGCGCGCGGACTTGGAATCGTCCATCTTCCAATACGCGATGCCGGCATTGAGACGCGCTTCGGGCCAATCCTTGCGCTTCTTGAGGCATCCCTCGAAGGCTTCGATGCTGGACTTGTAGTCGCCGCGCTGCAACCGCAGGTAGCCCATGCGGAATTGCGCGTCGTCCCACTCGGGATCCTTGTCGGGAATCTGGGAGTAGAGCTTCTCCGCCTGGTCGTAGTTCCCTTGCTGTTCGAGAACGAGCGCCAGGTTCCACAACACGGCGGGCAGGCCGGCATCCAGTTCCATGGCCTTCTCATAGGACGAGCGAGCACGGTCTAGAGCGCCGGTTTCCTGGAATGTTACTCCGAGGTTCAGGTGCGCCTGCGCGGACTCGGGCCGGAGCTCGGTGGCGCGTGAGTACGCTTGCGTCGCGTCCTGATAGTTGCCGGTTTTCTGGTGGGCGACACCGAGATTGAACCAGTTTTCGAAGCTGTCCGGAACCAGGTCCACCAGCTTGGCGCAGAACTTTGCCGCGGCTTCGTAATCCGCGCTAGCGAAAGCGGACGTTGCCAGCCCGGCCAGCGCAGCCTGGGAATGCGGCCGCAGGGTGAGCAGCCGCTCGGAGTACTCGCGGACTGCATCGTAATCCTTACGCGCGATCTCCAGCGCCACCATATTGGCGAGCGATTCTTCGGACCGCGGATTGCGCTCGAGCAGCTTGCCGTACAGATCGGCGGCTTCCTGGAGCCGGCCGGCCTGCTGCAGAGCCACTGCCTTGCCGAATAGCACTTCAGGCTGCTCGGGCTGCTGGCTGAGGTGCTGATCGAACGCTTCGAGCGCCTGTTCAGAATTTTCCAGGTGGAGCAGGCAGATTCCCAGTCCCAATTGCGCTTCCGAATTGCCTGGGGCAATCTGCAGGGCCTTGCGGAAGTTGGACGCCGCTTCATCCCACCGGCCGAGCTTTTCGAGGCAGACGGCAAGCTTGAAATAACCGCTGCGATGGTGCGGCTCCAGCTCGACCAGTTGCGAATATGCCTCCACGCCCTCCTGATAGCGCTGCAGCTCATAAAGGATATGGCCCATGGCCGAGAAGATGGCGGGCTTGTTTTCCCCCCGCTCCACGGCGCGGCGCAGTTCCTTCAAGGCTTCTTCGGCCTTGCCCTCCAGGTGCAACGACACTGCGGTGGCGAGAGAGCGGGAACGGCCTCCCTTGTCGTCAGCTTCGCCCGATCCGTTCGCGATCTTCGCGGGGCTCGCTTTTGCCGACGCGGCCTTGCTGACAACAGACAAACGAGGGGAAGCCCCAATCTCCACCGGGTTCCGATTCACTGAGCTCATTGACTTCTCTCTCTCTTTCTCTCCCGTTGCATCATCCCTGCATCCTCTACGATTCCTTCGGCACCAGAATCGAGCAGAGCTTGCCTAAGAAATCGCTGTTCTTGGTCACCTTCAGCCAGTACACGCGAGCCTTCTCGCTGCCTTCGCTGAAGAGCCCCACCCCACCGGACTTGAGGCGGTCGTCGCTCCACGAGTCCACCACTTGCCCTTCGATCGAGGTCAGGAACCGGTTGCCTTTCACGTCGACGGAAACGCGATAGGGCCGGTTATTGTGCATCATGACTTGCAGGGGCAACTCCCCGTGGGGTTCCCGCTTGCCATCGACCACCGCGTATCGGACCAGCGCCACCAGGGGACGGGGACCCGGCTCGGTAACCGCCAGCTTCATCGCATAGTAATTCTGCTCGTCCTCGGCGCGGAAAACCCAGCCCACGCTCTTGCGCTCGATCTGCGTGAGGAATTCCATCTTATAGTCGGACATGTCGTGCGACGGTTTATACAGCGCCAAACGTCCGGGGCGAACGAAACCTTCTTTGTCGTATGCCCAGCTCTTGGAGAAGCCTTTGCCTTCCCAACTGGCCAGACCGGCATGGAAGTTGTCACTGACTTCGTAGACCGCGCGGCGCTGGATGGTCAGGCGAATCAGGTCGCCGGGACGCATGGTAATGCCGTCGGACTTGATGCTGGAGCTGCCGAACCACAGGAACGACGCCAGCATCAACCCCGCCGCCATTCCTTTCATGTAACTCGGCACGGTGAACCTCTTGGCCGGGCGGGCCTCGCTGATGGAGAGCACGTTCGATGGTTGTTGGTCGTAGCTGGCCGTTTCAAACACGGTAACCGTTCTCGGTTCCGGTACCGAAACCTGCAAAGCCAAGGGGTACTCTTCATAGTGCGATTCCGGCAGGCAGAGGGTTAGCTGTGGGTCCACGCACCCGAAGTGGCGCGGCGACTGATCCTCGGGATTACGGGCCCAAACGGTGATCTTCTTGGGCTCGTCGGAGCTGAATCCGGCGGGCGCCAAGTCGATTTCGGGCGCTTCCAGACTGGTGGTCTCCAGGGCGTCCGCGCCGTCCCGCACTTTCGCTTGGCCGCTGAGCGCACCGGCGGGCAGCATCGGCTGAGTCGCCACCGGCTCGAACAGGAGGTCGGAAGTGCTGGCCTCGATCTCGGGCATGGCCAACTTCCCGGCGAAGACCTGTGGTCTGACGCTAATCGGCCGGGCCACGGAATCTGCCATGACGGGTTCCGCCGCGAAAAACTCCGGACCATGCTTGAGGCGCACCGCGCGGTACGGCAGATTGATCGCCGTGCTGCCTTGCAAGCTCTTGGCACTGTTCCGCACCAACGTCGGCGCGGCCTTGGCCACAAGGTCCGCGTCGAACTTCGGCTCGGCTAGCGCGGCGCCGATTTCCTGTGAGGCCGATGGGAGCACTGACTCAGCTTCTATCTGGAACCAACCGGCGCCTCGCGGCATCCGCGTGTCGCCAATCTGGGAGCCGAGCGCATCGGACTGGTCCGGCGCCACATCCACCAGAGCCTCCGCCAGCATGTCCGGACCAGCCGCCTCCACCGAGATCGCAGGAAGCAGGAGGCTGAATGTGGCGGCATCAAAGATGGCGACTTCGTCGCTCACAGGCGCGGCCGCATGATTTTGAATCTCTGGCTCGACGAATTCCGCCCGCACCGTCGTGTCTGTCAGGGCGGCGGCCAGCATCTCCAGGTCGGCGGCTTCCACGTCGATTTCGGGTACCAGGAGGCTGAATGTCCCAGCGTCGAAGATGGCAACTTCGTCGCTGAACGGCGCCGAGGCTCCATCCCGCGGAGCAGGAGAATCGATCACCATCGCGGGCGCGAGAGCCGGACCAGCGGCCTGCGACTGCCTGCCGTGCTCGAGACCATTGGCATGGAATTCCCAGGCAACCGGCGACGGGTTCGCGGCCGACAAGGGCTGTACCCCGCGGAACTGCTCGAGAGCGAGGGCCCGATCCACGGCGGGCAGCATGGCCATCGAGGACCGGGTAGGTGCCAGGCTGACCGGGATTTGCCAGCTCATGGGGTCTTCCAGCCAGATGTTCTCGCCGGCGTGGAACGCCAATTCAGGAAGTGCTTCTTCGGCTTCCCCGCTTACCGGCATGAACCCGGCGGATCGGGGCATGGGGAAGAACTCAACGCGGCCCGCGCCTGAAGGACCGGCGGCCGCAGTATGCAGGGCCTTGGCGGTGACGGACACGGGCTCGAGTTGTGCGGCCAGGCTTCCGCAAACCGGCAGGATCGCTTCCAGCAGCGGGTCAGGCACGCGCACATAGACGTGATTGAGTTCATCGAAAACGGCAGGCTTGAAACAAGCGCGCTGCGCGACCTTTACATTCTCAGGCCGCAGTGTGATACCGGCCGGCTCATCCAACATGGCGACGGAAGCGGCGCTCTTTTGATGGAAGCGCTGGCGCAGCGTTTCGATGTTCAGGACATTGGGTGCGATAACAGTGCCAGCACCGGCGGTAGCATGGGCGGCAATCTTTAAAGGCGCCACCGTGACCGGCGCAAAGCGCGCGGTACCGGCAGCGAATGATGGCCGCATGCCGGTATGGGCAAAATCGGGCATGGCCGGCGCCGCCGGTTTCTGCCAGGGCTCGCCGGAGGTGCGCCGGGCCGTCATTGGCTGCTGCACCCGGGGCTTCTCGAACTGGAAGCCGGCGATGCCGGTGGGTCGATTCCGTTCGGTCTTGGGAAGGTGTTCGAGGGCTTTGCGGACGCGTTCGTGATAGCGTTGGCGATGATCACGGCTGCAGAAGTCTTCATCGAAGAGCCCCCGCAACGGCCAGAGATTTTTCCCGCAATATTGGCAGCGCAAAAACGTCGCCTTCCTTCGTGCGGTTTTCATTATATCGGAAAAATCCCACAATTAAAGACTTTTTCTGACCAAATTTTAGGGAGAACCATGAAAAGCATTTGATTAATTGAAGTATATTTTCGAGCGTGATACAGAGACCGGTTGTCAAAGGTTAGAGGCGCCGCCGGAAACGCTATCGGGAGGTAATATCAGGGCATTTTTCGCCCGTAATTTTACTAATTTCTGTTATCATTCACAAAGAAAACAGGCGGATATGATCCAAGGATAACCGTGCTGGCTACCGGTTAGCACAACGGCAGGGGCGCTCTATTGCGAGTCGTCTTTGAGGGGGAACTCGAAGTAAAGGAGCTCGCGGCCCGAGCCCGCCTCTCGAATGCCGGTCACGTAGAGCCGCGAATTCACCTGATGACCGGTTTGAAAGTAGAAGAATCCGCCGGCTGATTCTCCGGCCGGGATGACCTTGGCGGAGAAGGCGCGCCCCTCAATCTCCCAGGCGTCGAGCGGGTTCTTGTTGCGGTGAATACGCGGCATCGGAGTGGGAATCTGCTCGGGCCGGGCCGGACCTCTCAGATAGCGCACATCCGAGGCGGGCGTGGCATCGACGTGGCCGCCATCGGGCGCGACGTAGTCAACGCGCATGCGCTCAAGCTGGATGGTTTTGCCGGTATCATTCTGGATGACCACCAACACCGGCGTAATCCCGTATTGATATGGATTCAGCTTGCCAAAGGCGGTCTTCGCTTTCTCGGCGGTGTCGTAAACCGAGGCGCCGATGGTGACCTTCTCGCTCGTCTGATATGAGGCATAGCTCGCGGCGGGGGCCAGATCGAACTTTGGATGCTCCTTTTCGGCGGGGGACGCCTTGTTCGGCCCAACCGCCGCCGCTATACTCATCAGAAGAGCCAAGCGTTTGAAAACAAAAGGCATTTATTTCCTCTATCGGGTTCTTCAGGCGTTGGCACTGCCGGCGGTGTTCGCCTATTTTCTGTTCCGCAGCCTGCGAAACCCCGCCTATTTTACTTCCCTGGGGCAGCGGCTGGGTTTTCTGCCGGCCTCCTACAGACAGACTGCTCCCGGCGCCATCTGGTTGCATGCGGTTTCGGTGGGAGAAGTCGTGGCGGTTACCGAGCTGGCGCGCCGGTTACGGGCCGCATTTCCGCGCGCGCCGCTGTTTCTGTCGGTTGGCACACTGGCGGGTTACTCCACCGCACGGGAAAAGCTGACCAGCACCGTCACCGGAGTCTTTTATGCGCCCATCGATCACGTATTCGGCGTGCGCAACGTCTTGCGCGCCTTGCAACCGGCGATCGTGGTGATTCTCGAGACGGAAATCTGGCCGAACCTGTTTCGCGAGGTCAAGCGCGCCGGTTGCGGCCTGGTGATCGTCAATGGCCG
>Ga0335081_10013768_pt1 | contig 13074 bp, 12 predicted proteins | sample Lox_Sample_35_FD_206713 | JGI IMG/M metagenome (GOLD analysis project Ga0335081, IMG submission 206713) | Soil microbial communities from Loxahatchee National Wildlife Refuge, Florida, United States - Lox_Sample_3.5 | ecosystem: Environmental > Terrestrial > Soil > Wetlands | place: USA...
CGCAGCTGCGACGCTCTCAGGCTTTCCTCGAGCGGATACAGGACGAAGGCGGCGTCACGGAGCTCCACGTGAGCCTCTTCGCCCGCGCGAACTTCGGCCTGGAGTTGCCGGCATCGACTCTGGCGCTGCTTGGCCGGCTCGGCGTGGGAGTCACGTTTGAAATCAATATCCAATCTGCGCAAACAGCCGAACCAGAACAACAGGCAACCTGATCATGCGGACAGCTACACCGCGGCACTGCTTATGACGGAAGGACCTCCGGTTTCGCGCCCGGCCGGCGAGATCATCCGCACTCACGCCGAACGAATGGCCGAAGCCGCGGAGGAGCGGCTACGCGAGCGGCAGCGGGAGCTCGCCGAGCAGAGCTCGACCGCCAATCCCGCCGACGTTCGAATCCGCGTCTGGGAGAAAATCCACGCACTGCGCATGCCCTTTGATGCAGCACATCCGGTGCTGGATGTAATCGCACACGGCACCGGTCTGGCACTCGAGCAGATACACGAAGAGCAACGCGCGCGCCTCGCGCTGCGCATCAAACGTTCCGCAGGCCAGCACCCGAGTGGACTCGCCGAGAGCGAGGCCTCTAATTCGAGCGCAAGGCCGCATGATGGTATTGGGTGGTGACCGGTGAGTGATATCCGCCGCGGCACCCGACGGATCTGCTCGCAGTGGCCGCGACGCTGGCGAATGCCGGGCTGCCGACTGCCGACCTCGGTACCTCTGACCTGCACTCGAGGCGACGCGCAGCTCAGGAAATGCCGACCCTGAGCGGCTAGGATCCCGCCTTCAGCAGCTCGCGCAGCATCGCCAATTCAGAGGCAATCGCCGTGTGCAGCGCCGGGTCGATGTCGGGCGCGAACAGCGGCGAGTGGTTGGAGGGGAGCGGCACGCCCGCGGCCTTGGCCTGCGCGAACTTCTGCGGATCGGCGCCGCCGAGAGACAGGTAGAAGCCCGGGATCCCCTGCTGCACAAATGCCGAGAAGTCCTCGGAAGCGGTGATCGGCTCCTCGCTGACCACGTTCTCCGTACCGAGGCTCGTCTCGAGCACCGCCCGCAGGCGCTGCGTCAGCGCCGGGTCGTTGTACACGGCATCCGTGGTCTCGTAACGCTCGATCGACGGGGGCCGCGGAGCGTTCGCCGCCGCGGCTTCCGCGTTGGCGATGCGGGTGATCGCAGCCAGTATCTGCTTGCGAACGTCGGCCTTGTAGGTGCGCACCGTGAGACCCATCTCCGCCTGATCGGGGATGATGTTGTTCTTGGTGCCGGCGTTCAGATAGCCGACCGTCACCACGGCGAACTCGCCGGGCTTCACTTCACGCGCGACGATGGTTTGCAGGGCGAGCACTGTGCGCGCTGCGATCACGATCGGATCGACGGCGGTGTGCGGCGCCGAGCCGTGACCGCCTTTGCCGTAGATGGTGATGCGCAGCGAATCGGCATTCGAGTCGTAGATTCCGGAGACGACTCCCACCCGGCCGGCCGGCTGCTCGTTGGCAACGTGCAGTGCCAGCACTTCGTCCGGGCGCGGGAAGCGCGTGAACAGTCCATCGCCGATCATCGCTTTGGCGCCCGTGATGGTCTCCTCGGCGGGTTGTCCCACCAGCATCAGCGTTCCGCGCCAGGAATCGCGGCTGCGCGCCATGACGGCGGCCGTCGCGACCAGCGCGCTCATGTGCAGGTCGTGACCACACATGTGGCCCACGGGGACGTCGCGGCCGGCCGGATCTTTGGCGTGCACCTTGCTGGCGAAGGCGAGGCCGGTCTTCTCCTCGACCGGCAGTGCGTCGAGCTCGGTGCGCAGCATGACTGTCTTGCCGGGCCCGTTCCGGAGGAGCGCAACGACACCCGTGCCGCCGACGTGCTCGGTCACGGTGTACCCGAGTGCGCGCAGCTCGCTGGCCAGCCGGACCGCGGTCTGCGTCTCGGAGCCGGACAGCTCCGGATGCTGGTGCAGTTGTACGTAGAGCGCGTAGGCCTTCGGGTACACGGCATCCACCTCGGTCGGTGAGGCTGCCGCGGCACCCACGAGCGTCAGTGCTGCCGGTACGGCAAGCAGACCGTTCAGTCCTTTCAGGATCCAGCGACTCGCCAGCATCAGATTCTCCCCCAACGACATGACATGAGTCCGCCGCCGCGGCGGCGGATAGCTTCGCCAAAGATACGTCACCCGGTGCTGATCGTCAGGTGCCGCTTTCCCGGGACGGCGCCGCCGGCCAGGGATGCTCGGACTTGCCCTTGAAGATGGCATCTGCTTGCGCGTGCCCGAGAGTCCAGTCCCCACGCGCGATCTCGGCCTCGAGCTGACCTGGCCCCCAGCCGGCGTGGCCGACGTAGATCCGCAGGCCGTCCATGGGCTTCTCGCGCGCCAGCAGGCGCAGCAGCAGGCCCCGGTCGGCGCTCAGGCAGATGCCGTCGAAGGCGCGCACCGCATGTGCCGGCGGGGCGGGCGCCCGGAACAGGAACCACACGGTGTCGAATTCCACCGGTCCGCCGAAGTACACCTTGTCGTGCAGCGAGGCGAGGCGCTGCACGTCCGGAAACAGCTCCGCGACCGCCATTCTCGTCGGCCGGTTGACGATGAGGCCGATCGGGGCGGGCCCGAGGTTGTTCATGACGAGCACGATCGAGTCGGAGAAATAGGGATCGTCCGTCGGGATGTGCGCGACGAGCAGGATGGCGGTCGGGGGCTTCGCGTCCTCGGCCGCGGTGGGCCACGACGTCCCGCATGCGAACAGCAGCGCGCACAGCGCTGCCGCGAGTTGCCGCCCTGGCCAGAGACGCCCTTTCATCGGTGCGCTCCCTTACGAGTTCGTGACGCCGAGCGCCGCTCATAGTATAGAAGCCCCCGGGGGCTCCGGCGGCGAAGAATCCTGGAGGAGTCGTGGCTTTGAATATCCGGGCTTCCACGTTCATGGGCCTGTGCCTGATCGCGGGCTGGGCCACCGCCGTGCAGGCGCTCGACTACACGCGGCCGAAGGTGCGCGCCGTGACCGCGTTCGTGCGTCTCGAACCCACCACCTATACGGAGCAGATCTCCGAGGCGCTCGGCGTCCTGCGCAGTGCGAAGGGCGAGCTCGAGCGGCAGGGCTACGAGGTGCAGACGCTGCGCATCGTCACCCAGCCCCTCGGCGAGCTCGTCGAAGGTCAAGCGGAAGCCGCAGCGCTCGCCTTCCTCACGAGCCTCAACGAGCTGTCCGCGCAGCAGGGCTTCATCCCGAACGTCGGTCCCGGGATGCTGCGCGATGCGGACGACCCACGAACAATGCGGCTGCTGGCGCACGCCATGGCCACACTGCCTAACCTCATGGGGAGCGCGATCATTGCCGCCGACGACGGCATTCACTGGCGGGCGATTCACGAGAGCGCCGCACTGGTACGCTACCTCGCCGAGCACACCGCGCACGGCGAGGGCAACTTCCGCTTCGCGGCCAGCGCGATGCTCAGGCCCTACGGCCCGTTCTACCCGGGCGCCTGGCACACCGGGCCGGGCCGGGCCTTCTCGATAGGCCTGCAGGGTGCGAACCTCGTCGAGGAAGTCTTCGCGCGCACGCACGGCGACTTCGATGGCTCGGTGGCCGAGCTGACCCGGGCGCTGACCGTTCATGCGCAGGCGGTGGAGAAGGTCGGCGAGCAGGTCGCGGCCGCGAGGCACTGGAGCTTCATGGGAGTCGACCCGACGCCCGCACCGGCGCCGCTCGCGGGCGCCTCGATCGGCGCGGCGATCGAGCGCTATACCGGAGCGAGATTCGGCTCGAGCGGCACGCTCACCGCGGCGCTCATCATTACGACGGCCGTGAAAGCCGTGCCGGTGAAGCAGATCGGTTTCTCGGGGCTCATGGTTCCGGTGCTGGAGGACCGGGTGCTCGCCCGGCGCTGGGCGGAGGGCGCTTATAACACCGACGCGCTGCTCGCCTATTCCTCGGTATGCGCCGCCGGGCTCGATACCGTCCCTTACCCGGGCGATATCAGCGAGGAGCAACTGGCGCGGATCCTCGGCGATGTGGCCTCACTCGCCCGCAAGTGGCACAAGCCTCTGGCGGCGCGGCTACTGCCCGTGCCCGGAAAAGCCGCCGGCGAGCAGACCGACTTCAACGATCCCTTTCTCTTCAATACCACCCTGCACGCCGTGCCCTAGGAGGGTTCAGGGTCCCCTCACCGCGAGCGAGTACCCGGTCGCCGACTTGGCGGTGTCGTACACGCCGAAGTCGCAGCTGAACACCGTCCAGGCCTCGGCGGTATTCGCCGCGTCGGTGGTGGAGGTCCAGTAGTACTGGAGCTCCGGCATGTTGATGAAGACCGCCGCCTGGGTGGGGATTGCGCTCGGGAAGGCGCTGCTGAAGGTCTCGTCGAAATACAGTGCGTGGTTGTTCTGGCCACGGTCCTGGAGGCTCTGCATCTCGCGCCGGTTGGGCATGCGCCACGCGCCGGCCGTCGAGCCGTCGGTGAGCCCGCACTGGCCGCTCGCGAGCTGAGCGATGGCGGTGAGCGCCCCGCCCCAGGTGTCGTTGATGCAGCTGGCCTGCTTCAGCCAGATGAGCCCGGTGACCGTGTCGGTGATGGTGCCGTCGCCGTTGTCGATCATGCGCGCCTGCGGGAGCGGCGCGCCCATCGCCAGCGTGCCGTCATCGCGCGGCGCGAACGGCTCGATGGCGCCCGTCGAGGCGAGCGTCACGGCCGCGCCGCTCGCACCCTTGACCGCCCACACACCGTTGCGTCCCGTCGCCATCAGGTTGTCGCCGTTGGCGTCGTTGCCGTTGATGTAGCGCCCGTCGGACAGGCGGATGGCCCAGGCGCTGGTGGTCAGTGAGCCTGAACCCGACCAGTAGGGAGTCGAGGTCCAGTAGACGCTGCCCTGGGCGGCGGCCGGAATGTTGATAAAGGGGCCCGAGACCGCCGGTGCGCTCGCCGCGGCATCGATTACGCTCTCGAGCTCGATGAGGTTCGGCAGCCGCCAGTCCCCCGCAGCCGAGCCATCGGTGAGGCCGCACTGACCGCTGCCGAGCTGATTGGCATCCGCCACGGCGCCCGGCCAGCTCACGGGCGCGAAGCACGCCGCGTTCTTCAGCCACACGAGTCCGGTGAGCTGATCGAGCACGGTGCCGTCGCCGTTATCGTGCATGCGGCCGCCCGGCCAGGCGACGCCCTGTGCGAGTGCGGCGTCATCGCCCGGCGCGTAGCTCATCGTCTGGCCGGTGGCCGCGAGCTGCAGCACCGGATGAACGCCGCTGTAGGCGACGAAGTCAGCATTCGACTGCGAGTCCCCGGCGAGCGATGTGAAAGTGATGACGCTGAAGTTGATCGGTGCGCCGGTGCCGTTGTCCGGGTTGGTGAAGGCGCCGTTGTAGCCGCCGCGTGCCACGGCGTCTCCGCTCGCCACGTTCCAGCCATATGCCTGCACGCTCCATTGAAGGCTCGCGCGGTTGCCGCTCGGATCGCCCGCCAGGGTGGGCGCGAGCGAGTAGCCCGGCTTGTAGGCGAAGAAGTTGAAGACCGCGACGCAATTGTCGGTGCAGGCGACGTCGAGGCCGCTGAAGCTGTAGTTGCCCGAGGCATCCGTCACCGCCGTGGCGGCGACGTTGTTGCCGTTGGTGCTATAGGCGACGACCGTGGCGCCCGCGAGCGGCGCGCCCTGATAGCTGACCTTGCCCGACACGGAGGTCGTGGGGTAGGCCACGTCCGGGGTGTTGTCACCGCCGCCGCCACCGCCGCCGCCACAGGCGGCGAGGAGCAGCAGGCTGAGGGCGCAGAGGGGGGCAGCTTGGCGCATCGCGTCGACTCCGCTCGTTCCGGGGGTGCGCAACGGGCGGTGATCGCCGCTGCGCATAGCGGGGAATCGGCCGGCAGTGGGCGCGCCTGTAGGCGAGCTCGCGCAGACGTGACGCATTCGCAAGGATTATGTAGGGTGCGCGTATGAGCTGCGCACCAGGAGTGGAGCCCGCGTGACGCCCGAGATGCGCGCCTTCGAATATGCCCTCGGGCTGTATTCGATTCTCATCGGCCTCGCCATTGCCGACATCGCCACGAGTTTCCATCGCCTGGTGCGCGGCCGGGGTGTCGTGCGCTGGGATCCGCTCGCGCTGCTGGCCGCACTCTATGCGCTGCTGATCGCGATCGGCATGTGGTTCGACCTCTGGGGGGTGCGCAATGTCGCGGTGACGCGCCAGTTCTTCTTCTATCTGGTGTTGGTGGCCGAGCTGTTCATCATCTTCCTCATCGCCGCGGCGAGTCTCCCCGACGATGCGGAGGGCAGCCGCGATCTGCGCGAGTTCTACGCGGCCAACCGGCGTTACTTCTGGGGGCTGATCGCGCTGTTCCAGCTGAGCTACGCGGCGCTGGGTCTGTACTTTGCCGGCGGGCAGCTGAGCCGTGCGCCCGCCTACTACCGCTATGCGTTCGCAGCCCAGATGAGCGTGCTGTTCCTCGTGCCGCTCGCGCTGGCGACTTTCAGGAGCCGGGCGCTGCACTACGTCGGGCTCGCGATCCTGATTGCGACTCTCTTCTGGCACTACTCCATCTACTCGATCAGCTGAGCCGGAAAATGCACGGGCGCGTAGCCATGGTGACGGGTGGCGGCCGGGGAATCGGCCGCGAGGCGGCGCTGCTGCTCGCCGCCGCGGGGGCGCGCGTCATGATCGTGTCGCGCACGGCGTCCGAGCTCGCCGCCGTCGGCCTCGACTTCGTGGCGGCCGATCTCGGCACCGACGAGGGCTGCACGCACGCCGTCAGGGAGACCGAGCGGCGGCTGGGGCCGATCGACATACTGGTCGTGAACCACGGCATCGGCTCGGCTCACGAGCGGCTCGTTTGGGAGCAGGACCCCGCGGTGTGGCGCGAGACGCTGCGCATCAACCTCGACGGCCCGTTCGAGCTCGCGCGGCTCACGGTCGGCGGCATGTGCGAGCGCCGCTTCGGCCGGCTGGTGTTCACGAGCTCGACCGCCGGCGAGAAGGCCGAGCGCTCGGGCAGCGCCTACACCGCCTCCAAGCACGGGCTCATCGGTCTGGCGCGCGCCATCGCCCAGGATGCCGGTCCCTTCGGCGTCACCTCCAACGCGGTGCTGCCGGGCTGGGTGCGAACGGCCATGGCTGAGCGCTCGGCGAAGACCGAGGCGGACCGCCGCGGCGTCAGCGTCGATGAGGTATGGCGCGAGCGCGCCGCCATCTATCCGCAGAATCGCGTGCTCGAGCCGCGCGAGGTCGCGCAGGTGATCGCCTTCCTGTGCAGCGAGGCCGCGAGCGGCGTCAACGGCGAAGCGGTCACCGTCGCGCTCGGCGGGATCTGGTAGCCGCGGGTCGGCGGCATCCGCTGTTGGGCGCCGCTGCGCTGGCGCAGCGTTTGCGATTCCGTGAACCACGTAACACCCGCGTGGCACCCCGTTTGCACTTTCTGCAGCTGTCTCGGGAGCGGACACCGGCGACGGAAGTTTCGGCACCGAGGCGCGGATAGCGAACGGAATCAGCGGAGTACGTGCCCATGTTGCGTGACCCGATCCCCCTGCAGCCACCGCCGTTGCCGTGGTTGGTGCGTCTCAACCGGCAAGGCTTTGCCGGCTGGTGGCGTCGCTGCGGCAAGCTGTGGCCGAGGCTGACGGCGCCCATGTCCGCCGCAGCTTGCGGGCCGTTCGCACTGAGCACTCAACAAGGAGTAACAGCCAAGTGTCCCCCTCGAGCATTACCAACCCTTCGGCCTTGCTGAACGCGGTCGGCACGAAGGCGCTGTCTGCGGTCAGTGCATTCGGCAGCGGAAACTTCACCGGGCTGCTGCTGCAGGCGCTGCAGAGCGGCAACGCGACCGCGGCAAAAGGCAGCGCCGCCGCGACCGCGGGCAGCGCGAGCGCTGCGAGCGCGATCCCCGGCCCACACCATGGCCATCACGGCGGCGGCAGCATTTCCGCACAGCAGCTGCTGTCGATGCTGCAGCAGATCAACGGCGCCGGTGCGGGCCGCGTCAGCGCCCCGGCCACACTCGCGCCCATGGCGACCGCGACCCCGGCGACCGGCGCAGCGTCTGTGACCAACGCGACGGCGCCCGTGACTCTGCAGGCGCTCCTGCAGAACCTGCAGACGGGCTCCGCCGCCTCGCGCGGCATCGGGCGACTTCTCAATACCCAGGCGTGAAGCGCGGATGACGGCGGCCGTCGGTTCGGGACTCAAGTACACGGGACGGCTGCCGTTAAACCCACGTGCCGCCCGTTTGCCGCAAGGCACCACCGGGAAGCTCACTCGATCTTATTTGGACTGTGAACCAGGCAGGTAACGGCCGGCCGAAGCCATGACAAGATCCAGCAAGCGTCCGACAAGGAAGAGTCCCGTGCGCAAGGAGCGGCCCGGCCGCACCCCACGTTCCAACGCGCGCGCCGCAGCCGCGGCGCAGCCCTCATACGCCGATCTTGCCGGGCAGATTGCGGCGCTGCGGCGCTCGCAGGCCGTCATCGAGCTGCAGCCCGACGGCACCATCCTCTGGGCCAACGACAACTATCTGCAGGTGTTCGGCTACACGCTCGAGGAAGTGCGCGGCCAGAACCATCGCATGTTCGTGCCACCCGCGGCGCGCGACAGCGCCGAGTACCGCGCTTTCTGGGAGAAGCTGCAGCGCGGCGAGCCGCAGTCCGGCCGCCAGCGGCGCTACCACAAGGAAGGCCGTGTGGTGTGGATACGCGCCAGCTACAACCCGATCGCGGACGACAAGGGCAAGCTGGTCAAGGTGCTGGCGCTCGCCCAGGACATTACCGAGACCATCCGCAAGTCGACCGAGTACGAGGGGGAGCTCAAGGCGGTGAGCAATGCCCAGGCCGTATGCGAGTTCCGCATGGACGGCACCATCCTCACCGCCAACGAGAACTTCCTCAAGGCCGTGGGCTTCACCCTCGAGGAGATCCGCGGCAAGCACCACGGCGTGCTCACTGATCCCGCGTACCGAGACTCGGCCGAGTTCCGCGCCTTCTGGGAGAAGCTGCGGCGGGGCGAGGGCGATGCCGGACAGTACCGGCGCATCGGCAAGAGCGGACGCGAGGTCTGGCTGCAGTCGACCTACAACCCGATCCGCGACATGGACGACCAGCCCTTCAAGGTGGTCGAGTACTCGACCGACATCACCGAGCGGGTGCGCCAGAACGCGATGAACGCCGCCTTCAAGGGCGCGCTCGACAACCTGTCCTCGAACGTGATGGTGGCGGACAGCGCCCTCAACATCATCTACCTCAACCGCGCCATGCGCGAGATGGCGCAGGCGGTCGAGGCCGACTTCCGCAAGGACCTGCCGGGTTTCGACGCCGGCGCGTTGCTCGGCGCCAATATCGACACCTTCCACCGCAACCCCGCGCACCAGCGCAACCTGCTCGAGGGCCTCGACAAGACCTTCACGTCGCAGATCAGGATCGGCGGGCGCACCATGCGCATCAGCGCCAACCCCATGGTGGACGCGGCCGGCACTCGCCTCGGCACGGTGCTCGAGTGGGCGGATCGTACCGCCGAGCTCGGCATCGAGGCGGAGATCAACGCGCTGGTGCAGAGCGCGACCTCGGGCGACCTGACGCAGCGCATGGACCTGCGCGGCAAGTCCGGCGTATTCGCCGAGATCGGCAAGGGCATCAATCAGCTCACCGAGAACATGAGCGAGGTCGTGAGCCTGGTGCAGGCGGCGGCCACGGAAGTATCCCGCGGCGCGGTGGAGATTTCCCAGGGCAACGCCGACTTGAGCCAGCGCACCGAGGAGCAGGCCGCGAGCCTCGAGCAGACCGCTTCGTCCATGGAGGAGATGACCTCCACCGTCAAGCAGAACGCGGACAACGCCAGCCAGGCGAGCCAGCTCGCTACCGCGGCGCGCGATCAGGCGGACAAGGGCGGCAGCGTCGTCGGCCAGGCGGTGCGCGCCATGACCGAGATCAACGAGGCGTCGAAGAAGATCGTCGACATCATCGGCGTCATCGACGAGATCGCCTTCCAGACCAATCTGCTGGCGCTGAACGCGGCCGTCGAGGCGGCGCGCGCCGGCGAGCAGGGCCGCGGCTTCGCGGTGGTCGCGACCGAGGTGCGCAGCCTCGCCGGCCGCTCGGCGACCGCCGCCAAGGAGATCAAGGGCCTGATCCAGGACAGCGTCCGCAAGGTCGAGGAGGGCTCGCAGCTCGTGACCCAGTCCGGCCAGACGCTCGACCACATCGTCACCGCCGTCAAGAAGGTGAGCGACATCGTCGGCGAGATCGCCGGTGCCAGCCGCGAGCAGTCCTCAGGGATAGAGCAGGTCAACAAGGCGGTGGTACAGCTCGATGAGATGACGCAGCAGAACGCCGCGCTGGTCGAGCAGGCATCGGCCGCCAGCCAGGGAATGGCGGACCAGGCCAAGGCACTGAACCAGATGATGGAGCGCTATCAGGTGACGGCGCAGGCGGCGGCCGCAGCGGCGGCGCAGGCGTCGAGCCGCCGTGCCGAGACCGCGGCGAAGAAATCCGCCTCGGCCGCGGGCGATGCCGCGCGGCGCCCCGCCGCGGTGCCTCCCGCCAAGGTGGCCCGCGCCGCGCCGCCGAAGGCCGCGGTCGCCGGCGGCGACGACTGGACCGAGTTTTGAGGCAGCGCCAGCGCGATGAGGCTGGTGGCTTTTTCTTAAGGAACGTCACGCCGGGCCGATGGTCCGGCTGACTGGCAAATGGAACGCATCCGGAGGGGTGCTTGCTATGAAGATCTCAACCAAGCTCATTCTGTTCTTCTGCGGAGTCGTGACGCTGTTCGTGCTGCTCGCGTTCGCGCTGCTGGCACAGACCCGCACCGTATCCGCCGGCTATGACGCGCTGCTCAGCCAGCAGGTCCGCCAGGCGGAGGCTGCGCGCGTCATCCAGGTCAGCTTCAAGAAGCAGGTGCAGGAGTGGAAGGACATCCTGCTGCGCGGGTCTGCGCCGGCGGATCTCGACAAGTACACCCGGCAGTTCCACGAGGAGGAATCGCAGGTGCGCGCCGGGGCCACGAAGCTCGCCGGCGAGGTGCAGGACGCCGCCTGCCGTGACCTGCTGAACGAGTTCCTCGCGGCCCACAGGACCCTGAGCGACAAGTATCAGGCAGCGTACCAGGTGTACGTGGGCGGCAACTTCGACTTCAAGAGCGCCGACAAGCTGGTGCGCGGCCAGGATCGTCCGCCGACCGATCTCTTCGACCAGGTGGTGCAGCGTCTCAGCGACGACGTGTCAGCCTCGGTGAGCGCGCAGGAGCGCGCCGTGGGACGCGCCCGCAACCTGGCGCTGGCCGTGAGCGGCGGGCTGCTGCTCGGGCTGGGGCTCGTCGGCTTTCTGACGGTGAGCAACATCCTCAAGCGGCTCGGACGGCTGAAGGCGGTCTCCGATCGCCTGGCCGCCGCCGACATCGAGGGCCTGGCCGTCGATATCTCCGGGCCCGATGAGATCGGGCAATTCGGTGACAGCATGAAGGGAGTTCATGCCGCCATCGAGGAGCTGTCCAGGCTGGCAGCTGCCGCCGCCGCCGCCTAAATCAAGGAATGAGACCATGGCTGCAAAGCTGACAGAGTTCTACAAGCAAGCCGCACAGGAATTCGGACTGGCCGGCCGCATCAAGCTGGCCATGCTGACGAAGATCTCGTCGGAGAAGGCCGAGAGCGCCGCGGATTCGCCGGAGAACATCCGGGTGTTCGAGCAGGCCCTGCAGCAGCTGCGCGCCGCCGGAGGCTGACCGCGACCCGAAGGCTGCCCGCTGCCATCCCTGGCAGCTCGGCTCCTCCTGGACTGCGGGCAAACGGAGAGACGCGGCTCTAGCGGCCGGCGCGCGTCTCGAGTCGGGGGTTGCGGGCCGGCTGCGGCGGGGCCGCGACGGCCTGCTTCTCCACCAGCCAGGCTTCCAGCGCCGCGCGCGCGGCCTCATCGATCGCCGCGGACGCGGCTTCCATCGCGGCGCAGGCGCGGCTGCGTGCGTGCGCGGACCAGCCGTGCGGGGCGGGCCCGGTGTCCGTCTGCGGCGAGCGCTTGCGGGCGATCTGCCGGGTGAGACGCTCGAGCTGTGCGCGGACCAGCTGCTCACAGCTCGCCTCGCCGCGTGCAATGCGCCACACCAGCCAGTCGAAGTCGGACTCCAGCGCGTCGATCTTGAGTTTCAGCTCGGTGCGAAAGTGGCGGATGCTCGGCATGTCGATGGTTACTTCTGGGTGGCTCGTAGCGGGATCTGAAAGGTGGCCAGTGCCTCGAGCGGCATGGGGCGGCCGAGGAAGTAGCCTTGCGCCATATCGCACTGCAGTGACTGCAGCAGCGCGAGCTGCTCGGCGGTCTCGACGCCCTCGGCGATCACCCGCACGTTGATGTTGCGCGCCAGCAGGATCATGGCGTGTGCGACCGCGACCAGCGCCGGTCCCTGGGCGCTGCGCATGCTGGAGGCCATGAAGGACTTGTCCAGCTTGAAGATGTCGATCGGGAACTCGTGCAGGCTCGCGAGCGAGGAGTAGCCGGTCCCGAAGTCGTCTACCGACAGCCCGATGCCCAGACCCTTGATCGTATCCAGGGTCTGCTTGGCGACGGCGAAGTCCATCACCAGCTCGCTCTCGGTGATCTCGAGGTGCAGGTGCCGCGGCTCGAGCGTCGTGTCGCGCAGGATCTCCGCGAGCCGCGCCGGGAGCGCGGGGTCGCCGAGCTGGCGGCGCGAGACGTTGACGCTGACGAACTGCGGCGCTGCCTCGCCCATCTGCCGCCGCAGCTTTACGAAGTCGCGGCAGGCCTTGAGCGCAACCCATTCGCCGATCGGCTTGATGAGCCCGCTCTCGACCGCGATCGGCAGGAATTGCGCCGGCGAGATCGTGCCCTTGGCCGGGTGCTGCCAGCGCACCAGTGCCTCGATGCCGGCAACCGCACCCGTGTCGAGGTTGACGATCGGCTGGTAGACGAGCGCCAGCTGCTGATTGTCGATGGCTGTGCGCAGCTCGCGCTCCGTGTCCACCCGTAAGCGGATGCGCTGGCTGAGTGATGAGTCGAACAGTGCATAGCGGCCGCGGCCCGCGGCCTTGGCCGCATACATGGCGGCATCGGCATCGCGCAGCATGTCGCTGGCGTTGCGGTAACCGCCGTCGCTGTGGACGATGCCGACGCTG
>Ga0335081_10013769_pt1 | contig 13074 bp, 12 predicted proteins | sample Lox_Sample_35_FD_206713 | JGI IMG/M metagenome (GOLD analysis project Ga0335081, IMG submission 206713) | Soil microbial communities from Loxahatchee National Wildlife Refuge, Florida, United States - Lox_Sample_3.5 | ecosystem: Environmental > Terrestrial > Soil > Wetlands | place: USA...
ACGACGAACAGTGCGCCGCTTGCGTTTCGCGGCAGTTCGTGCCGCCGGCCGTCCAATTGTGGAGTAAAGTGAGTCGCACGCGCTCACCGAGCAGGAGACCTTTGTTGGCCAAACCGAACTACCATCACGCAAGAAAACAGAAAGAGCTGGCCCGAAAGGCGCGGCAGCAGGAGAAGCAGCAACGGCGCTCGGCTCGCCCGGGCTCTCGCGGCGAGAACCCTGAGGTGACCCAGTCGGACGCAGCGGCGGCTCCGTCCGATCCGACGAGTGCCGGCACGTCCGGGAGTGGCGCATGAACTTCACGCGCTCCGGCACCGGACGCCAGGTGCGCATGGACCGGCTGCGCCGCGACCGGGCAGCGGCGGTGGCATTGCGCGTCGCGTATCCGGCCATCCAGGATCTGCGCCTCGAGCTGAAGTTCGAGAGCGCGAATGCGAAGGCACCCACACTCCAGGCGCACGTGCTGCATCCGCCAGCACAGGCGTTTTTCGAGTTCCCGTGTCCTTATGCCGACTGCGACGGACACTTCGATCTCAGCAGCGCGGTCACCGCGGCTGTGGCAGACCCCGCACATCACGCCGAAGGAACGCTCGAGTGCTCCGGCCTGCGCGCCGGGGATTGCGCCTCGAAGCGGCCGTGTCAGCTGCAGCTGATCTATAAGGTCACCGCAACGTATTACCGGGACGCCCTGCCGCGGCAGGCGGAATCTGGTCGGGGTGACAGGGTCTGAGCCTGCGACTCCTGCGTCCCGAAAGTTAGCGATGAGATCCGTCCGCGTCGCTTGAAGCAGTGGCCGCGAAGTCGGTGTGCGTGAAGCCGCGCGCAGCGCCGGCCAATCCTCAAGAGCTCCTCACTGAGTCGCTCTCAGTCTTAACCCTCTTCGGCTACTTTGGTGTTGCTAATGAGAATGCGTCTCATTTATATTAATGTTGCGGCACTTGCCGTAGCTACCACGAGGCGATGCGGTGAAGGTCCTGCGAGGGTTCTGGCTCGGCCTGCTGGCGGGTGCGTCGGCCGCGGGAGCCTGGGCGGAAGAGAGTCAGTTCGGCTATGTCTATACGACCGACCTCCTGCCGCGGGGCCAGAGCGAGCTCGAGCAGTGGGCGACCTGGCGCCACCAGAAGATCGGCGGGTACTTCGATCAGCTCGACCTGCGCAGCGAGTTCGAGTACGGCTTGAGCGATCGGCTGCAGACGGCCATCTACGCCAACTACGGCTGGAATCAGGCCTACCTCAACGGGCCAGGCGGCGCCACGACTCCGGGGGAGCCTTTCTCTTCGGATAATCCGCTTCCGGACGCGCATTACGCGGCGACGCGCTTCGTCGGTCTCTCCGCGGAGGCGATCTACCGCTGGCTCAGCCCCTACATCGATCCGCTCGGCGTCGCGTTCTACGTGGAGCCGACGTTCGGCCCCCAGTTCCGCGAGCTCGAGACCAAGCTCATCCTGCAGAAGAACTATCTCGACGATCGGTTGATCCTCGCCTTCAACGCGACCTATGCGCCGGAGCTGCGGCACCTCCTCAACGATTCCGGGGTGGGGCGCAGCTGGCAGGAGGAGACCGACGTCAATGCCTATCTCGCCGCCTCGTTTCGCTTCCGTGCGAACTGGTCGGCGGGCTTCGAGTTCCTCAACGAGCGCGAATTCAACAGCTACGACCTGAACGGGCGCAGCTGGACCAACAGCGGCTACTTCCTCGGGCCGAGCTTCCATTTCGGTGGCAAGTCGTTCTTCGTGACCGCGGTGTTCCTCGAGCAGTTGCCGTGGGCCCGGGTGCACGACGCGTCCATTCCCGGAGCGGTCGTCAACGGCTACGACCTGGACAATGATTTCGAGCGCTACCGCGTGCGCATCAAGATGGGCTTCTATCTATGAGCTGGATTCCGGGCCCGTGGGTGGCGTTGCCGGTCGTCGTGGTGTCGAGCGCGGCCTACGCCACCACGTTCTTCAGCACCGAGCAGGCACAGCAGGCGATCTTTCCCGGCAAGCGCCTGAGCGCGGCCTTCGTGACGCTGAGCGAAGCGCAGGCGAAGCTGATCGAGAAGGCGAGCGGTGTCGATGTGCGCAACCGCGAGGTTCATGCGTGGAAGGTCGAGGGCGGCGGCTGGTTCGTGCTCGATGAGGTCGTCGGCAAGCACGAGTTCATCACCTACGCGGTGGGCCTCGATGCGAGCGGCGCCGTCAAGGACATCGAGATCGTCGACTATCGCGAGACCTACGGCTACCAGGTGCGCGACCCCGAGTGGCGCAAACAGTTCGTCGGCAAGACGGCCGCGGATCCTCTCAGGCTGACCCACGACATCCGCAACGTGAGCGGCGCGACGCTTTCCTGCAAGCACGTCGCCGACGGCGTCAAGCGGGTGCTGGCCACCTATGATGTCGCGCTCAAGTAATCGGCTGCGCGCGAGGCATGCCGCAGCGGTCGGGCTCCAACGGATGCGCCCGCTGCTCGGCACCTTCGTCGAGATCCGCGCGAGCGGCGAGCCGCTGCGGCTCGGGAAGGGAGTGGCCGCCGCCTTCGCCGCCATCGAGCGGGTGCAGCGCCTGATGAGCTTTCACGAGCCGCAGAGTGACGTGTCGCGCATCAATGCGGCGCAATCCGGCTCGATTCTGCGGGTCGATGCGCTCACCTACACCGTGCTGCGCGCCGCGCACGCCCTGAGCGAGCACTCGCGGAGCCTCTTCGATGTGACGACGGCGGAGGCGCTGGTGCGCCGCGGCTTCCTGCCGCGGCCGGACGCGGACGACGCGCAGCGGGTGACCTTCCGCGATCTCGAGCTCCTGCCGCGCAGCCGCGTGCGATGGCGTCGCAAGGGCTGGGTCGATCTCGGGGGCATCGCCAAGGGTTTCGCGGTCGATCGCGCGATCGAAGCGCTGCAATCACACGGGGTGGCGAGCGGGGTCGTCAATGCCGGTGGGGACCTGCGCTGCTTCGGTGCCCCCGAGCCGATCCACGTGCGCAGTCCCGAGGATCCATCGGCCCTCGTGCGCCTCGGACTCCTGGTCGACGGCGCCATCGCCACCTCGGCCGATTACTTCAGCCAATGCGAGAGCGGCGGGCGTCACATCGGCGCGCTCGTCGATCCGCGCCGTGCGGCGTGCGTGGCCTTCGGGCGCAGTGTGAGCGTGGTCGCCGGCACGTGCATGATGGCCGATGCGCTCACCAAGGTGGTCGCGCTGGCACCCGAGTGCGCGCCCGCGCGGCTCGAGCCGCTCGATGCGCAGGCGCTCATCCTCGACCGCGAGGGGCTGCGGATCTGCGGCCGGTCCCGGGCGTCACGGTTTGGTGATCAGAGGGTCGCGGCATGAATCGTCGGGGGCAGCGATCCGACGTGCGGACCGTCAGCCGGATCGCGGCGCGCCGCCCGGAGCGGTGGCTCTATGCCACCGGGGCGCTGCTCTGGGCATCGGGGCTCGGATGGCTCGCGAGTCATTACCTCGCGTCGAGTCGTGACGCGTTCGGGGAGCTGTCGCATCCCTGGGATGCCGTGTGGCTGCGCTTGCATGGCGCCGCGATGCTGGCGTTTCTCGTCGCGCTGGGCGCCCTCCTGCCCACGCACATCGTTCCCGCCTGGCGGCGGCGGACCAACCGTCGCAGCGGGCTCGTCATGCTCGTCGTGGTGGCCGCGCTCGCGCTCACCGGCTACGGTCTTTATTACGCGGGCGATGAGCAGCTGCGCCCGTGGATCAGCGCCATTCACTGGGGCGTGGGGCTCGGCGCAGCAGCCGCATTGCTGGCGCACCGGGCGCTCGGCAGGCGGCGCCAGGCAAAACGCGCGCGCACCTTGCACACCCGGGCGCTGAACCCCAATTGGACCCCAGAACCCGGACCCCAGCCGAACGGTGATTAACGGAACATCAATCTCGATTCAATGGTCGGGGTGACAGGATTTGAACCTGCGACTCCTACGTCCCGAAAATTCTTCTAACCGTCCAGCTCTTTCTGTAGGTTTCCAGCGGCTCCAGAAATGCGCTTATTTATAGGCATTTCCGTCCACACGAAAGCAGGGCGGTCCAGGAGCATCTGGCCGAAAGTGGAACCACTGCTGGAACCAATTTGCTAGAATTCGGCATTGGTTCCAGTTTTCGGCAAGCATGAAACGGCTGACCGACCCCGCTCTCAGATCCCGCATCCGCTCGCCGCCGAGTGCGCTCGTGACGCTCCCGGATGGGGCGATCCCAGGACTTTCCGTTCGAGTAGGCGCCGGCGGTACCGCCAACTGGTCGCTTCTCCTGCGCGTCGCGGGCGAAGGGGGCGCAAAGCCGAGCGGGAGGCTCCTGCTCGGTCGCAAGCACCGCGTGAATCTTGGCCGTTACCCCGAGGTCTCGATCAGCGCGGTGCGGGCGAAGGCAGCGCACCTTCTTGACCTAGCCAAGCAAGGAGTGCATCCCCGGGAAAACTTGAGCCCGGCCCCGTCAGCGGCGGGCTTGACCGTCGAAGGCCTCGCCAGGGAATTCCTGACGCACCATGTTCATTCCCGGGAACTCGATTCCGCCCGCAACTATGAGCTGGCATTCAGCACTCACATCAACCCCCGCATCGGGCGCCAGCTCGCCGAGCGCCTCACGCGCGAGCACGTCCGCGAGGTGATGGAGGGGGCGCGCGTCAAGCGCAAGCGCGAAAGCGGCAAGCGCGGAGGCCCCATCGGCGGCGTGGAGGCTGCGCGCACCACCATGGGGGTGCTGCGACACATGTACGCCTGGGCCATTGAAGAGGGGAAGCTCAAGCGCCACGACAACCCGGCCAGCAAGATCGACAAGAACCTGCCGAAGCCAAGGCAAAGAGACGTCGTTCTCTCATTGAAGGAAGCCCGCATCGTCTGGCAGGCGGCCGAGTCGATCGGCTATCCCTTCGGAACCCATGTGCAGCTCATGTTGCTGACGGGCTGCCGGATGAGCGAGTGGGCCTCAGCGCGCTTCGACTGGCTCGACTTGGATCAGGCCCTGATGGTGATCCCGGCGAGTGAGTACAAGAGCGATCACGTGCACGTTGTGCCGCTTGTCTCGCAGGCGCTCGAGATCATCAAAGGCATTCCGAGACCGCGCAAAGGCGAGTACCTGCTGTCGAGTACGGGCGGCCGCGCGCCTATTCAGGGCGTTTCCAAGTTTCATAGAACTCGACTCCCGGAGGCAATTCTGGCGATCACCGGGGACAAGTTTCCTAAGCAATTCACCTCTCACGATCTGCGCCGAACGGTTGCGACGCGATTGGCCGAAACGCTCGGAGATGAGGGGGACAAGCTGGTGAAGCGTGTTCTCGGACACTCGGATGGCAGCGTGACCGCGATTTACAATCGGTACGGGTACGTCAGGGAAATGCGGCGGGCGCTGGAGCAGTGGGCGAAGGATCTGACGTCTACAGCCACGCAGGAATTGGCGTAAACCTCCGCGCCGAGGATCGAATGATGGCGGCCGCCGCGAGAGCTGCGCCGGTCCCCGCTGGGTGAGGGGTTCGAACAGACGACCCCCTGCTCGCTGCCAACCAACGGGCCTCCGCAACTTTAGATCCGCAAGATCCGCAGTTTTCAGATTTTCAGAGACGCGTGCGCTAACCGACCAAATGATCCTGCGCCGGCGGTTTACGCCAGACGAGCGCAGGTTGCTGTGCGTGCCCCTCGGGCGCCGTGCCTACTGGGGCAATGCACCGACGCGCGACGTCACTTGGGCGGCGCGCTTGCGGAAGCGTCGTTGCTTTTCGACGTATCCGACTTACCGTCGGACTTCTTGTGATGCTTCTTCTTGCGCTGCGCGGTGTCCTTGGCCGTGTCTGAACTGGCGCTCGATGAAGCCGCAGGCGTTGGGGCGGGTGCGGGCGAGCCCACGCCGCCGGTGGTGTTGCTTTGAGCAAAGATCAGTTGCGCGGAAAACACGAGGCAGCTGAACATCAAATACACAGGAATCTTGATTCGCATAAAGCTCCTCCGAGAAATTCGTAGTCTAAGACTCTTTCCTTCCTCCCATAAAGTCCGGCGGCTCACCTCACTCTGAGCCGCAACTGAGCGAGTTCGTCACGCATCTTTAGAAATCCGTCGAGGAACGAGTGCGCAAGAAGCAGCAGCACCGGAATCGTCGCTTCCAGGAACAGCCCGAAGTTCTGCCAGAATGTATACGACACGACCATGAGTAACACTGACAAGAGGCCTAGCAGGGACCATCTGCGCTGCCGGCTCATCGCTAATGCAAAAACGACCGCGACGACACTGACGATGATGAGCTCAATCAGGACGGTCAGGGTCGTCCCCGCGGGCGGATAGGTACGCCCGTCGAGAATCGCTGCCGCATAGTTGGCGTGGAGAAACACACCAGGAAGCGTGCCCACTGGGGACAAATAACTGTCCACCGGAGGACCGCGCCCATAGGCATAGGCGTGCCAGGATCCCCCAATAATAACCGTCATTCCGGAAATCGCGGGCGCAACTCCTGGATCTTGGTTCTGAAGCACATCTCGGGCTGCAAAGACCGCGTTCGATTGGTTGAAGCGTTTCTCCGCTATAAAACTGCTGTACGGGAACTGCTGTGGAGATTTGAGCTCCCGCGCTCGCGTCCCTCCGTCTGCGATCGCGGTAGCCTGAGAAAGGGAGTCCAGGCCCCCATGCTCAACATTCGCGCGCCTCAGCGGAACCTGACGAATGTCGCTACTGAGGTTGATGTACCCCCAAGTTACTTTCCCCGCATCGAAGCGGTAGGAGTCGAGAACACTCGGCTCTTTGGTGCATGTGCCATTGGGAGGATTGGGGCAATTCAACGTGCGCGCGAGTACGATCTTGCAATGCTGAGAGGCCTCTTGAATTGCCGTCGCGAGCTCGTCGGTCTCCGATTGATAGTCCTTGTGATTCAGGATCGTCCCGTCAGGCACGGGCGACCGCATATCGATGTCTAACGCGATCGCATGGGCGCTGTCGCGGCACAACTGTCCCACCAAGGCCGCGAGATAAGTTCGCTTTAAGGGTCTCCTCCCTTGGAGTTCTCCCTTCCAAAACTCCTCATCCGTGATCTTGACGACTCGGATGTGGCCCACGTCGGCAGCGTGTGGGCCAGCGGTGCTCAAGACTTGGTAGATGGGAAGTTGTAATTCGAGCATCCACTGGGGTGGCTTGTCCGCAAGCCAGCGGCCCAGCGCGATACCTGCACAAGCGATAACGGCAACACGAACCCAGTACGACCGTCCCTTCTCCTTCAGGTCAGTCGCCAGCGTCTTGAGGGTCACTGAGGTGCTCCCCGATTAGTACCGATCGGAGCTTGAGTCCGCGGTTACTCGCTACCTCGTCGTCGCGGGCTGCGCAGAGGTGGACGTTTCGCGGCTCAATTCCTTATGCGGCCGGGCTGGGAGGCATATCTTGACGTCGTCCTCGCCGAAGAAACCGAAGCTAAACACCTGAGGGCCAATCGACTTGTCGTTAGCGAGTGATCGAAGCGCTGCTAGGCGTGCTCGCTGCAGGGTAAGACCTGCAGTCGGCTCGGCTTGCCCAGCGACATCCAAGAGCGAATCAAGGAATTTTCCTCCCACTAAAGGCGCCACCTTCGTGGTCGAGGCAACGATTGCGGTGACTCCATGGGCGTTTAATTGTCTTACCACATCGAATGCTTTGGGATCGGCGGTGCCGCATGCGTCGATCACGGCGACGGAGGGGCTTAAGAAGTCGCGGGTTATGCCTGCAGAGTCAATTGCCGGGGTCTGGGATCTCGAGTCAAAGAAAAGGCGATTTCCTTCATGATGGCTGAGCAGCAGCAATCCGGAGCGGAAATCGCTGGTGGTCGCGAGCGATGTGGGGCCGCTCAGGCCTTCTGGGCTCAACCAGCCAGCGAATTGTGCAATATCCTGATTAACTGAAATCGCTGGTGCCGCGTGAAGCAACACCGGAATCCATTCGGCGATCTCCGGTCTCGCTTCCGTAGCCAGCGGATCCTGGAGATCCTGGGGCGGCAGCAATACCTGCCAATGGGATATGCAGTCCGGCATTGCCCGGGGGCTCTGTTGATATAGTGCATGACGAATCTGGAAATGCATGCCCAGAAACTCGCTCTTTCCGACTGAGACGGGCACCGCGAGGAGGTCAAACGGGACTACAAAAAAGTCGTCATCGTGCTGCGGAAAAATTCGAACGAGCAGAGTCGCATGAGGCCCGGAAGGGTCAGATATGTTGTCTCCGGCGACGCTCGCGCGAACGAAGGCCTCGAAGCGCGTGCGTACGGCTTGGGCGTTCGCGCTGTCCCGCGTTGAACGAAAAAGTAGCGAGTAGAGATCATTGCCCGCGCGGGTGTACTGACTCCAGTCGGGGTTTGAAACACTAGGGTCATTGTTTGCGTCTGCCGCCTGCTCGAACTCCGTCTTTAGCGTTCCGGAGATGTAGCCGGCGAGGGCCGCCATGCCCCTGTCAAGCTGCCAAGTTAGGATCTCGTCGGGCGCCCAGTCCCGACAGGAATTGCAACGGAACATACCCATGGTTGTGCCCGGGTCGAGTTCGATGAAATCCAGCGTTGCGTCAGCGGCGGATACATGAGAGCCCATTGTCAGCTGTGCAACTGCAGACTGAGCGCCCCCGGAGTCGGAATCGCACGGCGATACTTGCGAGGGGGCTGGATTCTCGATACAGACAGAAACGCTGGCCTCGCCAACGGGGATCCGTCCAGAACCTGGAACTTGAGTCCAGAACGTGATGCCAACGTTGTGACTGCCCGGCGATTCTCCGGAGGTCAGTTCAAACGCTACATGACCTAGATCAAACTCGGCGTCGCCGGATGCCCCAAGTATTTGCAGCGCACGCTGAGGATCAAGAGTGGAGGCGGTGGAGCGCAGACGTGCCAGCGACACATCGATGTATTGCAGGTGCGGCTGATCCGGTTGAAATCGGATGGATGTGCCGTCGACGAGTGCCAGAACCTCTATTCTTCTAGGCGCGGAATCCGTCTGGGACTGAAGCCACTCAGCGAGCCGCCGGGAAGCGGGCACGGCAGAAACCCGATCGGATGAGATCGCCACCTTGGAAAGGTCCACCACCAGTGAGAAATCACTTTTTATTGGGATGGAAGCTAACGGTTTGAACGCAACTCTCTGTGAGGCATTCTCAACCCAGAAATTCCACAAAGGGCCGACTGGGGCTCGCTGGCCGGTTGTTACAATCTCGGACGTGGACTCAGACGAAGAACTACTTGCCGCCGGAGCTTCCTTTCTCGCTGAACACCCAGTCCATGCGGCCAGAACGGAAAACATTAGCGTGCAGCCCAACAGCAACGCGACCCGACGGCGTGTCCGCAGCCAATCCCAGACCGGTCCAAACAGAAGCCATGCCGGACGAGCAGGACGCGTTAATCTCTTTAAGCTCAATATCGCTGCCTCGCGATGGTGAGGATCTCCTGCGGGGCGCAACGGGCCTTTCCGCATCACCTACAGGCTTTTAGTGGTAAACCGTTCGCACGGCAGCGTGCCTCTGCGGCGTCGATGTCACTCCGGGGCGGCCCCGCCAAGTTGGTCGTCGAGGCCTCAGCGCTCAGAACAAACCCAATGTAGTTATTCGTCACTTCCGCGAATGCCTGATGATCGGCATCGGTCTTGCATGACGAAGCTGCCGTAGTCTTTTTTCCAGCCTGCAGGATAAACGCCGGTTTCAGCTTGGCTGTCCAGCAGTAAGAGTCCACTGTGGCCACTGGAATGAAGCCGGGGGCGCCGGCATCCATGACCACTGCGAGGGTCCCTGTTTTTTCGAAGTCAGAACTTGAACACTGGCCAGCCTTGTCGAAATTCAGAGCAAGTGCGGCGGTCTTGTACGCGTCGCTGGGCGACTGCTTTTGGACCGCATCGCTAACCGCATTATTGGCGACGTCCAGCAAATAGGTGGCGCCTTGCGTGACGGGGTTCGAGGGCAGCGGCAGCTTTTTCGCGACCTGGTCAAGGGTCTGAAGTGCTTTCCCCCAGGTCGTGGCCTTGTTCTGATTCAGCAGCGTCAGATCGATGTCGAGGCCGCTGTAGCGCACCGATTGGCCATGACCATCCTTCTGGACCAGCTGCAAGGATTCAATGAGAGTGTATTCAACTGGGAGTGACACTTGCCCGGCGGCCGCGTCCTCAAAATTTGCGTCGGTCATGAGCGGAAACGAAATTGGTTTTGGTGGAACTGGATCAGTCCGTACCCCAGCATTCACAAGAACTCCTACGCCACTATTCTGGGTGAACCAGCCCTTAACCTTGGTCGTCTTCAGCCGCCGCAGTGTCAGCCACACCGTGTCCTTTTGGCCGTCGATGCAGCGACTGGGCGCGCTATCGTCAATGCGTATGATCACTCCCCCCGTCTGAGCCACGGCAGGCGGGATCGATGCGATGCCCGCACATCCCATCACGAGGATGGTAAGCGCGGATCGCGCACAGCGGCCGAGGATACTCGTCGCGTACAACGTGCGTGAATGAAAGCAGACGCTGTCCGGAAGGGAGTTAGATTTTGATCGTGAGGCGGGGTGGCACGACATTGAAACCTCCCGAGTTTCTAGATCGGTGTGCGGGTATCGACTGAATGTCACGACGGTCCTACGCTTGGAACGGCACTTTATTGCTGCTGTAAAGCCCCGGACGAATCGGTAGATCCCCACGGGTACTCATGAGATTCGTTGCGTCCTGCTGACTATCTGTCGACGCACTGCGCTCAATCTCACTCGCCTCCTTCCGTTGCGTCGCAACATGGACTGGCGTATAGGCGAAGGGTGAGGGTTGGCATCTGGACTGTGGACACAGGGTTCGAACCTCGCGTTCGTTGAAGCGGCGAGATCCGCGTAAGTCCCTAACGGAGCAGGCCATGGGATTCCTAGCGCGGTGAGAACAGTGTTGAAGGGGGGGGCGCCTAGGATCAGTGGATGCGCCGCTTAGCTTGCTCTGCCTTCTCGAAATTGCCGGACAATGACTCGCCCTGTCGAACTCAAGAACGCTCTTCAGCGCGCTGAGGAGCTGATCGGGGCGTCTGCCTGGCCGCCGGATTCGTTCGTCGCGCTCTTTGATGTGCTCGCCGTGGACACCATCTGGCAGAGCGTGCAGGCGGAGTTCATCGATGCGAATAGAGACCCCTTTCGCGTGAGCGACGCGGAGGCGCGCTTACGCTTGGATCTTCATGCCTCCGCCGCGGACAAGTGGGAGGTGAGTGCACTCTTTCGTGACCGGGCACTTACCGCAATTCGTGGCGCTGTTGCCTGGAACGCGGCACACCCTGGTAGTGAGGCACCGGACGGTAGCGGTTTTCCGCGCGAACTCGCGATGCTCTCCCGGGCCATCGACGCGGAAGCATTCCCGCTGTCCCTCTATCAGGGCTCACTCCTGCCAAACCGCTTTCAGGAGGCGCGCGAGCTCTTGCGGAGAAACCACACTTTCACGAAGGCGGCCCTGGGCCGCCTCATTCCAGCAGGCGCCCAAAGCGCGCGCGGCAATTCTCTTAACCACTTCTATGGGAATCTGCGCCGCGTCGAGGCAGGCGCCGACCGATGGGTCGACTATGGCGTGAGTTCCTCGATTCCAACTAAGCCGGCGGGGGAGGCCTTGAGCGTTGGGTTCATCCCGACCGTCCATGCGGCGGAGGAGGTTTCTTGGAGCGTTGAAGGCGAATGCTTCGACGTTCGCTTGAGTGCCACCCACGAGAAGACGGTTATTGAGCGCGTAATCCGCTCGCTCGAGTGGTTGCTCGCGCAACATGCCGACGTGATCGTCGTCCCAGAGCTTGTCTCGTCGTTGGAGCTTCGCGAGCGTGTGGGCGAGAAGCTCCGCGGTTATTCGGCGCATACGCCTCTCTTAGTCGTGTGCGGAAGCGAGGCCGTGGACTCGGATTCGCCGACGCGACGAACTAACCGTGCTTTCGTCTTAGGACCGTCGGGTCGCGGACTCTGGACCCAGGATAAGCATCATCAGTACTCGATGACGGCAGAGGAGATCGCCCGGCGGGGCTTGGAGAGGCAACTGGGCAGGGTGGGGCGCAGCGAGGTGGGGACGAGTGCGAGACAACGGGTCGTCATCCGTGACATTCCCGGATCGGGGCGGGTCTGCATCGTTGTCTGTGAGGATTTCGCTCGGAACGAGCCGGTACAGAACGCGATCCGCGCCTTTGGCGTTGACATGGGGGTGGTTGTCGTAATGAATGGCCCTTTCCTAGAGTCGGGCTGGCGATTGCGCAATGCGGTCAATCTCGCTCAGGAACCGGGGTCGAGAATTGCGATTGGTAACTCTTTGGCGATCCTTGCTCGGATGGGGCTGGCGCCGACGCCCTTTGATATACGCTCATTGGCGTATTATTGCCTGCCAAATCATGTAGCTACGATTGTTTCAATGCCCAGTTGGGCCTCTCGATCGGAACCAGAAGCTCTACTTATTACACCCGTACCCTAAAGTGTGACAGGGTCGGACTCACAGGTATTATAATCAATTAGCATAGGCACCGGGCTCACTGCCCCAGCAATTCGCACTTCCCATGAGATCCACGATGAACTTGGTCGAGCGCATTGAGCAACTCTATGAGCCTGCTGCGCGCGCCGCGCGACGTGGCGACCCCGATCAGATCAAGAGTGTGCTCGAGGAACTGCGCTCGCTATGGAGATCCCATCGTGATTCGCGCGAAGCGGATGCCGAAGTCGCTAAGGGAATGACCTATAGCATCGAGGGAATTCTAGGCATTGTCCTCGCGACCGCTGGTGCCGACGCGCGCCAGGCGCTCATTGAAGGACGCAAATACGCTCTCCCAATCCTGCACGCCCTTGGGCAAAAAGCGAGAGAGGCGGTGTTGGCTGCTGCCTCTACCGATCAAGGACGGGCGACCCAGGGGTCGTTGCGCATGGGAGATCTCGCGACCAAGGTCGGAGCGCTACCGCAGAACATCGGTGAGCTCGTCAAAACGATGAGCGATTGCGGCTTGGTCACCTTGGCGGAGGAGGGGACGGCGCGGCTCGTCGCGCTCACTCCACTCGGTGCGCAGCTTCTTGAGGCCTCAAAACCTGGCTGGCAACTCACGGATGTCGATCACGATCCCCTGACTCAGCGCCTGGAAGAGAAGGTCCGCCTCGCCCTGCAACAGCTTGAGAAGCAGACGGCGGGTATTAAGGAGCAGGCACT
>Ga0335081_10013770_pt1 | contig 13073 bp, 17 predicted proteins | sample Lox_Sample_35_FD_206713 | JGI IMG/M metagenome (GOLD analysis project Ga0335081, IMG submission 206713) | Soil microbial communities from Loxahatchee National Wildlife Refuge, Florida, United States - Lox_Sample_3.5 | ecosystem: Environmental > Terrestrial > Soil > Wetlands | place: USA...
TGGCTACCCCGAAATGATTCATATTATTTCATCGACATGGAATATTGTCCTGAGACTCTGGAAGACCGAATTCATGACCGCATGAAGGATCGTCCTGACACTGAGACGAAATTGCGGTCTCTGATGAGAGATAACTCAGAGACCACTTTTGTAGACGATGGTGGAGAAGGCCCCAGGCCCCACCTGATTTCGTGGAGTACCATCAGTACCGGTGATGCGGATTGTCTAGGTTTGGATGTTCAATCAGCCGCAATGATTGTTCGGGATATTTTGCACGGGTTGATTTATATTCACAAAGAAGGAATTGTGCACAGAGATCTAAAACCTCGAAACGGTACAATATCGTTCGATATTGCTGATAAGATCAACAATAGTGCTCTACTCTAGGCGTGATGATTGTTGGAAACTAGCCGATTTTGGCAGTGCGGCAGAAGGGACTTCAAAACATCTGAACACCACACGTTGGTCTAGAGGGACAGCCTGTTATCGAGCACCCGAGGTTGTTACTGATGGGAGGTACAATACCAAGGCTGACATCTTCGCTTTGGGTTGCGTTATCTACGAAATCCTAACGGGCTTGAAGTTGTTTTCGGATGATTGGGCTGTTCATGAGTATGCACAAAGAAATATTCAGATTGTAGCGGATCGATGGCCACGGGCCCGACTTAATACGCCTCTATTCGAATTTCGCAAGATGACCGCAGAGATGGTCAAAATTGATCCGTTCAGAAGACCGAATGCTGAAACAGTATTAAGAAGATTATTCCTGATAAAAGGCGGTGTATCCCAAGATTTGATACCGACCCAACAAGAAAATCCCGTCCATTCGGTTGTCCGGATGTACTCGTCTCCCGTCCTGACAGTCACACCCGCTATACAATCATGCTTCGTGCGGCAAGTCATGGCATCCGAAAGCACCGCGACAAGACGAGTAAGGGGCTTCGATCTCTATCAAACATTCTTGCAATCCAAACCTGTGTTTGAAGGATTGAGCCCCGCGGAATCACGTCGTTTGGCAGCAGCATCTTGGGGTGCTGAGGACGAGGACACGAGAGCCTACTTTGAACGAGTCGCAGAGTTAGAAACGGGTACGTCAAGGCTCTCACAAAGGATATTTCTGACTCACACCATTAGTTTTTCGTCCCTGGCGCAGTCATGACGGGCCGGACTAGGATTACCGGTTTCAGGATTGCAAATTTGGGTCTGGTCCAAAAGTCTGTATTTTTCCTGATAGGGAATCCCCGAATAGTCCCTTTTGTTGCGGGGAGCAGGAGATATGGGGCGTTGGAGGCTTTGTTTTATGATATTTTTTCTTGTTCTCTGCTATCTAATGGACGAAAAAAAAGGAGATCTACTGTATATACTTGTTAATGAGTGGTTTACAGAGACTCTGATTCAGAATGAGTAAAACCGCCATATATCCCTCTATGAGGCATATTCTAAACTGAGATGAGCAATTTTTATAAGTCTGAGACACTGACACAGCCAGATTAGCGCTCATTTCCAACAATCTCCACTGAGTGAAGAATATGAAGGAAAAGTCTCCGCATTTCTATCTACTCTACGACGGTCCGCCGCTAGGGAAAACGATCACCTCGAGATATTTATTGCAGAAATCCGCGATAGAGAAGCCGACCCAAAATCCTGCCCCTCCACAATCTTGACAGATTTCAAGGAGCTGGGCATGAGGCAGCAACCCGTCTTCTGGAGGACTCCGCTCGCCCCGCTAATTCCCTTCAATCCAGATCTTGCGACCTTGCAGGAGAGCATCTGCATGTTTCTGCAGTCCCTTCACCGATGCAAATTCAGAAACCTCTACCCCCGCCTCATAAAATCCCGAGTTCCAAATATTATATCCGACGCACTCATCCCCGGTGTCCTTCACATCAACCGTGAAGTTGGCCCCGATCGCATCGAGAGTAGTATCTCTGAGGTGTGTAGCACAGTGATTGACTCCCACTATGTCACCACTCCATGGCACCTCCCCCCAGGCTTGAAAAATGTCTGGTATGGCGTGAAAGGCACTGGCTCCAGGCCCGAGAGATTGTTCTTTTACTCTCAGAACGCGGTTGGTTGGATACGGATCAAATTGCCTGTTGTGCAGATGACGGGATTGGGAATATGACAGATCAGGCAGGGCAGTTGTTTTACGCGGCTTGTCCTGAAACTCGCCGGATTCATAGGTGGGCGTACCCAGATTTTGGTGCGCTTGGGTTCTATCATTATGCCCATCTCATGTGGATTTGTAACATTTTGAGTGAGATAACGAGCATGCCAGAAACCCAGGTGAGTGAGAGAGATTTGGGAGGCTATGGTGGATGAGATCATTAAAATGGTAAGTAGTGAAGTAACATGAACTGCATATAAGAACCGAATGAAAAATAAACTCGACTTTCGTAATTTCAATACACTCCTGCTCCACTAGTTTGCCTCTAATGCAACCTCCACTTGATTTGATGTTCATCCCAGGTGTCACGGCCTCTGTCTGAAGCACCCTGATCTCCGCCGGGAGGGACTTTGCGATCGTATATTCGATGTTGCTGACTACGAAAAATATTTCTCTCAACGTGGCTTTGGTTCGTGATTCGGAATTGTCAGCTTGACTGTCTATCATAATCATGGCATTTAACTTGATGGCACAACAAGAATATCGGTCAACGCAAATAGCAAGGCGTGGGATGTGAAGATGCAAAGATCTAATTCGCTCGACCTGACCCCAAGGTCGAGGATCGTACGCACCCCATTGTTGAGCTAATCGTGCCGAAGACTGTGTGATTAAAGTATTCGTTCGTCCGTATATGTTGGCGTCTAATGGCTGTTTGACCAGTTGGGATTAGTTGTCGCCATTGAAGTATCAGAATAATCAGGAATCAACTGGACCCTATATCAACGATCATATACGTGTGTATGGTCGTCAAAATACCAATCTAATGGGAGATCTGGTAATATAGAACGATAACAAAAGTAGGAGGTTGAATGATGGACAATTTAAGTTATTGCGCCGTTGTGGCTACCGAAGAGGAGCTTGATGAGAGCAAATGTATTCCGACATAAGGACAGAGTTGATTTATACCAAAGAATACATGGACAAACTGGGAATGTGGGAATGTCAGCCTCAATGCCCATGCCACCGGTGCCAGAGCACCTCGGGGCTTAGCTGTTGGAGGAAATAAGCTTGGGGATCGGGCGAGCAGATTTGGATGTAGTGAATGGATTATTCTTTTTTTGTTCCCAGAGAGCATATTCCATGAGGGAAAATATTTTATGGGAGCGGTTTGAGAAAGGACAGGCTGGCAGGACTCTCACTTGCTGAAAAACCTCCGAGTTGAAACGAATTCGAATCGAAAGCGATTTGAGAACGATGAGTTGTAACGAACTAGAGAAAAACCGCGATTGCTTGATTTGAGAACGCCATTTTGACAGTGGAATGAAGCGTCTGTTTCACGATCGAAACGACAGGAATGTCGGATTTGAGAAGAACGAAATTGTGCGTTCGACGAGGTGGAAAAACTCTTGATTTGGTACGCCGATGGAGGTAAAACTCGTGTGTGTGAGAATGATTCTTTGATCAGATTGATGATTCGACCCCTGGGCGTAAGTCACTTGGATTCCCCGTTGGGGCTAGGTGTCTGAGCGGGACCTACTTGGTCGATTTTCACTGTCACACTCGTATAAAGGCGCGACTTGAGTCCTTCCGCCGCGGTGGAGCTTCGCTAGGGTTATTTGAATTAGGGCTTACATAACGTGATTTAATCGGCTTCTCGCTTGCGTTCACCGCACATTCTTCATCACGCCTACCGGAGGCGCTTCCACCATCACAACCTTCAATTGAACTTGGCCCATCCACTCCAATTGCCCGATATTGTTGGTGACGCATCCTCGTTCCGTTGTCGTGTCTGACGATTGCAGCTCGAAATGGTGCTGTCGGCCCACAAAATCGTGTCCCCCGAGGAATGGGACGAAGCACGAAATGAGCTCCTCAAGAAAGAAAAGGAATTGACAAGAGCCCACGACGAACTCGCGAACAAAATCCAAGAGCTTCCTTGGGTCAAAATCGACAAAGCCTACATTTTTCAAACCGTGGACGGCGATAAAACTCTCATCGACCTCTTTGACGGCAAATCCCAGCTCTTCGTCTACCACTTTATGTTCGCCCCAGGCTGGAAGGCCGGTTGCCCCTACTGTTCCTTTTGGGCGGACAACTTTCGCGGATTGACTTGCCACCTCCCCCAACGCGATGTCTCGTTCAAAGTCATTTCTCGCGCGACCTTGGGCGAAATCGAAGAGTACCGGAAGAGGATGCAGTGGGAGTTCAGTTGGGTTTCGTCTCACGACTCGGATTTCAATTTCGATTTGGCGAAAAGTTCGAGGGATCCTCCCGAAAAACGATTCCCGGACGAACCGTATTTTGAAAAGACGGAAATGCCTGGCATCAGTATCTTTTACCGTGATGGCAATGACGTTTATCGCACGTATTACACCACAGCGCGCGGGTTGGAACCCATCAATGCAATTTATGGCGCGTTGGACATGGTTCCCAAAGGAAGAGATGAGAAGCAGTTGCCTTGGACCGCAGCATGGATCAAGAGACATGATGAGTATTAGCTTGATTGGGGATAATCATCTTTCCTCATGTTACGCTTTGGTTAGGGCGGATTTAGATTTTAGTATGGAAATCGTGCCCTGTCAATTGTCTCCCATGTGCTATATTGACGTTGTGTGCTGTCTTTAGTGCAAGTTGTCAGTCTCAAATCTTGAATCCCACTTGACATCGATAAATTCAATAAAACTTAACTGCCGCCGATGTGGCACCCGCAGGTCCGCCTTCCGCTTCCAAACTGACAGGAATATCAGTGCAAGGTATATCACGCTTGGAATAAAGGTTAATAATGCGGCGGAACTCCGCGGAAAGAGCAGCCCATTTAAATCTCGAAAAGCTATTCCAACTGTGATGTCGTTAAGGCTGCGCTTTAACAATTGCAAAGGCGACCATTGAGGCTGTGAAGGATAGCTATTGGAATTGCGGTTTACTCTCGTAGAGATAAGTCTGATTTCTTTAGGTATTTAAAGCAGAGATAGCCCGCTTTCTAGATTTGAAGAAAAACTGTGCGTCGAATGTTTTCAGCAGTCTCTAAATGCAAACGGGATCCTTATTGATTACGTATCGTTTCACCAGCGGTCACAAGGTCTGGAGAGGATGGGGTTTGCAGCTAGCCTGCTGTGTGCAGGAGCCCTTGGGATTTACCTAGGCAGTTGGAGGTGCGGAGCGGCTGTAGTATAACCCCCAGCTGCCATGTGCTCAACAATCCGCTATCCTTCGCTATTTAAATCATGTAATTTACATATTCCGACACTTTGCACGTGAAACCATGGGGTGTGACGTGCAATGAACAGTGGCGAGTCATGGGAGGATATGGCAGTCCTGACCGGATATCGTTTCCACTCTTTGCTCATATTCTCTCAAGGTCAGAACTTTAAAGCAAGGAAGTTTTTCAGCAGGTAAAAATTTCCTTGATTACTGTGGTATAAGGGGGTTCCGATTAGCGAGACTTCTCCTCCGTTCCTGGTCTTTTTCAAAGGGAGGGAATGTTAGCTGATCAAGTGGGGACTAATCGCGGGAAACCAAAAGTATGTAGTTCCCGACCACAGTACACGGCACGTGAAAGGGCCCACTGCCAAAATTTGTGACGTATGAATGTTACGAGACATCACCACTATGTGAACGAACCGTCATAATATACATAATCCAATTAGAGTACATTGCTGTGCTTCGCGCTGCTCAATATTGCACCCACCCACGCTTTGCCTCGGTCGCTGCGAGTGGCATCGTCTATCGCAAATTTGGCGGTGGGCCCTTTCACGTGCCGCGTACTGTAGCAAAGATCTAATCAATCGCATGTATTTTGCATACCTCCAAAGTATTTTCTAATCGAAACGGGCATTTCTAAATTCTTAATCTCACATACATCCTTTTTATTTCGCACGTGCCCATCTTTGGGAATCAAATAGCGCATGAACTTCTGAAGCACCTAATTCCCCTTGGCTTCCATCAACAATGGCAATCGCAACATGAACGCGGAGGTGTTTTGTTGCTTCCACAATTTCCTTTGTCTCCAAGCTACCAAGGGACTTATAGGCCTTCGCCAAACGTGTTATGGACGGGTTGCGTTGGGCGAGGAGCGCATCGACAAAGTCGATCTCTGACAAGTTTGACCGGTCTATGTTGGGTCTCGGCCATTTGATTATGAAGATCTGGATTCCGCGGCAAATACACCAAAACCAATTAACTGCAATGCAAGCGTAGAAGACATAAAGAGACTGCCAGGCCCATGACACATAAAATCGGCGTTTTGTCGAGACGACATAGATTTGATTCACCAACGGAAGGTTGGCGACGAGGCTCAAATCTGTTTCTTGAAGCAATAACGGAAGATACAGAAGTTCTATCTGGCGCGATTCGTCTTCAACGAACGAGGTAACGTCCAGAAGGAGGTGGGTTTCCGGGGCATCATCCCGTGGAAATGTATCAGTGTACTTTGGAAACAGTTTATCGAACAAAGCCGTATAGGTCGTTACAGGCAAGGGACCGAAGGCTGTTTGTCGACCGATACTAGTCTCATCGACGGTGCGTTCCGGAAAGCGATATTTAATGTTAGCAAGGCCTTTAGTTACGACCATGGACACTGTAAGAAAGTCTTGCCAGCCCCCACGGTCATCGCAGAGACCCTCTGTATACGCCTCCCGCGGGTACGCACACACTGAAGCCCCTAATCGTTAACGCGGCACCGTGAGACACGGTACCCAGAATAGGATTTCCCTCGTTGTCAGCCTCCATGCAAATTCGCATTCTGGCATTCCGGTAGCCGTATAAAGTGCAGCGATTGGGTTGGATTCCAAGCTCAGACAGGACAATTGTATACATCGGAACGTCCTGCAATTCAAGAAATCTTGGTTCCCAACTTGTGTCCTTATACTGTAGCTTTTGGAGGAAGTATTGGATATGTCGAGAGACACAGCGCGAGCTCTCGGCAGGACAGGGAGGCGATGGACCGTCGAGAATAGTAGGTCGATTCCACAGGGTAAAGTTTCCAATGGCCCCGAGAGATTCCCGTGCATGCCAGCGTAGAAAGCTGGGCGAACTGAGAAGGAAGGAATCGTTGTAATGCAAAACGCCTCCTGTAATGTTGAAGCCGTGGGCTGTAGATGGGTCTCCTAATTCGACGATAGAAACTCCAGGTAAAAGGACGATCGTCTGCACCAACAGAAGTACCTTCAATACCAGCCTTACATTAGAATCTTTCGATGCCGGTGCTCTACCTTTGCCAAGCCAGGGCTTTAAAAGCGTTCTGCCATCTCAAAATGCGGATCGATTTATCCACGGTGATCATGACAAAGGACCTTATTGCATCCTTGAACTTGTTCCCGATTGAAACCGGGCGGGTCGGCCACCTCAAGAATGCTCGACAGCATTGAAAACGATGGGAAGATGCCGACTTTAGCCAATTTTGAATTCGCGTTATTACATGTGGAACGCGCAAAAACTGAATCAATCCTATAACAGAGGTTGCGGGATTAAGGACTAGCCAGGCAGGATATTCGATGCCAGATTGCTCTCTGCTAAGGGCCCAGCGCAATTCATCGGACACGGTGTTTGTGAGCGGTTGCATGAAGAGTGCAGAGAGAAATGTGAGGAAGATTACCCACAGCATCTGGGCGTTTTGAGAGTGAGCGGGAAACTGTAAGCTTGCCCCAGGGTTTGTCATGCCATCCGTTACGATCACGGTTAAAACAACGAGCAAGCTCATCGCCATTTGACCCACAACTATCAAATAGTTTGTAAATTTCCGGACTCCCGGCCTGACATGCAAAGTTATAATGTGTTCTTTCGGGGCTTGAGCAACTGCAGCCGGAGATTCTGGCATGCCCGTGGAGACTCCTTGGGAGCCGGAACTGTTATTGGCGGCTGGGAGAGGGGCTGCGAGGTCGTCGAGTAATACCGTGTTCGATGGTGCTCTGCTAAAACGTTCTTGGGAGCGAACAGGCTCAGCTCGTCTGTGAGCCAAGGAGACTGGAGTCTGGAGATGTGTATTATGTATATGTGATGGAACCGGTGGATTCGGGGGAATGCGGCGGAGCACTAGGGCAACGAGGGACGTGGGGACGGAATCGCTTTGTGTGGCTACAAGGCGATTTGGGAATGATTGATGAATGAGTGTGTGTTTGTTGTGTGTGTCTAGGGCTTGCCCTAAGAAATAAGCAAAGCAACCGGGCCATGCGGTCTAGAATAGAACTGAACCCGTCTGACAGCATGTGCCAGAATCTTGAGAGTTGATTGGACCGGCTATAGCCTCGCTCACATACCATAGCCAACATGGCCCCCGGCTTGGGGGGAAAGCTCCAACGGAGCAATATGAAGAGCGATGGCACTATGTCGGCAAGCAAGATGCGCAGCTTTTTTGCCCTGTCAACCGACGACGTTTTTGGCCTTAATGACGAACCCTCGGATCCTCAGGCGGCCGGGACAGACGATTATCCCGACACTGTGGAGAAGCCGTCCAGAGTATCCGCACAGGCTTATACCCAGGAGCCGCCTCCAACCCATTCTCAAGCACAAACAACATCGGCCACTCAGCAGCAAACGTATTTCGGGACGGGACCGGCACAATCAGACTTTTGTCAACCTTCGCAATACCCTCAACTCCCGCAATACCCTCCGGCAACCCCGGCTGCGTCTACTCCGCAATCAACGCCTCAAAATGCCTCACCATATCCTATGCACGGTTACTCTAGTGGCAACACCGTGTACAGTCCCGGATTTGCTCCTCAAAACGTGGCGCCACAAGTTCCTCCTCAGGCTCAATCCTCCGCCCAGCAACCGGTTATGCCTTCTTATCAGTCTTCACCTTCACCAACCGCAACCGGTCAGTATCAATACCCTACAAATCTTACCCAGCAATTTCCCTCTCAGCAACCATTTATGGCATCTTATCAGCGTCCAGCAAACCCAACCGCCCAGTATCATGCCCCTGCCTCCCCGGCAAATCCAACCCAGCAATACCCTGTTCAGCAACCAATTATGCCATCCTACCAACCTTCACCAATCCCAACTGCCCCCTACCAAGTCCAAGGCTACCCGGTAAATCCAACCCAGTACTCACCTGGGGGATATGCCCCGCCTCCGGTTCAAGGTGGACAGGTCTATTCCCAGGGACTGCCCGGTTACGTAGGGCCTCCTCAAACCCAACTGGCATACGGCGCACCGGATCAATGGCAGCGGAACTTCTATCCTTCGAACCTGTGATCCGAACGGAGGGGCAAACTTGGTTATAAATAGTATATGCATTATTAGTTAGCTAACAAATCATTTCGGTCGCTGATCATTCCATTCTCCATTCAGGAGAGGACTAGAGTCCTTGAAATGAATGGCGAAGTTGGGTCTGAAATTTGCCCACAAGGGTGCCTGCGTTGTTATTAGGTACACCCCAGCCGTGTAATAGCACCCAACCATCCGGCCACATAAACAATTGATTCAATCCCGCAAAGCATCGTGAGCACTTCTAGCACCTCACTGCCATCTTGAACCCTCACAAGCCAACGTTCGAGCCGTCGCACTCGTGTCTTGAAATCGCATATGCGCTCTTGCAAGCCCACAAAAACCCGGCAATTACCTCCGAATGTGGATTCTGCCAAGCTTCACAGGGAGTTGGTTTGGTAAAGTACTATGAGAGGGCGTAAATATAGACAAGATGCCGGGATCTCTCCGAATCTCAGAATTCCAGTGCCCAAAGTTGACCTCTGCACCAAAGTGGCAACTACACACCGGCCTTCCACTACAACAGCTTCTTTCAAAGCCTATCGGACAGAATACCAGAATACCTGCCATCTCATATATTTATACATATATATAGCCAGCAGGCACCCATGTGTATGAGGCATAATCAATCTATTCTTATGGTCCTTCATACACACACACTCCACTGTGCACCTAGACCCTGCTCCTCGCTCAATAAAGCCATGACGAATTCGCCAACTTCGGCCAACATGCCACTCATCAAGCCCATAATCGAGTGGCCAACAGCATTGGCCCCCTCTGCATCGCCTGGATCAGCAACCTCCCAAACTCCCTTACGTGTAGTTCTTTGATCCAGGCAGGTCCTTTGCTATATGATGCAATTCATAACAGTGACGATTCATATAAGACTTCTGCCAAGATAGCATGAAGGAAGCTATGGGTCCACATATACTGCAACGGTCGTGAAAATATTAAAGATACAGGGTATAAACTTCTAAATTAGGTGGAAAGAAACACCCGAATAATAAACCGCCCCTGTTAGTGGGGATCCAAGAATAGATAAGCTCGCTCTGCAGTACATATGATTAAATTAATTGCAATTTTCGTTCCCAAATCAATTTATAATGATACAACTTCTTCGATAAATTCCCGACTCTCTCTGAATATAGCATGCCAAAGAGATGCAAAATTTGTTGAAAAAATTCTTCTAGTTATCACTTTGCAGGAAGGGCAGACATACTTCGCTTTGGGACCTGAAGGCCACTAATTTGGGCCTCATTTTCAGTGTCTGATAAGCGACAAAACTGAATTGCCTGATCAGACAATGGTAGCAATTCGTCTCCAGGTGACATTTCTGCCTGTTCGAGCCAGCAATGCCTTTGTTCCCCTGGCTTCTTCATGCCATTGCATCATGGCCCCAGGACCAGGTGCTACAATCGCACAACGTGACTGCCTATTAGTAAGATATAGAAAAAATAAACCAAACAAGCAACTTCGGCAGTGCCGCAAACCTTGTCGAAGATTATTTGTTTGGGCTCGTGACAAATAAGCCGGCGATAGAGATTTTCGAACAGCCGACAATTCCAAAATAGTATGTGATAATCCCCCATTTCTTCAAAGCCTGTCGCCAATTGTTCCCCTGGTTGATCAGTTCAAGAAAAACGTATTTTCCGATTTCTAAGAATTTAGGGTAATCGTGAGAGGACCTCCCAACCTCAGCCACCCAGTTTTTGGACCAGTTTTCTTCCATGACATGGACTCAAAGATTACTTCCCGAGAGACAGGCTCAAAAAGGAGGTGAAACAGAGTCCTCGCTTGCAACGCAACCTCGTTGCAACCAATATTAGGGTTCTCCACCATTAGGTTTGGGACTGTCTTTTCAAACCACCGGTTCCTAGATTTTGTTCATCTTTGATCGTTGTTACCAAGAGGGCAGCTAGTTAATGGCATTTCGGTCCTATTGAGCCTGGTCCCACCAGCGGCATGGCCCCATCACTCTACGTCCAAAATCGCAAACAACCCCCACAATAGGCTGGCAGTGAGAACCAACTAGACTGTTCCCCTATCACGGAACTTTATCTTCCAATTGCACATTTCTTCCCATCAACATGATCACCGATATTGTGAAGTCCACCGCGCAGACGACTCTTGTGAGAGCGCCGGTTTAGTCTCTAGGCATAGGATAGTACATAATGATGCTCGATGTTTTGCGCTCGCTTTTGAAACCTCGAAATATAATTCTACGGAAGCAATTGAGAAATGAAAGTAATTCTAATAGAAGAAAAAAGTAAATAAATGCAAGGTGTAAATGTGATAGAACCCTACCAACTGCTTCACCATATAGGCGAGTAAAAGTTATCTGAGTTGTATTAGTACATTATAGCCCATTTTGTGCTTCAAAAGATTTTCTTCTGTGAAGGGCCAAGATGCATAGCAACCATGAATTGAGTGTGCCGTCGCGATCTCAATTTGAAAAGAACGTACGTTCTCAGACTGAGACGCGATAACCTAAACAATCAAATGCCGTTCCAACTTACGTACATGACCAATGGCAGCGGGACGGCCATGACACAATTATGTTATTTCCGAAATCGGAAATAATAATGGACCCTATATTATAGCCCAATAATTGCATGCACTGCTGCAACGGACGCGAAAAAGTATGTGAGCAGGAGGGTGTTATCACCTTTCTGATATTTGTGCATGTGGAACAAGGCCCCATTATTTCAAACGAGTGAAAAACAAGGTCCCGTAATTCCCAACTCGGCTGACAGAATTGTATGTGTGTCGCACCAATTAGACCGATGGCGAAGTTCAGTCATGCAATCATATATTGTCTCAGATCCCCGGCATTCGCGTCCGATTTTCCTAACGTTCGATTCCACCTTAAAGGTGATCACAGACAATGCTGGACTTGCAAGTTGGTCAGGAATGGGTCTCCGACCCTCCATCGGGCCCGCCGAAACAGCTCCATGGTCGAGTTACCCTCCATGAAATCGGAGACGTGCTGAAATGTCATAATCGATGTCATACTGATACAATAATCGGAAAAACACAATCATCGTTCATACTGCCTCGATCTGAACGAGAGACTTTATATCAGTGCATTTTCGCTCCTCTTGCTTAGCAATCCCATCGAGGAGGTCCGAAAAGGATGTCTCCTGCTATACACTGAGGATATTATTTGTAGCAAGCTGATTTTTTCGATCGAGAATTTCATATCGATGACTTTGAACCTATTCAACGAATTTGGTACTGACCAGTTTCCATGTCTCGAAGATTTCATACAAGATTATTAGTGTCCGCATATAAATTCTATATCTCTATAAACCAACTTTATCATAACCTCATCCGTATTCTCTGTCTCCCTCGCTCCTTTGCACCCCGAGAGGGCATGTTGCTGCTCGTACCCATCCCTAATCATCCTCCTCAACACCCACCTTACAGGAACTCCAAGAGTTAAGATACAAGCATAAATAATCTCATTAGCAGATATTTTTCTGTATTTGATCTAGTGAATCTCTTCCAAATACCGCTCCAAGCTAAACTAAATTCCAACAGGCTAGTGGCAGCTACTTTGATGTTGAAGGTAGTATCAAACAATATACATGGCATGCCATGGCGTGTTTATCATTTTAATCAATATACAAAGCTTTCTCTCAAGTTTTCCAACGATGAATATCGTCTGCATCCATTGGGACAACCTCCAGCTCTAATATTAAAACATGAACTTTCCTGATTCAGCAATGTAGACCATTTTTACAGTTTCCATCGTTCAGAC
>Ga0335081_10013771_pt1 | contig 13073 bp, 15 predicted proteins | sample Lox_Sample_35_FD_206713 | JGI IMG/M metagenome (GOLD analysis project Ga0335081, IMG submission 206713) | Soil microbial communities from Loxahatchee National Wildlife Refuge, Florida, United States - Lox_Sample_3.5 | ecosystem: Environmental > Terrestrial > Soil > Wetlands | place: USA...
GGACCTGGGACGGCGGTTCCCATTCGCCCCAGAACACCAGCTCGCCTTCCCGGACCTCGTCATCTTCATCGACGTACCGGCCCCGGGCGAGCAGGAACTTCCTGCGGTGATCACCGGTGTTCCAGGCCATCACCGGGCCGGGCGGGACGTGCTCTGCGCCCGGGTGCGGAAACTGCACGAAGAACATGGCGGCCGCCTCCCTGGTCAGATCAGCTGCCCGGCCGCACTCGGCCGGGTCAGGTAGGCGTACCAGCCAGGAGCCGGGATGCCGTCCGGGTTTGGCAGCACCTTCGTGGCGTGGCCGCGCTGGCTGGCGACCACCAGCCACGGGCGGTCCGGGTCAGCGGCGCTTGCCCGAACGAACGCCTCGACCGCGGCTCGCCTGGTGTCGGCGTTGAGCACGACCTCGGGCCCGCCGACGTTGATCCTCAGCCACGCGGTGCGCCCGAAGCTGCCGACGTCGCCGATCGTTGCCGCCCCGGAATGCTCCAGCCAGGCTGCCAGCACCGCGGCGAGTTCCCGCTTGCCGTGAACGCGCAGCCCGCGCCGGAGGTACTCCCCTGCCGGTGCCGGAGCTGGCTGTGGCGGGAGGGCTGGCCCTGCTGCCACGCCGGCTTGGCGGTGTGCCTGCGCGACCCAGTCAGCCAGCTCACGCTTCAGCGCGCTGCTGACGCCCCAGCTGCTCTGCAGGTTCGCAGACCACGCGATCCAGCGAGCGGTGCCGACGCGCGCCGGGCCCGAGTACAGCCGGCACGTGACCTGACCGTCGCGGATCACGCCGGCCTCCCGCAGGTCAGCGAGTCGCGCCTCTCGGACCTGGTCGATGACCTGCCGGCCGTTGCACAGCACCACGCTGATATGCGGATTAGCCGCTAGCTGGGCGCGCAGGTGCGGCACGCCGCCGTCGGTCAGCGCCTGACGAGCCTGCTCGTCGCTCATCTGGCCCCAGACCGGGTCGGTCGCCCATTGCACAAGGTCGAGGTGGCAGGCAGTGCCGTCGCAGTAGCTCGCGCCGAGCGCGGCGCGCAGGAGCTGTTCGAGCGGATCGAACCACAGCCGGTACGGATTGCGCCGGAAGTACGCAGCGCAGTCCGCGACGACCTCGGCAGCTTGCCCGTCGGTCAGCTCGTCCGGCCGGGCAGCGGCAAGCGAGCGGAGGGTGGCAAGGCGCCGCTGGCCGCCGTCGAGCAGACGGCCCTGCCCGTCCAGGAACTCGTTGCGTGACGGGGTGATCCCGAGCGTGGCTGCCCGCGCCCTGGCTGGGTCGCCGAACGCGACCACCGGCGTGCTGCCCGGCACGACCCCGGCCGATTCCGGCGGATCGCGGCGCACCATCGCAGCCAGGTACGGCGGCAACCGGCCAGATCCGGCAGGCTCGCCATCGCCACTCATAAGCACGCTTATACCTCAAGGCGCTGTCACTGCGAGCGTTGTACGAGCGCCGCCGGGTGTGGGACGCGTATGTAGGTGACTGGCGGGTAACCGGCTTGGGTTTGGTGGTCTGGTTGTGCCGGGTGCAGCCAGATGGGCTCAGGCTGCTGGTTTGCGCGCGGGGTCGGCGAGGATTTCTTCCCAGCGGTCGCTGGCTTCGAGGCAGCGCAGGGTGAGGATGCCGGTGGCGCCGGCGATGGTCCAGCGCATGCCGGATAGTTTGAGCCGCTGTCCGACGACGGCCTTGCATCCGGCCTCGACGACACCTGAGCCGGCGAACATTCCGAGGGCGCGGAAGTCCATGTAGCGCATCCGGTGCGCGTTGTGCTCGAAGTAGGCCAGTGCCTTATCGCGCTCGCCGGCCAGGGAGCCGGTGAATTTGAGGTCGCGGCCGGCGGCCAGCAGCGCCGGGATGTCGCCGGCGTCGAGTTCTGCCAGGCGGGCGTCGAGCCAGTCGCCGCGGTGGCCGGGCAGCAGGCGGGCAGCGAGGCTGGCCAGATCGTGGGCATGCTCTCGGGCGTGATACAGGTCCACGATCTGGGTGGCCTCGGGGAAGTGCCGGGCGGCGAGGTTCCAGATCCATGCCGCGCCGTCGCCGGGGAACACCAGCTGGCGGATGTGCGCGGCGCCGCGGCGGCGGGCTTCGCCGGCCATCAGCATCCCGAACTCGGCGGCCGGGGCGAAGGTTGCCAGGTAGGAGGACGAGGCCTGGTCGCGGACGGGCCGGCCGCCGTCGCCGGTGCTGGTCTGGGTGAACGCGCAGCACAGCTTGACCTCGCGGGTACGAGCCTTGCCGTCCTCGCCCTTGCCGTCCCTGCCCTGGGTCTCGGCGCCGGTCATCGGCACGCCGGTGCCGTCGACCGCGATGTAGAGCATGTCCGGCGGCGGCGCCGGCGGGGGAAGCGGAACGACCTGGCGGGCGGTGATCGCGGCGGCCTGCGCCGCGATCAGGCGGGCGGCTGCCTGCCCGTCGGCCTCGGCGCGGCGGCCGGCGCGCTTGCCGGTCAGGGCGATCCCGGCCAGCTCGCCGACCAGCCTGGCGGCGGCGGCGAACGGCACCGCGGCGGCGGCCCGGTCGGTCATCCTGGCCAGCCCCGGTGACATGGTCTGCCCGGCCACGCCCAGCTCGGCATCGCGCGGCGCGAACCCGTGCCCGCAGCCGGGGCAGTGATACCAGGCCCGGCGCAGCATGACCGGCCCGATCACCGTGACCGCCGGCTTGTCGCGATAGGAGACGAAGCGCGCCTGGTGCCCGGCCGGGCAGCCGGCCCGGGGACCCCGGTAGCCGGTGTCGGCGGCCAGCAGCGGCTCCAGCACCGCGCGTCCGAGCTCCATCACCCCGGCGCGGACCGCCAGCTCGGCCGCCTCCAGCGCCGGCCCGCCCGCCAGCGACGCGGCCACCGCGCCGGCCAGCCGGCCTACCTCGGCGGCCGCGTCCGCCGCGAGCTGCTCGCAGAGCCCCTTTTTTGCCCCTCCGGGTCAGGGGCCTGGCCGGCGTGCGCCGGCACCAGCCGCGCCTCGCAGATCGCCTCACTCACCTCCGCGATCTGCCCGGCCAGCTCGGTGAACTCCCGATAGGCAGCCAGCTCGCCGCGGACCTTGCCCACCTCCTCCGGCTTCAGCTGACGGCCCACCGTGCCCACGCCCGGCACCGTCCTGGTCCACAGCCACCGCGGCCCGTGGCCCCGGCTGCCCGGCTCGGCGCAGCGACGGCACGAAGGCTTGCCGCACCGCCGCCAGTTCTCGCTGAGGCTGCCCCGCCGGAAATCACCCACCGCGGCCAGCCGCTCAAAAAGCCGCGCCCGGCGGGCCTCCAGCTCGCCCAGCACGGGACTGGTCACCGGCAACCCCCACTCTGGTTGTTCATCACACAACCAGAATAGCCCGTGACCAGCGGCTAACCCAAGCACCTACACTCGTGTCTCACACCCAGCGCCGCCGCTCCGATCAGCCCTTTCGCGGGCTCCGCCCTCTCCTGGTCCGGCGTCAGCGTTCGACGTGCTAGGCGCCATGGGGAAGAAGCTCCGCGGCCATTGCGACGAGTTGCGGCCTCGAGTCGCGACCGCAGAGGAACGGCGCCTGCTCGCCTTGCCGCAGGTTTCGGTCGTGCTGGAGCTAGCACGCACCGCTCACACCGACCAAGGCAAGCCGGTCGTAGTACTCCATCAGGTGCGAAGAGGCGACGGCGCCACCTACACCTATGACGTCAACTATCCGAGCAAATGAGGGCGTGAAACGCTCGAAGGCCCCGCGGTACACAGCGAAAAGCCCGGTGTCCTGATGCCACTCAGGTGAAAGTGTGAAGACCTCTGACCTGGAGCCCCCTTACGGAATCGAACCGTAGACCTTCTCCTTACCATGGACAGACGTCCCGCCGCCGCGACAAGCACCCCCGAGCTGACCAGCGCAGATGCTGACTCTTAGTAGCAGGCACGAGCATCCGCAGGCGCCCGCGAGCGGCCTCGTGCCCCCGATTCTGCCCCCGCCGCGAAGGTCAGGACTCCGGAAGGGAGCATGCTCCGAAGGCAGCGAAATCACTGCCGGCACGCCAGGACACGATTACAAGTGCCTGGACCATGCCGGTGGTCGCCAGCGGAGCGATCCCGGGGCCCGCCGACAGTATGATCCCGCGCTCCGGGATCGTCGCACCGGGCGGATACGAGGATGCCAGGCCTGCCGGAGATACCCTTGGACCATGAGGATCGCCCCGGACATCGAGATCGACGAGCGGGCACTGGCGGCCGTCTGCGACAGGTACGGGATCGCCGAGCTGAAGATCTTCGGGTCCCGGGCCCGAGGCACTGCCCGCCCGGGCAGCGACATCGACGTCCTGTACACCCTGCGCCCTGGTCGCAAGCTCGGCTGGGACATCGAGCAATTTGCCGACGAGCTGTCCGAACTGCTCGGCCATCCGGTCGACCTCGTCTCGGCCCGCGCCCTGCACCCGCGGCTGCGGCCCGCCGTCCTCGCTGACGCCCGGCCCCTGTATGCAGCGTGACCTGCTGTTCCTCGGCGAGATGATCGACGCCGCCGAACGCGCCAGCGACATGGCCAGCGGCATCACCGTCGAGGCGCTTCAGGCCGACCGGATGCGCACCGAATCGCTGCTGTGGAACTTCACCGTCCTCGGCGAGGCAGCCACCAAGCTCTCCAGCCAGGTCAAGGAACGCTTCCCCGGCATCCCCTGGCAACTGCCGACCCGGCTGCGGAACCGGATCGTGCACGGCTACTGGTCCATCGACCTGGACATCCTGCACACCACCGCCACCGAGCAGCTCCCCGCCTTCGCCGCCAGCCTCCGCCAGGTACTCCACACCCTCACCACCGAAGACCAGGCACCCGAAACCGCCACACCAGTTGACGCCGGCAACGCGGCAGACGCCCCCACCGACGGCACCACCTGACCATCGGATCGCCCTCGTCAAGCACTGCCTGCCCCGAACTCGGCAAGCTCGCCAGCAACAAACGGCCGGCTCTGCTTACGGGACCGGAGTCAAGGAACGTGGGACGCCGGAGATCCATGAACCGGATATCTCAGCCCGCGAAATTGGCGAGCCGCGCATCGCGGGTCCAGCACAGAGACTGCATGCCCCCCGGTTACAGTGAATGCATGAGACTGGTCAGTGATCTGCAGGCCGCTATGCGGCGGGCTCTGGAGGCAGCGGCCGACGAGCCGTCTGCTGCGGAGCGAGCAGTAGCCGCCGCCCGGATTCTCGCAGTCCTGGCGCAGGCCAACGAGGACGCCGGCGCCATCTACCGGCACGCCATGACACAAATGCTTGGAGACGGCATGAGCTACGCACAGGTAGGCAACGCGCTGGGCATCGCCCGCGGAACCGTACAGAAGCACGCCGAGGACTCCCGGAGGCTGGGCACCGCTCCGGGACTGATATTCGCCTTCCGCGACGAGGCCGGAGACTGGCATCCACGTCCGCCCGAGGACCTCCTCCCCGGCGGCCCGTACGCAACGGGAGACGGGACCACGATCCCCGCGGGCCGGCCAAGCCGGTTCGCCGGCCAAGCCCTGGTCTTCGCCTATGAGGACGAAGCCTCCGGCAGGATCGCCGACGACTCACCCGGCTACGCCTACCACGTCACCAACTACGGCCGGCTGATGCGGAGCACGCGAGCCGTCCACGACTCCATTTGGCGGGCACCAGCGCGATGACAGCCAGCCTCGACATGAACTCCTGCTTTGAGATGCCAGATCGCCGAATCGGGATGCCTACTCCTTAAGTAGGCATTAGCGGCGCCGACCGTACGTAACCACCAGTTCGGTGCTGGTACCTGGCCGGTGCCTGCTGGCGGCGGAGCACGGGCTGCCGCGAGCCTTTTGCGCCGTGTCAGGACAGGTTGCGATCACCGATGCCGCGCCTAGGCTGGCGTCCCGTGGCCAGGTCATGCACTTTCTGCCGGTCCCAGGTGCTGGCGCGGAGCAAGACGGGGAGCCAGTGGATACTGCCGCCAGGCGATATCCGGCGACATCATGCGATTATGGTCGCAGCTAGCGATCCTGAGCGATGCGGGGCGACGCCCGGTTGTGCCTTCTAGGCAGCGGGTCGCGGGCCGGATTCAGACTCCGGGAAGGCAGCCGGCGATCACCGCCGGGGCGGCGAGGACGGGCAGTGGCTGGGCGGCGCAGCGTGCCCTGCACCGAGTTCTGGGTGTCCTACGCGTATTGCCAGGTACAGCCCTCGCTGTGCTCGTGGTGGTGGCTGCACGGCGCGAATCGGGTACCGGCTTTGACGTGGTCCTGGACGTCGTGGTGCCGCGCGCATTCCACGGTCCCGTCGCGAGGAACGACCTGGCCTGGCTTGTAGGTCTCGGTCGCCGCCGCGCTCTCGGCGCGTCCTGGCATCAGCGCTGCCGCCGCCTCCAGCAGGTCCTCGGCGAACTTCCGCTGGCTGGCAAGCAGGTGCTCGGCGAAGTCGTAGGTGGCGGCCACGGCGCCCTCTGGCTTTGCCCTCAGCAGGTCCTCGGCGAACTTCCGCTGGCTGGCAAGCAGGTGCTCGGCGAGGTCGTGGGCGCTGGCCGCGGCGGCCTGTGGTCCGGGCAGCTTGTCCGCGAAGGGCACGCTGACGGACGGCAGCGTCGGGCTCGCTGTCCGGACGGTTTCGGCCAGGTTCCTGACCGCGGCGATCACGGCCTCCTGGCTCTTGCGGATGACGGCCAGGAACTCTTCCTGGCCGGAGGTGCTAGCCATCGTCGTGGTCTCCTTGTCAGCTTCTGATTGAAGATCTCATCACGGCGAGGTGCCGGATGTAGTTCAGGGTGGCCCAGTCGCGCTATGGACGTCGAGGGACCTTGGTCACGCGCTGGCCTGCCTCGTTGCGGCAGGAGCGGTCGCCGGGCAGGCTCGTCGTCCCGGCCTGTGGGCGCAGTCTTCGGTCCTGGCTCTGCGTTGCGCTTCGAGCGGTGGCTGGTCGATCCGGTCGCCGGCGGGCCTCGGCGGCTTCGGTGACCCCGGCGAGGTTCTTGCGGCTGAAATAGAGTCAAGCTGCGGGCGCGCGCCAGTGGTACGGTCGGGCAGGTCGCCGGCACGCCACCGCGGACGTTCCGCGACGTCGCCCGCAAGAGCGCCGCGGCACCGAGCGAGGGCTCGAGATGATCGTTCACGCCTACATCTCCGTCACCGACATCGGGAAGGCGCTGGCCTTCTACCGCGCGGCGCTGAAGCCCCTGGGCTGGCGCGACATAGGGAACTACGACGCGTCCGCTGGCCCGGCCGGCGTCCCGGACCTGTACGGCCTCGGCGACGCCGCCTACGTCGCCGGCTCCGGAGCCGGATCGAGCATCTGGCTGCGCCAGCGCATGCCCGGCGAGACAGGCCTGTACCCCGGCATCGCGTGCGAGAGCGACGAGGCAGTTGACGCCGCCTACGCTGCCGCGATCGGCTCCGGCGGAATCGGCCAGGGCACGCCGGCCGACTGGACGTACTTTGCGCTCGGCTACTACGCGGCCAATGTCGCCGATTCCGACGGCAACCGCCTGGAGTTCGTGCATAAAGCCTGGAACCCTCCGCGCTAGAGCCGCCGCGGCCAGGCACCCTCACCGGCATGAGCGATCGCGGCGGCTCGCGGCTGGTTCCCGCCCAGCGTGCAGGCCGGGTGCTTCTGATCGCCGCAGCGTGCCCGAGCCGACTGCCGCGATGCCAGCGTCCCGGGCACATTGCCAGCGCGGCGCTGAGCAAGCGCTCCGCGGCCTGCAGCCTCCTGATCTGCAAGGTCATGCGCTCCCTGGCCCGCGACGCCAACAACGTGCTCCGCTCCTTCCGGAGCATCGTCGCGAAATCCCGGCTTGGCGCCGAGGACTGGACGCCTCGGGAGATGCGCCACAGCTTCGTCTCGCTCTTGTCCGACTCAGGCGTTGCCATCGAGGACATAGCGCAGTTGGTTGGCCACAAGGGCGGATCTGAAGTCACGGAGACCGTCTATCGCAAGCAACTCCGGCCCGTGCTTCTGCAAGGTGCTGAGGCCATGGACCGAATCTTCGTAACACAGCCAATAGAAAACTGAGACGCCAGCCCAGGCCTCGGGGTCCACGCGCTTGAAAGAATGTCGACTTGAGGGCTACAGATGAAGAGCGGAGAAGGCTTTTCAGCCCGCGCCAGCTTGCCGCTGTTGGGTATCGGAAGGACCTGAGACTGGTCCTTGACTGTATCCGGAAGGGCTCTGTGTTCCCATCTGTGGTGGATAAGGTGGTGGGGAATAAGGCGGCGGGGAATAAGGCGGCGGAGGATAGGGGGGAGCAAACCTCGAATCGGGAACCGGTGGTCTTGGAGGTAGAGGCCGGTAGGCTCTAAAGATCGTGAATCCAGCCAGTACTCCCAAGGCAGCTAGAAACACAAGCGCCAAGGAGAACCACGCGTAGAAGCCTGAAGGGTCGCTAGTGAAGAGTATTTCAGATCCCGTACCATTATAGTTCTTGATAACGACAAGACTCCCAATCATCCCAAAGATGCTAAGAGCAAGAAGAATCGAAATTCCGACGCTTACCCACATCCTGACCTGCTGTGCGGTGTTCATGACACACCCCCTGACAGTTCAGCCTCTTTGCCCTGAAAGGATCTTGCCTGTTAGGACTTCGTGAATCGCGCCTGAGGGTCGCGACCGCTCCTTCACCTGCGGCCCGCCTGACTCCCCGACTCCCCCGTTCGCCCTCATTGTTAGCACTCGCGGCGAGCCTCGATAGAGGCGAAGGTCACATTACGGGAGCCGCCTCGGCGATGCATTAGCGTGGTACGTCTAGAATACGGTCTAGCTTGCTTATTTAGTAGATATGGTTCCGTGTAGTCCTTGAGATGTAAACATAATCTATAGATTGTAATTTTGAACTATCGACGTCTTTCTCCCAGACGCTGAGCCTCACGAGCGTACGCTGTCAGCGATAGACGCCATGTCCAGGCCAGCAAGAGGCCGATTGGTGCTTCAAGAGATGCGAGGCGCCTGGCCCACGGCGGACGAAGCCCGCCCAATATCAGGGGTGGGGCTAACTCGGCGAGGCAGGCCGAGAGCAAGGCCCGGCTGGCCGACGGCCGATGACATGCGGCCAATACGGGTGCTAGCGTCACCGAAAGCCAAGGCTGGGATGGCTGCGTGACCCCTACGACTCCTTGCCGCACTCGGGTCGAGCCCTGGTTGGCTCAGCCGCACAGTCCACGACGCAAGCGGCTCGGCACCTCCCACTCGGCATCAAGCTCCCGGGCCTCGACGCAGGACTGATTCAGCAGTACATGTCGGAGAGAACTGTCGCACAGACCTGGTAGTCGCTCAGTTAGTCACCATCGCGCCGCCATTACCGGGTCCTACCAGACCGTGCAGGTCTCTGACCTGCTGTTTTGCGAGAGCCGCCTGTCGGAATCGAACCGACGACCTGTTCATTTACGAGAAACACGCCCGCCAGCACCAGACGCGCTTGCTGCACCGATAGCACGCCCGAATGCACGCATTGCACAGGACGCACCCGTTGCGCGCCCGGCCCGGTCCACGACCCGTTCCACGGACCTGCCAGGCGCTCTGGTCCGACCCGGTAACCGCCTGTAACGGGCCTGCGCAGTGAGCCGCGTCATGCGGTGGCTGCCACCGGGCTCGCTCGTCGACGATGGACTCGTATCCCTGCGTCCGTGTTCCGCTCGTAAGCCTGAACCCTGGCGGCGCATACTGGAGTCATGAGCGCACCGCAGCCAAGTGGTCCGAGTGTCCTGGCTCGTCCTGCGTGCACTCCGGCGGCGATCCGGGCAGTGCTGGCCGCCAACGCCGATCCGGACGTGCTTGCTCGCTACGACAAAGAACTCGACGCTGCATTCGAGCAGGCGCGGCAGGAAGAGGATCTGACGGCACTGGTCCAGACGGTGAAGCGCTGGTGGTTCGAGGCTGACGCATGGCGCGACCCAGATGGCCGGCGCAGGTTCCTGGCACGTGTCGACCGCTACCTGACCGACGGGCCGCCACCGCCGGAGGAGCGCACCAGCTGGGAGGCGGTTCGCAGCCAGCCCGGCGGCTGAGGTGTACCGATGGGAACTCGACGGGCCCGCGCGCCTGGAAACCGAGAGCCTCCCGCCGCACGTGCGGAAAGAGCTGAACGCCTTCATGGAAGCGGTCGTCATCGTCGATCCCATGGAGTACCAGCGTTACCCTGGCGAACCAGACAAGCCGATGCGCAGCCTGCACTTCGGTCAGCACGATGAGGGCCTTGTGACCTTTCTCATTTATCCGCCGGACGAACTCGTGCTGGTCGTGCAGATCCAGTGGCTAGGCGACTAGGCGCCTCCGACGACTGTCATTCAAAGGCTGCCTCGCCGCCAAGCAGCAACGGGCCCCGCGGCGCAGCTGGAAGCCACGCAGCCTTGACCATCACAGCTGCGCGGTTCGCCGATCCACTCGCCCAGGCCGGCAGGCCGTCGTCTTCGATCGCTCCAGCCGGCTGCGGCCTGGAGTTCGGAACGTCCGTTCAGGTAGCGCGATGCTGGCGCGGAATTGTCGGGATTGTCGGCGCATACAGGGCAGTTATGTACTGGCTGAAAAGGCCAGCCCGTGGACCCGGCTGGGGGCCGGAACGTAAGCTCGGGCCGGGCGTCGTGCGCTGTTGCAGGCATGCGATGAGCCGCTCGGCGCGGACCTGGTCGCCGGCGGCGCCTGGCCGACGCTGTCCAGAGCGGCGCGGGCGTAAAGCAGTGCCTCGTCGGCCGGGCCGTCTCGTTCCAGGAAGAGGGCGATGTTGTAGCGGTCTGCCCGGCTCCGTAGATGTTCCCCGGGCTTCTTCGTGCTGGATGGATTGCTGGTAGCGGCGCAGGGCCCGGCGGGTGTCCCCGCCCGGTCGTAGACCTTGCCGAGCTGGTTCTCGGTGGTGGCGCAGTTTTCGTGGTCACCGGCGGTGGTCAGTTCCAGGGCTTGCTGGTAGCCGTGCAGGGCGGCGTTGAGGTGCTCGAGCAAGACCAGTTCGGGCTGGCCGGAGGCGAGCCTCAGGAGCGCGATCGTTGCCGTGGATCGTCTCTATGCAATCTGAGTGGGCGGGTGCGCACGCGGACGTCTGGCGTCATGATCGGGGTCGTATGATGCGAGCCTGCAGGCCACCCGGAATGCGTCCGCGAACTCCCGGCAACTCGCATACCGATGGTGCGGCGTCTTGGCCAGCGCCCGTTCGAAGACCTGATCTGCAGCAAGCGGCAGATCGGACCGCACAATGCTCGGTCGCGGTGGCGGTTCCGACAACTGGGCACACATCACAGCCGTGGCGCTGTCGCGCAGGAAGGGTGGCGCGCCGGTCAGCAGTTCATATGCCGCGCACGCCAGCGCGTACTGATCGGTCCGCCCATCGACTGACCCGCCCTCGATCTGCTCTGGGGCACTGTAGTTCAGCGTGCCCAGGAACTGCCCTGTACCAGTAAGGCCTATCGAGCACTCAGACGCCTTGCTCAGCCCGAAGTCGGACAAGTAAACGTGGTCGGGCCGACCTGGCTGCATATCTATGAGCATATTTCCCGGTTTCACGTCTCGGTGGATCAGTCCGGCGGCATGTGCGGCGTCGAGTGCCGATGCGACCGGCGAGATGATTGCCGCGGCCCGCCGGGCGGAGAGCGGACCGTCGCGGTCGACCAGGCTGCGGACATCGCCGCCGGGCACATACCTCATCGCGATGAACAGCACGCCGTCGGTCTCGTCGGCCTCGTAAACCGGAATGATATGAGGGTGATCCACTGCGGCCGCCGCCTGGGACTCCCGGGCGAATCGCTGCCGGAATGCCGCATCGGCTGATACTGCGGGCGCCATTACCTTCAACGCCACCATGCGACCGAGCCGCACATCGCGTGCTCGGAACACCACGGCCATCCCGCCGCGTCCGACCTGCTGCTCCAATCGGTACGCGCCAACCTTCGCCCCGCTTCTGAGTCCAGCCGCTCCAGGAGCTGCTACCTGCCCGCCGTTCCCACGAGCCGTGGCAGGGACGGGACTCGGCACGATAACAGACGTCCTGCTTCGCTGGTATCCGGACTGACCTACCAGATCAGGCAGCCGCGACGGCCGCTGAACCCTTCCCTGGCTCTTGCCAATCATAATGGCAAATAGGGTAACTACGGCACTAATAAGGACTGGCCACACCCATCCCAGATCAACTTCGCTAGAGACCGAGGACGCAAGATTGACCACTTGAACCCCCTTCGGGTATTCGCCTCTCTGAGGGCTGCAGGCCAAAACGTCATTTGTGGTCCGCATTTGCACATCGGCGAGCGCGATATCGGTACAGATTAATGTTAGCCCCTGAATCCCTTGCCGCTGACGAGGTGCGCCGCATCGGCCATAGCCGGTCGCTTGGCCGTAACGGCACCCAGCGCCGCTAGGCCATTGCCTCGGTGTCGCAGCAGTCCTGCCGCCCTTATACGCCAGATTTGAGCCGACCAGCCTTTAAGAGACGTAATAAAGGTCAGCGGGAAGATATTCGCCCTGAGCTGCCTCGACCACTGCGCAGTTGCGGCGGGCCCGACCTCCTGCCAGACTGCGCCCGTGACGGCTCGGGCGCACACGGTCAGGGCCCTTGACGAGACGATGTGGCAGGCTTTCGCAGCGCTTGTGGACGACAACAACGGGCTTCGGCGGCGGCTGGTGCACGGGTTTCCATCCCAAGGAGGCCGGACAGGGTCCTGCCAGCGCAGCCCGCAACCGCGAGCGCACGCTGGACCGCGTCAGCGCGGGAACAGCGCATGCGGCGCTCGTCTTCGACGGAGACGACTGCGTCTGCTGGTGCCAGTTCGGCGAGCCGGACGAAGTACCGCGGATCAAGAACCGCGCCGCAGCCGAGAAGGGACCGACTGGGCCGCCGGACGGGCGGATCGCATGCTGCCACGTGACCAGGGGCGCCGCCGCAAGCACGTGCACGCGGCGGCTCTGGCTGGCGCACTCGACCTGATCGCCAGCCTGGCCGGGGGCAGGGTTGAAGGCTATCCGGAGGACGCCGGCTCAGTGCCATCGGGCTTTCTCTACCACGGTGCGCTATCGACGTACGAGAAACTGGGATTCGCCCGGGATCGCAACGTCGGCAAGCACCGCTGGGTAGTCACCAAGACGGTGGAAGCCTCGTCATAGACGCCCCCGCAGGCCCGGGCTTCCATCACAAGTCTAACGCACGCCGAATATCCATTCGGCGTC
>Ga0335081_10013773_pt1 | contig 13071 bp, 9 predicted proteins | sample Lox_Sample_35_FD_206713 | JGI IMG/M metagenome (GOLD analysis project Ga0335081, IMG submission 206713) | Soil microbial communities from Loxahatchee National Wildlife Refuge, Florida, United States - Lox_Sample_3.5 | ecosystem: Environmental > Terrestrial > Soil > Wetlands | place: USA: Florida...
CGGAAGTTGGAAACCTCCAACGCAAGAAAGTCACCATACCGCGTAAGCCACAACGTAGACGCCGGAAGCAGGGCTAGCTGCGCTGCATCCAGTAACCCATGCACCTCATCACTCGAAATTGTCTCTTTATCTGGAATACTCTTGCTCGATCGTTGCGGTTCGGCAGGGTTCTCGGTGACCCGCGTAGAGCGTGTTCGGGAGGGTCTCGCTCTCCAAAGAGCTTCTAAAGATGTAACTTTCCTTTCCTTCCTGAGCCCTCATTTCTTCAATCTCGCATTCCACAGGCTGAAGGAGTATAGGATTCTAGACATGCTAGTGATGACACCCATCGTTCTTGCCCCACTCATCAAGTTTTTGTCAGTCTGGAACCTTACTGTCGGAATGGCAATCGGGGAAGCAGTTCTGGGTCTCATCATCTTGATATTCCACCAAGAAACCATCACACCCGGTCCACCAGCACTCCAACGATACTTTGGCGTCCAATTCGATGGGACAGAACAAAACACACCGAGATGGGGATCCATTAATGCCATTATTGCGGCGCATTTACAAGGGATGACCAACCCGCCACACTCAATGTCTCCTCGGCAATCCCCCCCGCATGCTGCCAATGATCCTACATCTCCATCGGCATCGGCGTCGACATCAAAGATCAACCCCAGGTACACCAAATCGAACCCTGTCAAAAGTGAACCAAGGAGGGATGAAATTGGAGATGGCCCCCATTACCTCAGGTTCAGGTGTCCCAACAGGTATCCCCTATCAACGCAGCTTTCCCACCACCCCTCGCTGAAGCATTTCCACAAAATTCCGTGATGCCAGCTTTGGCAACCCCCGTCACAGCAGCTTTCTCACCTCCGTTTCTGTTTTGATTTCAATTCGTTATAGTTTATGTTTCTGCGTCCCGATGGCAGGCTAACTTTGTCTAGACACCTCAAATCAGGTTACCCAAAATCCAAGACAGGGAGGCAACCCGATGGGGAGGACGTGCCAAAGAAATCGAAGAAAGAGCGCTACAACACCGAAATGCTTGCGGAGTCTTTTGAAACTGAGGCATGGATTCATCAGGCCATTTGCTAAATTTTTATTCTGTTGGGGCTTTGGTTTTTTTATATATACTTAACTCGAGTATAAGATTCTCTCTTCTCTTTAAAGTCTGTCCCGCCGGAGGCAACCAGAACCCTGAGTTTGAGTCCTTCTTAGATAGTTCCATCAACGTTAGCCGATTACTGGCTGCGGGTCTTATTAATCGTACCTTGAGACAATGTTCTTGTCAATTATCAATGACTCCTTATTCACAACTTCGACCAGCCATTCCCAATTTTCTGGCCGACTGCACATAATACCACATCTTCCTCAACGTTGTACGAAATTACCTCATACGAGTTTGGAATGGGCCGATCGCGTCAATCAATTTATCCCACCAATCTGACCAACGAACAAGCTACAAAAAATGGACTTTGTATTGAGAGATTCGATAGCCATCCATCTTCCTTGTTCCTTCCATTCTAGCCATGAGATTCGTCATGAGAACAAGTTCAACTAGGGCTGCTATAACTTTTTGCGAGTTGGGGGACTCGGCAGACTTCTCGGATTTTTGTGAGTCACTCTTCTTCGGCCTGAACAAATGCCGGAGGCCTTTTGCTGAGGTCTGGGATGGTGTCGCCATAGGTATAGAGCGAAGCGATGGCGTGAGGTTGCGGTACCGTACCGCGAAGGCAAGGGGGGATGTCTGGGTTCCTTTATATCTGGTTAAATAAGGTTGGGTATTCCGCCAGGTACACGGAAATATTGGCAAAGAAAAGCGTCATGTTATGTAATGATATCAACTTTCGGGAGAACTTGGAGTCGCGGAAGCGCTTCCCGACGACTTTCGATTGTCGTTCAAATCCTGCGCCGTCCAACACATGCCATCAATGCTGTGCCAGTTCAATCGCCTCTGCAGAAGACGCTACGCTACAATCCTCAAAGGCCGGCGTGGAACGCCAGAGAAGCCGCTGCGAATCGGACTCATCCCCGCTGATGGAATCGGCAATGAAGTCATTCCGGTACAATTACCCTCACCCGGGCTTTCGGGGGAAAATCTGACTCCCGCCAAAGGCAGCGCAAAAGGTAATCAGTGCGCTTCCGGGGATAACGACACGTTATCAACATCTTGATGCAGGCTTTGACTTTTTCCTTAAATCGGGGACAGCATTGCCTGAATCGACGTTGGATGCGTTGAGGAATAAAGTTGATTGTGCGCTCTTCGGCGCTGTCAGTTCGCCGTCGCACAAGGTCATGGGATATACTAGTCCAATTGTCAAACTTCGCAAGGAATTGGGATTGTATGCCAATATTCGTCCGGTACAGGGAACATGGCAGGGCCGGCCACTCGATTTGGTTATTGTGCGAGAAAATACTGAGTGTCTCGTAAATTCACGTGTGAAGGCAACTCCCTAATTTTAACAGTATGTCAAAGAAGAGCGTTCGACTACGGATGCCGAGGGTAATATAACAGCCGAAGCGATCCGGAGGATTACTTCTGTAGCCTCAAAACGAATTGCATCAACGGCCTTTGCATTGGCCGCCCAGCGAGGAAAGAAAGAGCCAACGGTCACTGTCGTTCACAAAAGCAATGTTTTACAAGTCACGGACGGCCTCTTCCGGACCAGTTGCCGTGAAGTATATGAGCAGGAGGGATGGGAAGCGAAGGGAGTCAAATACACCGAACAAATTGTCGATAGCATGGTTTACAAATTATTCCGTGAACCATGGCAATTCGACGTGGTCGTCGCCCCCAATTTGTACGGTGACATCCTTTCGTATCCCATAGACCAGGGGACAAAGTTGACAAAAGGGACGGTGCGGCGGCATTAGTTGGGTCCCTGGGCGTCGTCCCATCTATCAATTTGTCGCCCACTCTGGTCATCGGAGAACCAGTTCATGGATCAGCTCCCGATATTCAAGGACAGGGAATCGCAAATCCCATTGCCGCCATCCGCTCAGCGGCAATGATGCTTGGTCAGCTCGGGTGGGTCGAGGAAGAAAAGGTCATTGAAAATGCTGTAAGAGGAGTCCTTGAAGCCGGGATCCTGACACCCGATTTGCATGGGACGAACACCACTGAAGAGGTCACGAACGGTGTGATCGAAAGGTTGGCATAAGTCACTTACACAGGCTGGTTGTACGATTACTCACTTTATCTCATGTATTTCTATCCGGTGTGGTAGCCAGACTGATTGTCCACTTTATCTCATTCCTAAAGTCACGTTTCGAACGCGTTATATGGGTCTTTTGACTTTCATTCAGACTTGGAAATTTATTATAGACCATATCCTCGAACTAACTTCACTTTTAGCTTGCATTACCATCTATAAGAAACCACCTTGGGCCCTTGAAAGTCCTCCGATCCCCTTCTTTTTAGGAACTGGTTTGCCACTCATCAGATTCCCTTTTTCATCCGTCAACCCGTATTTACCAGTATTCTGATTCGCTGCGAAGTTTTCCATCCATTCGTTGACGATGAATTCAGAGTCAACCATGACGTTCACTTCCTGACTGTGGAACCATGATTGTGTATCCATATTCCCCGAGCCTATACGAGACGAGGGTCAGAAAGAATCCTAAAAATGAAGAATCCGAGGAACATACCCATAATGGCAACTTGTCCGTCGACTTGGAGGAACTTCACATGACAATTCCGAGCTTGCTTCTCAAATCGCAATGGTGCATTCTGATCTTTGGCAACGTACCAATGCCACTTGAGATACTGTTGTTTTCCCACTTTGACCAGTTCTTCTTGCATCCTCTTACGAACATTATCATTCGTTCCACCCTGAAATGGCACAATTCCCTCTGCAAAATCATTAAAGCCCAATCCGATGTATAACGTTGCCGTAACCCTACGCTTACACGTATCCAATACCGCTTGAACAATCGGCCACGCGTTAAACACTGGAGATTGAATAAAAACTTCCTTCTTCGCAAGTTTCAGCGCTGATATCAGCGTCAACCTAGAAGATATAGGAAACCTTGAAGCCAAGCTGCGTTCTGGGGATTTCGAAGATCATGATGGCCCGGAATAGCCTGCGGTTGTCGGTTCACGAGGGCCATTGGAACAGGCTTATGGGGCGAATGCATGAAAAATGGGGCAAAGTCTGTCTCAAATTCGAATTCCGTTTGTTCGGCTTTTTCTTCCACATTAAGACGATCGTTAACTGATTGCGCGGTCGCGGCATGATTCTCTTTATCGTAGCGTTTGCTTTCTATAAATATTGCATGAGCGGGATCCTTCGCATGTTGTGCCCGGTATGTATAGTCGTCATTCTCCATTGGTTGTCTCCGTTCAGCGGATTGAGCCTCCTGACCGGCCTTTTTCGAGGATCCGCCTTGTTCTGAGATGTTCGCTAATTCGTTTTCCTTGTTTACCTCTCCTGCTGCAGAGTCGTCTAGACAATCTCGCATTGAGGATGAATCAGCCCGAGGAGCTCGGGGGTCTGCGGATTTATTCTCGACATACGCATGTCGTTTGCCAAAGAAGAATTCGCGATTGGCCGCGGCAGGGGAAGAAAGACAGGGCAAACCAGGTGGATTGGGTATTTCCTTGGCCCAGGAGATGAGGAAGGCGTCGTAGAGGGAGTTAACGACGTCACCTTCGAATTGGCACATCATTTCGACGTTTGAACGGATGTTGATGTTATTGCTGTTTACGAGGCCGATCTGACGGTCTATGACCGCAAATTTTGAGTGGAAGGTTCCCAGGGGGGGAACGTGGTAATTCTACACGTGAGGACAAGGATTGAGCTGAATGTACCACGAGATCAAGGTCAATATTCTCCAAGTTTTCGTGCGGAATGCCGATTTTATGCCATGTCGAGGGTTTTCGATCATATCTCGATTGAAAAAGGTTCCTGATATTCGCGGCGTCCATCAGCACTTTAACAACCACCTAAACCAATCAGGCGATATGTACGGATGCAACTGGACCTTCCTGCCATCCTTGCCAGCTCTGTCATTGAGGATTTTAAAGGCAGAAGTGACAAGATCAACACTTCTTCCGGGCTCCCAGGCATTGGTAGCAATTAGCACCTCCTTCTGAGCGGTGACAATGACATCATGATAATGTTGCATAATATCCGGAATCGTGGAAATAATCGTCAACGTGACGACCCCGCTCGTCCCCAATAAGGGAGATGAGCAGACCGCCGTCCTCGGATCGCAATCAGCTGCATCGACAGCAGCAGCAAAAATCTGTCCCAAAAGTGAGCATCAGCAGAGGGAGACAGAAGAAAAACGGTTTTATGGGACGGAGAACCTTAAGAAAGAGGTCACTTGGACGGGAGGGGAATCTGCCTCGAGCGGCGGCCTTGTCGAGATCTGCTTGTTCATAATCGTCGTCAATGCGGACGGAGGATTTGAGTCCTTGGACTTCAAGTAAGTACAGGAGGACCCGCCAAACGGAGTAAAGCAGACCTTGTTCTGGCGCGAAGAGCACGGATGCGGCCTTGCCGGGGTTGTATGTCGTTGCCGTAATGGACGTCACCGTCTCCGGCTCCGATGTCGAAGTCATGGTTGAACAAGGACGGTGTACAATTCTTAAAGGAGGTTTGGCGATGATGCACCCACGACCGAGGCACTAAGGTCGGCCACGCTCGCAAGATCCTGCTGGTTCAGCCCGTAGCTTGGCGGAGGTTGCCGACACGGGGTATGACGTAGATGGGGAGAATCTTTCTTGGCCGATGTGGCCAATCACGCCACAATGTAACCTTATCTGACAAACGTCTTCCCAGCCTGCCTACCTTGCGTCTATATTTCTCTAAACGCTACTGCTTGGCAACAACACCGCTTGCACCAGCCTGTAAGATAACCATCTTCTGATAATCTTTAATCGTGCCGTTAAATTTCTTCACCGTCCCATCCTGACACACCCAAATCGAATCGCAAACTTGTCTCAAGAACGCTGTGTCGTGACTAACCAGGAGTACCCCTACCACATTAAACGAAATTCACGTAGAGAATCTGCTAACCTCCTTTGAATTCTCGCAATGCGAGGACTAAGGCATCCATAGCCCTCAAGTCTAAATGATTCGTCGGTTCATCAAGAACCAAAATATGCGGATTCTGAAGCGCTAAGCAAGCAAACGCAACACGCGATTTTTGACCCCCCGACAACGTTCCCATCAACTGTAAACCCGTCGGCCCCGTAATCCCGAAACTCCCCAATGCACGACGGTACTCTTCGTCGCTTTTTCCCGGATACGTGCGCGCCATAAATGTCACTGCGGAGACCGTGAGATCCAAGGCGTCAACATGATGTTGCGCAAAAAATCCGATTCGAAGGCGAGGGTGGCGATGGACCATGCCTTTCGTTGGGTAGAGTTGTTCTGTCAGGACTTTGAGCATGGTTGTTTTCCCTGAGCCGTTGGCACCGACGATGCCGATTCGGGATTCCATGTCCACATCGATATCAATACCATGTAGTAACAATTTTTCGGGGGCATATCCGAAGCCAACGTCATTCATTCGAAGGATTGGAAGGGGTAATTTTTCCGGCTCGGGGAATTTAAAAATGAGAGATGTTTCTTCTTCCGGGGGCTCTAATTTCGGTAGCCGTTCCAATTTCTTAATTCGAGATTGTGCTTCTGAAGATTTCGCTGCGTTATACCTGAATTTATCAATGAAGGTTTGCAGATGTTTTCGCAAGGTAAGTTGATTTTCATATTCTCGTCGTTGGTTTTTGGCCCGTTCTTCTTTGGTGGATTGGAAGGATGTGAAATCTCCCTTGTAATAGTCGAGTCGTTCGTTGTGTTGGTGGATAATGTCGGTTGCCACTTCGTCGAGGAAGTCTCGGTCGTGAGAGACGACGAGGACGGTGCTGGGGTAGCCGACGAGGTAGTGGGCGAGGTATGCTACGGATGGGACATCCAACATGTTGCTGGGTTCTACAAGGTTAATCTGGAAGTATGGCAATAGGTACCATCGAGGAGGAGGAGATCTGGTTTACAGAAGAGAGCTCTTGCGAGAGCCAATCTCATTCTCCAGCCGCCGCTAAACTCCTTTGTCTTTCGCTGTTGTGCCTCCACGCTGAACCCCAAACCGGCGAGAATACTTGACGCACGAGATTCCGCAGTATCTGCATCCAACTCTGCCAGTTTCTCGTGAATCTCTGTCAACCGCGCATCAAGTATTTTCCTGTCCCGATCGAGCTTGGGATCTGAGATCGTTCCGTGTTCCGTAGTTGGAGCAGTCACATCTAAATGATTCATTTTGTCGACAATTTCCTCTTGCTCCCTTAGCAAATACTTCCTCCAAACATCAGCATCCAGCACAGATTGCAAAGCCGGTGTATCATCCCCAGTGACCTTCCCATCGGCGTTAATACCCCCCACTGGAATGGTACCTCCTGTTCAACATGTAAAATCGAGATATGGGTTGGAATGGCGATTTCCCGTCGACTCAATGCACGAAGCAACGTACTCTTCCCAACACCATTGTTTCCCACAAGACCATACCGTCGTCCATATGCCAATGTCAAGCTTGCATCCGTCAGCAAACGATTTCCCGCGAAAAATAAATCAATCCCATCAATCTTGATATCTCTGCTTTTCCCGCGTGACAAGCCCATCATCAGCGGATTCACCGACATGAAAAATTCCTCGTAGGCCCTCTGATCGTCCTTTTCGATGAGTTTGGATGATTCGTATTGTGCTCGGCCAGCAACATTCGCCCTCTTCTCCCACTTGGCCCGGATTTTTCGCTCGGCCTACAATCAGCAAATTGAGTGCTGTTGGAGGACCTTCTCAAGCTTCTTAACGTCGACGCGGGTTTCGACTTTTCTGCCCGCAACAGAGTCCAAGTCGACTTTGGCCCCGACAAGATTCAATGTACTTGCCACACCCTTTTGCGCGGCAATTTGTACAGTGCTTTCTAGCCTGACGGGCTCGAGAGACTTTTTCATCGGGTTGTGAGCTATTCTGTCGCTGATGAGGGCATTTAGACGGTCGATAAGAGGGTTGAGCAATGTCGGTTGGGCGCCGGCGGAGAGGAGGAGGGAGTGGACATAGTCTGTTGGATTGTTTTCTTCTTCATCGCTGTCGTCGATATAGCCTGCGGCATAGTTTATGATGTCTGAGCAATTAATGGGACAGTGGGGATAAAGGGGGACCATTGTGGACAGATGGACAGGCCTGTTGTATGAGCGAGAAGGTCGGGGAGGGCCTGGCCAACGCTGCTGGGGCCATTGTCTCCTCGTTGTGTGATACTGGTGAGTTAGGGAGCGGGAATCTATTGGGATGGTGATCAAATTACAGAGGTCGAGTCTCATGGAGAAGAAAACAATTTTCATTCAGGAATCATGGGGGCATCTATTCTACCATTGCGAGCCATTGCTTTCCCAGCCGTATTTTCTTCTAATTTCATCCTGTCCTCCTACCATCTTTGAGGGGTATCAGGTATACGAAAAACGGATGCATCTTCCCGATCGTTTTCAACATGCACCCAAACCCTTTCCCGTTCCTTTGATACTTCAAGGGGAGAAATAAACCCGCCTCCCCCTGGGAACAGTGTAAAATGTGTCTCGCGGTGCAATAATAGCTCCATAGCCGCGAACGGGCCGGTATCCACCATCATCATACTCCCCAGCATTGATGTTCGCGCAACACACACCAAGCATAAAACTGGCCAGACACCACAGCGGTGCAAAAACGTAGACGGCGGGTACGGAGGCCGCTGCCAGAGTTTGGAGACACATCGAAAAAAATGTGTTTTTCCGTGTCGCGTTGATGAAAAGGGACAGATTGAACAGGGTGACATTGGCTGATCTACGACGCTCATCCATGAAAATCGTCGCTCATCGTTCTGAAAGTTTGAGGTTGTGTCTATCAATTCTACACTCATTAGTCCTGATTGACAAGATTGAAGAAAATGAAGCGAGCGCACAAGAGCAGTTTTTCAGGGAACCTTGTCACATCAAATGGATATCAGACGGCAATTCCTATCGTTTGGTATTATACAATTTGACGTTTCATCATACTTCATAACACACAGAAAGGGGAGGCAGGTATTTACCTATCAAAGGATGACCGTCTTGAAAAGGCGGATCTGTGGGTCCAGGGAAGAGCCATGTCAAACAAACTTTGATGGGGAGGGGGAAATTTTTTTCACAGCTGAGAGCCGATCTGAGCGGGCGGTGTGGGTGGGCACATGATGTCCTCACCGTCCTCTCGCCGCCTCAGCGATTTCCCCTCCCTTGCTTCTCAACGACGGACACTTTAAGGTTTATAAGTTTTTCCAAAAGTATAAGTGGAAATAGACCCTGGAATAAAAGTAAAGCTCTGAAGTTCGAGATCATTCGCGTTTTCACGTTTTATCCCTCTGAAATATCCCGTCTCCCGTCTCCAGCTCTTCATCAATCTTCGCCCCCCTGCTGGGTTCATTCCCATGACTCCTCGTAATGTCTATGGGACGAACATGGACTTCCGCCCCCGAATGTTCATGCTTCGAACCTCCGCTAAGTATTCGCAATGCTCTGATCATTCGAGTCTCTCCCCACACACGCGTCAGGGTCTCCTCAAATTAGGTTGATTTACCGAAGGAGTCATGAGACCATTCTAGCCGTCGTTATAGCGATCAGCATCAGTTACGTTGGTTCTGAATAGCTCCTGCCGTGTTTCTATTCCGGATACTGCTGCCCGCCAGTGAGAGGTGGCAAAATCGCGACCCTGACGTCGAATAGTAGCAAGGACGGCGATTGTCGGGCAATTCTTACCGGAGTATCAACACCCATCGGTTGAGAATCTCTCTTTTAAGGTTCTCTGGAAACACTTGCACGGGATCGAGAAAATAGAGAACGCTATCGCATCGCTCAGAGCGGCGCCAATGCAGTAATACGACTTTATGGGACGGGCGGCGCCGATCAAATAAATGTGCTTGCCGAACCTCCATTGGTGTTGAGACGTATCGCGATTTCCAACTCGCACATTTTCAATTTTCCTTCCAAAGAAAGGAATGCCCGAAAAGGTGCTTTCGGGTATCTTTTCACACAGAGAAGTAGTGTGGGGAAGAAGGACTTGTGTCACGCAAGCTATCTCTTCAAAATTAAATAGAGATGTGATCACCAGGGATATATGCGACGGAATCGCGACAGTGGACCCGGGGTTCTGTATGAGTTCCCGCGGCCACACCGATCAATCAGAGCAGTTTTCGCAATAACAGGCTCTCATCCTTAATGTTTATTGAGGGGATGTTGCGCGTTTTCCTTGCGGACTAGCTCTTTAAACTTTGCGCTTGCAGCAGAAAAGCGCGGCGCCTCTTTCGCATTTCGGAATTCGCATCACACACAAGCCATCCCACACTCTATAAAGGCAGGGCAGTTTGCCCCAAAATCGGCTCCAGATCCGTCTGTATCCCGAAAGCATAGGTCAGTCGAGGCAAGTCCGACGGTCGTGTACGGAGTTCTACTCCCCCCGTGCTGGGAAAGGGAAGCACTAATTTGTCGCAGCACGCAAACCTGCAGTTGTAATTATCTTTCATAGCAAAGCCGCTAACTCAATTTAGTTTCCTTATCGGAAGTCCCGCATCACGCAACACTGCTCTGACTCCGAAATCTCATCCCACGATATATCAGTTGCGAAAGCTCATACAACTCAATCCATCGCATCTCCTGATATCTGTGCCCTCAAGTCTGTGCCTCCTTGGGTCTTAAGCTTACCTGGAGGGTCTCAACTGGTCCTTTGCCTGAGCGCCATAACCGCATGAAGGAACGCCCCCGTACACCACCTAAACCACAAAGTATCAGGTATCATGTGAGATGCCGCAGCGGCTAAGGAAAGTTCTCGCAGTAGTATACGAAAACCAGGAAGTAAAATTAAAGCCGAAAGAGGGGGGAGACTATGTCTCGAATGTCGCCGACGCAAGAGAAAGGTATCGATTGCCCAATCGGCTCTAACCTTGTGTGTATCCAGTGCGAGTATATACGTCTGGAAGACGATTGCGTCTACTGCCAACATCACCATCGCTTTTGCGGTGAGAAGATGACGAAGCATGAATTCCTGCATCGCGGTCACAACGGGGATAGCGCCATGTCTTCGAAACAAGCGTCTTATTTCCTGGATTTTTGGCTCAAGAGCATGAAGATTCATCAACCCGGAGTGAGTGATATAGATCATTTGGATGCATTTCGCAAATGTCTCGATCAAAAACGTGAAGAGGTCCAATCCCGCGGGACCAAACGAGCGAGTCCGGCAGTCGTTGAAGACGATTTCGATGACGACGATACCAGGATTGAAAACAGCGGCGAGGATAGCGTGGGGAATTTTACACCGGAGGGTCCGCTTACCCAGGCATCGGAGATCGAGATGGCGGCCGAACATCCACATCACTCTTTTATCGTTACCGGAACGATTAGCGGCGACTTTGGGGCCGGCGAATATCTTCATGGCGGTTCTGAGATGAACGCAGTGCAGGCGGTGGGTCCTTGGTACACCACCGATATCTGGTAGTCGATGGAAGACGGAGAAGCGAGGGGGAAGAGGGAATGAATACACATGGGTTACGAAACATTATTACGAAGGAAATTACGAAGATTCATGTAAGGGTGATGATGATGATGTAGTTTGTCGTGCGATCGTTATAACGAATATCCCCTGTATTTATCTATAATTATCCTCGCAAACGCCAGTGCCAACTCAGATCACCTGAGCTTCGCTATACGACAAACAAGGATCAAAAAAAGCTCATCCCCCAAGAAACAATGCGAGAATCATCGTTTATCCCCAATCATATCACTCATAGCAAATAATAATTCCTCCCCCTCATCGCCCTCCTCTCCAGCACCCGTAAGTGCATTATAAAATTTCTCACGTAAACTTCCTTGGCCACTGATCCCTACAGCCTCTTTGACACTTCCCATCGTCGTTGATGATGGCGCAACACCACCTCTCCCCGAAGATTCTCTCCTGCCCATAGGTGCTGCTCGTACTACCCGCACAGGAGACTCGTTAGAAGACTTTCGACGGTGAAAACTTGAGTTTGCGCTTTGAGGGATTCCCTCAAGGGAGCCCAGAGACGAGGAATGCCGTCGCGCTGAATCAATTTCGTCTTCAAGGAGTTCATGGGAAATTTCTTGATCTTGTTGCGTGCGTATGTTTCTATTCAATCGATGGTCTGTAAAGGAGGTTGCCCCGGTTTGAGTTGTGCCTCCCCAGGATCGTATGTTCGGCGAATTGGGGATGTCAAGGGGTTTTGCGGCACCCATGACTTTATCGGTCGACGTGGGCACCTTCAACGTATCACCCTCGTCCTTTGAAGGGGTGGTGGTTGTTTTAGCGGTGGTAGTAGGCGGCGCGGAAGTCTGGACAACTGGACCAGGTGGAGGTGTCGCTGCCTGACGATTTTCCTCCATTAGGATGACGCCTTCGGAAAGTCGTGATCGGACAACCGGGGTATGTGGACTCTCTCCACTCCCAATACTCATCCTTGTATGAGAAGTCGCTGGCGGACTTGCCCGTGGAATATAGATACTCCCACTCACACTATCTCCTAGCGCCCCATACCCATCCCTCATCCCACGTAATCGATCCAAGTCTCCTGTCGGGCTATTCATCCCCAGCCCTAAACTCTTCAATTCCTTGCGTTGCTCAACCATTTTCAAGAATAACCCTACATCTTCTTCTTCATCGCACTTGAGAGAACCACTGCTGACACTGGCTTCTTCCTCAGGTTTAGAAGACATGCTTATGCCTGAGAATCGACGACGTTGAACGTCTGAAGATAGACGACTTGCAGAGTGAAAGGACTCGCGGCGTTCACGACGAGCGGAGAAAGCGCTTGAGTAACGTTTTCGTTCGCCCTCGCCGCCAGGAGTTCCGATTGAGGGACTTGGTGGGGGAGTATCGTCTTCCAGAGCCGTGAAAGGGGCTGGGGTAAAACTCTCTTTGAGAGAACTGGGACGAGCGACTCCGGAGACACTTCGCACGCTGGCCGGACGTGGGGACGACGGGATATCGACGGATGGAGAGGAAGATAACGAGGGGGCTTTGAAGGGTTGCATGAACGTCACGCTGGGTCGCCTGGGTAGTGGAGCGGCCGCTG
>Ga0335081_10013774_pt1 | contig 13071 bp, 10 predicted proteins | sample Lox_Sample_35_FD_206713 | JGI IMG/M metagenome (GOLD analysis project Ga0335081, IMG submission 206713) | Soil microbial communities from Loxahatchee National Wildlife Refuge, Florida, United States - Lox_Sample_3.5 | ecosystem: Environmental > Terrestrial > Soil > Wetlands | place: USA...
TGCTTTGTGTTCCGTTCGGCTTTTCAGCCCAGGGTAGCCGGGTAGTGGTCTACGAACCGGAAGAGATTTACGACCAAAACACCATCGATGAACGCTCCGTTGTGTATGCCCATCATGTCTAAACCAGGACCGCGCGAAGAAAACTGGATCGTCGAATCGCGGGATCCCATTCTGATCACGGGTGCGAATGGTTTTATCGGGTCCAGAGTCGTCGAGATCCTGTTGCGCTACGGCTTTACCAATCTCCGCTGCTTGGTGCGGCCATCGGGCAATCTAGAGCGCCTGCGCGCAGTTCTTCGCAGCCATCCCGGGGCGCAGGTCGAGATGGTTCCCGGGAACCTGTTATCGCGCGAGGATTGCGCCAGGGTGGCGAAGGGTGCGGTCCTGATCTACCACTTGGCGGCGGGAATCGAGAAAACCTTCCCCGGCTCCTTTATGAATTCCGTAGTGACGACGCGAAACCTTCTCGACGCCTCGATTCACACGGGCGGCTTGCGGCGTTTCGTCAATGTGAGTTCGTTCGCTGTTTATTCGAATTGGAACCTGGCAAGCGGAGAATTGCTGGACGAAACCTGCGAGCTTGAGTCCCGTCCGGTGGAGCGGGCCGAGGCCTACGCATACGCCAAGCTGAAACAAGACCAGCTGGTGCAGGAATACTCGCAGAAATACGGCGTTCCCTACGTCATCGTGCGGCCGGGGGCGGTTTACGGCCCGGGGACAAGAAGCTTGACGGCCCGAGTGGGAATTGACACGTTCGGTGTCTTCTTTCATCTCGGAGGATCGAACCAGATTCCCCTTACCTATGTTGACAATTGCGCCGAAGCCATGGTCTTGGCGGGCATCAAGCCGGGAGTTGAAGGAGAAACGTTCAACATCGTGGACGACGAATTGCCCAGCAGCCGAAAATTCCTAAGGATGTACAAGAGGAACGCCAAACGCTTCCGATCCCTCTACTTTCCCTATTGGCTGTTCTACGGTCTGTGTTGGATGTGGGAGAAGTACTCGGACTGGTCGAAGGGCCAACTGCCGCCCATCTTCAACCGGAGGCGCTGCGCCACTTACTGGAAAGGAAACCGTTACAGCAACCGCAAATTGAAGGACCGGCTGGGTTGGAAGCCGACAGTTCCTTTTCCAGAGGCTGCGAGACGGTATTTTGAATACGTTCGGGAGGCGGTTTAGCCCGTGCTTAGAATCGGCATCGTCGGATGCGGCAAAATCGCAGATCAGCACGCGGAGCAGATTGTGCGCATTCCAGGCTGCGAAATCGTCGGGGTTTGCGATCGCGAGGAGTTGATGGCGCGGCAACTGCAGGAGCGCTTCCGCGTCCCGGTCTTCTACACGGACGTATTCGACCTGATCGAGAAATCAAGGCCCGACGTCGTGCACATTACCACGCCGCCGGGCACGCACTATCAAGTCGCGCGAACCTGCTTGGAAGCCGGTTGCCACGTGTATGTCGAGAAACCCTTCACGATCGATGCTGAGGAAGCCGGCGCCTTGATCGGGCTGGCAGAGCGCAGCAATCTCAAGCTGACAGTTGGCCACAATGCCCAGTTCAACCACGCCGCCAACCGTATGCGGGAGCTGGTGAAGAACGGTTATCTCGGAGGGGCGCCGCTCCATCTCGAGGGTTATTACTGCTACAACCTGGGGGATGCCGGATATGCCAAGGCCCTCCTGGGCGATGGTTCTCACTGGGTTCGCAGCCTTCCCGGAGGTCTGCTGCAAAACACGATCAGCCACGGCATCAGCAAGATCGCCGAATTTTTGAGCGGCGATGCCCCAGCGTTGATCGCGCACGGTTTCACCAGCGGCTTCTTGGCGGGGATTGGCGAGACGAAAATTGTCGACGAATTGCGGGTCATCCTTCACGACGGCGCCACAACTGCATACTTCACATTTTCGACGCAAATGAAACCGGCTCTTCACATGCTGCGGCTTTACGGCGCCAAGAACGGATTGATCATGGATGAAGAACAACAGACCTTGATCAAACTGAGAGGAGAGCGCTACAAGAGTTACCTGGAGCAGTTTGTTCCGCCGTGGACCTACGCCCGGCAATATGCGGCCAACGGCCTGGGCAACCTGAAAAAGTTTGCCAGAGCAGAATTTCAGGCCGATTACGGGATGCGATTTCTGATCCGCGCCTTTTACAGTTCGATTCGCGAGGCGGAGCCAGTGCCTATTCCTTACCCCGAGATTCTGCGGACCGCCCGCATCATGGACGAGATTTTTCGCCAGGTGTCTCCGGCAGCCAAGGCGAAAAGGCAAATATCTCCACCGGGAATGCTTGTCGAACAGCCCTCGTTAAAGTAGAACCATGCAGAACCTGCCCTACGTCCTCATCACGCCGGCTCGCAACGAAGAAAAATTCATCGAGAAAACTGTTCAGTCGATGATTGCCCAGACGGCTTTGCCGGTTAAGTGGGTGATTGTCAACGACGGGTCTATCGACGCGACGGCGGCGATCGTCCGGCAGTACCTGCCGCAACATACCTGGATGGAGTTGATCGAGCTGCCTGTGCATCGCGACCGGAGTTTCGCGGGCAAGGTCCATGCCTTCAACGCCGGACTCGAAAAGTTCAAGAGTCTTGACTATGCGGTCGTCGGCAACCTGGACGCAGATCTCTCCTTCGATCCTGACTACATGGAGTTCTTGCTGGGCCAGTTCGCAGCCGACAGCAGTCTGGGGGTGGCTGGGACCATCTTTCAGGAGGAGGGTTACAGTTCTGCAACCGACAGTTTTGAGGGACAAAATCACGTCGCGGGCGGTTGCCAGTTGTTTCGTCGAAAATGCTTCGAGGAGGTAGGGGGTTACATTCCTCACCGCGGCGGCGGGATTGACTGGATCGCAGTCACTACCGCGCGGATGAAGGGATGGAAAACGCGATCCTTCCGCGAAAAGTATTTTTTTCACTACCGAAGTCTGGGAACGGCGGAGCGCTCGCTTCTGGCCTCGACGTTTTCCTATGGCGAAAAGGACTATTACCTGGGTGGACATCCCTTATGGGAAGCGTTTCGAGCGGCCTATCGGCTCGGCAAGAAGCCCTATCTGCTGGGCGGGGCCGCATTGTATCTGGGATATCTGTCCGCCTTCTTGCGGGGGATGAAGCGCCCGGTCTCGAAGGAACTTATGCAATTCCACCGCCATGAGCAAATGCAGAAATTGAAAGCAATCCTGCGATCCATGTTCACGATGAGGCGAATTGACAGTTTTGAAATCAGGCCCAGTTAATCGCGCGCAGTTCCACCCCAAATCGATGACAGCACGAATCGACTTTGAAAATGTGCAGGAATCAGTCTTGCGTTTTGTGCAGTGGCTCGAACGCTATGGGGAGACTTCCTACGACCACCAGAGTTTCTTCGTCAGTGACTTAGGTCGCAAGGCGAAGGCCTTGTATTATCGCCAGCCTCTTCTGGGAATGTTGGCTGTGGCGCCCATGATTTTCTGCGAGGCTTTTGTGCCTTCGGCACGAAGATTTTTCTGGAAGCGGCAGCGGCTTCCTATCGCCGATGCTCATTATGCAATGGGATTCGCGTTCCTGGCGCAGGCCCTGGGAGAGCAGAAATATTATCGTCGCGCCGTCCACTTTCTCGAAGTGCTGCAGCAAACCCGCTGCCCGGGTTACCAGCACTACGCCTGGGGATACCCCTTCCACTGGCAAACCCGGCTCGGAGTGATTCCCGAGGGCACGCCTCTCATCACCACCGTGCCTTACGCATATGAAGCTTTCCGCGAAATTTATCAGATCGACCACAAACCGGAGTGGCACGAAATCATGCGGTCCATTGCCGAGCATGCCGCCCACGATTACGAAGACTTCCCAACATCCGCGAACGCCGCCACCTGTGCCTATCACCCCAAACCTCTGGAGCCGGGCGGCGTCATCAATGCAAGTTCTTATCGCGCGGCCCTGCTGACCATGGCTTCGGTGGATTTCCGTGAGCAGAGCTATTGGAAGATCGCCGAGCGCAATCTGAGTTTTGTTCTGGAAACGCAGAATGAAGACGGTTCGTGGTACTACTCGACCGACAGCGACCGAGGCTTTGTCGATCATTTTCATACCTGCTTTGTGCTTAAGGGCCTCGCCAAAGTTGAGGCTCTGACCGGAAACGCGGAATGCACGCGGGCCATCGAGCGCGGAGTCGATTATTACGTCAAAAACCTGTTCGATGAGGAAGGACTGCCCAAGCCTTTTTCGCGGAAACCGCGCCTGACCGTTTATCGCCGCGAGCTTTACGACTATGCCGAGTGCATCAACCTCGCGGTTCTGTTGGAGGGCAGGTTTCCGGCCCTGGATGAGATCCTCTCGCGTGTGATCACGCTCGACGGATGGCAAAAACCGGATGGTTCCTTCCGCAGCCGCCAGCTTCTTCTCGGCTGGGACAACACACCCATGCACCGCTGGGCGTTGTCGCAGCTATTCAGGAGCCTTTGCCTTGTGCTCTACAGGAACTGCATTCAGAGTCAGAAGGAATCGCAACCGGCAGAAGAGTCGTTGCAAGCGAAGTAGATCTCCTATGTGCGGAATCTGCGGACAATTCAATTTCGCTGACCAGGTCCCGGTGCAGCGCCGGGTCATTGAGCGGATGGCCAACAGCATCGTTCATCGAGGTCCGGACGATGAAGGCTACTACATCTCAGGACCGCTGGGACTCGGCTTCCGGCGGCTTTCCATCATCGATCTCGCGGGCGGTCACCAGCCGATGTCCGATGCGGAGGAGTCTGTCTGGGTGATTTTCAACGGTGAAATCTACAACTTCCCGGAGCTCAAGCGCGAGCTCGAAGGCCACGGGCACGTGTTTCGGACGACCTCGGACACTGAGGTCATCGTTCACGGATATAAGCAATGGGGAAGGGAAGTGCTGAATCGCCTCAACGGCATGTTCGGGCTGGCCATATGGGACACCCGCCGGCAGAGGCTGATCCTCGCCCGTGATCCGTTCGGCATCAAGCTCATTTATTACAAGATCCGGGCCGGACGAGTTTATTTCGGCTCAGAGATTCGCCCCGTTCTTGCGGCGACTGCCGATGGGCCTGAAGTCGATCCCGAATCGTTAAATCTGTTCCTGCGGTATCGCTATACGCCCTCGCCCTACACCTTGTACAAGGGAGTGCACAAGCTGGCTCCCGGCACCATGGTTACGTTTGAAAACGGGACTCATAAACTTGAGCGCTGGTATCGGTATAAGCCACTGCCGTGTTTTCCGCCGAAGTCGGTCGCGCAGGCGCAGGATGAACTTACGGAACTCTACAAGCAGTCGATGAAGAGGCACCTGTTGAGCGACGTGCCTTTGGGGCTTTTGCTCAGCGGCGGCGTGGATTCAGGATTGCTGCTGGCCCTGATGAATCTGTATGGCAAGGCGTGGCGGACCTACACCGTAGGCTATGGCTCGAGCTTCGGCGACGACGAACTGGCGGATGCGGAAAAGACCGCCGCGATTTTCTCCTCAAACCACACTGCTGTGCATCTGGACAGAAAGACATTCGAGGCTGCGCTTCCCAGGATCGTTTCCTGCCTGGAAGAGCCCATCGCCTCCTCTTCGATTGTCCCCATGTATTTTGTCTGCCAACGGGCGCGGCAGGACGTGAAGGTCGCCTTAATGGGGCAGGGACCGGATGAGTTGTTTGGCGGTTATCCCCGGCATTTGGGCGTGCGCTACGGGGAATGGTGGAGACGTTTGCCGGGCTCCCTGCGGCGAGCGGCGTCGTCGACGATTTCGGCACTTCCAAGAAATGAGACCCTCAAACGAGGCATTTATTCCCTCGACATCCCGGACCGCATGAGAAGGTATCAGCAGGTTCTATCGCTTATGCCCGCAGAAAAGATCGAGGGACTGTTCGTCGATGGACTTCTCAGTCGCGATGCTGGCGACAAGATTTTGCAATGCTGGGCGGACTTGGCCGAGCTCTCGAGCGAAACCGATGAACTTGGCGGTTTTCAGTTCCTTGAATTGCGTTCCACGCTTCCGGACGAACTGCTGATGTATGCCGACAAGCTCTCGATGGCCCATAGTCTGGAAGTGCGCGTTCCGTATCTGGATAAAGAAATCGTGGAATATGTGGAAAGACTTCCCGCCAATTTGAAGGTGCGCAATGGCTCGCGAAAATGGCTGCACCGGCGGGTGTGCAGGACAGTTCTTCCCAATGAAATCCTGCAAAGGAAGAAACGGGGATTTGCGGTCAACGTTGTGGACGACTGGTTCCGCAACGCGATGGGAAACAAGACGGATGAAATTCTGCTCGACCGGGAATCACTGATCTATCAATACCTGCGGCCTTCGTCGGTGAGCGAAATGCTCAGGCAACACCAGTCGGGTGAGCAAGACAACCACAAAGTATTGTTCAGCCTGGTGGTGCTGGAAGAGTGGATGCGGGCCCATCAATCGCTGGCCGGAGTCGCTTCCGGGAATTAGAACCAGACTAACTGGAGCAGGACATTCAGTGAGCATTCATATCGTTAATCCGCTTACCGATCCCCGCTGGGATGATTTAGTGTCCTGGCACCCCAAAGCCTCGGTCTTTCATCGTCGCGGCTGGCTGGAAGCCTTGGAGCGCACCTATGGCTACAAGGCGCTCGTGCTCACCACGACCCCGCCCGGCCAACCCTTAAAGGACGGCATAGTTCTGTGCCGGGTATCGAGTTGGCTCACCGGGGCGCGCCTCGTATCGTTGCCCTTCGCAGACCACTGTGAGCCTCTGCTGGATGGCCCCGAGGCGCTGGTGGAATTTGCCGACTGGTTGCAAGCCGAATGGCGCCGCCGGCGATGGAAGTATGTGGAGCTTCGCCCGCGTTCGCAAAGTTGCGATCTAAAGTGGGATTTGCCAAACAGCCAGTCCTATTCGTTCCATGTACTCGATTTGACGCCCGCGACCAACGCGATCTTCCAGAGTTTTCACAAAACTTCGGTTCAGCAAAAGATCCGGCGCGCGGAGAAGATGGGGCTCGCCTACGAGGTGGGACGGACTGAAAATCTGCGAGAAGAATTCTACGGGCTTCTGGTCAAGACCCGTAAGCGCCATCAGCTTTTCCCTCAACCGCGGTCCTGGTTCAAAAACTTGTTTGACTGTCTTGGTGAAAGCGCAGAGATCCGGGTGGCGCGCAAAGACAATCTTCCGGTTGCAGCCGTGCTCACTCTGCGGCATGAGACCTCGGTCGTCTACAAATACGGGTGCTCGGACGAGAGCTTCCACAATCTCGGCGGCATTCCATTCCTGCTGTGGAGGTTGATCGAGGAGAGCCGCGCAACCAACGCCGCGGAATTGGATTTTGGTCGCTCCGATCTGGATAACGAGGGGTTGGTTGCGTTCAAGGACCGCTTTGGCACGAAAAAGACCCTGCTCACGTATCTTCGTTACCCGCGGGCGAAGAACGAAGCGGCTGGTGAAAGTTGGGGAGTCAGGACCGCCAAACAGATATTCGCCATATTGCCGGACACCATTTCTCCCGTGGCCGGCAGCATTCTTTACAGACACATCGGTTGAGCTTGGTGAGCGGTGTCGAGACGGGCATCGTACTTTGGTGCTGTACTTCTGAGCAGGTCGCATGAACTCCCGTGTCTTGTGGGTACAGCGATCAGGGGCTAGATTAGGGCGAACCCTCTGATTTCGTCACCACCGGGCCCATGATGCGCAGAACCTGGGTACTTCTTTCGTTGCTCCTGCTTTACTCCTCCCTGGCGCCGCGCCAACAGGTGCAGGCGGTTTCTGGCTTCATACCCGCAAGTCGCATGATCGATTGGAGTCACGTTGGTATCCCGGGCGGCATTCCGAGCGCGAGTTGGCCGGTCTACAAAACCCTTTCACCCAGCGGGGGAGGGGATGACAGCGTCGCCATCCAAACTGCGATCAACGCAGCCCCGACTGGGTCGGTTATCTTGCTAAATCCCGGCACCTACAAAATTCATCGGTCTTCAACTGTCTGCCAGGGATATTCGGACGACTATGCTTCGGGGGTGTATGAAGCGGGATTGTGCCTTACCAAAGCAGTCGTTCTCCGCGGGTCCGGTCCGGACCAGACGATTCTGCAGTACGGCGATGGAGCAAACATCATTAGCATGGGACAAACATACTTGTCGGCCTCACAGGTAGTGCTTCTCCCAATCACCGCCGGCTCAACCAAAGGCGCAACCCAGATTACCCTGCAAAGCGCATCGGGCATAAGTGCCGGGAGCTATCTTGTAGTGACGCAAAAAAATCCTACTGACACTGATGGCAATCCTCTCGTTGACACCTCTGGCTATACCGACAGTTGCAGCAATTGCGGGCACGGCTTGTCCAACAACGTCATGAGCCAGATCGATAAAGTGACGGGCGTGAGCGGCAACATCGTTACTTTGGAGCGGCCTCTTTACTTCGACTACACAAATTCTCCGGCCGTCTACAAGCTTCCAATGGTCGAACAAGCCGGGTTGGAAGAGCTGCGCCTCCAGCCCACGGCTTCATCGGGAACAGGCATCGTGTTCAAGAACATAAACCTGGAAGCCTGTGCTCATTGCTGGGTGCATGACGTGGAAAGCGACATGGCAGTTGACCGGGCGAACATCTACCTGTCGGACGTCTATGGCAGCGAAATCAGCGGCAATTATCTGAATGATGGGTCCAGCCACAATAGCGGAGAGACCTATGCCGTGTATCTAGAGTTCAGAGCGTCAGAGAACCTGGTTCAGAACAACATCATTCGCAAGGCCCGGCACTCGACCGCCATGAGCGGCGGCAGTGGCAACGTGTTCGGCTACAACTACATGCTGGATCCCTATATGGGGGAAGACCCGAATTCACTCCCCGAAGGACGCACCCACGCTGCCCATCCCTACATGAATCTGTGGGAGGGTAATGTGGCCTCGAGCATGGAAATGGACTATGTCCATGGGAGCTCGAGCCATAACACGTTGTTCAGGAACTACTACAACCTTACCTCTACCAACCCTTCGACTGGCAGCCCGATGACATCGGGTCTGTATGCCGTCAACATCGCCTATTACAACAACTATGAAAACGTTGTCGGCAACGTAATTGGAGAATACGGATCGGCCTGCACGGCCAGTTCATACGAGACGGATGCGGATGCGGCTCGGTCCGCAACGATCTACAAGCTCGGCTATTACGATGACGGGGGCGCGTCCTCGCCCAATGCGGCGCTATCGGCCAAAGTCGGGCAGACGATTCTTCGCGGTGGCAATTGGGACTGCAAAACCAATACCGTGGTTTGGAGTTCGAACGTTCCAAGTGGAAGCCTGGCCTCTACTTATCTGGACTCGCAGATTTTGCCCAAGTCCTTGTATCTTTCCGGGACGCCGCTTTGGTTTGCGGCCAGCGGAGCGGCATGGCCGCCTATAGACACGAGCGCCAGCACCAAAGCGAACAAGATTCCCGCACAGATTTGTTATGAGGGCGGCCCCAAGATCGGAACGCCGTTTAAGCCATCCTCCTGCTACACCACTAATGCCGCGATTCCGTTGCCGCCGACTAATCTAACCGCTACGGTTAACTGAACCATTATCGACTTCCCGCAAAAATAGAGGCGGGTGTCCCCGCAAAACCTCTCAAAAATGAAGGCGGGCACCGCGCACATACATTCAACTTTTCCGCTCCAGAAAGTCTGAGAGAACGATGTCATTGTGTTCCACTGCAAAATCTGCTGAAGGTCTGACCCAGGCGGTCCTTGACCTCTTCCGTTGCCCTTCGGATTTGCTGGAATGGAGCTTGAGCGGCCCTCTGTCGGCTGACGAGGGTTTTTTCCGATTCGGAGCGGAGACTTGTTTTGGCCGGTCTTGCGCGGGGAGACGCACGACTGAGCCGCAACATCCCCTAGATGATGTACTCGGACACGCTGTTATTCACGATTCAAGCCTGCGACTGCCGTTTGATCCAACGGAAATCATCGGCAATCTTCGCCTCGAGCGCTACCGGGATGGAACCCGGTCTGCACACGAGGGTTTCTTAAAGAAGCTCTACTACCGCCTGCGTCCGTTTATGAACCAAAGGCTGCGATCGCGGGTACAACGCTTTCGCGCCCGAAGCTGGCGCAAGGTCGGTTTTCCCAATTGGCCGCTGGACACAACGGTTGAAAATCTGTGCGAGCGGCTCCTGCTGTTGTCCATGAAAGCCAAGAAAATTGAAAAAGTTCCTTTCATTTGGTTTTGGCCCGACGGGGCGCGGGGCTGCGCGACCATCACCCACGATGTGGAGACGGAAACGGGACGGGCTTTCTGTCCCCATCTCATGGACCTCAACGACTCCTTCGGAATCAAGTCCTCCTTTCAGATCGTCCCGGAAGAACGCTATCAAGTGTCGCCGGATTTTCTGCAAAGTTTACGCAGCCGGGGGTTTGAAGTCGCAGTCCACGATTTGAACCATGATGGGAGGCTGTACAACGACCGCGACGAATTTCTGCGCCGCGCAGAAAGAATTAACCACTACGGCGTCGAGTGGGATGCTCGCGGTTTCCGTGCCGGGGTCCTTTACCGCAATCCTGAGTGGTTCGACGCGTTGAATTTTTCCTATGACATGTCGATTCCCAATGTCGCTCACCTGGATCCCCAGCCCGGGGGCTGTTGCACAGTTCTGCCCTATTTCATCGGAGAGATGTTGGAAATTCCGGTGACCGTCATCCAGGACTACATGTTGTTCCATCTCTTGGGACAATATTCGATCGACTTGTGGCGAAATCAGATTGAGCTGGTCTTGCAGAAGAATGGGCTGGCGAATTTCATTGTTCATCCCGATTACGTATTGGAGACGCGGGCAAGATCGGTCTACCGGGACCTGTTGTCGCATGTTCGGGAATTGCGCGAGAAAGATGTCTGGGTAGCATTGCCCGGAGAAATCGACCGCTGGTGGAGGGCACGCAATCGGATGTCCGTGGTGCCGGCCGGAGGCTCCTTCGTAATTGAGGGCGAAGCAGCAGACAGAGCAGTACTGGCGTTTGCAAAAATCGTGGAAGGCCGGCTGGTCTACGAGCTTGCCCGGACGAAGCCGGTCTGCGACCTTTCCCGGGCCCAGGTTGGATAAGCGAAAGATAGAAAGAAGAAGATGAAACGCAAACTTCGCCCAGGTGACTGGGTCCAGGTGCGAAGCAAGGAAGAAATCCTTGCGACCCTTGACGCGAATGGCTGCCTTGACGGGATGCCATTCATGCCGGAGATGCTGCGCTTTTGTGGAGCGAAGTTTCAAGTTCTGAAGCGTGCGCACAAGACGTGCGATTACTCGGGCATAAAGCCTCGCAGCCGATGGGTCAATCGAACAGTCCATCTGAACACCCGTTGCGACGGAAGCGCCCACGACGGATGCCAGGCAGGATGTCTGCTTTACTGGAAAGAAGTGTGGCTGAAACTTGCGAATGGCCCTGCCGGGGAAGATTGCCAGTTTTCTGCCCATGCCGGCAAAGATGTAGTCCTGCCAGCCGGCGGCTGTACCGAGTCTGACCTCTGGAATCACACCAAAGTTCCGGATGCTCAATGTGGAACGCCTACCTATGTTTGCCAAACCACGCAAATTGCTCTCGCAACCCGCAAGCTTGAGTGGTGGGACATGCGGCAGTATTTGGAGGACTTCTGGTCAGGAAATGTGGGACTGGGGCGGATTTTCAGCGGTCTCCTGTATTCAGTGTATTACCACCTCAGTGAGGCCGGCATCGGCGTAGGCCGTCCCATGCGCTGGTTTTATAACCAGCTTCGGTTCCTATGGGGTGGCCCAATCTGGCCGAGAAAGCCGGGATTGATTCCGCGGGGAAAGCCAACTCCGACGATAACGTTGAACTTGCAACCCGGGGAGTTGGTCCGCGTCAAATCGCACGAAGAAATCCTGAAAACAGTAAGCTCAGACAACCTGAATCGGGGAATGCACTGGGACGCGGAATTGGTTCCCTACTGCGGGAAAACCTACCGGGTCCGCGATCGAGTGAGCCGGATTATCCACGAGCGTACGGGAAAGATGCAGGAAATGAAGAGCCCATGCATCATCCTGGATTCGGTGGTTTGCCAGGCGAGATACAGCGCATGCCGCATGTTCTGTCCCAAAGCGATGTATCCCTATTGGCGCGAAATTTGGCTGGAAAGAGTGGCTGCGGAAAACAACGGCAGAGGCGGTTCCGCAAAGAGTGAAAGCGCTGACGAGGAGCAGATTCTGGCAGCTCCTCATAAGGGAGATAGTTACTGATTGCGTTTCATCGAGACCACGATTCCCGGCGCAAAGGTGATCGATCCGACTTTTCATCAGGACGCTCGCGGACGCTTCTTTCGGGCGTGGTGTGCGAAAGAGTTTGCAGAAAATGGCATCGATTTCGCTCCCGTGCAGGCAAACATGGGATCAAGCCTGCGCCGGGGAACAATCCGCGGGGTGCATTTGCAGGATGAACCGGCTCCGGAGGCCAAGCTGGTTCGCTGCACGAAAGGGGCAATTTTTGACGTCGTGCTCGATCTCCGGCCGACATCTGCAACATACGGCAAGTGGTACGGCGCCGAGTTGAGCGCGGAGAACGCTCGAATGCTCTATGTGCCCACACATTGTGCACACGGATACCAGACTCTGGAAGAAGATACGGAGATGCACTACATGACCTCCGCTTTCTACGCGCCGGAAGCTGTGCGGGGAGTGCGATTCGACGACCCTGCGTTCGGCATTCGGTGGCCTTTGGAAGCGACCGTGGTCTCCGACCAGGACCGAAACTGGCCCCTTTTCAAAGCATGAGCGCTTCTTATTTCCAAGTGCAGACACTGATGCATAGACAAAGAAATAAATGGAGAGTGGTAAAGCAATGACTGTTCCTAACGAACCCCTGGTGAGTATCGTGACGCCTGTCTACAATGGCGCCCTTTACCTCAGGGAGTGCATTGAAAGCGTACTCGGGCAGACCTATTCCAATTGGGAATATACCATTCTCAACAATTGCAGCACGGACGAAACTCTCGCCATCTCCGAGGAATACGCACGAAAAGATAAGCGCATCCGTGTCTATAGCAACGATGTGCTGGTGAACATTATTGCCAATCACAATCGTGCTTTCAGCCTGATCTCTCCCCAGAGCAAGTACTGCAAGGTTGTTTCAGCCGACGATTGGCTGTTTCCGG